>OGOU01000574.1_pt1 | contig 32289 bp, 27 predicted proteins | sample 1552721 | NCBI WGS metagenome assembly OGOU01 (sample SAMEA2580176, study PRJEB22360) | human gut metagenome | biome: human gut; feature: human-associated habitat; material: faeces | place: Denmark | collected 2008/2010
CGACCTGGATGGACGACTATGCCCGCAGGATCATGACCGAGAATATGGATAAGAATATGATCGACAAGACAGAATATCCGCAAACGGCCGAAATCGAACGCCGCTGCGTGAATATTTTGGCTAAATTGTGGAATTCTCCCGAAAAACCTTATTGCACCGGAACAAGTACCGTTGGATCTTCTGAGGCTTGTATGCTGGGGGGTATCTCTGCATTGAAACGCTGGCAAAAACGCCGCCGTGCCAAAAATTTGCCTATCGATAAGCCTAATTTCATTATTTCCACTTGTATGCAAGTGGTTTGGGAAAAATTTGCAATTTATTGGGATGTAGAAATGAGAATGGTTCCGGTAACGGCTGAAAAAATTACCATGAAAGCGGAAGACGTCGTGAAAATGTGTGACGAAAACACGATTTGCGTTGTGCCGATTCAAGGGGTAACGATTACCGGATTAAACGATAATGTGAAGGAACTCGACGATGCTTTGGATAAATTGAATTCGGAAAAAGGCTGGGAAATTTGCATTCATGTGGATGCTGCTACCGGAGGTTTTATCCATCCGTTTCTCGATCCGGAAACAGTTTGGGATTTCCGATTGAAATGGGTACTTTCCATCAGTACCTCCGGTCATAAATTCGGTATGGTATATCCGGGAGTAGGCTGGGTTGTCTGGAAAGATAAACAGTATCTGCCTCAGGAAATGAATTTCGCTGTGAATTATCTGGGAGCTAATATTCCCAGCATCTCGATTAACTTCTCCCGTCCGGGAAATCAGGTTTTGGCACAGTATTATCAGTTCTTACGCCTGGGAATGGAAGGATATCGCCAGATACAGAAAAATTGTATCGACATTTGCCTGTATCTGAAAGAGCAATTGAAGCAAATGGGCATCTTCGAATTTTTCAGCGATGATATGCCGAATCCGTTGTTTATCTGGAAACTGAAAGACGATCCAAACCGGAAATGGACGTTATATGACCTGTCCGACGGAGTTCATACGGAAGGATGGCAGGTTCCGGCTTATACGATGCCTAAAGATATGGAAGATATCATTATCATGCGTGTTGTAGTACGCCAGGGCACCAGCAAAGACCTTGCCGACCTTTTGTTGCAGGATCTTCGGGTGAATATCGAAAGGCTGAATAAGCTGGAAGAGCCGACGAACAGTGCAATCCTGTGGAATAAAAAAGAGCCTCAGAAACAGAGAGGATTCAATCATAGCAGGTAATTGTTTAGTATTCATTATGATGTCGAGCCGGAGTATGTTTATACTCCGGCTTATTTTGTATCTCGAATGATAATCGGAACCCGGGTATGGATCATAATAGGAAGTTCGACATGATTTTTCCGGGGGGATCCGGGTGCTTTAAACCTATCGCCGGATAGCTGTTTTCTCTATATAAAAGTACGTAACTTTTTGTATAAAAAATAATGATTTTTATATAAGTGAATAATTATGAAAATAACGGACCTTTGTCATAAATAATAATGAAAGTTGTTGAATCATTAAACTTATATTAAAATGAATATAGCAGGAAACAAACCCAAATTGGCGAATAAGATGTTGGGAGGAGTTGTTTTATTTTCCTTATTTTTTAGTGCTTGTGAAAAGAAGGATATTTACGTTCCTCCTGTAGATGATAAGGTAACATTGGAAAATTATTATGATTTTCAGACTACCCGATCCGTTCAATTGAATGTTGAATATACAACCGAAGGTAAGGTATATTTTGAAGTGTACGGAGAAAATCCGTTAAAGGCAGAGAGCGGAACGGTATTAAAAAAGGATGGTTTAATTGCTTTGGCAAAAGGTGTTACGGATGAGGCCGGAAAATATAATTTGAAAGCGACGTTGCCGGCATCGGTAACCGAAGTTTATATTTATTCTCCTGATTTTGGGGCTCCGACTCTTTTTAAGACTCAATTGACCGATGGGACGATCCGGGCAAAAATCGATTTTGAATCGGCGGTCGATTTGAGTAAACTGGCCGATGCCGGAACATCGGCTTTGGCTACGCGTGCTTCCTGGAACTCTATTGAAAAGTATATTCCAAACCGTTTAAGCGGCTGGAATGTATGGGGAACTCCGTCGGCATTGAAAGATGAACCTAAGATCGATGTAGATGCAGTGATGAAAAAGTATATCAACACCTATTTGCCGGAAGGTGGGAAAAACCAGAGCTATGCTCCTTATGTTACCGATAATGCAGATATTACTCTGTATGAAGAAGCCGTAAAAGTCACATTTAGCTATTTGGGTGGGGAAACTTCTGCTAAAAGTGTGCTTGCTTATTATTGCTACCACAAAGACGCTACTTTGGAAGACATTAAGAAAGCGGCGCAGAATGCCTGTGTTATTTTTCCGAATGCTCACGGCTCGGTGCTGGGATATTATAGCGGGGTGACCATGAAATTGAAATATATTGATCCGGCTGGGAATATAACCGATGGGAATTTCCCTAAAGATACGAAGATCGGTTTTATGCTCTGGAATAACGGCTGGACCGGACAGGCATTTAAAAACAATGTTTTCTATTCTACAAAAGCTCTGAATAGCGATAATATTTCATATACTGCGACATTGGGAATAAAGGATAAGAAAGGGGAAGAATATAATGTGATCAGTTTTGAAGACTGGTCTTATACCGGTAGTTTGGATTATAACGATGTGGTGTTTGTTATCACCTCCGACCCTGCGGAATCGATCGTCGTACCACCTGCTCCCGAACCTACTCCGGAAACATATACGGAAACTTATCAGGGACTTTTAGGTTTTGAAGACTGCTGGCCCAGCCAGGGAGATTATGATATGAACGATGTGGTGGTTAAATATTATTCGAATATCACCTGCAATGATAAAAACGAGATTATATCGGTCATCGATAAATTTACTTTAGTTTGGTCGGGCGCCAACCTGCGTAACGGTTTCGGTTATGAACTACCTTATAATATGGAGGGGAAGACCGTTAAATTTACAGGACAGGGGAGTATTTCCGGTAACGTCGTGACCTTGTTCGATGACGCTAAAAAGGAATTGGGTGTAGAAAACATTCCGGGACAGGACATGCCGTCGGCACAGCCGCAGGAAGTGTCTTATACCGTTGCCACTACATTCGATGTCCCCCAATCGAAAGAAGGTATCGTTCCTCCTTATAATCCTTTTATCACAGTAAACAAAACGAATACGGAGGTACATCTCACCAACTATAAGCCGACGGAGAAAGCTATTAATATTTTCCCGTCAGAAGCGGATATATCTGATGGGGTAACAACCTGGTATGTGTGTAAAGACGGTTTTCCGTTCGCCATTCATATGGATGCCCGTCAGGATCAGTCATTGATGCTGTTGAATCTGAAACCGGAAACCGTGCGTATCGATAAGACGTATCCCGGTTTTGCAGAGTGGGCGAAAACCCGCGACCCGAAAGTGAAATGGTGGTAATCAGAGAGAAAAGAAATAGATAAGAAAACTGACCTGAATGTAAAAAATCAGGTCGGTTTCTTTATTATAAAAGAAAGTATGTTTTTTATAATTTAAATAAAACGATAAAACATAATCTTTGTACCTGTATAAAAGTTAATAAAATTTGATTTTTAATCATAGAACAAGAATCGTTTACTTAAAATTGAAGAATATGAAATCGATGTATCAGACAGTGTGGTTGTTTTTGTGTGCAATTGTTACATTGTCTTCTTGCGTAAAACACGGCGATATTTTCCAGCCTAAAGAACCGGAACGTACGGCCGATTTAGTTGTTCCCGAAGGGTTCGACTGGTCATCAACACGGATAGTGGAACTGCCTATTAATAGCCCGGTCTCTACTGTCGCATCTTTTTTTCTTGATGAAGCGTGTAGTGCTGAAAAGCAAATCGCAGCTTTAATGGTTCCCGAAGGAGAGACGACGTTTAAATTTGATATTCCTAATATTAATAAAACGATTTATGTGCAGTATCCTTTAGAGACCGGAGAGATCAGGACTTTAAAGAGAGAGATAAAAGAGAAAATAAAGAGTAAAGCAATCTCGGGTGGGGCGGATGTGATGTTTTTCGACCAGCCGCAGCTTTCTTCTTCAGGTTATACACAATTTATCAATATTCCCAATGGTAATAAATACGGTACTTTGATGTTTGAGGATACATGGCCTGAAACGGGAGATTATGATTTTAACGACGTTGTTGTGAATTATCGTATTGTTCCTACTTATGATATGAGTGGAGTTGATCCGGAAGCCTCCGGGAATACTCCGGCTAAAGACATTGTGATAAATGTTTCCCTAAAGATATGCGCCTTAGGAGGTAATTTGCCTTATGATTTTGCCATACAGATCGGGCAAACCGAATCTCATGAAGGATCGAGTTTCAATGCCTCCCATCTGGGAGATATTACCGACATAGAATCGGGGAATAAAGATATAACTGTCGAGAAACTGGAAGGAACGAATTTTCCTGCTGTGATTGTTAAAGGACTAAATTCTTTGAGAGGCTCCGGGTATTATAATACCGTGATTAAAAAAGATAACGGCGTGAACGTATCGTTTAAAATCAGGATAAAAGGTACACTGGAAGAGCAACAAAGAAGAATGCAATATGGAGGATTTACCGATCCCAAAGCTTTTGACTATTTTTTGATCAACCTGAACAATCATAGGGAGATCCATTTGATCGGATTTGCACCGACAGCTTTATATACCGGATATGATGCGGATAATATTGCCGGTGGAACCTATTATTATGAGAATGATAAAGGTTTGGTATGGGGGCTTAAGGCTCCGGGAACCTTGGGATGGGCGGCTGAAAGGCATGACATCATGACTGTATATACCGAATTTAAACGGTGGGTGACAGACGGTGGATATACAATAGGCCCGAACGGGGCAGACCCTTTACAATGGTATAAGTATCATACAACAGATAATTTTATCAAACCTTAATATTGAAACAGATAATCGCTGTTGTTTGGAAGTGGTTTTGAAATATATTCAGCCTGCCGGTTTTCGGCAGGCTGATTTTTTGATTCTCTGATACATTTTATCCGGAGCCACAGGCCATAATTACTAATTCCTGGCAGAATACTGATTTGTCTATTTTATCTTCTTTGTAGTCGGAAACTCTGTAAGGAGGGATAGGGCTGTTCGATACCAACAAAACCTTATGGGGTAGTTTTCTGATTATATCGGGGAATACAAAAATTTTCTTTGCCGGTGATTCGGTTTATGATGAAAAGATATACCGGGAAATCCACGCTCTATTTGGGGATATCGACATTCGTTTGTTGCCCATCGGGACTTATTCGCCGGAATGGTTTATGTCGCAATCGCACATGAATCCTGAAGAAGCAGTGCAAGCCTTTCACGATCTGGGGGGTAAACACTTCATTCCCATGCACTACGGAACATTCGATCTGTCCGATGAGCCAATGGGAGAACCGATAAAACGGCTACGCGAATGTTTTTCGAACAGTAGTTCTCCGGGACAACTGCACGAATTGACCATAGGTGAAAAATGGCCGCTTCTTGAATAAGACATAGTTAAAAACTTAAAACGGTTCAAACAAAAACTTTCTTTATCCGTTAGACATATAAATTGAATAAGATTAACTAAAGACTAAGATTATGGCTAAAGAAAGTGTAAAAATCCTACAAGGAAAGTTGGATGTAGAAAGCTTGATTTCACAGTTAAATGCAGCATTGTCTGAAGAATGGCTGGCATACTACCAATACTGGGTCGGTGCATTGGTTGTTGAGGGAGCTATGCGTGCAGATGTGCAAGGAGAGTTTGAAGAACACGCTGAAGAAGAACGTCAACATGCTCAAATGCTTGCCAAACGCATCATTGAACTGGAAGGAGTACCTGTTTTGGACCCTCAGAAATGGTTTGAACTGGCAAGATGCAAATATGATTCTCCACAAGATTTTGACTCTGTCAGTTTACTGAAAGACAACGTAGCTTCTGAACGCTGTGCTATTCTGAGGTATCAGGAAATCGCCGATTTTACGAATGGTAAAGATTTTACCACCTGCGATGTCGTGAAAAAAATTCTGGCCGAAGAGGAAGAACATGAACAGGATCTTCAGGATTATTTGACCGATATCACCAGAATGAAAAAATCATTCCTCGGAAAGTGATTTGTCATTTAGTGATGATTGCATAAAAGGATATGGCATAACGGCTATATCCTTTTTTGTATTTGCAAAAATCGAAACTTCCCGGGTTAGAGTTTACGGAAATACATAATGGCTAATATATAAATGGCTTGTCTTATAGTCGTGCTATTATTGAAATCGAGAAAATGGGGCGTTTCATATACTTTAAGAGATTATTATGATTTATAATGGGATATAGGCTCTGGAGATCTTATTCTGAAATAGTTTCTATATTCTGATTAAGATAACTGTTTAAGGGTTAATAATATAGGTGACTGAAATAACCATTTCAGATTTTAAGACTTCATTCGGTAAACTATCTGCCTGGAGAGACTGTGGTTACTTTGCGGTAACCGGATTGCCTTTTGTTTTTCTTTTGCGGTCTTATCCGGCATTATCAATTATTTTCGACTCCTTTCCGCTTTCTTTGAAACTTCGTTGTTACGTAAGCGGTAAAGATCGGGAAAAAGATCATTCCCGCTGCTGCCAAGATAACTGCGAGGGATTGGCCGAACCGGGTGACGCCGAAGATATTGGAACCTACCGTCGTTACGTTCATTAAAGCCCAGTTAAATGAATCCCAATAATTTTTTACCATAGGATTGACACCATGTTCCATAAAGAAAAACAGTACGCTACAAAAATAGATCGTAACGATCAACACCGTTAGATAGGTGACGAAGAGATTTGTCATTTTGCTGCTGGTCATCCATTTCACAATGACTGTGATTCCATATATCCCTCTGGTAAGCGGTATTAGTCTTAAAAGTATCCAGGCAGAGTGCGATACGGAGGGCATGATGCTATAAACGATATTTAAATAGGGAATGGAAACCAGTAAAAATATAAGGTTTCTCGCGAGAAAACTGAGTTTTCCATTATTATAATACCATCTGACAAAGAAATCTGCCAGAAAGATAGAACATGCGATAAGATGGAAGTTAAGAATGAAGCGTTCGCTTAAAATAGGTTTTACGGATAGTAGTTCGATCGACAGTACGACGATAATGGCAAGGCTACTGGCGAGAACGAGAACGTTTAATATATGTTCAAGGGGCTTTTCCGACTGCGACATCGTTTTGAAATTTTAAACCGAAAGATTAATAGAATAGTAAAAGGTCAGGATATATTCGGAAAATTTCCGAATATATCTGACCTTTATGAAATAGGTTTTATTTTACGATTTCAACGCTATTGCCGTTGAAAACGTTCAAGCCTAATTTTTGTGTAATGTATTTAATGGCAGCCTGGGCTTTTACAGAGTTTCCGGCATCGTCCAACGGAGGTGCGAAAGCTGCTATACCGAATACGCCCGGCAATACACCCATAACGCCTCCGCCGACACCTGTTTTGGCTGGGATACCGCTGGTATATAGCCAGTCGCCGGTGTGTTCGTAGAAACCAACCGTAGCAATCAACGAGGTGATCGGTGCGGTTAATGACGGATCGAAAACCTGTTTCCCGGTTACCGGGTTTTTCCCCCAGTTGGCGATCGTACATCCGGCGATGGATAATTGTTTTGCAGTTATACCCATGGAACACTGACGGGTGTAGAGATCGAGCGACATCATCGGATCGTCGTAAATCCGGTCATAGTTTTTAAGCAACCAGGTGATAGAGCGGTTGTTAAAATTGGTGGCGGATTCAGATTTGTATAATTCGTCCTGCAATACCAGTTCGCTGCCACACAGATCGGCCATATTATCGGCGATTGCTCCCCATTTTGAGTTGCTGTCGCCAATAGGTTTCACCATACTGTTGGCGCTGATCGCCCCCGCATTTACCAGTGGAGTGCTGGGATGATCTTTTTCAAGTAAGATAGCCATGATCGAGTTGAAAGGCAGCCCGGTGGCATCAGCCCCGATCTTTTTCAATAGCTCGTCTGCTCCGTATTGGCGTAGTACGAGTATGGCTGTGTGTACTTTGGAAATAGATTCTATACCGAAAATATAGTTTGTGTCCCCGGCTTCTATGACTTCTCCTGTGGGCAAGCATACCGAGATACCGAATAAGTTAGAATCAATTTTAGCCAGGAAGGGAATGTAGTCGGCATTTTTTCCTCCCTTCATATCCTTCACTTTTGCGTGTGCTTCAGCCACTACAGCCTGAATATCCGCTAATTTGATCGTTTTCTTCATTTTATTTTAGGATTAAATGGTGGTATTATTTTTCTGGTGTAGGGATATTGTTACCCGGTTGTTGAGGATTCGTTGTCTTAGGTGCTTGATTTACCGGAGTAACCGGAGTGGCAGAAGCACTTGCAGAAACGGTTGCTGTTTCAGTTGCAGCGGGAACTTCCCAATGGAAAGGCTGGAATTCTGCGTTCGGGTCTTTCCAGGACGGTTTACGTAATGCATAGATGATGAACGGAATCGAAATGAAAACGACACATCCGATAATCAGGATTGTAAACCAAGTGGTGTTATTACCTGTATTGATTTGAGAAGGCGGAACGAAGCTTAATACGAAAGCCAATAATGCACCGCAGAAACCTAAACCGGCGATGATCCACATCCAGAGATTGGTTTTCTTGCCTAATGCGAAAGGACGTTCTTTTTTCGGCATCTTATAACGCAGAACGATAGCACCGGAGAACATCAGTAAATAAACGATCAGATATAAAAGTACGGTTAATTGCGATAATATCTGATAGAAAGATTGAACGGATGGCATAACTACGAATAATAATGCCAAAAGCGTTACAATGCCACCTTGTACGAAAAGGATGTTTTTCTGTACGCCGATTTTGTTCGTTTTTTGGAAGAAAGGAGGCAGATAACCTGCTTTTCCTACGGTGAAGATACCTTTTGACGGACCGGCAACCCAGGTCAATACTCCTGCAAGTACACCGAACATCAGAGCGATTGCAATGATCGGAGAAGCCCAATGCAGGTGCAGGTAGTTCAGATAGTTGTCGAATCCCACCAGCAAACTTTGTGTCAGGTTGATGTCTTTTGCCGGAATAATCAGTCCCAGGGAGAATGTTCCCAGTACGAAGATCAATACGGTTACGATCGCACCGATGATAATGGCTTTTACGTAATTTTTAGCGGCAGGCTGCTTAACATCCATAACGTGGATACCCATCATTTCCATACCGGCATAAAACAGGAAGATCCCCGAAGCTAAAACGAGGTTGTCGAATTTGGTCAGGTCCGGGAAGAAACCCTGGCTCATGTCCATGTGGTTATGGCCTCCCGTAGAGAGATAAATAATCCCGAAAATAATCAGTAAAGCGGCGGGAATGATAGTTCCGACCATCGCACCGATTTTAGATACTTTTCCTACCCAGCCCAAGCCTTTCAGGGAAATAAACGTTGCAACCCAGTAGATAACCAGTACGGTAACCAGAGTGAACACTTTATTGGATGCCAAAGCTGCATCGTGCGAGCTGTCCATGCCGATATAGGCGATCGATACGGCTCCGAAGGTCAGTACTGTGGGATACCAGATTGTACTTTCAATCCATTGCAGGAAAATTGCAAGGAAACCGAAACGTTTTCCATAGGCTTCACCTACCCAACGGAAAACCCCTCCTTCTTTATCCGAGAACATTGCGGCTAATTCGGCTGCAACTAAAGAAGTCGGAACCAGGAATACGATAGCTGCAAATAGGTAATAAAATGCCGAGCTGAGTCCGTACACAGCTTCTGCCGGAAGCCCCCGGAGACTTACTACCGCCGCAACGTTCATAATTGCGAGGGTCATTACTCCGAGTTTCATGGCAGTGCTTGTCGTTTTTGAATTTGTTGCCATAATTTGAATCAAGTTTAGTTAATTATTATAAGTTACTTTTTAAGGTTGATTTCTAAAAGTCTTTTTAATTACGAGATGACGTTTGTGAATGTTCGAGGGATTATATTATTTAACTAAAAACCTTATTTGTTGTACTTTATGAGATCATTCGTCTTTCAGTATCCCTAAAGTCTCCGTATTCCTTCTGAAAAAAGCGAATATCGTGAAAGCGATTGCAATGACAGTACTGAATATAAATGGGAAACAGGAAGACGATGAAGCCCTGAAAATATCGCTCACACCTTCGAGAATAAACGGATAAGTTATAATAGCTACATAGTTCATCACCATGACTAATGACAGTGCGTAAGTGGCATGGGCGGGAGTGACGCTGGCCGCTGTTTTATCATAAATAATGGGTTGCATGATACCGTAACCCAAGCCGATCAGAATCACGCCTATTGACAATGAAAACAGATCGCTTTTGAATGTGAAAGGAATCAAGCCGATGCATATACAGCAAAGAGCGATGAAATTGGTGTTACTTTTTAATTTGGATAGGATATTGTTGATAAATAAGCCCGGTAGTGTCATTGCCAGGAAAAATACCGAAATCAGTGTACCGGAAGTATCGTAATTACCGACTTTCAGGTTATGCATATAAAGCGATAAATTGAATGGAATATTGAGGGCTAACAAGGTGATGAAATAATAAAACAGCATCAGGCGTATTGGCCAGTCGAAACGGGAAAAAACGGAACCTTGGGCAGGCTCAGGCTTCTTCTGGGCGGGCGATTGACTGTAAGGCGGTTTATCGTCGAGAAAAAAGGCAAAAAATAAGGAAATACCGGAAAGGCAATATACCAGAAAAGGCAGATGCCAGTTTACTCCGGCAAGAAATCCGGCGAACAAGGTAGCTAAAACGAGTGAAATATTGGTAATGGAAGAAACGAGCCCTAAGTGGCGGGTACGGTATTTGCCGCTGAAATAATCTGCCACCAGACCTGTCGAAAACGGGATGACCATCCCTGCCCCGATACCTAAGATTGCACTGATCAGCAGTAATAACCACATTTTATCGGCAAAAGGATAAGCAATGCTACAAATAAAGAATATAGAAAGTCCGATGATTAGAATTTTCTTTTTATTGACATGCAAAGAGAGTCGTCCTGCAAGCAGGATAAAAGGCACGATGATGAAAGAGGGGAGCGATTCGAGCATTTGCAACTGTAATTCACTACTGTCTTTGAAAATGGTTTCCAAATGTCCCAATATGGGAGAAATAGCTAATCCCGGAAGAGAGGTGACCATGGAAATAGAATAAATGGCAATTAAAACTAACAATGTGATTGTGCCCCGGCCAGTCTTGATTTTCATGATGTTCTTGTTTTGGTTTGTTATGTGTTTGATACGGAGAGAAAAGTAAAAAGTTAAACGAATCGGAAAAACGGCGTTGGAAATTAATCCGGGGAAGTGTTTTTTAACTTATTAACGGAGAAAATGAAGAATGCGGGGTTTTATTGCTAATTTTGTGCCGCGTGAAAAATACGTGGACGCCGGGTGTTTATCGGATAAGAATAACCATTCGTCCGTCTGTAAATCTTTAGAAATGGTAAAGGATAGGCTTCTGACTCCCAGTTTCTGTTATATTCTGGCAGCCAATTTTTTGTTGTTTTTTGCATTTTATTTATTGTTACCGGTGATGCCTTTTTATTTAAAAGAGCATTTTATGGCCAGTAAATCCATGATCGGGATCGTCCTTTCATGTTATACGATAGCTTGTCTGTGTATCCGTCCATTTTCCGGTTATTTGCTCGATTCTTTCAGTCGTAAACCTTTATATTTATTTTCCTTTTTAGTCTTTACAGCTGTTTTTGGCGGTTATATGATAGCGGGAGCGTTATTTTTGTTTCTGGCTCTTCGCATTGTGCATGGATTTGCCTTCGGTATGGTGACTGTGGCGGGGAACACGATCGTGATCGATATTCTCCCTTCTTCACGGCGGGGGGAAGGGGTGGGATATTATGGACTTGCAAACAATATAGCCATGAGCTTCGGGCCAATGACGGGGTTATTTATGCAAGGCGTGTTTTCTTATGAAACTATTTTTGCCTGTTCTCTTTTTTCCGGTTGCTTGGGATTGCTTATGGCATGTTTGGTAAAGACCCCGTATAAAGCTCCTGTAAAACGTGAGCCGATATCTCTCGACCGTTTTTTGCTGATTAAGGGAATCCCGGCAGGAATATCTTTACTGCTTTTGTCTATCCCTTATGGAATGACCACCAGTTATGTCGCCATGTATGCTCAGGAAATAGGAATAGAAGTCAGTTCCGGGCTCTATTTTACGTTTATGGCTGTGGGAATGGCCGTATCGCGAATTTTTTCCGGCAGGCAGGTGGATAAAGGGAGGATTACTCTTTTGATCTCATTGGGTATGTATTTAGCTGCTGCCAGCTTTTTTGCATTGTCGGCCTGCGAAGATCTGATGAAATGGAATACGATTTTTACTTCTTATTTTTTCCTGGGGATCGCTCTTTCGCAGGGTGTTGCATTCGGTACGATGTTTCCGGCTTTCAATACGCTGTTTATTAGTCTTGCTCCTAATAGTCAGAGAGGAACCGCTACCTCGACTTACCTGACAAGCTGGGATGTCGGGATCGGGATCGGTTTAATGAGTGGAGGCGGCATTGCAGAGGTATTTGGCGGTTTTGATTATGCTTATCTTTTCGGAGCCTGTCTGACGGTAGTATCTACTTTATTTTTCCTGATTAAAGCCGGCCCTCATTTTAACCGGAATAAGCTGAAATAATTTGTTATAGCTTGAAAGTATTTATGGCTGTGAAGAATTGACTTTCCGGCAAGAAAGTAATACTTGCCGATTATTGTTCAATGTGGTAGCCAGCAGGTAAATATCGCCTCCTTCCCGGATTCCGCTGCGTTTGCGTAGGTCGGCTACGGATAAATTGAAATTGCGGGTGGTTAGGTTGGCCTGAGGAATGGTTTTGTGTAGTTGTTTGAGCAATTTCCCGGAAAATTCGAATATATCGTGAACGATAAACCGGCGACCGGGAAAATCCGGGCAAATCGTGTCGGAAGTGTATAAATGGCTGTGACGATGCAGTTTTTGCAGACCGAATCGGATTGCGGTTAATTTGAATGCTCCGCTTTTCAGCAATGCGGCATGGGGTTCGTAAAGATATTTTTGAATCGTAGCTGTGGTATGTAATTCCGCTGTTTTTTCTTCTTCGGGGGTGAAGGTGAAAACCTGGCAATTCCCGTTTGTAGCGTAATTAACGGCGTGAATCGTTACTTGATTTTGTGGAATAAACAGGTTGTTTTCCAATACGAATAATAATTCTTTACATTCGTTTTTCACAGAGAGGATGTGTACTTCGCTTGTTTCCGGCAACAGGCGTAACGTTTCGTCTATATCTGCCATCGGAGAGATTTTAACGATGATCCTTCGGGCGTTTTCCAACAAAATCGGTTTTAGTTGTAAAACGTCGGGTTCACAATCGGTGAGGGCGAACACCCGTTTGTTTCCGTCCGCCCTTCGTGCCGGATCGATGTAGAACGTATCGGCTTTTAGCGTATTTATAAGTTCTTTGGCATCGGCATTCTGAATTTCTACATTGTTTATTCCGAGAACATGGAAATTGGAAGTCGCTGCTGCACAGTAGTCCGGGAAACGTTCGATATAAATTACTTTTTTTGCTTTTTGGGCGAAATAATAGGAATCGATCCCCAAACCTCCTGTCAGGTCACAGATGCAATCACCGATGATCAGGCGTTGTTTGTAGCGTGCGGTCGTTTCTGAGGAACATTGTTCCGTAGAAAGGCGGGAAGGATAAATAATATCGTCATTGGTAAACCAGGAGGGAAGTTTATCTTTAATCTGCCGGCGTGCCGATATTTGACAGACGGCATAAGGGACGTCGATTCCGGGATAACGGGAAGCGTTCAGCAGTAGTTTGTCGGTATTGTCGTTCAGATGCTCCTGAATGAATTTTTTAATAGACATTGTATTCCTTACCTGGTGAGATTGCAAAGGTAAGGTTTCGGACCGAAATAAGGAAATAGAAAAATGAAAGAAGTTTTATAGGTTTAGGATATAGTAAACTCCGATTCCGGCTAAAAAACCGGTGAGGGCGATCCAGGTGATGTGTTTTAAGTACCAGGTGAAACTGATTTTTTCCAATCCCATGACGACGACTCCGGCTGCAGAGCCTATGATGAGCAGGCTCCCCCCGGTTCCGGCACAGTAGGCGGCTAATTCCCAGAATGTCCCGTTTTGTACGAAATGGGACATATAGCCGGCATCCGATAGAGAAGATAGGGTTTCGGGGCTGACGACAGGATACATCCCCATTACCGCAGCAACCAGGGGAACATTGTCTATAACGGACGATAGGAAACCGATGACCAGGTTGATGATATAGACGTTATGGATTTTGGCATTGAGAAAACCGGTGATGTTTTCCAGAACTCCGATCGCTTCAAGAGCGCCTACAGCCATTAATATGCCGAGAAAAAACAGAATGGTGGAGAAGTCGATTTTCGATAAAATATAAGGCATTCTGTACTGCCGGTCGGCGGGAATATAAGGTTTGCGGTTATATAATATTTCCGTATATATCCATGCTATTCCTAAAGTGAATAATATTCCCATAAAGGGAGGCAAGTTGGTTAATGATTTAAATACCGGAACCAATAGCAGGCAGAGTAATCCTAAAATGAGTATGGTGTTGCGTTCCCGTGCATTGAGACAACTTTCAGAGGATACCGGAGGAAGTTGTCCCGACGATGAAGAAAGCGATTGTTTTGTTAAACCGGCTGCGACGATACAGGTGGGTAGGATTAATGATACCACTCCCGGAAGTAACAGACTTTTCATAATTGCTCCGGAAGTGATGTTATTATTGATCCATAGCATGATTGTTGTGATGTCCCCGATCGGAGTCCATGTACCCCCTGCATTGGCCGCAATGATAATAATGCTGCCGAAAAACCAGCGTTCCTTTTGGTCGGTCAATAGTTTTTGAATCAAGGTCATCATGACAATAGCCGAAGTCATGTTATCCAGAACAGAGGACATAAAAAAAGTCAGCAATGCCACGATCCACAGTAATTTTTTCTTATTGTGGGTTTTGATAAGGCGGGTGATTCCGGTAAATCCTTCGTGACGGTCGATCATTTCCACAATAGTCATTGCTCCTAATAAATAGAATAAGATTTCGGCCGTATTACCCAACAGGTCTATAATCTTTAGTTCGGATACATATTTTATGGCTTGCTGGCCGGGGGAAAGCCGACTGATTCCAGGTGTGGTTTGGATGAATTCGTGAAAGGAGGTTGGGGAAGCTCCTGCAATGAAGGAAACTCCTGAAAAAATATATATAACCCATAATATTACCCCCAACAGCAAAGCGATAGCAGCTTTATTTACATCGATTGTTTCGGATAAAGCGATGAGGATGTAACCTGCTATGAAAATAATGATAATAAGTGTCATCATATTGTTTCGGCATGTTGTGTGAATAAAATTTTACGGGATTGCATCTATTTTGGTTTGAGAGGATAAGGAATAAAATTTTTGTATAATTCTTCATATCCGGTATATATACTTAAAGAAAATATGTATCTTTGTATGTTGTACATAAAGAGTTAAAATGAAGCAATTTTTTCTGTATATCGTGTTTTTTTTAGCTATTGTTCTGGTTTCGGGAACAAGGGCGGAAACATATATGTTTACAGAAAGTCAGCCTGTGGAACAGGATAAAGCGGGATTACCTCATGAATTGATGGCGAGTCCGGCCACCGATCCCAGTATCACGGTGTGTATTGCAGCCAATAGTTATGCAGATGTAGCTGTTGCAAAGCCTTCTAACTTCAATCAAAGCTCGGTGAGGCGTTATCGGCCGGCCGGTTTTTCTTTCGATAAACTTTTTGTCTATCTTACAGCCGAAAAGGGTATATTGCAAACCGATTTGTATAAAAAGTCCCTTTACCATGCGCAGGAGCATTCCGCTCTTTTGAAATCGGGCGGTTATTATATCTATGCTTTGCGTAAAATCGTCGTTTAATATTACAGGGTAACGCTGTCGTTACCGTTTAAATGTTTTTAAACCGTTACACTATGGTAGTAACGGTATGTTTTGGTGTGTAATATTAAAAAATAACGATTATGGAAAAGTTTAAAACAATTCAGGAAGATATTGAAAATGTGACTAATAAAGAAGTGGTAAAGAAAGGAAAAGTTTCGTATGTTGCCATCGGTTTAATTGTTGTCGCTATTATTTTAGCAGTTATTGGAATGAAAAGCGCGGATCCTAATGCTTCGTGGCCTTCTTTTTTATTTACAATAGCAGCGATGTTATTTTTAGGAGGAATTGTTAAGTTGTTCGTAAGCCGTTCTTGTTGGATTTTTAGGCCGACGAACAGTAAGCTGAAAGCAATGACTTTGTATTTTGATGTGCATGAAAGCGATGCTTTACAAGTGTGTATCGAGATGAAAAGATTCGAAGATTTCAAGCAAATGAAACGAAAGAAAGATTCAGGAGTGAGAGTAGAGGCAATGATTTCGGACGATCAGCGATTTGCTGCGGTTCAGATTGCAGAATATGTTCCGTATAGCTATGAGGCTGTTACGCCTGTGATCTGTTATTATGGAGAGGATGCTAAGTCCTTTGTTACTTCTTTTAAGCAATGATGAAAGTTTAGTTGATAAAAAATGGCCGGATTTTCCGGCCATTTTTTTATATTGAAGAGCGTTATCCCCGGCTTTGTTTTTCGATGGCTTTTCTTAAAGCTATTATTTCTTGTTTCAGTTCTGCATACTGTTTAGCCGTATCGTTCTGAGCCTCTTTTTGTACTTCTTTGACGATTTCTTTTATAGACGCTTTTAATGTGTCTTTCAAGCCGTGCATTTCCAAAGCTAAACTATACATGGCTTCAATTCCCGAATCTGAAAGGATGATCTGATCGGCTTTTTTATAACCGGGAGCTTTTTCACTCGTCATGTGTTCGTCCTCGACTCCCGTTAACATCCATTCTACACTGACACCCAGCTCCTGACAAATGATTCTTAGTTTCGTTTTATCCGGTTGAGTCACTCCATTCCGATAGTTTGCAATTGTAGAAGGGGATATGCCTGTTTTTTTCGCAAGTCGGGATTCGTTAAACCCTTTTTCTTTTATTGTTTTCACCAGGCGCTCCCGAAATTCTTGTGTTGTTGGCTCTGTCGTCATTTTTTTTGGTGTTTAGAAAAAAATAATTCAGCACATATTTGTTTGTGTCCAAATTTGGACTATTTTTGTGATGTGGTTATGTACAAATATAACTATAAACTATTATTTTTTTATTAATTTATTGTAATATTATGTGAGAGCACCGCCAAGTACTTCATTTAATTGATTTTGTGTTTTTCTTTTTGCTGATTAATCATCAGAGAAAGTTGCACAAGAGTTGTTCACGAGGGTTATCGTATATTTTTGGACAAATATATGATAACTCTTTTGATTTTTATGTGTTTCCAATTTTGGATATTTGTATTGTTTCATTTAATTTTTCAGTAAGATTCTGTTTAACTTTTTTTTAACCGCAGGCTCTAATAGAATGTATGGAAATGAATTTGAAAATTAATAAATTTGTAAACTAAAATCGATACAATAATAGGAATAATAGGTTATTGTTAAAAATTTATAGCCTATAAAATAGAAAGTTAAAATTAAAATTATGTCAGAAACTAACGTTACGGAAAAAATAAAGTGCGTCATTATAGGTTCGGGGCCGGCTGGTTATACTGCAGCTATTTACACGGCAAGAGCTAATCTAAAACCTGTGTTATACACTGGTTTACAGATGGGTGGGCAATTGACGACGACGACGGAAATAGAAAATTTTCCCGGTTATCCCGAAGGTGTGACAGGGCCTGTATTGATGGAAGATATGCGTAAACAGGCGGAACGCTTTGGAGCGGATATTCGTTTCGGGATTGTGACGCATGTCGATTTTTCCGGACATCCGCATAAATTGACTATCGACGACTGCAAGCAAATAGAAGCCGATACGGTAATTATAGCAACGGGAGCTTCCGCTAAATATTTGGGTTTGCCTTCCGAAGAAAAGTTCAGGGGACTCGGAGTGAGTGCCTGCGCAACCTGTGACGGCTTTTTTTACCGGGGTAAGGATGTAGCTGTGGTCGGCGGAGGAGATACGGCTTGCGAAGAAGCTACCTATTTGGCCGGATTATGCCGGAAAGTGTATCTGATCGTTCGTAAAAATTATTTGCGTGCTTCCAAAACGATGCAGGAGAGAGTGTTTAAGACTGAAAATATCGAGATTTTGTTCGAGCATAATACGATAGAGCTTTATGGTACGGACATGGGGTTGGAAGGAGTTCGTTTACTTTATCGGATGGGACAGCCGGAGGAGTGTGAACGGGATATAAAGATCGACGGTTTTTTCCTGGCTATCGGACATCACCCTAATTCGGAAGTTTTTAAAGATTACATACATATAGACGAGCAGGGATACATTATCACCGAGGGGACTTCAACCTATACCAATGTTCCGGGGGTGTTTGCCGCAGGGGATGTTATGGACCCCGTATATCGCCAGGGTATCACTTCTGCCGGAACCGGTTGCCGGGCTGCCATCGATGCAGAGCGTTATCTCATGGAATTGGAATAAACGATTTTTTAGATTATAATAAAAATGCCCCATCTTTGTTCGAGGTGGGGCATTTTTATCCGGGAACCGGAAACCGGTAGATGTTTCAGAGAAATAGACGTCGAACGGAATATCTATATTAAATTATATCGTTCGTTATTTAATGGTGACCATCGTCGCCCCGTAACCATATTGCTTGAATGAGGCGTCCTGGTGGTGAAAACGCTTATATTTCGTCTGTAATTCCCATAAGATCCTTTGACGGAGTATTCCGTCGCCTTTCCCGTGAATAAATACGATTTTCTGCCCTTTGCGTAGTTTATATTCTTCAAGGATTTTATGGAATACGTCCATTTGGTAATCGAGTATATCTTTATTTTCCATACCTGCTGTCGTTTCAAGTAATTGATTGATATGCAGGTCGATTTCAAGAATGTTTCCTACGAATTGTTTTTGTGGGCGTGGAGTTTCTTCGGCCGCTGTTATTTTTTTCTCCTGAATGGCTTGTTTTAATTGCTTTTCATCGATCTCTGTTTTTAAGATAGTTTCTTTATCCAGGGGGCGTAGCCAGGATATGCCGTCGAACCATTTGCAATGTTTGTAAGAGCCCGCTTTGCAAAGATTTACCGGATTCAGCTTGATTTGTGTATCGATAGCCGCTTTGGGTGTGGTTATTCCTTTATGGAAAAAAATGACCTGAATGTTTAAAGCTTTTATCTGGTTGTCAATTTCTTTTAGGGTGTAGGTGCCGATCGGAGAAACCGTATCGGGATTACAGTTGCCTGCGATGATCCCGGAATAGTTTTCTCCATTAAAAGCGGATACGGTGTACAGGCAGGTTTGTGCGGTATCGTTCACCACAAATAATTCATAACGGGAGTCGGTGAGGTTACTGAAATTTTCAGGAACGATGGCGAGATATACGGTGTCGGCCGATTGCATTGTGACGGCTTTTTGTGATTGGGGTTGTGTTTTCCCGGTTCCCGTCTGTTGGACAGGAGTGTTGAAATCGGAATGAATCACAACCAGATCGGTAATGGAAGCCGGAATTTCAAATCCATATTCATCACAATATACATTGACCGTTGTGTTATCAATGAGCCCTGTGACTTTCCCTTCGAGTTTTTCTGAAATAAATCTTACAATATCTCCAATTCTAATGTCCATAGTCTTTTTGTCTTAAATGTATATAACCGGTAAGGCGTAAGCGACCGGTTGATTATCAAGGAGCGCTCTGTTTCGATGCCTTGTGGTTTGCACAAAGGTAGTTAAGTTGCTGGATAAACACAAGGGGAATATGATCCTCGAATGTAAGATCTCTACCGGGTAAGAACTTTCCAATAGCGAAAACGTAAACTTGCGGGAGATTATTAACAAAATGCCCGGAAAATGATAAATGTGAGATTATTTTGTTTGCTATTGTTACTTGCTGTGAGCGTAAAAATGAATGCTCAGCGGAATGCGATATGCCGTTTCCTGCAACCGGAAGACAGTTTGATGCAAGCATCGGGCAATATTCCTGCTTTTACAATTTATAAAGACAACTACATTATCACCGGTACCAGCTTTGCGGGTGGAAAAGTAACCAAATATAATTCGGATGCGAAATTCCAGATCAGCCTTCGGCATCGCCTGTATAGAAAATTGTTGCCTTATCGGTTGTACACTTTTCTGACTTATACGCAAAAATCATTTTGGGCAATATACCGTAGTTCTGCACCTTTTACGGAAACCAATTATAATCCTACGCTGGGGATAGGGAGAAATTTTATTTCAGAAGGCAGGATTGCCTGGAGCACTATGCTTCAGTTTGAACATGAATCGAACGGTCGTGACAGTATATGGTCGCGTAGTTGGAACCGGATAACCTTCATGGGAATATATAATATGAATTGTAATTTTACCTTTCAGGCTAAAGTTTGGATACCTATGATGCTATCGGAGTATAACAAGGATATTAGCCGTTATTCCGGAATCGGGCATTTGGCGGCTACTTATAACAATAATAACGGACGGCTTTCCTGTTCCGTACTGATGGTGAAACGGGGAGGGTGGAATTTTAATGCCAACTGGCAAATAGGGGTTGCTTACCGGTTATTTCGTCAAGACAATCAATACCTATATTTACAATTTTTCGATGGATATGGAGAAAGTATGATCCATTACAATGATTTTCGCCGTTATGTCCGGTTAGGGTTTGTAATTAAACCGTCGGGAAATTCTATTTTTTAGGATCATCTTTTTAGAGGAAAAAAGAGGCCGGTTCGGGAAGATGATCCGGAGATGACCGACAATATTTTTACAACGGCTTTTTTTAGATGGAAAGACCGATAATGTTATCGGTTTCTATCTAAACTAAAGAGCATGTGGGGTAAGGATTGTTTCTATGCTTTCGAGCCTAAGTAAATAAAATACATTCCCAGCAGCACTAATAAAAGATCGATGAATTTGGCTTTCAGGTTTTTTTCTTTGAACCAGAGAGCTCCGGCGATGAAAGACACTACGACACCGCTACGCCTGACGAGTGAAACAATAGATATCATAGAGTCTTCATAGCTTAGTGCGTAGAAATAGGCAAAATCTGCCAAAATCAATAAGAGGGAGATTAGGGGAATTGAATTTTTCCATTGAAATTTAGTGGAAGTATGGCGTTTGGGATACCAAAGTGCGAGTAGAATAATCCCCATGACTAAAAGTTGGTAAAAATTATACCATACCTGTACATTCATCCGGTCGAGGCGGGCCATCAGATATTTATCGTAAAGCCCGCTTAATGAGCCTGTGACGACGGCAAGTACCATGAAGTATATCCATTTGTTGTGCGTAAAGCTGATGCCTTCTTTTTTGCCTGACCAGGAAAGCAGATAGAAGGAAATAATTGCAATCAGTACACCTATCCATTGATAAAAATTCAGGCGCTCTCCAAAGATCAGCATGGCTCCCAGCAAGGTGAGGATCGGTTGTGTGGCTTTGATGGGAGAAGCTATTGTGATCGGGAGATGTTTTAATGAAAAATAAGCAAAAATCCATGAGGCCAGAACAATCAATGCTTTTAGGAACAACAGGCCGTGAGCCCCGGCGCGAATGGGAGGAAGCCAAAATAAAGTTCCTTGTATGGTTTGAGGGAAAAACCAGGATAAAATAATTACCGGGAGGAACAGTACACAGCAAAAAAAGATGTTCAGGAACAGTACCGGGATAACGGCATTATTATCCAGTGAAATTTTTTTAACCACATCATATAGTCCTAACAGACTGGCTGAAACGAATGCTAATATTAACCACATATTTCGAGAATCGATAGGCAAAGATATAATTTATCTGTCAGATTTTTATTCCGTTTGTTCGATTTCAAGGAACGTACATAATATGCCGCCGATCATTTTAGTTATGGTTAACTATAATAATGATAATCAGTTATAGATTATTTTTTTTATTTATTGATATAGGCTATCTTTGTGCGCTTTTAGAATCAGTTTTTAAAAAAATTCTTATTTTTACGGTGTACAGGCTGCGCCATTATGGGATTGCCTATAATATTACGATTGTGCCGAAAAAAAAATTAAAAAAAATGAAGGATGCCGGTTTTATACCGGGAATCTATAATTATTGCGACCGTTGGTGCGAGAAATGCGATCAAAAGTTGCATTGTATGAGTTTTGTTATGGGAAAGAGGATAGAGGAAAAGGGAGGATTTAAATTTGACGAAGAAATTTCCCAGGAGGAGGAGAACGTTTGGGCACGCTTGAAGGATGTGTTCGAATCGACGTATGAAGTGTTGCATGAGCTGGCTAAGGAAAGAGGGATCGATGTGGAGGATATTTATGCTTCTGAAAATATAGACCGGGAGTTTTGGGGGGAGGATTATGAAAATATGGCGCTGAAGGGAGAACGGGACAATCTGATGATCGAAGATTCTGATATTGTTCGTATTTGTTTGATATACGAGGATTTGTGTGATAAATGCCTGGAAAAAATTTTCGAAATCCTGGATGAGAAATTAGGGGAAGATAAAGGGCGGGAAATCGATGAGGCGTTGGAAACGGTAGGCTGGTATCAGGATTTGATGCAGTCTAAAATGCGGAGAGCTTTGCATGGCTATTATCATGTTGGTTCATGCGGGGAAGAGAGGGAAGATTATAACGGTTCTGCCAAGGTCGCTCTAATTGCTGTCCGCCGTTCGGAGGAAGCATGGAAAGTGTTAGTGCCTTACTGTTCCGAAATGAAACGTGAAATCCTGCAACTGCTGGTGGTGCTGTCACAGTTAAAGAAAGATATATTATTTCAATTCCCGGAGGCTGAAAATTTCTGCCGTCCGGGATTTGAGAATTGAGTCTTATCAAATGACTTCGGCTACGACAAAAGTGCTGCCGCCAATGTAGATCATATCCTGGGGGGAGGCGTTTTGTTTAGCTGCTTCATAAGCCTGGGTAACGGTGGAATAAATGTTCCCACTCAATCCGGCGGCTTTTGCTTTTTCTGCCAGAAGATGTTCATCCATAGCCCTGGGAATAGAGGCTTTACAGAAATAATAGCGAGCCTCTTTAGGCAGGATGCTTAAAACGCTGCTTACGTCCTTGTCGCTGACCATTCCGATCACAATATGCAGTTTATCGTATTTACAGGTTTTGAGCTGGGCAACGATTTCGGTTAGGCCGTCGATGTTGTGCCCGGTATCACAAATGGTATAGGGAGCTGTTGCCAACTGCTGCCAGCGTCCCAAAAGTCCGGTATTACGGATCGCCTTTGCGATACCGTCCCGGATGTTTCGGTCGGAAATTTGCAGTCCGTCGTTGCGTAAAGATAAAATAGTTTCGAGTACGACCGGGATATTTTTACGCTGGTAATCCCCTTTTAATTCCGATTCTATATTTTCGAATGCGATGCCTGTCCGGTGATGGAAATTATAGGTTTTGTCGGGATTTTGCCGGGTGTTCCATTCGGAGGAGGCGAATGTCAGAGGAGCTTTGCAAATCGCTGCTTTTTCTTTAAACACAAAGTCATAAGCGCTGTCTTCGGTACCGATAATAGCAGGAATGCCCGGTTTGATAATCCCTGCTTTCTCTGCTGCAATCTTGGGAAGGGTATCGCCCAATAAGGCCATGTGGTCGAATGAAATATTGGTAATCACGGAAGCAAGCGGAGTTATGATATTCGTGGAGTCGAGCCGTCCGCCCAGACCGACTTCGATTACAGCTATATCTGCCTGCTCATCGGCAAAGTATTTGAATGCCATGGCAACGGTCATTTCAAAGAATGAAGGTTGAATTGTTGCGAATAACTCCTTGTTTTGAGATACGAAGCGGGTTACGTAATCTTCGCCGATCATTTGCCCGTTTACTTTTATTCTTTCACGAAAATCTTTCAGGTGGGGAGAAGTATATAATCCGGTTTTGTAGCCGGCTTCCTGAAGAATGGAAGCAAGCATGTGCGAAACGGAACCTTTGCCGTTGGTGCCGGCTACATGAATGCTCTTGAAATGATGATGAGGGTGCTGAAAATGAGCATCCAATTTTAATGTATTGTCGAGGTTTGCTTTATAAGCTGCCTGGCCTTCTCTTTGGTACATGGGGAGTTGAGCGAAAAGCCAGTCTAAGGTTTCTTTATAAGTCATAGTTTTTGAAAATATTACAGGGCAAAAGTAGTAAACAATTGAAAACGGAAAATTGAAAACTTAATTTTATTCCGTGTCGTTTAGAAACTTTGTAACATCTTATTTTCAGTATGGGAAAAAAAGTTTACTTTTGCAAGTTATAAAAAGGGATAATATCTTATGAAATCAAATAAAGAGGTACCTATACCAGTGCTTAGACGGATGCCGTCGTATCTGTCGTTTGTAAAAACTTTGCAAAAGCAAGGGGAAAAATATGTGTCTTCGACCCGGATCGCCGAATATATGGAAATCGATTCCACTCAGGTGACTAAGGATTTGTCGCATACGGGAATTTCAGGGAAAACGAGGGTGGGGTATGAGGTCGATAGCTTTGTGAGGATTCTGGAGGATTTCTTGGGATTCAGCAAGGTGGACAGTGCTTTTTTGGTAGGAGCCGGTTCATTGGGGTGTGCCTTACTGCAGGATAAGGGATTGGCGGCTTTTGGATTACGCATCGAAGCTGCTTTTGATATCGATAAAGCTAAAATCGGAACTAAGGTCAACGATATCGAGATTCATCATATCGATCAGTTCCGTGCTATGGCTGCTGAACGGAATGTAGTGATCGGTATTATTACCGTTCCTGCCGAAAACGCTCAGAATGTGGCAGACCTGATGGTGGCCTGGGGGATTAAAGCTATCTGGAATTTTACCCCTGCACGAATTAAAGTACCTTCACATATTGTGGTGCAGAATACCACAATATATATGAATCTGGCTATTCTGTTCAATAAATTGTATAATCAGGAGTAGAGAAACAGCTTGCAAATCAATAATATAAGGACTCAACTGTAAAAGGTGAAAAGTTATAAAAACAGACTTAACTTTTTGCCTTTTACCTTTTAGTTTTGTATTATATTTGTTATCTTTGCAACTTGCAAAAATGCTGATAGATATAAACATGACAAGCCTTGAAAGGGGAGTCGGATAAAATATGAAATGTGGGACGCCACAAAATGAAAAAGATATGATAAAGATTAAATTTCCAGACGGGAATGTCAAAGAATTTGAGGCGGGTGTAACGGGATTGGATATAGCCAGATCGATCAGTCCGAAATTGGCGAAAGAAGTATTGTCGATCTCTGTAAACGGTGAGATTCGTGATTTGACCAGAAGTATCGATGAAGATGCGGAAATTAAGCTGTTTACCTGGGAGGACGAAGAAGGCCGCCATGCATTTTGGCACTCTTCTGCGCATTTGATGGCCGAGGCATTGCAGCAATTATATCCTAATACAAAATTCGGAATCGGACCTGCCATCGAGAATGGTTTTTATTATGATGTAGAGCCGGGTGACGGTGTTGTGCTGACGGATAAAGACCTGGAGGCTGTTGAAAAGAAAATGCTCGAATTAGCGCGCCAGAAAGAAGAATTCTGTCGCATTGATGTCAGTAAAGCGGAAGCGTTGGAGCATTTTAACTCTATTCATGAAACTTATAAAGTTGAATTGATCAACGATCTGGAGGATGGTAAGATCACTTATTATCGCCAGGGATCGTTTACGGATCTATGCCGTGGCCCGCATCTACCGGATACGTCTTATATCAAGGCGATCAAATTAACCAGTTTGGCGGGGGCTTATTGGCGTGGAAACGAACATAATAAGATGCTTACGCGTATCTATGGTATTACGTTTCCCAAACAGAAAATGCTGGACGAATGGCTGGTGTTGATGGAGGAGGCTAAGCTACGTGACCACCGAAAGATCGGTAAGGAGATGGAATTATTTACTTTCTCTCAGGCAGTGGGGCAGGGATTACCGATGTGGTTGCCGAAAGGTGCCATGTTGAGGGATCGTCTGGAAGCTTTTTTGAGAAAAGTGCAAAAAAAATACGGTTATCAGCAGGTGATTACCCCGCATATCGGAAATGTGAACCTGTATAAGACTTCCGGTCACTTTCAGAAGTATGGGAAGGATAGTTTTCAGGTGATTACGACTCCTCAGGAAGGTGAAGAATTTATGCTGAAACCGATGAACTGTCCGCATCACTGCGAGATATACAAATTCAAACCGCGTTCTTATAAAGATTTGCCTTTGCGTTTTGCCGAATTTGGAACGGTTTATCGTTATGAACAGAGCGGAGAGCTGCACGGATTGACACGGGTGCGTGGGTTTACGCAGGATGATGCGCATTTATTCTGTACGCCCGACCAGTTGAAAGAAGAGTTTAAAAAAGTAATAGATATTATTTTTATTATTTTTAAAGCGTTGGATTTCAAAGATTTTACCGCTCAGGTGTCTTTGCGTGATCCCAATAACCGGGAGAAATATATCGGAACCGACGAGAATTGGGAAAAGGCGGAAAGCGCAATTATCGAAGCCGCTCAGGAAAAAGGTTTAAAAACGACGGTAGAGTTGGGCGAAGCTGCTTTCTATGGCCCGAAACTCGACTTTATGGTTAAAGACGCAATCGGGAGAAAATGGCAGTTGGGTACGATTCAGGTGGATTATAATTTGCCGGAACGCTTTGAACTGGAATATACCGGGGCAGACAACCTGAAACATCGTCCGGTGATGATACACCGTGCTCCGTTTGGTAGTATGGAACGTTTTGTTGCCGTATTGATCGAGCATACCGGAGGAAAATTTCCATTGTGGCTAACGCCCGACCAGGCAGTTATCCTCCCGATCAGCGAAAAATTCAATGATTATGCTCAAAAACTTTCGGATTTGTTAAATAATTCCGATATTCGCACCGTTTTAGACGATCGTAATGAAAAGATCGGACGAAAGATACGTGATAATGAGTTGAAAAAGATTCCTTATCTGTTGATTGTCGGAGAGAATGAGGCAAGAGAGAATACGGTGTCTGTACGTCGTCAGGGGCAAGGAGATATGGGAACGATGAAGATTGAAGAATTTATAGAATTAATAAATAAAGAAGTAGAAAGCCAGTTAAATGCGATCTACAATTATTAAAGGAGGATTTAATATAGCAACGAGAATGGAATTCAGAGGCTCACGAAATCAGGTTAAGAGAGAACCACAGCACAAAATTAATGAGCTAATCAGGGCGACTCAGGTAAGGGTTGTCGGAGAGAATATCGAACCGGGTGTTTACCCTTTGCGCGAAGCTTTAGCTATGGCAGAAGCGGCAGGAATGGATTTAGTGGAGATTTCTCCCAATGCAGAGCCGCCAGTGTGCCGTATTATCGATTACAGCAAATTCTTATATCAATTAAAGAAGAAGCAAAAGGAAATCAAGGCCAAAAGTGTGAAGGTTGTCGTGAAAGAAATCCGGTTCGGACCTCAGACCGATGACCATGATTTTAATTTTAAACTGAAACATGCCAAGGAATTTCTCGAAGAGGGAGCGAAGGTGAGGGCCTACGTGTTCTTTAAGGGGCGTTCGATCCTGTTCAAGGATCAGGGAGCTGAGATCTTATCCCGTTTTATTGCAGAATTGGAAGATTACGGAAAGGTTGAAGCGGCACCGAAGCTCGAAGGGAAAAAGATGATTGTTGTATTGGCCCCTAAAAAGTAAGCAGCAGGATAAGTGGTGTGAACCACGATAATTACATATTTTTCTGAACCACAATTAAATTAAGAGAAGATGCCAAAGATGAAGACAGTGAGTAGCGCGAAAAAGAGATTTACTTTGACCGCTACCGGGAAGATTAAGAGAAAACATGCTTTCAAACGTCATATCTTGACTAAGAAAACAACAAAACAGAAAAGAAGTCTTACCCACGACACGATTCTTTCTCAAAGCGATGTAAAAGCTGTGAGAGCGATGCTCGTAATGTAAGAAAAGAAATTAGTTTATTAACCAGGATGTTATGCCGTAAGTTTCCTTATTGAACAAGGAACGCTGACATTCAAAAAAAGAAAATTATGCCAAGAGCTAAAAATGCCGTTGCTTCAAGAGCACGTAGAAAAAAGGTTTTGAAACAGACCAAAGGTAACTTTGGTGCAAGAAAAAATGTTTGGACGGTAGCGAAAAACACTTATGAAAAAGGTTTAACTTATGCTTTCCGCGACAGACGTAAGAAGAAATCAGAATTCAGAGCATTGTGGATTCAGAGAATTAATGCTGCTGTAAGACTGGAAGGTTTGTCATATTCTAAATTTATGGGACTTGTTCACAAAGCAGACGTGGATATGAACCGTAAGGTTTTGGCCGATTTAGCAATGAATCATCCGGAAGCTTTCAAAGCAGTTGTAGCAAAAGTAAAAGAATTTGCGAAGTAATTATTAAAATATCCTGCTTAAAAGGCTGTCGAGAGACAGCCTTTTTTAGTTTTATATATACTACTTGCAGAATATAATATTAACTTTGGAACGATTTTTAATTTTTAGTTTTCAGATATATGCGGATAGCACTATTAGGTTATGGCCGGATGGGGAAAATGATCGAGCAGATCGCTTTGAAGAGAGGGCATGAAATTGTATTGATTGTCGATGAGAATAACCGGACGGCTTGTTCCGGGGATCAATTGAGGAAAGCAGAGGTCGCTATTGATTTTTCAATACCCGGCGTTGCAGTGGAAAATTACAAATGGTGCTTCGATCATGGAGTTCCGGTGGTATCGGGTACAACAGGATGGCTGGACCGGTGGGACGAGGTGATTGATTATTGCCATGCTAAAAAAGGTGGTTTTTTCTATGCTTCCAATTTTAGTGTCGGGGTGAATATCTTTTTTCAACTGAATAAGTTTTTAGCTAAAATGATGGGAGGTTTCGACGATTATAAGGTTTTTATCGAAGAAACACATCACATTCATAAATTGGATGCGCCGAGCGGTACAGCCATTACAATAGCCGAAGGTATATTGGATAATCATCCGGCTTATCATTCCTGGAAGCTGGATGAAGGAAAGGATATTCCCGGCGACGTTTTGCCGATCAGTGCCAAAAGAATAGGAGAAGTGCCGGGCATACACACGGTGACTTATAAATCGTCGGTTGATGAGATCGAGATTCATCATTCGGCTTTTTCCAGAGAAGGATTTGCTCAGGGGGCTGTGCTGGCAGCCGAGTATATGAACGGGAAAAAAGGCATTTACGGCATGGAAGATTTGCTGAAAATGTAAGGTTTAGGAGGGGTAATATGAGAGATATATTAAGAAATAAATGGTTTAAATTCGGAATAGTTATCGTGATATACCTGTTGTGGGTATATTGGGTTGGAAGCTGGTGGTTGCTGCTATTGGTTCCGGTGATATTCGATATTTATATTACTAAAAAAGTTCATTGGGCTTTTTGGAAGAAAAAAGGGGTAAAGAAACAGACAAAGGTGGTGGAATGGACGGATGCGTTGATTTTTGCCGTGGTAGCTGCGACGCTGATTCGTATGTTTTTTTTCGAAGCCTATACGATCCCTACTTCTTCTATGGAGAAAAGTATGCTGGTAGGCGATTATTTGTTTGTCAGTAAGGTCGCTTATGGGCCGAAGTTGCCGAACACTCCGTTGGCAATGCCTTTTACGCATCATACGATGCCTTTCACTCAAAAGACGAAAGCGTATTCCGAAGCTATCCAATGGCCTTATAAACGTATTGCCGGAACAACGACGATTAAACGGAACGATATTGTGGTGTTTAACTTCCCGGCAGGCGATACGGTGGTGGTAGGATTGGATAATCCTGATTATTATAGCCAGATCCGTTCGAATGCCAGGGGATACCGTCAGTCGGAAGCCAGCCGGGGAATAGAGATTTCACAGGAAGAGGCGGAGAAAAAAATTCGCGGGCTGATGTGGGAGCGTTTCGATATTGTGTCGCGTCCCGTAGATAAACGGGAGAATTATATCAAACGGGGAGTCGGAATGCCGGGAGATGTGCTGGAGTTGAAAGAAGGGCAATTATATGTGAACGGAGCTTTAACCGATAATCCGAAAAATTTGCAATATGATTATGTGGTCAGGACGAACGGAACTCCTTTAAATAAAATGAAGTTGCAGGAACTGGATATTGCCTATGACGATATGGGGATGGCTTCCGCTTCCGAATACTATTTTCCTTTGACTCAGGAAATGGTGGAAAAGCTACAGAAATTTCCTAATGTAGTGTCCGTAACGCGTTATTTGGCCACCGGGACCGATCCCGATATTTTCCCTTTCTCTCCGGAGGACTATCCCTGGAACGTGGATAATTTCGGGCCTTTGTATGTGCCGAAAAAAGGCGATAAGGTAGAATTGAATAAGAAGACCTTGCCACTTTATCGGCGTATTATCGAAGCGTATGAAGGGAATAAGCTAGAGGTGAGAGACTCCGTTATATATATAAACGGACAACAAGCAGACAGCTATACCTTTAATATGGATTATTATTGGATGATGGGAGATAACCGCCATCGTTCGGCAGATTCCCGGTATTGGGGATTTGTACCTGAAGATCATATTGTGGGGAAAGCTTATTTTATCTGGCTGTCGCTCGATAAGGATAAATCGTTTTTAAGTAAAATCCGGTGGAATAGGATGTTCAGATTTATTCATTAAATATATAAGTGTTCTTTTTTAGAATGTTAGGAAAAAGCGGCTAAAGCCGCTTTTTTTTATGGAATATTATCTCTACCTTACGGTGTGTAAAACTTAAATCTGATAGTTATGGCAACGAAAAACACAAAGACATTTGTATTGGATACGAATGTTATTCTTCATGATTATAGGTCTATATTTAATTTTAAAGATAATGATATTGTAATTCCGATCGTGGTGTTGGAAGAATTGGATAAATTTAAAAAAGGGAATGACCTGATTAATTTTCATGCGAGGGAGTTTGCGAGGGAATTGGATAAAATATCCAGCAATGATTTTTTTGATAAAGGAGCATCATTGGGAAACGGGCGTGGAAGGCTTTTCATTCAGCCGGGCGTAAAATTTTCCGAAAAAATGAGGCAATCTTTTAGCGATGATACCCCCGATCATCGTATACTGGCAGTGACGGAGTATATGAATGAGAAATTAAAGGGGAAGAAAGTGATTTTAGTAACCAAAGATATGAATCTTCGCATGAAAGCCCGTTCTTTGGGTTTGATGGCCGAAGATTATAAAACCGACCAGGTGGAAGACCTCGATTTTGCGATTAACCGGAGTGTCAGGGAAATCGACAATATCGATACCGCTTTAATTAATGCTATCTATGAAAATGGCGCAGGGATTGATGCTGCAAAGGTGTTTCCGAAGCAAGAGATCAGAGGCAATAATTATTATGTGTTAAAGAATGGAAATGCTTCTGTGCTGGCTTGCTACGACCCCATACGTCAGGTTGTGAGAAAAGTCGATAAACCGAATATATTCGGTATCTACCCGAAGAATGCAGAACAGGCTTTCGCTGTGGATGCCCTGCTGAATCCCAATATTCAATTGGTGGCGATCAGCGGTAAAGCGGGAACGGGGAAAACTTTGCTGGCTTTGGCTTCTGCCTTGCAGCAAAGTAAGGCTTATGAATTTATTTATCTGGCGCGTCCTATCGTGGCATTATCCAATAAGGATTTGGGGTATTTGCCGGGAGATATGAATGAGAAAGTCGATCCGTACATGCAGCCTTTATACGATAATCTGGGGTTTATCAAACGCCGTTTCAATATGCACAGTGCAGAGAATCGTTTAATAGAGGAGTTGCAAAGGGATCAGAAGCTATTGATCTCTGCTTTAGCCTTTATTCGGGGGAGAAGTCTTTCAGATGTTTATTTTATTGTGGACGAAGCTCAGAATCTCACTCCGCACGAGGTGAAAACTATTATTACCCGTGCCGGTGAAGGAACGAAAATGGTTTTTACCGGAGATATAGACCAAATCGATTCTCCGTATTTGGATAAAAAATCGAACGGATTATCGCATCTATTCGATAAGATGCAGGGGCAGGATATTTTCGCCCATGTACATCTGGAAAAGGGAGAGCGCAGCAAATTGGCCGATCTGGCAAGTGATTTGTTATAAAAAGACGGTTAGAATATAAAATTTGAGCCTTTCAGGATAATCGAATCCTGGAAGGCTCTTTTTGTGTGAAAATATACAGGAGCGTAATTGTATGATGGCGGTTAGAAGTATTTTACTTGTTTTTGTTCCTCTTAAATAATAATTTTCCATGCAAAATATTTTCCATTGGAAAATTATTTATATATTTGTATTATTATTTCCATTGGA
>OGOU01000575.1_pt1 | contig 32267 bp, 36 predicted proteins | sample 1552721 | NCBI WGS metagenome assembly OGOU01 (sample SAMEA2580176, study PRJEB22360) | human gut metagenome | biome: human gut; feature: human-associated habitat; material: faeces | place: Denmark | collected 2008/2010
ATTTGCTCATTGCCGGGGCCGTCGGGAATCGGATTGTCGTCAATCACCGACTGTATAATGTCCGTAAGCGTAACGGGCAGATCATCGGGTTTGGGATAGCCGAGGGAGAGCGTCAAGGAATTTTGCGCGTCTGCGTCGATCAGCAAGACCCTTTTGTTTTCCTGTGCAAGCCCGATTCCGAGGTTGGCGGTCGTTGTGGTTTTACCCACGCCGCCTTTTTGGTTCGTCACCGCAATTACTTTGCAATTCGCCATTTTTGGGTTTCCTCCTTTACATAGATTTAGCCGCCTGCGGCGAAGCAGACGGCTATGTACGGGTATGAAAAAAGCCATCTGCATTTCTGCAAATGGCTTAAAGGTTAAACCCTCGCTTTGAGCGTCTTACTGTATTTCGCATAATCTTCGCTCAATACATAATCAATCACACAGGCTTTGGGTATAAGGTATGTACATCTTATGTAAAAGTGCTTGACCTTGTTTGCCCGCATTATTTTTCGGGCTGTACTGTCACCGATACCACCGAGCATTGTTTGAAATTCGGGTAAAGTGACGACATCAGGATATGAAGCAAAAAGTTTTTCATAGTGTGCGCGTGTTTTCATAGCGATACCTCTTTTTTTGAAAAATATGTTGTCAATGGCAGAGGAACACGCTATAATATGTTTGTACTTTATAAATCTATTGCGTGTGCTGTTGTGCTCCGTTTTGGGGTTACATCCCTCCGATGTCCCTCCAAAATCCAAAATTCCCGTCAAAATTGAAAAGTGCGGAAATGGCAGACGAAACGGAGCTTTTTTACACATCAGTTTCAAAATAGTTAGTAATTGCGGGCTTTTTGGTGTCCGTCAACGACCTCCATAGGGGGTTGAGTTCGTTTGTATTCCGTGTGAAGCAAATAACTCAAAATCCACCGGTGGCGACACCGTGCCGGTTCGAGTCCGGCCACCGGCACCAAACTTAACAGCTCGTAAACCCTTGATTTATCGGGGTTTGCGAGCTGTTTTTTCTTTGCCTATCTTTATAATTTCTCCTGCATATCAGCAAATTCACCATTTTTGCAAAGCAGGAAAATATACAGCATAAATATAAAAAAATCTAAAAAACAAGTGCTCCTAAAAGATAAATTATCGCACCTATCTATTCTAAAAATTTTTTAATACTTCCAATACATTATTTACATTTGCCGCAATCCGAGCAGCCGTTACAAATCAGCTTACTCCCGCAATGCTCACAATTTTTACGGTAATGCGGTACATATAAATTCTCTTGCGGTATTATCGTTCCAAAATAATCTGTCAGCTTCCATTCAATCGGTTTGCCCTCATAGTTCATTTTGGACTTATATGCCATTTCACTTTGTATCTGCTTATTTGGGATGTGATAGCATTTACCGTCTTTTATAAAAACTGTCCCCGTTTCAATAAAGCAGAATGTAATATTATGGGCTGCACATTCTGACCGCAAAGATTTTATCCAATCGAAATTACACGGTCTTGCACCATCATAATTTTCTCCGCCGCAAATAACCTGTTCTATCACGCCGTTGCCAAGATATTTTTCAATACTGACTTTTCCGATAAAAGGTGCGCACATAATGCCTTTATGCTTAAAAGGCAATTCTTTCAGAATGAGAATACGCTCGTCGGCTCTGCGCTGATTTTCACAGGTGACATTTAACATAATATTATCCCAGCCGTCGCCCCAATTTTTCGGCAGGCACTCTGCCACACGCTGTGGCCGTTTTGTTAGTAAAAAGAATTTAACATCAGGGTGCAAACGCATAATTTCCCACGCTTCGTCACGCCATATATCGGCTTCCTCTAAGAAAAAATCCGAGGTCATACATACACGGACAAGCTCCCCACTTTTTACTTTATAGCTTCCGTCATGCCTCTTTTGAAGCGGATAGGTAAAGTGTGCCTTTGTTCTGTAAATTTCTGCACCGTTTTTATCCCTCACGCGGTCGAGAAAATACATATAGCAGTGCTGACACCCCTCGCTGCATTTTACGCAGCCGTGCCACGGATTCATATATCGTGCATGATATCACCTCAAATTTTTCAACACATCCCCTATATCCCCATCAATGCAGATTGATTGTTTCAGTATTTCGTTCGGACAGATAGCATCGCCTCTATTGATACAGGCATAGGTTGCGTTCGGATTTTTTGCTGTCATCTGCCAAAACGGGTACTTGATAATCACAGGGGTGTTATAGCCTACACCGAGTTCTAAAAAAAGAATTTTTTGATTTTGCCTAGTCTGCAGGAAATTTTCATACCTTTCTGCCGCCCTATGCCAGCCTTCGTCCTCAACAAATTTGTCATCGGAACGCAGGTTCATTGTCAGTGGTTTTCAGCAGTGTGGGCAAACAGGCAATAGCTCTGTTGGAATACGCATATTCTTTTGCTCCGTCAGCATTTGCAGTACCACAGCTTCATTGTCAAAGGTTTCGTTACAGCACGGCTCGGAGCATTGGAACAAGCCGTAATCCCCCTGCGTATAAAACAGGCGGTTTTTATCAAAGCCTGCCTTTTGAAAGCAGTGGTCAACATTCGTGGTAATTACAAAATAATCCCTGTCTTTTACAAGCTTCAGCAAATCGGAATAGGTTGATTCTGGCGGGTCAACATAGCGGTTGAAGTAGATATATCTGCTCCAGTATGCCCAATGCTCCTCCAGTGTTTTATATGGATAAAATCCTCCCGAATACATATCGTGAAAGCCGTACTTCTTTTCAAAATCCGAAAAATATTGATGAAAACGCTCTCCCGTATAGACAAATCCTGCCGAGGTGGATAGTCCTGCTCCTGCGCCGATTACAACAGCGTCCGCCGTTTCTATCTCGTTTTTCAATTTTTCAATTTGCGCTAAGCATCTTTCTGTAAATGTTGTAATCGTCTTCCTTAAATACATTAAAAATCACCTCTATACCACTGTGTGTCTGTGCTTTATATTCTTTTACGGTCTGAATGGCTATTTGTGCCGCTTTACCGTTTGGAAAATGAAATTCTCCCGTTGAGATACAGCAAAACGCAATATTTTTCAGACCATTTTTATCTGCCAATTCTAAACAGGATTGATAACAGGAAGCAAGCAAATTACAGTCTTGCTGTGTCAACCGTCCTCGATCGATAGGGCCGACTGTATGAATAACATAGCTGCAAGGCAGATTAAAAGCCTGAGTAATCTTTGCTCGTCCCGTTTCTTCCTCATGCCCCTGCTGATTCATCAGTTCAGCACAAGCCAAGCGTAACTGAATGCCTGCAAATGTATGGATAGCATTGTCAATACATCCGTGATTGGGACAAAAGCAGCCGAGCATTTGACTGTTGGCGGCATTTACAATACCGTCGCATTCAAGCGTTGTAATATCGCCCTGCCAAATATATATCCCCTTTTGAACAGGCTCTAAATTGAAAAGAGATGTAATCCCTTTTTGCTTTGTTTCCTGTTGTAAATAGGCATCCTGTACTGCCAAAAATTCATCAGACACAGGCAGGGGCATACGAATATTAAAAAGCGAACGAAGCAGCTTTTTTTGTTCCTGCTCAGAGAGCGGAATTTCTATTTCAGAAAACTGCGGCTGTTCTTTTAAGAGAGCCGAGATTAAATATTTTCTTCTTTCATTTTGTGTCATTTTTATCCTTTCCCTGCAACTGCTTTTTGCGGACATACAGTTTTACACGCTTGACAACAGATGCAATCCTTATGAATCTCTTTTTCTAAAAATTTCAGTTAAAACCATTTTAGCACACCTTCTAATGAAGAGAACGGGGCTGTCGTATTGATAGCCCCGCCATCATATTATCAAGCGTAGAAAAATCCTGCCGTCATATCAAGGTAGTTCTGACCGCTATATTCGGGATACTTTTTTTGTACTTCTGCCTTAAAGCTGTCAGCATCAATGCAATTTGCTGCGATCTTTTTCAGGTTTTCAAGATAATTGATTTTTGTCTGTGCGTCTTTCAAATCCTCTGGCGTGTAGTGCGAAGTCAAAATCAGATCGTAACCCTTTTCAATATAGCTACGGAGTTCTGTTATGATTTCATCAGCATGACCTGCACCGGCAACAATGGAATGGCAGTCATGACCGAGCATATGGGTATAAACTGCATTGATTTCGGGAATCTCAATGTCGAATGCATCGGCAGTCTGCTTGATGATAAAGTCGATACCGCCAATCGTTATCTTGCCGGCTTCGATTAGGTTCGTAATCTCGTGAACAGAGGAATCAAAGATTTCTCCGAAAGCACTTTTGAAGTTTGTAATCAACGCCTTGCCACCGCCCCTGGAATAGTCTGCTGCATTTTGCGTCGCATACTTCGGAACATTTGGCAGGAAAGTTGCACCTGCGCCATGATAGGCAACGAGCATACCTTCAACCTGTAAGCCTCTCAGGTATTCCGTAAGTTCTTTGTTGTTATCAAAGAAACAAGGGGATTCAATGATAACAGCTTTACCGTTTTTCTCAACGATAAACACCTCATCATCGATAAAATCATTGGTCTTGTATGCGTGCAGTTTGATATCGTCAAAATCATAAACATTCATTTCACCCTTTGTGAGTTTTACAGTTGTAAATGTATTTTTGTTCATAATGATAGCCTCCAAATTTTATTGTTTTGTTGCTTTGAGCTTCGCAGCGGCCGTTCTCCGTAGCTCTTGACTATATTATATAAGCGTCGGTTAAAATTGTAAAGTACGCACTTTTTTGTAACTAAGGGGCGGGGAAGGTGACTTTTGAGTTATTTGGATATATGGGATAAAAATTTTTAAAAAGCATATATGCCACACTTGATTTAATATGCATATAGCATTATAATTGTAATGTAACATTCAAATATATACTGTTGAAAATCTCGGAGGTATCACAATGTTGACGAAAGACGAATTGCCCGCTTGTCCGGTTGCAACAACTGTACAGCTGATTGGGAGCAAATGGAAAATTCTCATTTTGAGAAATCTTCTTGCCCGCCCTTGGCGTTTTAATGAGCTTAGAAGGGATTTGGACGGAATCAGCCAAAAGGTATTGACTGACAGCTTACGCTCAATGGAAGAAGATGGAATAATCACCCGAACTGTTTATCCGGAAGTGCCGCCAAGAGTGGAATATGCTTTGAGCGACTTAGGCGAATCAATGCGACCGATTTTAAACGCTATGGAGCAGTGGGGAATTGAATACAAAGCTCAAATCAAGTAATAACTTCAGATTACATTAAAATCATCTCAAGCTCTTATAGATAATGTATCTATTGATTACCTGATTACAGGTAGGGAATTTCCCGGAAGAAAAGTCTAATTATCTAAAAATTTATAACCCCCTTGATTTATCAAAGAATAAGTCAAGGGGGTTATTTTATGTGTTAGAGAAGATGAAGCAATAAAAATTTAAAGCCGTTGCCGATAATAAACGGTAAAAAGGAAAAAACATAAACTAACAGTCAATGGAAACAGCAGGTCACAAACAATTAGAAAACAACCTATTTCCTATAAATTTAAAACCGACATCAGCTATGTGCCGATGCCGGTTTTTGTTATAAAGCCCTTGCCCTTAATAGAGCCGGCTGTTGTGACTATTATAAAAGCATTTTCATCAATATTTTTTACAATATTTGTAATTTTATACACCTGATGCGGTCTTACGGCACACATTATAATTCGTTTTGACTTGCCGCTGTATGCGCCCTCGCCGTTGAGCAGAGTTATTCCTCTTTCAATATTTGTCATTATTTTTTCGCAAATCTCTGTATATTTATCAGTAACAATAAATATCAGCTTACCGTTATCTCTGGCTATTCCATATGAAATTGAGTCAATAACCTTGATGCTGAAAAATATTGTAACAACTGCATACAGTACACTTTCGATACTGTTATAAACAAAAAATACCATTATAAGCACAAGCGCATCTGCGGCAAAAATAAGATTGCCCGTTGAAAAGTACGGAAAATGTTTATGCACATTAATGGCTACAATATCAGCGCCGCCCGTTGAACCGCCACGCATAAATATCATTGCAAGTCCGACCCCATTTATAATTCCGCCGAAAATTGACACAAGTATTTTGTCACCTGTATAGACAGGCAGAAGTGGGGTGAACACATCAATAAAAAGGGAAACAAGCAGCGTACCTACTATTGTTTTAGTGAGAAATGACAGTCCGTTTTCGATTGCTCCCCAGATAAACAGCGGTATATTAATTATAAACATCATCAGACCTATTGGCAAACCGAACATATAGTTCAGCATTGTAGCCACGCCCGTGAGTCCGCCGGGCGCAATGTCATTGGGAGCTGTAAAAACCACAACCGATACTGCGTACACAGCTGCACCCGCAATCATAATTGAGTAATCTGCAATAGTTGTTTTTAAATCAATTTTCATTTTTATAATCACCAGTCTCTTTTAATGAAATATGTAATATAACTTCAAAAAGCTCGGCAATCCTATCGCTTTCATTCCTTAAATATAAATATCCAAAAAGACTTTCAAGTCCTGTGGCACTGTGGTAATCAGCTACAGTGCCATTCTTTGGAGTGCACTTAGGTGCGGCATTTCTGCCCCTTTTGTAAACAGATAATTCTTTATCGGAAAGATGCGGAATCAAAGCCTTGGCATATTCAGCCTGACTTTTACAGTTTACAAAACCAACCTTTTTTTTGTTCAGCTCGCCTACAGGACGGTTTGACTGCCTTACAAGATATGCTCTTACAAGCAGGTCATACACCCCATCACCCACAAAAGCCAGAGTTAAGGGGGAAACCTCATCTGCATAGGTGTGCTGATTAATGTTATTGTTATCCATAAAGACCACCAATCAGTCAACAAAATCAAATTCAAGCTCGTAGATAGAAACAGTGTCGCCCTCGCCGCAGCCCTTTGCTCTGAGTGCGTCAATTACACCGTTGTCTATCAGAACCTTCTGGAAGAAGTTCAGGCTCTCGTAATCTTCAAAATTAATGCTTTTCATAACCTGCAAGAGCCAGTCTGCCTCAACGGTATAAATGCCGTTCACATTCTTAACGGTAACCGAATGGTCGTCAAAATCTTCGGCTGTGACAACAGGCGCAGGCTCAGCCTCATAGTGAGTGATTGGAGGAAGCTTTGAAAGCATTTCACGGATTTTATTAAGCAACGGGTCAACATCATAGCGAATTGCCGCCATAATCGGGAAGAAATCATAACCCTGAGCTTCAACATACGCCTTAAATTCCGCAATTTGCTCATCGGTAGCCATATCGCATTTATTGCCCGCTACAATCATCGGTCTTTCGGCAAGCTCTGGATTAAATTTTTTAAGCTCGCTGTTAATTGTTTCAAAATCTTCCTTAGGATCTCGTCCCTCCGAGCCTGAAACATCAACAATATGCACAAGCATTCTGCAACGCTCAATATGGCGCAAAAACTGATGTCCGAGTCCTGTTCCCTGCCATGCTCCCTCAATGAGTCCGGGAATATCAGCCATTACAAATGACGAACCCTCACCCATTGAAACAACACCCAAAACAGGTGTGATTGTGGTGAAGTGGTAATTGGCAATTAAAGGCTTTGCCTCAGAAACCACCGACACGAGGGTGCTTTTGCCGACATTCGGAAATCCTACAAGTCCGACATCTGCAAGCAGCTTAAGCTCAAGCGTGACATTAAATTCTTCGCCCGGAAGTCCCGGCTTTGCAAAGCGAGGAACCTGTCTGACGGGGGTTGCAAAATGAGGATTGCCCCAGCCGCCCTTTCCGCCTTTGGCTACAACATAGGGTTCTGACGAAGAAACATCGGCTAAAACTCTGCCTGTTTCCTCCTCCTTAACAAGAGTGCCGAACGGAACACGGATAATTAAATCCTCGGCATTCTTTCCACGGCAGCGGCCTCCCCTGCCGTTTTCACCCTTTTTTGCAAGATATTTGCGCTTATATCTGAAATCGGCAAGCGTAGAAAGGTTGGTATCTGCTACAAATACAACATTACCGCCTCTGCCTCCGTCACCGCCATCGGGACCGCCTGCTGCTATATATTTTTCTCGGTGAAACGACACCGCACCGTCGCCGCCGTCGCCTGCTTTTATAAAAATTTTCGCTGTATCTACAAACATTTATGCTGTCCTCCCATGACGATATTCTAAAAATATTATGCCCAAAATAGCGCACTAAAATTATAGTCTGCACTCACTTGGATTTTACGCCTCTTGTGCCCGACTGCAGCTGAGAATTTTCTTTAAAGTAAATAAAAAGGGTGGATACCTAAATCCACCCTCTGATAATGCGTAAATTACTGCTCAACAGGATAAACGCTTGCACGCTTTCTGTCCTTGCCAACACGCTCAAACTTTACAACGCCGTCGATTTTTGCAAACAATGTGTCATCTGAACCGATACCTACATTGTTGCCGGGATGAATGTGAGTACCTCTCTGCTTAACAAGGATGTTGCCTGCGAGAACCTTCTGTCCGTCAGCACGCTTAACACCAAGACGCTTTGATTCACTGTCACGGCCGTTCTTTGTAGAACCCATACCTTTTTTATGAGCGAAAAGCTGAAGATTTACCTTAATCATTACCTTACACCTCCGAAATAATAACTTTAATATACTTTTTGTACTGCTTTTGCAAAGCAGATAAGTGAAGCCATAAGCCCTCAATTAAATGAGAAGCTTCTATCGCCTCTGCACTGCTCAGGCTCAGATTAATAAAGCCGTCGCTGTCGGTAACCTCTGCCTCTGTGTGCAGAACCTCGGTGATAGTATTAGCTGTCATAATTGCGGCAGAGCTTACGCCTGCGCACACAATATCAGGTCCGCTTGCGGAAAAATCAGCGTGTCCCGATATTCTGAAGCCTTTAAAATAATCATCCGATTTAAAAAATGTTACCGTAATCATTTTCAGATTTCGATTGTTGTAATCTTAACCTGTGTGTAAGGCTGTCTGTGACCCATTGCTCTCTTCTCGCCCTTCTTAGGCTTATAGGTAGCAACTCTGATTTTCTTGCCTTTACCGTTCTTTAAAACTTCGCCAGTAACCTTTGCGCCCTCAACAAAAGGAGTGCCAACCTTGATGCCGTCATCTGTACCAACAGCAATAACATCAAATGTTACTGTTTCGTTTGCTTCAGCGTTAAGCTTCTCAATAAAGATAACCTCATCGTTAGTTACCTTGTACTGCTTACCGCCTGTCTGAATAACTGCGTACATTTTAGTACCCACCTTTACATATGTCTCGCTATCTGCAGGCAGAGCAAAGCTCATTTAAACAGCCCACAATATGCGGCTTATATAGCATAACACAAATACTAAGTATTGTCAACCTTATTTTTACAGGTTATTTTGAATTTTTGCAGCTTTTATGGTGTTTTTCATAAGAGTTGCAATGGTCATAGGGCCTACGCCACCCGGAACGGGAGTTATGTATGAGCACTTGTCCTTAACATTCTCAAAATCAACATCTCCGCAGAGCTTGCCGTTTTCATCTCTGTCCATACCTACGTCAATTACAACAGCGTCCTCCTTTACCATATCTGCGGTCACAAACTTTGGTTTGCCGACTGCCGCCACAAGAATGTCAGCCTTGCTGCATACCTCTGCAAGATTTTTTGTACGGCTGTGGCAAATTGTAACAGTACCGTTTTCGTGAAGCAAAAGCATAGCCATTGGCTTGCCAACTATATTGCTTCTGCCGATAACCACGCAGTTTTTGCCGCTTACTTCTATGTTATAGTAATGCAGCATTTCCATTACGCCTGCCGGTGTACAGGGCAGAAAATCATACTCGCCTAGCATAATTTTGCCGACATTTACAGCGTGGAATGCATCTACATCCTTTAACGGACTGATTGCCGCAATAACAGCTTTATCATCAAGATGCTTTGGAAGCGGCAGTTGTACAAGGATACCATTGATGTCTTTTTTATTGTTAAGCTCATCAACAAGGTTTAAAAGCTCCTCCTGTGTTGTTTGTGCAGGCAGTGCGTACTCCTCTGAGTGAAAACCAACAAGCTCGCAGGCTTTCTTTTTATTGTTGACATAAACCCTCGAAGCCGGGTCATCACCTACTATCACTACCGCAAGTCCGGGAGTTACTGAGTGTTCTGCTTTAAGAAGCTCAGTCTGCTTTTTAACCTCTTCCTTTACCTGAGCCGATACCTTTTTTCCGTCTATAATCTGCATAAAAACTGTCCTTTCTCTTTATGTTTATAATTAATAAAATTAAGCCTACAGCAAAAATTACCGCCGACAAAAGCTGAGAAACTCTTACAGCATTGCCGAATATTTCAAACGGCAGATAGAGGCTGTCCGTGCGCAGTCCCTCAACAATCATTCTTTCAAAGCCGTACCATACAAGGTAGCCAAAAAAAATCTGACCTGCGTATCTCTGTCTGTATTTGCCGTAAAAATGCAAAGCCAAGAATCCGAGCAGACACCAGATTGATTCATATAAAAAGCAGGGATGAACCGCAACATTGCCCGTTCCCTCGCTCATCATACCCCAAGGCAAATCGGTGGGAACGCCGAATGCCTCCTGATTCATAAAATTTCCCCATCTGCCTATTCCCTGACCGAGCAAAAATCCCATCATTGCAAGGTCAAGCACAGGCATAATCTTCATTTTCTGAATTTTTGCAACTATAATACCGCCCGCAAGTGCGCCGATAATTCCGCCGTAAATGGCAAGTCCGCCGTTATTGATGTAGAGTACCTCTATTGGATTCTTACTGTAATAATCCCACTCAAAAAAGCAGTAATAAAGCCTTGCGCCGATAATTCCCGTTATAATTCCAACGAGTACGCAGTTGATAAGCTTAGAAGCGTCAACATTGTAGCGTTTGGCACTGACACAGGCATACAAAACCGCAAGCAAAAGTCCTGTAGCTATAATAATTCCATACCAATAAACAGGATAATCGCCGATTCTGAATGCTATAGGGCTGATAACAAAATCAAGCCCAAGCCCCGGGAAAGATACATTGTATTTCATTAATCTTCACCGTCCTGAATTGGCTTTACAACAGACAATGTGCTGTTATTAACATCAAGCATACTATCAAGGCGTTTGGCAACATCTTCAACAGTGGCATTTGCAATTTCATCTATATAGTCAAACATATTGTTGCCCTTGAAATGGTAATCAATGAGAATATTTGAAATTGTATCTACAGAATTTAAGGAAGCTACTGTATCACCGTAAATTGACTTTTTCGCAATTTCAAATTCTTCTTTGTCTATGCCGTTCTCCTTTAGCTTAACTATATATTCCTTAATCATTTCCGCAGCCTTTTGAGGTTCTCTTGACTCGCCGCCAAAGATTACCGAGCAGTAACCGGGGCCTTCAAAAAGCTCATAAGAAAACGAGCTGTTAATAAGGTTTGCATCAAGCAGACTGCGGTAAAGCTCACTTGTTTCCGAAGCAATAAGGAAAAGTAAAATGTCGGTATGAGCAGCCTCGGCATCGTTCTTAACACAATCAGCCTTTTCTTTGAAGCCGAGGTTAAACAGCGGCATAGAAACCGAAAATTCCTGCTCAACATACGGCTTTACAATTTCGTATGGTTCTTCTTCAAAAATGTTGTTAATTTTGTGTTTTTTGCTCGGCTTTAAAAGCCTGTCAGCGGTTTTCAGCACATTATCCACTGTAACATTGCCTGAAACACAAAGCACCATATTGTTAAGATTATAGAATACATTGTACACCTCATACAATTTTTCTGCTGTAATCTCGGCAATACTCTCAACCGTACCCGCAATATCAATTTTTACCGGATGGTTGTAATACATATTTTCAAGCATATTGAACATTACCCGCCAGTCAGGCGAATCGTCATACATTTTAATTTCCTGACCTATGATGCCCTGCTCCTTTGCAACGGTCTGAGCCGTAAAATACGGCGACTGTACAAAGTCGAGCAAAATTTCAAGGCTTTCATCAAACTTGTCTGTACAGGAAAAAAGATAGCAGGTCTTTTCAAAGCTGGTATAGGCATTTGCATTTGCGCCTGTTTCTGCGTAACGGACAAATGCATCTCCGTCCTCGCTTTCAAAAAGCTTATGCTCCAGATAATGAGCTATGCCGTCAGGCACAGTTATTGTTTCTCCATCGTCAACAGAAAATTTGGTATTAATGCTTCCGTAGCGTGTGCCAAAAATTGCATAGGCTGAATTATAGCCCTGCTTTGGATATACATAAATTGTAAGTCCTGACGGATGATTAATTTTATAATATTTTTCATCAATTCTTTCGGATTTTACTTCCTTTATCTCCATTAAAACACTCCCTTTCAAGCTTACTTATTTTTCAGAACATATACGGTATCAAGCGTAAGCTTATTTGCCGCTGCAACAATTTCTTCTTTAGTAACCGAATTATATTTCTCAGCCATATCCTCTATGCTGTCAAAACCTTCTTTGAAAAACTGCGAGGAATACCAGTTATCAAGACCTGTGGCTGTATCGTTTGCACTGAAAAAGCCGTTGATAATTGCTTTTTTAGTCGCCTCTATTTCAAAGTCTGTGATATTGCCTTTTTTCATATCCTCAACTTCCTTGAGAATAGCCTTTTCGGTCTTTTCAATATTTTCATCAAGAACACCGCTGTCAACGAGCATTACACCGGAAATCGAATTATAGTTTGCAGCGCAGTAGTAGCAAAGGCTCTGCTTTTCTCTGACGTTATTAAACAATTTTGAGTTTGCCGTGCCGCCCAAAACAGCGCACATAAGCTTTCCTGCAATCCACTGTTCTTCATCATCGGTACAGCCAATTCCTGTGCGGAAGCCCAGTACAAGCTTTGACTGGGAAACATCCATCTCCTCAACCACATGGTTCACCTCAGATGCACTCTTTACATAGCTCAGTTCTACACTGCACGGAGTTCTGTCTATATTTCCGAAAGCATCGGTGAACACTTTTTTAGCCTTATCCGCACCGCTGTCGCCGATATAGAAAATTTCTACAATCGAATTTTCCAACAGCTTTTTCCAGGCTTCAACAAGACTTTGCGGAGTAATTTTATTAATTTCTTCTACGCTTCCGTAACGTCTTATTCCGCACACCTCGTTTTTAAGCATATTTGAAAGCATAGTATTAATGGCATAGCTTCTCTTTTCGTTAAATTCGGCATCTACTGCATCAAGGAGCTGTCTGCTTTCCTGAGCAAAGTCATTGTCGTTAAATTTTCCGTCTGTAATATTAGGATTAAAAATTACCTCGCACAACAGCTTTGAAATTTCGGCAGAAATTACCTCATCAGTAAAAGCATATCTGTCGTCAATTCCAACCGCCGTAAAAGTAACCACCTGATAATCGCCCATTTTTTTTACGCCTGAAACAATGTCGGTTCCGTATAGAGCGCTTAATTTTTTGCTGAACTGTGTAAAGTCAGGATATTCTTTACAGCTTCTGGTAAGAAGTCCACGCAAAAGAGCATTGTGTGCAGCGTCTTTTTCATTAATAGGCACATACAAATTCACGCTCATTCTTATTGTTTTAAATCTGTTTACCTTGATATTGTTAAAAGCAACACCATTGGCAATGATTTCTCTATCAATGGAATTCATCATATCATCTCCAAATCAATAAATATATTATTTCCATTCTAATATACATTGTATAGTATAACATATTTTTCTTATAAATAAAAGTATTAATATTTAACAGTTCAAAAAAGAGCACTGTTCATAAACAATGCTCTGATTTTATATATACCGCCACACTTAGAGTGTGCTATGCTCCTCTATTTCTTTTTTCTTCTCGCAGCAAATGCAGTGAGTACAAAGAAAATCAATGCAGTTGTCACTAAGAAAATTACGCTTTCAGTGTTTGTAACACTATGCTCACCAAATGAATATACAATTCCCATTTCAGAGTTAATTTCTTCAATCACCGAGGACTTTATATCGGCAGGAATTGCCTTTGTACATTCATCAACAGCGGTGGAGGTGAAAATCTGACGGAGCATACTTCCCGCGTGAGAAATCGGAAAACATTTTACAACATTTCCCACGCCCTCGGGAAGCGAGCCGACAGGAATATAAATTCCCGTAATAAATCCTAAAATTGTACCTATTACTGTAGAAACAGCCGTATATGTACTCTCAGAGGATATAAACATTGCAATGAATGTCATTATAGAGGTTGCTGCGAGGTCATCAAGTGCAATTATTCCGATAACCTTGATAATATCAATAAATGAAAGCAGTTCTCCGCCGCTTGATACAATATAAATCTCACCTAACACAAGTCCGAACATAGTAATTATAAAAGAAATTATTGCAAGGCTGAGTATGTATCCCAGAGTAATTCTGCTTCTGCTGATTGGTGAGCAGTAAAAGTCCTTAAAAAGACCCTTTGACCTGTCATTAACAATAGATACTGCACCGAGTGAAACCGAAAACGGCATAATTGAGATTATACCCGCCATTATCCAGCTGTCAGTAAGAAGCTTTGGACTCTCAAGTCCTACACCCTCTAAGCTCTGCGAAAGCTGACTTCCTAAAAACAGTGCATACAAACCTATAATTATAAAAACCGTGAGCAGAGATGCAATCCAAGCCCCTCTGTTTCTGAAATATATCTTAACATTTCTTCTGACTAATGCAAGCATTATTTTATCTCCTTTCCCGTAACAGCCACAAATAAATCGTCCATCTTTCCCATTTGAACCTCAAAATCAAATATGTAATTTTTCAGCTCGTCAACAATCGGCAGAGCAGAAAATGTTGATTTCAACGGAATTTTCACTATATCCTTTGTCTGCGTATATAAAATATTTTTAGCATTTAACAGCTTTATTGTTTCAGGCATTTTGTCTTTGTTCGGGTAAATAGTAAGAACATCGGAAACATACTTGTTTTTCAGCTCAACAGGCGTACCCTTTGCGGCAATTTTTCCCGAATCCATAATCACAACATAGTCTGCTCCCTCTGCCTCCTCAAGATAATGAGTTGTAAGAAAAACAGTTATTCCGTATTCCTCTCGCAGGCTGCTGATTGTTTTCCAGACTGCAAGCCTTGTCTGAGGGTCAAGCCCTGTTGTAGGCTCATCAAGAAATAAGATTTTAGGAGTGTTTATCAATGCTCTTGAAATATCCGCTCTTCTTCTCTGACCGCCTGAAAGTCTGCCGTACTGTCTGTCCATAAATTCTGTAGAGCCTGATTTTTCAACAGCGTCAAGCACTGCTTTTTTAAGCTCTTTCCCCTTTAAACCGTAAAAGCTGCCCCTGATTAAGAGATTTTCCCTAACCGTAAGCAGAGGGTCGAGCAGGCTCTCCTGAAAGACTGCGCCGATTTCCGACCTGATTTTTGCATCATCCTTGCCAAGAATTCTTCCGCCGATTTCAACCCTGCCGCTGTCAGGCTGCAAAAATGTATTCAAAATGCTGATTGTGGTTGATTTTCCTGCACCATTAGGTCCTAAAAAGGCAAACAGGCTGCCCTCCTCCACATAAAAACTTATATTATCTACAGCCGTAAGACTGCCGTATGTTTTCTTTAAATTCTCAATCGTTATCGCTTTTTTCATCGCCGTTAATCTCCTTTATTTTCTTATTTATAGCCATTGAGGCAAGCTTCATTCTCAGCCATTCCGATACAAACACCATTATATATACCGCAAAAATTACACAAAAAACAATCAGCATATCAGAAAGCACAAAATCAAACCAGCCGAATACTCCTCCGCCGAGCAGCAGCACTACCGAAACTACCTCTATCACACCTACAACTATATAATAAGTGACTCCGGCAAAGTGCATTGATTCAATATCAAATACTTTTGCAGTTATAATATCTGTAATAAACATAAGCAAAGCAATTACAAATGACACTGCAAATATTTGCATTATACTTTCTGCATTCATATTTACACCTGTTCCAAAGCAGATATTAACAACAGTCAGGATAAGAGTCTGCCACGCAAATATATTTAAACAAACCGAAAAATATTGACCTATTTTTTTCATAATTTCACCCCTTACAAGCCGAATTTACTTTTAAAATCTTTAAGATAATGTCTGTTCACAATCTGAGTTTCGCCGTTGTTCAGAAATACCTCCATTTTGCCGTTAAGCAAAGGACGTACGCTTGAAAGCTTTTTAATATTTAAAATACAGTTTTTGCTTATTCTGACAAAATCCGCCTGTGGCAGCATATTTTCAATTTGATATAACTTATAGTCGGATTCGTAAACCTTGTTTTTAGAGTAAACAAAAGTTTTTTCGTCAACACTTTCTATGTAATATATCATATCATTTGTGATAACAAATATCTTATCGTCACATCTGCCCGTAAGCTTTGAGTTTTGTGATTGAAACCGATCAAGCAGCATTTTTAAATTTTCATCAATAGCGGCAGCTTTCACTGTGATTTCGGCTTCCTCAAATGAGCTGTCTATAATTATATTTATTTTCAATCGAGCTTTTCCCTCCTGCCTATTTTAAGTACAATAGTAGAATATCAGATATTAAAAGCAAAAGAAAGTGATTTTCGGGATATTTGTTTATTTAAAGTGTAGTTTACAAAAAACCCAGCCGATAGGCTGCACTTATTCGAACGGATAGTATCATACAATCTTCCACTCTTATGCCCGTCAACCGCCAATCTATTTTCTATAAAATAAAAACCCGTTTGCTAAATATTTGAATATCTAACAAACGGGTTGCAAAAATAAAAATTAAGTTTTAAATCCAATAATCAAAAAACATTACATTTTCATATTTAGTTATATAGTTCTGAGTTGAATGCCAGTTACCCGGAAAAGCATTGTAGTATTCATCTGTACACATTACAAGCATACGATGCTGTACAGCACTGCCGCCATCGTCAAAAACATAGGAAACCGCTTTTTTTACATTTGAATTAACATTTTCCATATAACCCACATATCCCATACCGCCATTGGCAGATGATTTTCTGAGGTCCATAGGATTTTTGCAGAAACCATAAACCAGAGCATCTCTGATGCACTGAGCAATGAACACAGAACCTGTATATGACGTACCAAATTCGCCCATTACAATTTTTTCTATGTATTCTCTTTCCCTATCAGTGAGCTTGTACTTCCTGCCTGTGTAGCTGTTATCAACCTTGTTTGAGGGTAGCTCCAGCAAAAACGAATCGGTTTTAACGGAAGAATTCATAATAATGTTTTGTAATTCGGTTACATCATTAATATCAATTTTTCCGTCGCCGTTAATATCGGCTCGTCTTTCGTATGAATCGTTCCAGTTAGTTTGATTACCGGAAATTCTAAGCTGTAGAGCTGTAACATCGGTTACGGAAACCTCACCGTCACCGGTTAAATCATACCTTTCTGAATTATCCTCAGCCGCAAAAGCGGAAACAGCGCAAAAGCTCATTAAAAAAGCCGCAGTAAGAATACCGGAAATAATTTTACAAAATCTTTTACTCATATTTTCTCCTTCTTTAATAAATTTAGTATAATTAAGGATTTTTACATCCTGAACAGACTGTGTTAATATTGAAAAAGAAATAAAGCCTACAGGCAGTATTGAAAGAAATTTTTCCTATCTTTTTTTGATTTTTGCTTCATACAATTTTTTGTATTTCTCTATGGACTTTTTAGCTATTCTTTATATAAATGCAACGATTGACAGCTAAAACAGCTTTACTTTAGCTGCAACTATTATATTATAGCATATTAAAAGAAAAATTGCAAATTTGTTACTTTATCCGCTGATTTTTTTCAAAAAAGGTGTTGACATTTCAATTTCGCAGTGGTATAATAACACTCGTTGATTGAGAGAAAACAGTCAACGAAATTTAAATATGCGAGTGTGCTGGAATAGGCAGACAGGCACGTTTGAGGGGCGTGTGTTTCACGACGTACGGGTTCAAGTCCCGTCACTCGCACCAAACCCAAGGTCTTAGAAATGGCTTAGATAAGCCGTTTTTAAGACTTCTTTTTTTGCTTAAAAATCCTGTGGTCATTACTGTGGTCATTATTAAGCAGATTTTTCTTTTCCGTTTATCAGGTCAGCAACAACATTCATAGCTCTTACATTAGCTGTTTGTACTGCGTGAGTATAAATATTCAGCGTTGTACTTGTCTGTGAATGTCCTAATATTGATGATACCGTACTTATATCTACACCGCCTGTTATAGCCTGTGTAGCGAAAGAATGTCTAAATGAATGTAAACCCTTGAAAGGCAGGTTTTCTTCCTCACAGAAACGCTCAAACCAAGTATAAGGTGTATTCGGGTGCATTGGCTGACCACACCAAGTTATAAACAGCCTGTCCGTTTCATTCCATAAATCACCGCACTTCTTTTCCTGTGTGTTCTGTTGAGCTTTTAAAATCGGAATAAGCTGTAAAACTTCCTGCGGTAAAACCAATGTTCTAAAACTCGTTTTAGTTTTTGGTGTAGAGGTATATATTCCTGTGCTTTTGTTCCTATAATTAGAAGTTCTGACTATTGAAACCGTACCTTTTTCAAAATCAAAGTCCTTGTATTCAAGTCCGAGAGCTTCGCCACGCCTTAAACCGCAATAGGCTATAAGCATAAAAAAGATTTTATAATCAGTCGGAGCTTTCTTATTTATCCTGTTCAGAATTTCCTTTAATTCTTCTAATGAATAAACCTCTTTCTCTTTCTTTTCAGTTTTTACAACAGAAATATTTTTGCAGGGATTATTAGTTATTAAACCGCATTTAATAGCATACTTCATAACATCAGAAATAAAGCAAATATAATGCTTTTGAGTTTTCTCAGACAATCCCTCGCCTGTTTTCTGATTAACACCCTTTTGTGCTAAGCTCAATATAAACTGCTGAATTTGCCTGTAACTAAGTTTATCAACAGTAATATGACCTATTGCTTTATATGTACGCTCTTTACAAGACTTTAAACGCTCAATAGAACCGATTTTTTGTTCTTTGGTAACAGAAATAAGGTTAAGCCATTCCTCGGCTAAATCCTTAAATTTAACGCTTTTTTCTGGTATCAAATTATTTTTGCATTTTTCCTCAAATATAAATGCCTGTCGCTGTACCTCTTTTTCTGCCTGCCTTTCCGTCATACCAATTTCAGGTTTCCAAGTCATAGTTTTAACAATCTGTTTGCCGTCAAAAGAATAACCGTTAAAAACTTTAATACGGTATGAAACTTGTCCTTGTTTATTTACTCTCTTTTGAATGTTAGCCATATTTTGCAACTCCTTTATTCTGTTACAAAATACGGATTAGCACTATTATTATAACCCGAAAGAAAATCAAAAAGCAAGTCTAAATCAATAAGTCTTTTAGTTCCTACCATAACACAAGGTATTTCACCGCTGTTTACCATTCGGCGTAATGCTCGCAAGGTCAAACTTGTATTCGGGTCGGCTATCTTAACTTCTTCATATGCCTTTGGAATTGTCCTCATTCGAGGTGTTGTATTATTTAAACTCATAAAAATTAACTCCTTTAAAATTTGTATAAATACTTGAATTTCATTTTAAATTTAAATTATGAGTTTCGGGTTTTAGGAGTTTAGGTGTTTTCGGTTTTTTAGTTTTTCGGAATTTTATTTTTTTAATTAAAAATAGTTTGATTATTAATCTTCCATTTTAAGCATTTTTTCAAACGCTTCATAATCTTCTTTATCGTCAATTATTTCATTTGTACTTTTGAAATTATTACTTATAATAGGTGCAATACTTATTTCTTCGTTATTTTCTGCTTTTGATTCAGGTAATACACCGCCAAACAATTTTTCAAGTGATTCAATAGTTGAATTATTTACGGTTTCATCATAAGGCGTATTGTTTTCGTATATGCTTGCTTTCATTCTTAAATTCATTTCATTTATATACTGATTTGCAGGTATAGAGAATGTTCTATAATGTCCTTCTTTATCCTTAAAATGGTAAACTATACGATTTAACCTTCTAATCATTTGTTTAATAGAATCAGTATTTCTGTGCAAGTCATCAACCATAAATGAATATACTTTTTCGGGTGGGTATATAGAGCATATAATAACCGAAGACCATAAATTGTAGATATTTTGAAATCTGCAATGCTGTTGATTACGACTATACACATCTAGTATAGATAAAAACACATTATAAGAAATATTTCCCCTGAACTCATCTAATACAACTATTTTGGCAGGATTGTTAGCATAGAAATCAAAACCACCACCAGAAGAATTTGAATTTGAATAGTCGTTGCATAGATAAACTTCATCTGGAGAATATTTTTCACAAAGTTTTATATATGTATATGTCTTGCCAGTACCCGATTCGCCAAAATGATATTCGTTCCACATTGTTTTAATAAGTGGGGTTTCACGAACTCTTTTTTGCAAATAGGCTGATTTAATCATTCTCTCATATTTTCTATATCTAAAATTAATTTCATATATTTGTTCAGGAGTATATCCTTTGTCTATTAAATCTTCTATTTCTTCAAGGTCGTTTCGTTTTCCTTGATTGTCTTGAATAATGTCAAGTCCTTTTACACATAAAACTTGTTCGCCTTTATCAGAAAATTCCCCTTCTTTTAGCAAATACTTTTTTAGACTCTCTTTTCCGCCCATTTGTGGCTCTATATGAGATTGATATAATACATCTGATACCTTTTTTAAAGTGGTTACATTACCATAGCAAGCAATGTGGCAATGATAACACCCTTCTTTAGATATGCAGACAGCTATTCCTGCCTTTCTATCTTTACCGCTATTTTCCCACAGAGAAATAAAATAATCTGCTAATTTTTCGGGATTTTCATATTCTTCTTTACTTAGTCCAGCTTTTTCCATATTATTAATATGTATTGTACCTACCCAACACCTTCCTCTTGTCTTAGGTGAAAAAGCCATTTTCACACTTCCTTTCGATTTGTCACAAGCTAACTGTGACAAAAAATCTTAGTTCTTAAGCCATTTTTGGCTTATATTCACAGTCACAAAAGAGAAATGGTAATACTGACATTTCTCTTTTGCCAGAGGGCAGCAGTGGCTTAGCCACTGCCTGCTCTCTAAAAAATCAATTCTGCAATAGTTGCAACAATCTCTTTTTGTTCACTTTAGGAATTATTATCCCTTTTAACGGTTGACCATCAATTAAAATTATGCCTTTTGCTTGACCGAATAATAATGCTCCCTCTCCCTCGAAATGTTCACCGGCAAACAGACCTTTTCGTCCGTCAACAGTCAGCTTTCCTAAGCCAACACAAATATGAAAATTGTCTGCACTTCCACTTGAAGCAGGAAATATAGAAGCGGAATATCGTTGCATTGACAGCCAAACAAAGCAATTTCTTGAACGACCAAGCATAAGCACGGAGCTTAATATTGCACGAATTTCATCAGCTTTTGCCTTAGTAGCCTTTGTCATTGAAAAGTGTGCCAACAATCCTGCTAATTCGTCAATTAGCAATACTTTAACTTTTCTATCGCCACCCTCGGGCGTATTAAGAAAATCTTGATAGAAATTTTTAATAATCTGATAGCAATCTTCAAACTCACCAAAATTATCTGTAATTCCTGAAAACTCTCGGCTAGCCTTAAAATCCGCAATATATAAATTTTGATTCAAATTTCGTGCTTTGTACAACCAGTATAAGACAGCCGTTGATTTGCCGCTTCCGCTACCGCCTACAACGATATAATGAGCATTAAAAGGGGCATATATCGGAACTTTTAGTCCATTGTTCTGAAAATAAAAATAATCAAATCCCAACATAATTTTGTTATTCAAATAAATCCTCTTCTTCGGTTTCATCTAATAAGTCGCTGTTTTGTTCTATAAATCTACTTTTCTCACTTGCTAAATATAGCCTGAGTGTTGCTTTTTGCTCCTCATTCTTTGCATAAAGAATTTGAAGTAAAGGCATATTCAAATCGTAACGAACAGACCATTTGCAAAAAACCTCGGTACAGTAACCATAGATTCTTAGGTGTTTTTTTACCACGTTAACAATGATATTTTCTATAATTCTCTGTTCATTTTCATCAGAAAAATACATTGAAATATTAATGCTAGGAATTTTTCCGTTATCGTCAAAAAACAACAATGGAGTGTCAATCATAGTGTTGCTCAATTGAACAAGCTGTTGAAAGCGTTTCTCCCCGATAATATTATGGACATTGCCCCAAACCTCATTTACAAATGATACATCGCTGTTGAGCTGACAATGTGCTTTACCGCTAAAAAAATTATGTATTTTGGTGCTGGCTCCGTCATTATCACAGCCTGTCCATATTTTAATGATTTGAATTGCTAAATAATATCCGCCAATACAAATGGCAACAGCAATGACTATAAAAATCAATAAATAAAAAAATAAGTAAATCATCTTATTTCTCCTTTCTTCGGCAGGGGCAAAATAACCCCTGCCTTCAAAAAATTATTTTATTATATCAATCCGTTTAATAGGTTGATATATGCCGTGTTTTGTCTGAATAGCCTTATCATAAGAAATTTCAATTTCCATACCTACATTAAGGTCGGATACATCAAAGTTCCCGACATAAACGCTTTCAGTTTTTACACCGACACAATTACGCCCTGCTTCTGGATTTTGATAATATGGCTCAAAATCTGTTTCGACATATAGCGTGGAGAGATTTTCTCCACTTGAGTTTACAGTATAACTGATTCCAACTAATTTCATAAAATTTTTACCTCCTTTCGCCTCGGTGTTTGCAACCACCGATTGAATACACTCGATTGAGTGCTTGTAAATTTACTTTATATATATTATACTTGAATAATTTAGAACGAACAAAATGCATTTTTATAATCAGAAAATGCACCTTGACTTTTTTAGGGGGAATAGATATGCTGACAAAATTCAAAAATTATTATCTGAAATTACCTGAAAATTTGCAAACTATCATCAGTGGAACAATTTTTAGAATGTCTAAAGAGCACCATAAAAAGTTAACTAAAAGGCGTATAAATGTTCCTTTGATAATTGATTATTATCGTAAAAAGAAAAATTGGACAACAGAAGATTTACTGAGTGAATGTTCTAAAAGGGACAAATCAATTTCTGGAGAAACTTATAAATCAATTATGAAGAGAAACATTGTTAAAGTCAAAGAAAATCCCACCATACAAATTTTAATTGATGTATTAGAAATACCTACTTATGAGGACGGAAATATTATATTTAATGAAAATAATTACCCTACACCTACTGGATTAAAACCAATTACTTTAAAAAAATACACCAATGAATATAAAGATTATATATTTGAACATAATAGTGGCTCGGTTTATCATAATTTTAATTGTCTTAATGAAGATAATCAAAAGGCAATAATTTATCTTACACGAAGCCTATATTATAATCAATTTGCACCAGAACAATTTACTTTTCAAGATGAAGATATATAATGTTAGTTAAAATATTATTTATACTTGACAATTAAATAATGGTTAATTTCAAAAAACGCAAAGAATATCCTGATAAGATGTTCTTTGCGTTTTATTATATAATGCTAAATATAATGCTAAAAAAGTTATTGAACTTTTTAATCTGATGTGCTAAAATAAAAGTGCCAAACAAAATTTAATTCTTTTCGTTATTCTACTGCGTGTATTTTTATTATTTTGGTAAAAATACAGGCTCAATTAACACGCATTTTGAATAACGGTTAATAATTTTGTTTGGCGACAAAGGAGCTATGTGTTTTTCGGTGCGTAGCTTCGGTTACGCACTTTTTTAATATATAGCACTCTTTTAATTCTAAATTGGAATAATATTAGTTTATAAACAACGGATTTCAAACTTTTTAAAAAACTCTTAAAAAAGTTTTCAAAAAAATGATCTTTTCGCATCAATTCGTTGTCCTATATAATAGAAGCAATAAAAAAATATAAAAAAGGAGGTAAACTGATGAGCGAAAAAAGCGACATCAAAAAACTTGTATTAAGCGCTAAAAAGGGCAATCAGCAAGCGTTCAACGCATTATACAACCTTACAAAAAATGCAGTTTATTACACTTGCTCTTCATTGCTTAAAAACAGCGAAGATGTACAAGACCTTTGTCAGGAAGTATTTTTAACTGTTTTTCAAAAGCTGAATACTCTTGACAACGAAGAAAAATTCTGCGGTTGGGTAAAACGAATTGCAGTAAACAAATGCTTCAACTTTAAGAAAAGAAAGGTGGAATGTCAAATAGACGATGAGGTTTTGGCAAATGAAGTTGAAACAAACGAGGTTATGTTGCCCGAAGAATACATAACTAACAATGCAAAGCGAGAAATCATTTTAAAGCTTATGGAAGATACTCTTTCACACGCTCAGTATCAAACGGTATTTTTATTTTACTTTAGTGAAATGTCAATACCTGAGATTGCCGAGATTATGGAAGTTTCAGAGGGAACAGTAAAGAGCCGTCTTAATTCATCTCGTGCAAAAATTAAGACTGCTGTTGAAAAGTACGAAGAAGAAAACAATGACAGACTTCACGGTGTTGTATTTGTACCGTTGTTTGGCTCAATCTTCAAAGAGGAAGCTAAAAATATTAAAGCTCCGAAAATCAGTCTTGAATTTCTTGAAAATCCGAGTGCTGTTGGAAGCTCCGCAAACGGTGCAGGAAAATTGTTTAAAGCCGTTATGTCAACAGCCAAAACAAAAGCTATTGCAATAGCCTGTTGTGCGACTATGGTATGCGGAATAGCAACAGCATTGGTAATCTGCGTAGGCTGTAACCCTGATGTTCCTACAAGCTCCGCAACGGAAGAAACTATCGTTGAAACTGTAGCTCAAGATGTAGCCGACACGGTTAAGGAGAATAACCTCAAGGTTGATGAAAACGGCAACATTACCGACAGCAAGGGCAACAAGCTGGAAGTAAATGAAAAGGGCGAAGTAGAAATTGCAACTGAGGACGGCAAGGTAGTTAAGGTATCGAGTGACGAGGTAAAGGCTGTTAATAGCGGTAGTAATGTGGTAGTTACGACAGCTCCTAAGAACTCTAACAGCGGTAACACAAATACCAACAAGGGTAACTCAAACAGCAATAATCCATCAGGCAAGGGTAATACTAATAACAGCGGTTCTAATGGTGGTGGTAGTTCTTCTGCAAAGCCAGCTCAGAAGCCAACCCCAAAACCAACCGAGAGAGAAAAGGTGTGGGTAGTAGATTACAAGACTATACATCACCCTGCTGAAACTAAGACAGTAAACCACCCAGCTGAGACGAAGCAAGTATGGGTAGACCCAGTAACCCACGAAGAACCAGTATACGAGTGGGTAGGATACCATATTTGTAATCAGTGTGGTGCAAGGTTAGACGATGCTGAACAAGTGATGTGGCATTTCCTTGATAGTGATACCTGTGTATCTTATAGAACTTGTGAGGAAAAAATCCAAACCGGAACTAAAACAGTCACTGACCAAAAGGGTTACTATAAGACCGAGACTGTTAAAGACGCTTGGACAGAAACAGTTATTGTAAAAGAAGCTTGGGACGAGATAGTAGAAGATGGCGGTCACTGGGAGTACAAATAAGAAGTTCTAAATATTTTAGCTATGGACTCAGAGATTAGGTTCTTTGAGGGCATAACATACCATAAATTGGTGTGTGAATTGTTGTATAATTCTAAGTTTTGGTAGAAGTTTGTCACATTGAGAAAGTCAATATAGGTTTAGGAAAGGATAAAGATTATGAGAAAAAATTATAAGAAAAAAATATTAGCGAGTTTGTTTTTACTGATAATTATTTTGTTACAATTAACTGGTTGCACAAATAATAGTAATGAAAAAAGCAGTGAAGATAAATTAGTTATGAAAGAAATAACAGAAATGTCTTTTTATAAGGTTGCTTTAGAAAACAGTTTAAAGTTAGATAAAGAAAATATAAACAAAGATACAGGTGTAATAAACTCATATTCGGCAACCTATTACAATAAAACCACCAACAATGATGATTACAATATGAACAATCAAAAAACACCGGGGTATAAGATAAAATATATGTGCTTTCTCACAAAACAGGAAGCAAGTTCAACATATGTACAAAGTGTTTTTGATTCAAACACATTTGTTGTTAGTGAAAAGGGATATAGAAATTATAATACTGTAGCTTCAAGCGACCAGTCAGAAACAAATCCGCCTATTGAAAACAATAATGTTGTTGTAACTAATCAAATCGGTGAAAATTTCCAACATTGCAATATAACTTATCCAAATTATGGTGATGACTACTATTGTTATACTGAGGCTTACTGTATTGATTGCACTATTGGCATACTTGAAATTTATGATAAGTCTTTAGAAGAAGAAGCAAAAAACATTTTCAACACAATGATTGAGTATGTTCCTGAACAAACAATTACAATTCCTTTAGAAGAAAATAATTAGTTCTATTTACTTATGCTGATATGTAATCAAGGGGTTAAGACGAAGAACGCTTAACCCCTTATTTTATTTTATCATTTATATTTTTGTACAAGGTAGTCGGTAGTATTTTCTTTGAAAATCTCCACCGCTCCACCTTGACAAGGATAGGTTTGTGATAATCTGAAAAATTTTTCATCTGAAATCAAAAAGCTAATCCGTATTTTGTGGTCATTATTTGGTCATTATTCTTGTGAAAATAGGTGTAATTTAGTGAAAGACGGTGAAAGACAAAGTGTCAGTTTATGGCTTAAACAAGCCGTTTTTGCTACTTCGTGCAATTTTGTGAAACACCATTTTGTATATTCAAGTCCCGTCACTCGCACCATATTATGACGTCACACTGATAGCGATGCGGCGTGAGAAAAGTCCCCGATTCCTCGGGGATTTTTCTTTATTCTTGCACCAATTCCAGTTATGAGTCTCTAGGCAGAGGCTCATTTTTTAATGAGGTTTATTGAGTCTGAACATCAGCTGCACCAATAAAATTGGTGCATAAAATTAAAAACTGGTGCATCTGAGAAAAATAAGCATAAGTCGCACGGCTTCAAAAAGCCTTAATATATCAGTTATCTGAGCTATTCTTGTGGTATAAAATAAACTCACTTAGAGGACGATCCGATGCCGTTCTCCAATACGTTTTGCCATTACAAGCTCCGCCGCGAATAAAGTTTGCGGCTCCGGATGGCGTATTGAATGTAATGTCTCGAACAACGACCATTCCGTCTTCGCTCAACGAATCAGCGTGCTCTTTTCTTGACTTTCGGATACTACTTTCGTTTGATGTGATTTTAGGATCTAATATAGACCCCTCAAGAACAACATATTCGCATCCATTTTGAACTCTCATTTTGCCTTCTGCGACTCCATTTGAAAGATAAAATATATCGTCGGTCTCTACGGTATAATTCCCCAGATGAGTATAGCTTTTTGAGTGAACAGAATCGCCTCCACTAGAGTTCGGTTCGTCTTCCGGGGCATTAATCTCAGCATTTTCATCCATCTCGGCAATAAGCTTCAGATAACGAAAAGCTTCTTCTGGTTTCATATTGAAAAATTCACGATTTTTACGAATGCGCTTATCTGCTAAATCTGTAAGAATTTTATGGAGACTCGATTCAATGTATGAATACTTGCTACTCTTTACTGTGGCATAGATTTCAAACGGTAGCGGCACGGCAGTATTATCTAGCTCCTTTGAGCGGACATCTACAGGCCTGGAGCTTTTCCCGATCTTAACCCAGTCCTCGCGGAAGCTAGGATTCGTTAAAATATATACATATCCCTTTTCTTGCATATTCTATTCCTCTCTCGTTTTGCGGTAAGACATCGAATTGATAGGTTTATTGTATCACGGATAGAATACATGAAAAAAAGAGCGGTCATTGCTGGCCGCTCATATTTTTGGTATATAGTTTGCCGAGAGATTAGATGGAGATTCTTATCTTTTCACCATTCTTGAACTCAAAGATAAGATTCCCCTGATTTACAAGAACTCGTTCAATGAGAGAATTCCATGTCGCAGAGTCAAATATTGGCTCTGCATCAAAAAATTCGAGTGCCTCGATAAAGCGGGATAATTTTTCGCGAACACCTACAAGGCGAAGTTCCTGCTCTTGAAGTTTAGATATGTGGATTTTTTGCTGTTCTATGTGCTTCGACATTTCTTCAAATCGCTGGCGGTAAACCTGCTGATCTTGGGAAATGTAAGCGTTTTCTCGCACAAGGGCTTGGATTTTGGTCATATCTTTCGCTAGATTCGTTTCTGCCTTCTCGCGCTTATGTCGTATTTTTTCGAGAGCATCCGCTTCGTCCATTTGCGCTTTACAAGCAGAAACATATCTGTCCTTATTCTCAAGAATCTTAGATAAGGCTTGGAGATAGTATTTCACCAGATCGTTCTCAGCGAGAATGGGCGTGGAACAGTTATTGTTCCCTTGATAGCGTCGGTTACAATACCAGACATCCTTACTGTGTTTTTCCTTGGCGTGGAAAATCTTATGACCGTAAAACGAACCACAGTCTCCACAAACCAGTTTTGTACAGAAGGGACTGCTATTTCTGAGACCCCGGCGCATTTTAGAGCGTTTTTGTAATTCAACTTGGGCGAGATTGAAGACATCTTCATCGATAATTGCTTCGTGGGAATTTGTGACATAGTATTGCTTAACCTCGCCATTGTTCTTCTTCACTGTTTTCGTGAGATAATCCAGCGTGTAGGTCTTTTGTAGTAAGGCATCTCCTTTATATTTTTCATTAGAGAGAATACTCTTAATTGTGCTAACAGACCAAATATCTTTACCGCCCGGGGTTTTAATCCCACGTTCGGTAAGTTCCTTCGCAATATTGCGTATAGTCATTCCATCAAGAAACATTCGGTAAATATCCCGAACAATTGCCGCTTCTTCTGGTACAACTTCAGGACGCCCATCTTTACCTTTGCGGTAGCCGAGGAAATGACCGTATCCGAACGACACATTGCCGTCCTGCATACTTTTCTGTTTTCCCCAGCGCACGTTCTCCGAAATAGAACGGCTTTCCTCCTGAGCGAGCGAAGACATAATTGTGAGCATGACTTCACACTGCTTATCCAGGGTGTGGATACCCTCTTTCTCGAAGTAAACTTCAATCTTTAGTGCCGAAAGTTCACGAATCGTCTGCAATGCATCAACCGTATTACGAGCAAAACGACTGATCGACTTAGTAAGAATCAGATCAATTTTACCAGCCTTCGCATCGGCTATCATGCGATTGAAACCATCGCGTTTTTTAGTGTTTGTTCCGGTGATACCTTCATCGGCGTATATGCCGACAAACTCCCACGCAGGATTATTGCGAATATATTGATTGTAATAATTCACTTGAGCTTCATAGCTGGATTGTTGTTCGTCCTGCTCCGTCGATACACGGGCATAGGCTGCAACTTTCAGCTTAGGCGCTTCAGTAGTGTTATCGTAGATGACCTGTGAGCTAATAGGCTCAAGAACGGTCACTCGCTTTTTTGTGCTCATAGGCTACTCCTTTCTAAAGTTTTTTGTCGGGCTGCCTGTTTCATCTCCTCCGTCCAACTGTTTCGGCGAGATGGATTGCTCCATGCAACCGTTATTTGGTCGCCATTTGCCATGACGAAAGTTAGCTTTTGCTCCTTATGGCAGATAATTCCGGTTAGATAATCCCGCAATTCCATACCTTCAAGTGAACTTACTCCTAATACTTCTTCTGTTTTCTCTATTAAGATGGCTTCCGGTATCTGCTTATTGTTGCAGTATCGCTTACCCTTGGTTGCAAAAGTCGAGCAAAGCCATGCGGGTTTCGCATATTTAGAGCTTGCGTTGGCTATTCTGCGCCTGAAATGTTTTCCGCATTCTGAGCAAGTCAGCAATCCGGAAAATTGACCTTTGGATGTATGTGTAGCCATCTTTATACAAGACTGCCGACGGGATATTTCTTCCTGAACTTGCGCAAAGATAGTTTTCGAGATAATGGATTCATGACTTTTTTCTACAAGATATTTTCGCCTTTCTCCGTTATTGATAATACGCTTTTTAGTACGAAAGTCCTCTGAATAGGTCTTTTGTAGAATCATATCTCCAGTGTATTTCTCATTCCGTAGAATAAGATAAATAGCGCCTTCTCTCCATTCTTTGCCTCCTCGAACAGTAGGAATATGCAAGTCGTTTAATTTATTTGCGATAGCCAGTCTTCCCATGCCGGACAGATAATCCTCAAAGATCATTCGAACAACCTCTGCTTCTTCGGGAATAATAGTTAGTTGTCCATTTTTCAGATAATAGCCCAGCATGCGGCCAGTATTTGGTCGTCCTTGCTCAAACATTTTTTTGATACGCCATTTCTGGTTTTCGCTTGCAGACCTAGACTCTTCTTCGGCATACATCGCGAGTAAGGTCAGCATAAGCTCACCATTCTTGCTGATACTATGCATATTTTCTTTTTCGAAGAATACGTCAATCTCCAACAATTTCAATTCTCGGATAGTATCCAGAAGCACTACTGTATTTCGAGCGAATCGGGTAATTGATTTAGTGATTACCAGATCAATTTTTCCCTTCCGGCAATCCTCCAACATACGCAGAAATTCAGGACGATTGTCTTTCGTACCGGTAATACCTTCGTCAGCATATACTCCGGCAAATTCCCAGCCAACATGATTGCTGATATATTCGTTGTAATAGCTGATTTGGGAAGACAGCGAATGGATTGCGGCATCCTTATCTGAGGAAACCCTTGCATAAGCCGCAACTCGCTTGATTCCGATATCCGGTAACTTCGTTGCACTAATCTCTTTAATCTGCATAAATTCCACCTCCTACAGACATTCATCACTCTTTTAAACGAAAATGTCGAGTCTAAAATCAAACATGTGGTTACTTCTTTCGCCTTTCGGCTTTCCACCACTCAATTCGGCACTTATCCGAGCAGAAGCTCTTCTTTTGTCCTACCGTATTGTCCAGTGGCCGACCGCAGTGCTTACACAAATTTGGCAATGCTTTTTCAGCCTTTGTTTTTCGTTTTCCAAATGCTTCATAGCCATTTCTGCGACAAATTGATTTCACCGTATTAGGCGAAAGATGTAGCGTTTTTCCTATAAAAGCATAGGAGTAGTTTTCTTTTCTGAGCGAAGCAATTCTTTGCTTTACCTCTGAGCGCATAAGCGCCTCCTTTCTGTTAATGTGCAATAGACTTAACTATAGAATTGCCAGCCCACTTGGGGGCTGGCGTGTGAGTGGGTATAGCCCTAAATTTTGCGGATTATATCCTCGCCATAAGCGACACCCAGGCCGGAGCCGCAGTCCCAGTTGACAAAGATCGTTCCGATATCATCAATGAACTGTACGGTTCCTTGTTCTCCAGGCGTTAGCTTCGTAAAAGGGTCGCTCATAGATACAAGTTCTACACGTGATCCCTTAGGATACATTTTTCGTAGTCTCTCAATCGTCTGCTTATTCGGAAAACCCTGCATCAGCTTCACCTCCTTCGATACTTGCCTGATTGATTGTGACTTCCGGTGCTTCAATTTCGGTTCTGATTTTACGGGCATCATGTCTTGCTTTCGCCTCCTCGGTTCGCCAACCGCTGTTTCCAGACAGGTTGCGAAGCAGGAATTTACGGGCAAAGGCATATTCTGGCCCTTTGAAGTTCAGAGATACGAGAAAGAGTCGCATCGTAAATTTGTCGTTATCTGACGGACTCTCCGTAGCCGTAACGCGAGTGAGCATTTTAGCTCTCTTCGCAATACCGGACACAAGCTGCATATATGCTTTAGTTTCGCCATCGATGCCATGATCAGTGAACCATGGAAAACAAATCTTATCCTCATTGCGCTCAATGGATAAATCGTCCGTTTCAAGCGCTTTTTTTAGAACAGACGCTTTACTGGCAACAATGGCTCTGACCCGGCCAAGTTCAGCCTCATCAAGGTAGGCGCCTGGCAGTTCAATTACGATTTTCTTTGGTTCGCTCACCTCCGGAATGGAAGTCTCCTCTGATGGTTTATCCGTTAATTCTTTCGTAGCTTCTACTGATTCAAAACTGCCTTCTGGTATAACAGGAGCTTCCGGTTCTTTGATGGACTCTGCTGATGTTTCTTTAGAAGCATCCGAATCCTCAGCAGCGGTGATTTTGTCTTCATCAACAACGGTTTCGTCTAAAACATCTTCAAATTCTTCGACGGTCGCTTCCACGTCATCGGATACATTTTCCTCAGTTGGATCTTCTGCCTTGAGAGCAGACTCTTCCAATGCAGGTGCGCCGTCGATTTCTTCCGCAGACCCGTCCAAAATTCTTTCAAAGCCATGCCAAGTTAGTTTCTTGACGATGGCTTCAATTTCTTCTTCAGCCATATTGTCCGGGAATTCAATATCCCCAGTACGATTAACAATGCATGAACCAACTTCATATCCATAGC
>OGOU01000576.1_pt1 | contig 32265 bp, 25 predicted proteins | sample 1552721 | NCBI WGS metagenome assembly OGOU01 (sample SAMEA2580176, study PRJEB22360) | human gut metagenome | biome: human gut; feature: human-associated habitat; material: faeces | place: Denmark | collected 2008/2010
TGATGAAACAGTTCCTCTTCTTGAAAAAGTAAAATTCATATCAATATTCACAAGTAATCTTGATGAATTTTACATGATTAGATGTGGAAGTTTATATGATATAAGTCTTGTTGATAAAAAACTTAGAGATAATAAAACAGGACTTACTGCAAAGGAACAATTGAATTTAATATATGAAAAAACAGCACCTCTTTATAAAGAAAAAGATGAAATATATTCTAAGATATTGGCTAAGTTACGTGAATATCGTATTATTAGACATAGTTTTGATGAACTAGATAGTTTAAAAAGAAAATACATAACACAATATTTCTATGAAAATGTCTCACCACTACTTTCTCCACAAATTATAGATCTAAGACATCCATTTCCACATATGATTAATAAGAAGTTGTATATTTATTCCATACTTGAGAATGAAAATACTCGTTGTATGGGATTAATACCTATACCAAAACAGTTACCTGCATATGTGATGTTTCCAGGTACACATGAATATATTCTTATGGAAGAATTAATCTATGCATTTGCAGAGAAAATATTTTCAAATTATACTGTTAAATATTCTACAATTACAGCAGTAACAAGAAATGCTGATGTGAACTTACAAAACTCTCCAATAGATGAGGATGAAGATTATAGACACTATATGAAAAATATTCTGTCTGTGCAGAGGGGTCAGACGAAAAAATTCAGAAGTTCATCTGCGGAAGCTACGATCTGAAGAGGCTGTGCCTTTTCCAGTTCTTCTCTGCTTCCATATCCGTAAGATACAGCCACACACTGGATCCCGCATCGTCTGGCTCCGAGAATGTCATGTTCTCTGTCGCCCACCATGATTACCTGGTCACGGTGGTCAGAAAGGCTCATTCTTTCCAGAGCTTCCTCGATCACCTGAGATTTGGTTACTTTCGGTCCATTGAGGTCCGTCCCGGCGATCACCTCAAAATACCGACTCAGATTAAAATGGTCCATGATCTGTGTTACGTAAAAGGTCGGTTTCGCAGACGCCACAGCCAGTCTGTAGCCACGACGTTTCAGTTCTGCCAGAGTGTTTTCCACGCCCGGATAAACGGTATTCTCATACATTCCTTTTTCTGAATACCGCTCTCTGTAATATTCAATTCCCTTCTGTGCTGTCTCTTTATCAAATCCCGCATATTTCATAAACTGTTCCAGAAGCGGCGGACCCACAAAAACCTTCAATGGCTCCAGCTCCGGTGCCGAAACTCCAAGTTTCTCCAGTGCATACTGTACAGATTTCGTAATCCCCTCTCCGGATTCTGTCAGTGTTCCGTCCAGATCAAAAAAGATTGCCTTATACATAAATTCCTCCTGTTGTATAAAATAATCAGTAAGTATGCCTATTGTATCACTGTTTTTCTGGTAAGTCCATGGTTTCATAGTACAGCTTCCCGGATTTCACAAAACCCATGAGTTCTGCTTTCCAGGGATTTCTGCTTTTTTTCGGTAATTCCGCCAGAAGCTTTTTTCCTTGCCAGTAAAAATCGCATTCTTTTCCATTGATCCGAAATGAAAGGATCTGGAACGGAATATCCGGACTGATCTCTATCCGGATCCTGTTACCGTCTGTTTTCATTCGGATCACCGGTTTTTGCTCTTTTTCTTTTTTCCTATCCGACGTTCCTGTTGGTTCTGTCCGATAGTAAGATAATGCCGGATTTTGCTTCTTCTCCCTCTTTGATGCATCTGTCACTGACTTTCGAACTGGTTTTTGAGTCAACGTTACAGATGGACTTGCTGTCACTGTCTGTATGGGGATTGGTTGTTCAGTCAGTATTGGCAGTTTTGTTGGTATCGGCATTTCCGTCAGTTTTTCCGCAAGCGTATCAGCTATCTCTGCTTCTTCCGGAATAGTTATCCCCGGATTTTCATCTTGTCTGATATCCGGTTCCTGAACTTCATAGCCTTCTCCCCCGACCCCCGGATCTTCTCCATTTTCCATAAAGCTTTCTTCCTGAGAACGTACCTCATCTGTCTGAAAATCTAAATTCCATTGTGCAGACTCCTCCTGATCATTCTCCGATTCTGCCCAGGCAGCAGAATACTCCTCAGTATTTCCTTCTTCTCTGTTCCAATTACTATCATCACTTCCTTCTCCTGCATAGCTTTCTTCCCAGTCTTCCGGCAGCTGTCCGGTTCCTTCTCCCACATTCATATCAAATCCGCCGGTATCAAAACTATCCATTCCTGACACATCAAATCCATAGACAGCAATGGAAGGGATCATCCAGCTGCATAAAACCAGCAGAAACAAAAGAAATTTTTTCATAATTATATCTCCTTAATGTATTGCAGAAAACCATCTATTAAAATAAGGATTGTGACAAGATTAAGATTTATTAACAGATTCATATTAATATATTGCAGAAAACCATCTATTAAAATAAGGATTGTGACTCTTCAATATATTGTATACATCTTCTGCAGTTTGCTTATTGCAGAAAACCATCTATTAAAATAAGGATTGTGACCCTCTTTATTTGAAATCATAATATCACCTTATTTGCATTGCAGAAAACCATCTATTAAAATAAGGATTGTGACTTTAGGATAATTGAGTCTTCGTATACATCAATTGTATTGCAGAAAACCATCTATTAAAATAAGGATTGTGACTTCCCTACAATATGCAACAACATAGGTGTCATTTTGTTATTGCAGAAAACCATCTATTAAAATAAGGATTGTGACAATTATTAGAAAATTGGATTGATAAGCATGAAAATATTGCAGAAAACCATCTATTAAAATAAGGATTGTGACCCCAATACATTGGCAGTATCGGGATGCCCTATAATATTGCAGAAAACCATCTATTAAAATAAGGATTGTGACCTTATTAAAATTCTGACTTTCCTTGATGTCATAAGATTGCAGAAAACCATCTATTAAAATAAGGATTGTGACACTCACCTTGTAGTTGTTGTTTAACTTTCTGATAGATTGCAGAAAACCATCTATTAAAATAAGGATTGTGACTTCGAAATATAAATTTGACTACCATCAGTAGCACCTATTGCAGAAAACCATCTATTAAAATAAGGATTGTGACTATAATATCTTTACTTGACTCAATTGTCATAACTATTGCAGAAAACCATCTATTAAAATAAGGATTGTGACACACCAGTTTGACCTTCCATAATTTTATCAATAAATATTGCAGAAAACCATCTATTAAAATAAGGATTGTGACACCTCCTTTAATATTTTTTTATAACTACGTAGTAGTATTGCAGAAAACCATCTATTAAAATAAGGATTGTGACTCTTATCATATTGTATCATAAAAACTGCCGCAGGGTATTGCAGAAAACCATCTATTAAAATAAGGATTGTGACAGGTCTTTATTGTGAGTGTAAGTGTAAGCAACTTTTATTGCAGAAAACCATCTATTAAAATAAGGATTGTGACAATTAAATAAGGAAAATGTCATGTTTATCCTTGATAAATTGCAGAAAACCATCTATTAAAATAAGGATTGTGACTTGTGTGGTTTTTAAACTTTTTAAGCATCTTTAAAAATTGCAGAAAACCATCTATTAAAATAAGGATTGTGACATTGGCTTTTTTTGTTTTTTGTTGACCGTTTAGAAAAATTGCAGAAAACCATCTATTAAAATAAGGATTGTGACGATCCTGTATAAGGCATTACCAATCTTGTTTTCATTATTGCAGAAAACCATCTATTAAAATAAGGATTGTGACCCTTCAAAAAAGCATCATCTTCATCAATCTTTGAATATTGCAGAAAACCATCTATTAAAATAAGGATTGTGACCTGCTGTGGCTTATATTGATGACAGAGCAATACAATATTGCAGAAAACCATCTATTAAAATAAGGATTGTGACCATTCATATATATAATATATGTTATGTTTGTACGTATTGCAGAAAACCATCTATTAAAATAAGGATTGTGACTTTTCATTTCACCATTTGCATCTATGATTTTCATTTTATTGCAGAAAACCATCTATTAAAATAAGGATTGTGACCATTTTTTAGCTATTTTAAAGCCTAATTCAACAGCAATTGCAGAAAACCATCTATTAAAATAAGGATTGTGACTTCTACTACGAGAGAGGTTAAAGCCTCAATTTCTGATTGCAGAAAACCATCTATTAAAATAAGGATTGTGACGATAATAACCATTACGGATATTGTATAGCTCTTTTTTATTGCAGAAAACCATCTATTAAAATAAGGATTGTGACAGGATTATCAGCTCCAAAGGCTGATGTGATTGCATTGCAGAAAACCATCTATTAAAATAAGGATTGTGACAGAGGACAATTAAAATATTCATCAATCACTTCAGTAATTGCAGAAAACCATCTATTAAAATAAGGATTGTGACTTAAATCTGATAATTTTAAATGTAGCTTTAATATATTGCAGAAAACCATCTATTAAAATAAGGATTGTGACTCTGTTTTACTTTTTCTCTCTACATACTTGTTGATATTGCAGAAAACCATCTATTAAAATAAGGATTGTGACTTTAATATTTTAAAATCATTAAACATTTTGTCACCATATTGCAGAAAACCATCTATTAAAATAAGGATTGTGACTCAATTAAATCATCAATAATTTTTTCAAAATCTGCATTGCAGAAAACCATCTATTAAAATAAGGATTGTGACGATAGAAAGAGTTTACTTGTTATCTTGTCAGGAGTATTGCAGAAAACCATCTATTAAAATAAGGATTGTGACATTATGATACTTAGTTTTTGTATCATAAATTATGTTAATTGCAGAAAACCATCTATTAAAATAAGGATTGTGACTTTCTCCTAGACTATCAGTATCATATACGGCGATACTGTATTGCAGAAAACCATCTATTAAAATAAGGATTGTGACTATTCTCACCTAAAATCTTTTAGGATAAAAATTTTATTGCAGAAAACCATCTATTAAAATAAGGATTGTGACTTCAACAGCTTTTACATTGTTATGTTGCATCTTATATTGCAGAAAACCATCTATTAAAATAAGGATTGTGACACCATCTTTAAAAGCATTAATATCTATCGGATGATATTGCAGAAAACCATCTATTAAAATAAGGATTGTGACTTAATCTGAACACTCTTGAAACATGGTTATCTCTTGATATTGCAGAAAACCATCTATTAAAATAAGGATTGTGACACTCGTTCCAGCAACACTCTCCACATTTGTGAAACTATTGCAGAAAACCATCTATTAAAATAAGGATTGTGACTCCTGTTTTATTCCAGTTGTCCCAGAATGTTTCGATTGCAGAAAACCATCTATTAAAATAAGGATTGTGACTTTTATAAATGTATCGTCAAGTATACTGACATACTCAATTGCAGAAAACCATCTATTAAAATAAGGATTGTGACAGCTTACAAGCATTATTTAATGTTTTTGTAATTATAATTGCAGAAAACCATCTATTAAAATAAGGATTGTGACGGTGATAACAATGGGGCACCAATTAAGGCATAGATATTGCAGAAAACCATCTATTAAAATAAGGATTGTGACAACTCTTTATTTACCATATTATCTACCTCCTATGGTATTGCAGAAAACCATCTATTAAAATAAGGATTGTGACTCTCGTAAACTTGTACTCTGCAACATGGTGTACCTTATTGCAGAAAACCATCTATTAAAATAAGGATTGTGACTATGCAGTTAAGATGTGTATCTACTGAAAAAAAGGATATTGCAGAAAACCATCTATTAAAATAAGGATTGTGACTCCTTATAAATAACATTTTTTTTCACCTAAGTTTTAGATTGCAGAAAACCATCTATTAAAATAAGGATTGTGACTTCAAATTCGCTACAGGCTTCATTGTCCCAGTAATCATATTGCAGAAAACCATCTATTAAAATAAGGATTGTGACTGCTCTTCAGCCAATTCATCTAATTTGTTGATGTATATTGCAGAAAACCATCTATTAAAATAAGGATTGTGACCCACTATTACCTATTCTAACAACAACGACACCATTGCAGAAAACCATCTATTAAAATAAGGATTGTGACTCATTCTCCGTACCCCAATCGATGGAGTCACCGATTTATTGCAGAAAACCATCTATTAAAATAAGGATTGTGACGCAGAAATATCTCCCCCCATTTTTTCAACGATTTTATTGCAGAAAACCATCTATTAAAATAAGGATTGTGACAATGCCGTACTCTTCTTCTTTTATTGGTTCGTTTAATTGCAGAAAACCATCTATTAAAATAAGGATTGTGACACCACTAAAGAATAATTCATCGTCTTTAATTTCGTTATTGCAGAAAACCATCTATTAAAATAAGGATTGTGACCTGTTTTTTCAGCTTTCGTTAGGCCGTGGCCTTGGAATTTATTGCAGAAAACCATCTATTAAAATAAGGATTGTGACAAATTTTTTGTAGCTACTTAGTAGCAGTTACTATTATTGCAGAAAACCATCTATTAAAATAAGGATTGTGACGCATTGGGGCTTTCTCCGTCTTCTTCTGCTTCATTATTGCAGAAAACCATCTATTAAAATAAGGATTGTGACACTCATTTATCTTTTGTTTTTGCCCTCCTACTTTATTGCAGAAAACCATCTATTAAAATAAGGATTGTGACCGTTGTCATATCCGTGGATGGTTTGGTAGCTTCCTAATTGCAGAAAACCATCTATTAAAATAAGGATTGTGACCTTCCTTGAGGGTGACAGACTCTCTGTTCATCTCCATTGCAGAAAACCATCTATTAAAATAAGGATTGTGACATTATAATGCAGTCACTTTTGTCTTTTCTGTCTACATATTGCAGAAAACCATCTATTAAAATAAGGATTGTGACTTGATATCGTTGAAAGCTTTTGATTTGTCATCGTATATTGCAGAAAACCATCTATTAAAATAAGGATTGTGACTTTGCCAGTTTGGTGGCTTCTTCGACATCTGTGATTGATTGCAGAAAACCATCTATTAAAATAAGGATTGTGACGAGTTTATTAGTTCGATATCAACTGGAGAACCTACATTGCAGAAAACCATCTATTAAAATAAGGATTGTGACTATATTAAAATAAAACCACCAAGTATTTTAGAATCTATTGCAGAAAACCATCTATTAAAATAAGGATTGTGACTTATTATTTATGTTTTGTTTAAAGACTATAATCTCGAATTGCAGAAAACCATCTATTAAAATAAGGATTGTGACAGGCAGGAATGAATAATGAGTACTGGAAGAGTTTTATCATTGCAGAAAACCATCTATTAAAATAAGGATTGTGACACTTTTAAGTCAGATTCTTTTTTTAAATATGATGTATTGCAGAAAACCATCTATTAAAATAAGGATTGTGACATTGTATGGATGTCTAAAATAATAGGGTTTAACCTATTGCAGAAAACCATCTATTAACATAAGGATTGTGACTTTTTTTCATAAAATTTTAAAGCTGCTGGATCTATATTGCAGAAAATCATCTATTAAAATAAGGATTGTGACATAATAGGATTGGCCTTTACCTTCCTATAGGTTAGATTGCAGAAAACCATCTATTAAAATAAGGATTGTGACGACTCAAATTCTTTATTCACCATAAAAGACCTCCATTGCAGAAATCCATCTATTAAAATAAGGATTGTGACTTATAGTATGTTGCATCGTCAGTAATACAAATAAATAAATTGCAGAAATCCATCTATTAAAATAAGGATTGTGACAATTCAGCTGTTTCTGTGTTTGTGGTGTGTATTTCGATTGCAGAAAACTATCTACTAAAACAAGGCTTAAATGAGTTTTTATCATGATTAATATTTCCAGTTGATTTTTATAAAGTAAATTCTAAAAAGATTATTAACAAATTGTTGCAGGGTTATATATGAATGTTGAAAGTTTGCAAATCATTTCTAAATTTATGAATGATTATGAATATGAAAAAGCTATGGAATTATGTGATGAGCTTTTAAAAAAAGATAATGAAAACAGCCATCTTTGGGCTTTAAAAGGATGCTGTTTAAATCATTTTGAAAAATATGTTGAAGCAATGGAGTGTTACAACAGATCCCTAAGCGAGGATGATGAAAACCCTTTTATCTGGTTTCATGTGGGTAAAATTTTAATGGAATATGATTTATTTGATGATGCTTTGGAGTGCTTTAACAATTCATTGGAAATTAATCCTGCTGATGATATGGCGCTGTATTCAAAAGGGGAGTGCTTAATGTTTAAAAAATCATATACTGAAGCAATTACCTGTTTTGATTTGGCTATTGGATTTAATCCCAAATATTTGAATGCATGGTTAAACAAAGGGATTGCTTTAAAATTGTCAAATAATTTTAAAGAGGCTTTAGAATGCTTTGATAAAGTTTTGTTTATTGATCATAACTCAAAAGATGCACTTTATTTTAAAGCAGACTGTTATTTTAATTTGGGAGATTTAAACTCAGCATTGAAATGTTGCAATGAAGCATTAGCTATTGACGGGGTTATTTAAATTCTGAAATCTTATTGATAAAATCAGTTGTTTTAATGGATCTTGGAGAATATGGCAGTGCCATTGAAGCAGCAGATATTGCACTGGAAAATAATCCTGATGATTACGATTTAAAAATGTTTAAAGCACAGGCACTAGCTTTTGCCGGAGAATATATGGAAGCTCTATGGCTTGTTGAGGAACTTGCAGATGAAAATCATGGAGATATGGAATTGTGGAAATTAATTGAGTATATTAAAATGCATATTTGAGAAGAATTTGTTTATTTAACTAAATTTCATAATTTCTCTTTGTATGCTTGCTTAAATAAGCTTATAAAGTAATCAATATCTTCATCATTTAACTTGATATGGATAAAAAAAGAAAAATGGAAAGTTTTATTCATTAAATATGATGTTTTCATACATTAATTCAATTAATTTTTGGTTTAATGGAAACTCAAAAGTAAAATCTTTACCAAATCTTGAAGTTTCACCAAATGCTTCAAATTCTGGTGGCAAATAACATCTGCAACCTGGATCTATACGACCATATTCTACTTGAGTGTGGTTTTTATCTCTTTTAAGAGCAATTCCAAAAGTTGTAGTCATATAATCACTTTCATCTATCTCTCCAACATAGTTGTAATTTATTAAATTTCCACAAACATCAATTTCATAATGCATTGGTGCACTTTGAGTTTTTTCATCGTACTTATCATCATCAAAGTCATTATAATTAACATAAGCCAGACCTATGAAAACACCTGTTTCTAAATGTTTGTTAATGATATTCCAGTATTCTTTTTCTTTATTTTCAGCATTTTCCAATAATTTTTCCCAAAAATAAGGTAATGTATTGCCATCCATAGGCTGAGCAATATATAAACTATTTATTTCTTTGATATTTTGTCCATTTTTAATAGTTTCAACAACATCTATGCTGTTGGCTTTTTTATTGGTTTTTTGAATTATGGTTAAAGTTTGTTCTTTGGTCATACTGATTACTTTAGTAGCTATTGTATATATACTTTGTGAATATTTAGTTGTAATTTTTTAAAAATTAATAGATGTGTAATAGTTCATATTATAATTAAACCAGCTAAAAATCCTTCAAAAAACGTTGGCAATGTATGTTTTGTGTTGTAAAAAACAGAGGAGTTAAAAAGAGCACTATTTTTTTAGTAAAACTTAATAGTGAATTTTCATATAAATAACATTATTACAATATTGCTGTCAATTTATAATATTGTTAAGGAGTTGGTTTGTATTTCATTTTATAATGAAGAAGCTTATGAAAAATCATTAATGGAATTATTTCAGAATTTAGGTTATAATGCTTTTTATGGTCCAGATATTGAAAGGGATTATAAAAATCCTCTTTATATGGATGATTTAGAAATATTATATAATATTAACAATCATTTAGATAAAAAAGCAGTTGATAAAGCTATTGAATTAATTCAAGATTGGGGTATTTGTTCACTAGAAGAAAAAAATAATAAATTTATGGAATATTTACAAAATGGTATTAATGTAAATTATTGGAGTAATGGAAAAGAAGAATCCACTTATGTTAAACTCATTGATTATGATAATTTAGATAATAATATATTCACTGTTATCAACCAGTGGACAGTAGTTGATAATGAAATTAAAATACCGGATATTGTTGTTTTTGTAAATGGTTTTCCATTAGTTGTGTGTGAGTTAAAATCTCCATCAAGAGAAAATACAGACACATCTGAAGCATATAATCAACTAAAAAAATATATGCAAGTTATTCCAACTCTTTTTAATTATAATGCTTTTTGTGTAATGAGTGACATGTCAATTTCAAAAGCAGGTACAATTACTGCTTCTGAAGATAGGTTTATGGAATGGAAAACAACAGATGGAAGTTATGAATCAACACAATGGGCAGATTTCACAACATTTTTTGAAGGAATATTTGATAAAAAAAGATTTATAGATATATTAAAAAATTTTATTGTTTATTCAATTGATTCAACAACTAAAATTAAGATTCTTTGTGCATATCACCAATATTTTGCTGTTAATAAAGCAGTAAACTCAACTCTCAAAGCTATTGACAATGATCACAAAGCAGGTGTCTTTTGGCATACTCAAGGAAGTGGAAAAAGTTTATCTATGGTATTTTATGTTAATAAACTCCAAAAAATACTTCAAAGTCCTACTTTTGTTGTTATTACAGACCGTAATGATTTAGATGATCAATTATACTCGCAATTTGCTAAATGTAGTGATTTTTTAAGACAAACACCAAAACAAGCTACAAGCATGAAAAACTTAAAAGAATTACTAAATGATAGAAAAGCTAATGGAATTTTCTTCTCAACAATGCATAAGTTCGATGATTATGATGGATCATTAACAGATAGAAATGATGTTATTGTAATTTCAGATGAAGCACATCGTAGTCAATATGGACTTGAAGAAAAAGTAGATCCTAAAACTGGTGAAATCAAAATAGGTGCTGCTAGAAAAATACACAATGCTCTTCCAAATGCAACATTTATTGGTTTTACTGGAACTCCAATTTCAAAAACAGATAGAAACACCAGAGAAGTATTTGGAGATTATATTGATATTTATGATATGACCCAATCAGTAGAAGATGGGGCAACAGTACCTATATGTTATGAAAGCCGTATTGCTGATATAAACTTAGATGAATCAATTTTACAAAAAATTGATGATAAATATTGGGATTTAAGCGAAGAAGCTGAAGAATATAATATCGAAAGAAGCAAAAAAGAATTAAGTAAGATGGAAGAATTACTTGGAGCTCCAGAAATTATTGACGATATTTGCAGAGACATTGTACATCACTATGAAGAAAATCGTGCAAACGAATTAAGTGGTAAAGCAATGATTGTTGCATATTCTCGTTCAGTAGCTATTAAAATGTATGAAAAAATATTAGAACTACGTCCAGATTGGGATGAAAAAGTTAAAGTAGTGATGAGCGGTTCTAATAAAGACCCGGAAGAATGGTATAACATAATTGGAGATAAATCATATAAAAAAGAGCTTGAAAATAAATTTAAAGATGATAAAGATCCGATGAAGATAGCTATTGTAGTTGATATGTGGCTTACAGGATTTGATGTACCTTCACTTGCAACAATGTATGTCTACAAACCAATGAAAGGTCATAACTTAATGCAGGCAATAGCACGTGTAAACAGAGTATTCAAAGGAAAAGAAGGTGGACTTGTTGTTGATTATGTTGGAATAGCATCTGAACTTAAAAAAGCAATGAGTGAATACACTGACAGGGACAAAAAGAAATATGGAGACCCTGATGTTGATAAAGTAGCATATCCAAAATTCCAGGAAAAATTAGAAATTTGTCAGGATTTATTCCATGGATTTGATTACTCTAAATTCTTTGGAGATAGTAATTTAGAAAGATCAAAAGTCATTTCCATGGGAGTTAACTTCATGGAAGATTTCTCACGTGAAAACACTAAAAAAGACTATTTAAAAGAAGCATTGTTGCTTAAAAAATGGTTATCATTATGTAGCAGTAGAGCTAAGGAACGTGAAAGATTTGAAGCAGCATTTTTTGAAGCTGTAAGAACTGTCCTTGTTAAAGTTTCTTCAACAGGAAAATTATCTCTGCCTGAAATCAATAAACAGATTACAGAATTACTAAATCAATCAATTAAAAGTACTGGAGTAATTAATGTTATTAATGTAAGTGAAGAAGTATCATTATTTGATCCGGAATTTTTAGATAGGGTAAGAGCATTGGAATCTTCAAATTTAACAAGGTCTATTTTAGAAAAATTATTGGATGATGAATTGAAAGTTTATACAAAAACAAATCTTGTTAAGGCTGAAGAATTTTCAGAACTATTGAAAAATACACGTAATAAGTATATCAATGGACATATTACAAATGATGAAGTAATTGAAGAATTAATTAAAATTGCAAAACTTTTACGTGAGGCACATTTGGAAGGTGAGAAATTAGGTTTAACTAAAGAAGAATTGGCATTTTATAATGCAATTGCCCTTCCGGAAAATATACATGACTTTTATGATGATGAAACTTTAATTAAAATTACACAGAAATTAACTGATTCTTTAAGAGAAAATAGAACAATTGATTGGCAGAAAAAAGAATCTGCAAGAGCAAAAATGCGTAGAACTGTAAAAAGATTACTTAAAAAGTATGATTATCCTCCAAAGGAAATCGATGGAGCATTAGATAAAGTTATAGCACAATGTGAATTATGGGTAGATGAAGTAGCTTAGGTGATTAAATGGCAAATAATATAACTGAAATAGGTTTTGAAAAACAAATTTGGGATGCAGCTGATGAACTTAGAGGTTCAATGGATGCAGCAGAATATAAACATGTAGTATTAGGTTTAATTTTTCTAAAATATTTATCTGATAAATTTGAAGAAAGATACCAGGAACTGGTTGATGAAGGAGAAGGATTTGAAGAAGATATTGATGAATACACTTATAAAAATGTATTTTTTGTTCCTCCAGAAGCCCGTTGGGCAGAAATTGCTAAAAAAGCTAATACTGCAGAAAATGGTTTAACAATTGACAATGCAATGAAAGCTATTGAAGACAATAATAAATCACTTAAAGGAATATTGCCTAAAAACTTCTCAAGACCAGAATTAGATAAAAAAAACTTGGTGCTGTAATTGATATTTTTACTAATGTGCAAATGTCTGAAAAAGGAGATAAAAAAGATATTCTCGGACGTACTTATGAATATTGTTTAAGTATGTTTGCAGAAACAGAAGGTAAAAAAGCAGGAGAGTTTTACACACCAGCATGTGTTGTAAAAACTTTAGTTTCAGTTCTAAAACCATATGATGGAAGAGTTTACGACCCGTGCTGCGGATCTGGAGGAATGTTTGTTCAGTCTAAAAACTTTATTGATAATCATAGTGGAAATATAAATAATTTATCAATTTATGGTCAGGAATCTAATCCTACAACTTGGAAAATGGCAAAAATGAATCTAGCTATTAGAGGACTTGAAGCAGACCTTGGAAAACACCAGGAAGACACATTCTTAAATGATTTACATCCAACACTTAAAGCTGACTTTGTAATGGCAAATCCACCATTTAATCTTAAAAAATGGGGACAGGAACAATTACAAGATGATGTAAGATGGAAATATGGAATTCCACCAAAAGGAAATGCAAACTTTGCATGGATGCAGCATATGATACATCATTTATCACCAAAAGGTAAAATTGGTTTAGTTTTAGCAAATGGTTCACTATCATCAACAACATCCGGAGAAGGAAAGATAAGACAAGCTATTGTCGAAGATGATTTAGTAGAATGTATTGTTGCTTTGCCTACTCAATTATTTTATACTACTGGAATACCAGTTTGTTTATGGTTCTTAAATCGTGCTAAAAAACAAAAAGGTAAAACATTATTTATTGATGCACGTGAAATGGGAACAATGGTTTCAAGAAAATTACGTGAGCTAACTGATGAAGATATTGATTTAATTGCAGATACTTTTACTAAATTTGAAAAAGGAACTTTAGAAGATGAAAAAGGTTTCTGTAAAGTTAGTGATTTAGAAGAAATTAAAAAACATGACTTTATATTAACTCCTGGACGTTATGTTGGATTTAAACCTGAAGAAGATGATGGAATACCTTTTGAAGAAAAGATGAAAACATTAACTTCTGAATTAGATGAGTTATTTAAAGAATCTAATGAACTTGAAGTTAAAATTCGTCAAAGCTTAAAGGAAATAGGTTTTGAATTCTAAATTTTTTAGTTAAAGGAGTGGTAAATTTGAGTTTTTCTAAGAATACATTTACTAATATTTTTGGTGAAATCAGTTCTGAATTTAATGTATACACAATTGAAGATATTGCTTCTGATGAAAAAAGATCAATTATATCCGGCCCATTTGGATCAAATATCTCAAGTAAATATTTTACAGAACACGGAGTTCCTGTAATCCGTGGAAACAATTTAACAGAAGATAATACTAAATTTATTGATGAGGGATTCGTATTTGTTTCAGAAGAAAAAGCTAAAGAGTTAAATACTTATGCTGATGTTGATGATTTAGTTTTTACAGCTGCTGGAACGATTGGACAAGTAGGTATAATTCCAGAGAATTCTAAATTCGACAGATATGTTATTTCAAACAAACAGTTGAGAGTAACACTAGACTTAAATAAAGTTAATCAACATTATGCTTACTATTGGTTTTCTTCAAAATTGATAAATAAGTACATTAAACAATTAAACACTGGTTCTACTATTCCATTGATAAATTTAACTATTCTTAAGGGACTACCAATTCCATTACCTAGTAAAGACCTTCAGGATAAGATAGCTAACATAATAATCAATATTGACAAAAAAATTGAAATTAACAAAAAAATAAATAAAAATTTAGATGATATTCTAGATTCAATATTTAAAGAGAATTTTATCAAGGAATTTGATAATGATAATAATGATTGGAAAATTAAGAACATTGGTGAGTTGCCGTTAATTATTACAGATTATGTTGCAAATGGTAGTTTTGCATCTCTAAAAGAAAATGTTACAATTTTAGATTATGAAGAATATGCTTACTTTATTCGGAATACTGATTTAAAATCAAAATCTTTCCAAAAATTTGTTAATAAACATTCTTATGATTTTCTTAAAAAATCATCTTTATTTGGTAATGAAGTGATTATATCTAATGTAGGAGATGTGGGTTCTGTATTTTTATGTCCTTTCTTAGATAAGCCAATGACTTTAGGAAATAACATGATTTTAGTTAAATCTCGAGATGATGCTATTAATCTTAATTTTTATTTGTTTTTATTATTTAGATCAAACTATGGCCAATATTTAATAAGCACAATAACTGCAGGTTCTGTACAAAGTAAATTTAATAAAACAGAATTTAAATCATTAGAATTAACAATGCCTAATGATGAATTAATAATTAAGTTTAATAATCTAGTTTCACCAATATTTGATTATAAAAATAAAATATCTGATGAAATTGTTAGATTAACTAAATTAAGAGACACATTACTACCTAAATTAATGTCTGGTGAGATTGATGTCTCTAAGATAAATTGTGATTTAGAATTAAAATATAATTATATGAAATATTTATTTAACCAAATTCACACACCAATGTCCAAATCCGTTGTGTAAAGATAAATTAATTCATTTAAATTTATAATTCATAAAATTCTTAAAAAAATCTAAAAATACTGCATTTAAAGTGGAATAGAGATTATAATTAAAGTTTAGCAAATATGAATTTAGAAAAGGTTAATGTTTTAATAAGACAAATATATTTTTAAGAAGTGATTTTTATGCCAAGAAAAAAACGTGCTTTGCTAATGACAGTTGGAACAGGAACCGGGGATAAAAGATGTAGTTTGGCACATGGATTAATGTGTTCTATTGATTCAAAAGATCCTGATTTTATTTGTTTTTTTGTTTCAAAAGATTCAAAACCTACTGTAGATGCTCTTAAAAAGGTGTTTAATAACAAATTTGATGAAGATTTTGATGAATGTTATGATTATGAATTTGTTGAAAATGAAGCTGTTGATAAGTTTACTGAATATTTTAATGAATTTAAATCTAAAATATCTGAATTAGAAGATGATTACAGAATATTAATTGATTATACTTCAGGTACTAAAACAATGACTATGGCTGCTGCTTTTGCTTCAATGATATTTAGAAAAGAATTATTTTTTGTTTCTGGAAAAAGAGAAAAGGGTATTGTTGTTAAAGGTACTGAGGAATGTGTTCCACAAAATCTTTATCAGGTTTATGATGAATTAATGATAAATAAAATTAAAGATTTATTTAATAATAATCGTTTTGAAGCTGGAAAAGTACTTGTTGATGAAATTATTGATACTAATGAAGATAAAGAAGTATTTTCTAAATTATTTGATGCATATTATTATTTTGATAGTGTTAATCATGAAAAAGCACTTGAAGTATTTGATATTAAGGAATTTCAAAAGGCTTGGCCAGATTTAACAAAACAGTTTCAGTTAAATATTAAAGCATTAAATATAATGAATACTTTTAATCAAAATTCAAGTAATGGTCCTGCTGAACATAATTTAAAGAAATATTATATGTTGGCATCTATTTTAAATAATGCAAGACGTAGGGAAGATGAAAATAAATTTGATGATGCTGTAGCTAGATTGTATCGTTCATTAGAATTAATTGCTCAGATTAGACTTTCTAAAGAGTATGGTATTGATAGTTCCAATGTTGATATTGATGTTTTACGTCAAAATAATGTTGATGATGATTATTTAAGTGAAATAAATATTTCTGATGAAATTAAGTTTGGTTTAACTGCAGATTATGAGTTACTTGCACAATTAAATGATGATTTAGGTGATTTTTACTTAGAAAATAAAAATCAAATTCGCAATATTCTTAAATTTAGGAATAATTCTATTTTAGCTCATGGATTTGATTCATGTTCTAAAAAGGAGTATGATGAATTTAATGAGATTGTTTTAAAAGCAGCTAATTTGCTGCATAAGGATATGGAAAAATTCATTGAAGAAACTAAATTTCCCATTCTTTTATAATCCTAATAAAAACAATTATATACTATTTTAAACACATCATAATATATGTCTAAAGAAAGTTAGTAAAAGCAGTTATACTACTAACTGAAGATAAACTCAAAAAAAGCCTCTTAAAATTGGTAATAAAGTTTTAGCTAAAAATTCTACACATATACAAATCTTAACAAGACTTACTGAACCTTCTTAACAGAGTACTAAGCTATTATCCAGATAAAAAAGAGATGACATATATATTAAAAATTAGATATCCGGTGTTTTTATGGGAAAGCGAAGAAAAGCAGGTAATATTAATCCTAAAAAACAATTAAAAAAACAGGGAACTGCTTATTACAACAGAGAACAGGAAATCAATTATTTATTAAACAATTTTACAAGTGCTGTTTATAATCCCAACTTTAATTTGCAGAATATTAAGTCATACAAACAGATGAATGAAATTAGAATGAAATTAAAGAAGTTATTTGACCAGCAGGGAGATATGGTTTGGAAAAAAAGTGCTAAGAGACGTAGAATATATGATGAGCAGTTATCAAAATTTAAAGTTGTTTATACCAGATGGAAAAGTGAAACTTATATTACTTATTTAAATGTTAATTTCGATGTTCCGGAGCATTTAAATCCTATTTTAAGTATGAAAAGGTCATAAAATGAACAGAGATCAGAGAGATAGAATAGAAGGTAACTGCTGCTGGGCATGCGGCGCATATTTAAATGACGGCAGAGACAGATACTGTCCTGTTTGCGGATGTCCCAATGACAATTACATGCCTCCGTTAAGGAATGTCAAACCTTCCAAATCCAAAGAACAGGAAGATAAGGAATGGAACAGATGCTGCATGCTGATGTTTGTTGTTTTTCTGATTTTGTGTATTTTAGGTAAAGCTATGCAATAAGGAGTTTTTAAAATGAATTCAATTCAAAAAGCGTTTATGTCAAACTGTTGTGAAAGGTGTGGAAGAACTCTGGATTTCAGCAAGGATAAGTATTGTCCTTACTGCGGTCATCCCAATTTTAATTATCATCCTGCCACTGAGGTTTCACACAGCTCTTCTAAAACAACAAAACGTAAAAAACAGGACAATACTTCTACCTGCTGTATTCTGATTGCAGTTTTTTTCATAATTGCATATATCTACAGCTTTTTTATTTCTGGTTAGGTGATACTATGAAAAGAGAAATTGATTTTGAAATACTTGCCGAAAAGATAAATGATTCAGACTTGTATGAATTTGTTGCATTCAGTAATGATGTTCCTGTAAGAGCAGTTAACAGGGATTTGGATTCCATTAAGGAGGCCATAAACAGTCATGATAAAATATTTTTAGAAATCGGGTTTTACGGATATGATGATGAGTATTGTGATGAACCTTATTTCATGTTTGATGCGAATGAATCCATAGATGATTTAAAAGATGATTACTATGGCAAATATAAATTCATGGTTGGAGGATATGGGATCTATCTTGACAAGGATTTGAATATGGAATACGGATATTATACAACAGAAGCTCCTGCATGCGGTCATGGTGCAGGCTATACTGAATTTTATGATTTTAAAGATGCCAGAGATGATGATATTATTAAAGAAAAAATATATTCCCTTTTGGACAGCAGCGGTATCTGGAAGTAATATTTTTAAGCTTTAGAGAATTTCCTAATTAACCGTCCCATTTTTTAACTAACTTTTTATATACATTATAGTAACATTTATATATCAATTCCAACATAATAATATTTAGTTGTGTTTATCTTGATTAAAAGATATGCAAACTAGGTGAAAATTATGAAGAATTTTGAATTTTTAAAAGATTTTGACAATGATATGTACACTCTTCTTAGTGAATTTGAAATGGAAGCTGTAAAAAATCCAAAAACAGCAGAGTCATATGTTACTCCTTTTTTGGAAAAAGTAGTAAATGATATGCTCCAAAGGAACAATAATGCAATTGATAATCCATATGTTGGATTTTCTAAAAGAGTTGATAAATTATATGAATTAAAAATTATTGACTATAAGTTTAAATGTATGTTGCTTGAAGCATATCAGATGAGAAATGCAATCACCCACAAGTCCATTGAAGATTTCTTAAGACAGGACAACAGAATACCCTTCCAGCTCCACAGAAGTCTTTTTGACATTGCATGGAAATACTTTGAATTGTATAATGAAAATTATTATTGCCTCGAAAAACCTGAATACACACCAATTTATAATCTGAACTCAAAAACAGAAGAAATCACACCAAAACCCTCAGATAACAGAAATTTCAGACACTGCATAATATGCGGTAAAACAAACGATTCCAAAAACTCTAATTTTTGCAGAAGCTGCAGCAATGAACTTGAATATCAAAATGAAATCATCAATCTGAAAAACAATTTAAACATCAGTCATTTTACTAAAGAGGAAGTTAACCAGATTCATTCCAGCATGTATACCAGTCAGCTGCTTATTGAACTTACAACAAAAAAGCTTCTTAAAAAAACAAACAGACACTACAGTCTAAATGAAGCAGAATATGAAAAGCTTATTGAATTTACCAATGACTGTTATGATATGGAAAAGACTTTAACTGAATTTCTGAATGGCAAATACACATCAAAACAGATTAAACAGTCAAAATATTATAAATGCGGTCAAAAAGGCATCCGCCCCTTTGTGGAGTTTTACCAAATTGTTGAAAATCAGCTATTCAATGATTTTCTGGACCAGATTGCTATGAAAATCCCTATTAATGAAGTTCTTGAAAAAACACAGGTAAGTAAATCTCACATAAACAGCTGGTACAGCAAAAACAGAGACAGATTCATTAAAGGGGAGCACAACTCAGAATTCATAACATATAATAAACTTTTAATAGATGAATACCTGACTTTAAAAAGAAAACAGTACTCAGATGATGAGATTAAAGCTGAACTGCAGATAAATGATGAAATTATCAGCTTCTGGACGGATTCATTTGATATGGAGTCCGGTATTTTCAAAAGAAATCTCAGGGAAATTAAAATGAATATATTTTTAAACAACCTGAAAGAAGGCAAATCAAAAGAAGAGGCACTTGAAATAGCTGAAATCACCGATTTTGAAGAACTGCTTAAGAATAAGGATTTTGAAACTGAATATAAAAAGGAATATTATGAAAACCGTGTAGACAAACTTCTGAAATCTCTAAAAACAATGAGTTTTGATAAAGCTCTTAAAAGGGCCAACATATCTGAAGACGACTATAACAGATGGTATGCCAAAGGCAAAAAGCAGTGCCTGCTTAAAAAAGATGATGATGAATTCTGTCTGAATTTTTACATTAATGTAACACGTGTACTGATGGACAGGTATCTGAAACTGAGAAGTGAAGGCAAAACAAAAATGGAAGCCTGCAAAAAAATAAACACAGACTTAAATGAAGTTAAAAGATGGTGTAAATGGAATGAAAGCGGCTTATTTATAGATTTCAAAGAAAACAGCAAGAAAATCACTGCTGATTTAATAGTTGATGCAATTAAAGATGGTAAATCCAAAGACAAAATAGCTGAAAACTCAGATATAACAGTCAGTGAATTAAATAAAATCCTTGTTTTGGGATCACAGAACGATAAAATCTACAGGAAAGTATATGAAGAATATGAATCATTTTATCTTTCAAAACATTTGGAGGTCTTTTTAAAGGAAATTAAAAATAAAAACTTGAAAAAAGCACTGAAAACATCAGGAATTGAAAAGGCAGAACTGGATAAAACATATAACTTAGGCAAAAACGGTGATGAACGCTTCACTAAATTTTATAATGACTACCTGAATTTTAAAATAAGCTGTTACATCAGCCAGATTATCAAAGGAAAAAGCACCAGCAACGCTTTAAAAAATTCCAACTTAACAGATGAAGAACTTAAAGACAATTTAAAAGAAATTGAAAGCAGAATTCTTGATAAACAGATGAACACTGTTATTGATGAAATTGCAAAAAACAGAACTACAAGACAGGCAGCTAAAAAAGCCAGAATCAGAATTGATGAAGTTTACAGATGGTATCTTGAAGGCAAAAAAGGCAATGAGAAATTTAAAGACTTTGCAGACATCTATCATGAACTTTATGTTGAAGTGGGATGTGAAATTTTCCAGAATTTCTTAAGCAAAGGAAAAACACCTGAACAGATTATGAAAATCATGAATGAAGACATAACCAAAGAAGATTATGAATTCTGGATTAAAAACAATCTGATAACTGATAAAAATGTTGAAGCTAAACTCTACACAGAAGATGAAATTAAAGAAAAAATCAAAAATGGCGGCTTCAGACAAAAAAAGGAGAAATCTCTTTCAGGTTTAAGTATCATCAGTTGTTAATATTATGGAGAGTGTCTAATTAGAAAATTCCATCATAAATACTGTTCAATTTTCTTTCCAGATAAAAATAATATATTAGAATATTCCTGCGGTTATGCAGATTACTTGGATAATAGTTATAAATACAATATTAAAAAAGAAAAATCTGAAAAGTCAGCTGATATAGCAGTTAATAAAAAAGTATTGTTTTGTTATTATCCGAAAGATGTTCATTTAAAATTTCATGACTGGAGACATGAGGGACGGGGTTAAAAAGTGTTGTAAGTTTATTAAAATAGAGGTTTTGTTTTTCCTCTATTTTAGTTTTTCTATTGTTTTGTAGTCTAGTTTTGTTATTTTTGCAATTTCTTTAATTGGATAGTTTTCTTTTTGCATGTTTTTTGCTATTTCTAGTTTTCCTTCTTCTAACCATTTCTGTTCATGTGATGTTACATAGTCATGCAGTATTGTTATTTCCATTTTTATCACATCTATTATTTTATTTTTCAAATCCTGATTGTCAATGAATTTATCTGCAAGTACTATTAGCATACCAAGTACTGAATCTTTTAATTCATCATCAATATCAGTTATTTTTCTAGCAATTTCCAGAGTTTTTACAACTTGCACTCCAGGTTCGTGTTCAGTTTGCATTAACGGCAATATTCCTAATGTAAGAAACTCATTGTAGGTTAGTTTTATGTTATTTTTAATTTTATATGTTATATTACTTAATAATTTGTCTCCGTCATAGTCTTTAAAGGATATTACTTCAGGTCTGAAAAACTGTCCAGGTGAGTATTCCAGAAATATATTGTTTTTATCAATTTCAGGAGTTATTACAAGATTTATCTTTACCTTTAATTGGTAATCATATCCAATTCTAGCTACATATAAGAATATTCTTCTCAGGATGTTTGCAATATTGGTTTTGGTTGATAAAAACTCGTAAATAATTATTTTGTCCTTTTCTTTTATGCCGTAATCTATTCTAAGAACTTTTGGTTTTAGGTTTATTAGTTCAACATTTATTTCATCAGAAACCTCGGCATTTGTAATTTTTGCAATATACTTTGCGGTATTCTCCTTTAGAAATTTCAGTGTTAAATCTTCATGGTGGTATCCACGATATATCTTATTTTCTTTCATACTAATTAATTAGTCTTTAATATTTATATAACCATCAGTTTTTTATTAAAACAATAATTAAAGCATAAATAATTAGTTTTAAATGAAATAAATAGTTTATAATCAGGGAAACTTTTTTATAAAAATGTATTAATTATTTTATTTAAACTTTTAATTAACTGAAATATGTGAGGTGTTTGGATTGAGCACTGAATATATTAAAAAAGGAATTATATTTGTCAATCAGAAGGAATATGATAATGCACTTGAATGTTTTAATAAAGAGCTGGAAGCTGATTCAAAAAACAGCATTGTTTTAGGTCTTAAAGCACTGGCTTTAATGGATTTAAACAGATTGGATGAAGCCTTGTTATGTATTTCCAGCTCATTGGAGATTGATTCATCAAATTATGAGGCATGGTCAACTAAAGGGGAAATCTTCAGAAGGCTGAATAAAAACAGGGAAGCTCTGCACTGCTTTGATTTGTCTTTGCAGATTAATCCGAAACAGTCTAAAACATGGACAAAAAGAGGTTTTTTATTAATTAACAGATATGGTCAGTTTATAGAAGCAATAAACTCATTTAATAAAGCACTGGAATTGAATCCTAAAGATAAAAATGCATTATATTTTAAGGCAGAATCTTATTTCGCACTTAAAAACTATAAAAAAGCTTTAACGGCATGTGATGATTATTTAAAAATCCCTTCAGTTAATGTTTTTGATTCAAATGTTTATTCACTCAAAACAAAGATTTTAATGATTTCAGATAACTTTGAAGAAGCATTAGCTGTTATTGATGAAGGTTTGAAGATTAATCCTGATGATGATTCCATTTATGCAACAAAAGCTATGATTTTATTGAGGGCTCATAAATATGATGAAGGTATAAAATGTGTTAATAAAGCTTTAGAGTTAAATCCGAATAATATTATTGCATTAAAATTGAGAAATAATGTTTTAAAAGGTAAATTTGGATGAAATGTTAAAATAGTCAATTCCATTAAACTTTAAAAAATTCTTAATAGCTAAAAAAAACATATTTGATATTGTAGGTGTATTTAAATGTCTGAAAATCATGATGAAAAAGAACACAAACACTGTCCTTTCTGCGGACACCATATAGATGAAGAGGATATGATTTGCCCTCACTGCGGGTTATTCATCCCTTAACAGTAAGAAGTTACTTAATATAGTTATATTGATGATATATTTTTTTTAAAAAGTATTACAGCATCGAAAAATTAGATTATTTCAGTGATTGGGTAAATATGATTTTTTTTAAAATTGATTATGCAATGTTATTGAAGATATATATGTATTGTTTTATAAATCTATTATTATCTGATATTAGGTTGTTATTATGAAGAAAGAAACTGTTTTTAATATAACTCATTATCAATTAAACCATTTAATTACAAATATTGACACTGGTGAAATTGCTCTTCCTGATTTGCAACGTCCATTTGTATGGGATAATGGTAAAGTGAGAGATTTATTTGATTCTCTTTACAAAGGTTTGCCAATTGGTATGTTAATTTTATGGAAGATTAATGAAAATAACAATGAATTTAAGCCAATCGGTTTAAATAAAAAAACAACTCCTTCAAAATTAATTATTGATGGTCAACAGAGATTAACTGCTTTATATGCTGTAATTACTGGTTCTAAAATTATAGATAAAGACTATAAACATAAACAAATTAAAATTGCATATAATCCATTTGAAGAAGTTTTTGAAGTTCAGAATGTAAGTATTGAAAATGATCCGTTATGGATTAGCAATATTACTGATATTTTCAAAGGAAATCTTTTTTCTTTTGTAAATGGCTTTATTGATAATTTAAAAGAAAAACGTCCGGATTTTGAATTTGATGAGGGAAAAGTTCAGGATAATATTAGTTCACTTAAAACATTAGAAACATCTTACCAAATAAGTGCAATTGAGCTTGCATCTAGTTTGGATCCTGAAGAAGTTTCAGAAATATTTGTAAGAATTAACAGTGCTGGAAAAGCTTTAAATCAATCTGATTTTATTTTTACATTAATGTCATTATACTGGCCTGAAGGAAAAGATGAATTTGAAAACTTCTCATATGAAGCTAAAAAACCTGCTGAAATTGGAAATTCATCATTTAATGTTATTAATGAACAGCCTACTAATGAAAATCTACTTAGATCAACAATAAGCTATTCTTTTTTAAGAGGTAGATTGCGTTATGCTTATTTAATTTTAAAAGGAAGGGATCTGGAAAATAAGATTACAACTGAAGATGAAAGAGTTAAAAATTTTAATATTTTAAAAGAGGGTGCAGGTAAAGTTTTAGATTTAGTTAATTGGCATCAATTTATAAGTATTATACAGGCTACAGGATTTGTCAATGAAAAAATGATTGGTTCAAAAAACGCATTATATCAAACTTATGCACTTTATTTATTAGGTCTCAAGTATGGACTTAAGCATAATGAACTTAAATCAACAATAGCCAGATGGTTTGTGTTTGGAATTTTAACTCACAGATATACAAGTTCTCCAGAATCAATTATTGAACTTGAATTAAGTAATTTTAGAGAACAGGATAATATAATTGAATATCTTGAAGGTATAATGGCTTCAGAATTGACAAATGACTTTTGGGAAGTAACATTACCTCAAAGACTTAAATCTTCACGTTCAAATCCTGCTGAATCAACTTATATTGCAAGTAAAATATTTGAAGATAATAATGTCTTGTTTTCAGAGATTAAATTAAAGGATTATTTATCTCCTTTAATAAATAGTCCTAAAAAACAAGTTGAAAAACATCACATATTTCCTAAGAATTATTTAAAAAAAGATATGAAATTAAAACAGGTTGATTTCAATCAAATAGCTAATATGATATATATTGATTATCATATAAACATTAGAATAAGTGATATGCCTCCACATGAATATTGGGGAATTGTTTTAGATGAATGCAGTGAATCTACTCGTGATTTTGTAAGTAATAACTATACTGCTGCTTATGATTTGCCGCAGGAGTTTTGGAATATGGATTATTTCGATTTTTTAAATCAACGCAGAAAATTAATGGCTAACAGTATTAAACGTTATTATGAAAAATTATAATTTCAAAAAAAGGGAATTTTATAGTGTATGATTTTGGAGTTAAATAAACTTTCAACGGAATTATATTTCTTAATGAAAATTACTTGTAAAAAGAAGGAGTAACGATAAAATGATTAAAAAAGTATATTTGATATTAACTATTTCAATAATAGTAGCTGTTTGTATAGTAATTTATGGATTTAGTATTGGATTAAGTAATGCTGATGAAAATGAAGTAAATATTACTATAAACAATACTGCAAATGTTAATGAAAGTGCCAATACTAAAATTAATAATGAAGCAGAAAGTGCTGTTAATGTTCCAGTTAATAATAAAGAACATACATCATCAAAACAAGAAGAAGATGATCCATTTAGCGGTTATAGTGAAGATATTCAAGCACAAGCTCATCATTATAAAAGTACACACAATCATTATTCAGATGATGATAATGTTGTAGCTCATGAATATTTAAGTGATGGGAATGCAAGAATTTATTTTGGTGACGGCAGAAGTGAAGTTGTTCCAACTGGTTGAGTTATAATGAATTATGAAATGATAATAAATATAATTCATAAGTGTAAATAATTCTTAAGATTATTTCCTTTAAAATCAGCTACTGTTTTGTTAAAGATATGAATTACTAAAGTGCATATATTAAGTTAGTTAATAGTTTTTCCTAAAATCAATTAAACAACTTTATTATCATCTTTGTATAAATTAATCATTAATTAATAATTTTTACCTGTTTTTGTAAAATTTAGGTGAGGTTAGCTAATGGTTCAATGTCGTGAATGTAATAGTGAAGTTTCAGATAAGGCAAAGTTCTGTCCTAAATGCAGAACTCCCTTAAAAAGTAATGAAGATACTCCTAAAAGCCCTAAAATAGCTAGTGATAAGAAAGGTGGATTTAATCCTATTTTAATTGTTGCTATAATAGCTATTGTAGCTATTGTTGCATTAGGTGCCGGTCTGCTTTTAGGTGGCAGCGGAGATGAATCAGCACCTGTTGTAAATAATACTACTGAGACTAAGGATGTTGCTGAAGATGTAAATCCTGCTCCTGCTAGTTCAAATGTTACTTATGTCTGTTCTCAAAAGTCTGATAAGTTTCATTTGCCTGACTGTGAGTGGGCTCAAAAGATAAGTCCGAAAAATAAAATTACTTATAATTCCAGAGATGCAGCTATATCTGATGGAAGGATTCCATGTCAGGTTTGTAATCCTTAAAGTTTATTACCTAAGATAAACATAACTTAAATACAACGAGGTCTTTAAAATGAATTGTCCTAATTGTGGAGCTGAAGTATTATCAGATAATGAGAAATTTTGCAGAAAATGTGGTTTTAAATTAGCAGATCAGGAAGTTAAAAAAGCTACTTTAGTTTCAGATACAACTTCAAAAGTAAAGTGTCGCAGCTGTAACAATCTGATAGACAGCAATTTAAGAATTTGCCCATATTGCGGATCTAATCCGAATTCTTCATCAACTTACACTTCTTCATCAGCTTCACAAACAAGCAGTACCAGTTCAAGTGACAGTGACTGTTGGGGCTGCTGTGGTTTAATTGTAGTTATTGTATTTATATTATACATTATAGGATTGATATTTTGATTTATGAGTGTATGATGAATATCTGCAAATATCTGTGCCATCAGAAACCTGAAAGATCATTTTTCTATAAGGAAAGGCAGTTTCCAGTTTGCAGTAGATGTACCGGAATTGTTATAGGTGCAGTTATTGGGTTTGTTTTAGCTATTTTAACCCAACCTAATTTAATTTTTGTTTTAGGATTTGTTCCTTTAATTGTTGATGGAACTACACAATATTATGGTTTAAGAACAAGCAATAATACTTTAAGATTTATTACAGGTTTATTGTGTGGCTTTTCAATTCCTTTTGTTGTTTTTAAAACAGAATCACTTATACTCAATTATTTCTAAATTTTCAGGATTATCATCTATAAGCTCTTCAATGAATTCCGAAGGGTTATTTTTATCACTTATCAAATAAACATTATTTTTGGAACGTGTAAGGCCAACATAGAATAGTCTTCGTTCTTCTGAATATTTATAATCATAATTTTTAGTGTTTACATAACTTAAAACACTGTGTGTTTTTAATTTTGATGGAAAACCTAAATAATCATCAATCATATTGATTATAATTACATTATCTGCTTCCAGACCTTTAGCTGAATGCAGGGTTCTGTAGTAAACATTATTCATTGATTTGTCTGTTTTGTCTAAAATTCGTAAGAATTTATCTTTTTTCAGATTGCCTTTTTTAACTAAATTCCTGTGTTTTATAAACTGGTTGATGTTGTTGTTTGTTCTGCCTAAAATTAATACATCTTCGGATTTTTCAGACAGATTTTTTATAAGATTATAAATCATTTCTCTTTTTTCTATAGGATTTTTTTGAGGATAAATTATTTTAACTGGTTTTTTCAGATTTTTAGGAGACTTAAGAGATTTCTTAATTTGTTTAGGGTTTTTCATGATGAAGCTGCCGGCTATGTCAATTAGCTCCTGAGGGTTCCTGTATGTTTTTTCAATGAATATTCTTTGGGGATTTTCAAAATACTCTTCAAAATGTGAGAAAAATTCAATATTTGTACCTCTAAAAGCATATATTGATTGCCAGTCATCTCCTACAACTGTCAGGTGTGCATCTGTTTTGTCCTGAAGGTTTTTAATCAGATTATAATTGGTATATGTAGTGTCCTGATATTCATCAACCAGTATGTATCTGTAATGTTTTTTCAATCCGTATTTTTTAATTAACTTACTAGATTCATTTATCATATCATTAAAATCAATCTGTCTGTGCATGTCCAGGTATTCCTGATAGTAAATGTAGAATTCTTCAGCGATTTTTAGGAAGATGTCATGGTCCTTATCATCATTATTGCTTCTGAAATAGCTGAAATGATTTTTTGTAAAATTGTTGCCCTTAAATAAATTTATAAAATCTGCAAGCAAGGATTTAAATGTCACTTTTGTAAATGCTTCTTTCACTTCATTCAGCAACTCTTTTCTGTTGTTTCTTCTAACAATATAACTGTCAATACCTAAAAAATAGGAATCGCAAAATTCAAGTATGTCTTTTAAGGTATCTGTGCGGGCATTATCAATATAATCATTTATTATAGCTAATATTTCATTATTTTCAATAACTGACACTTTATGATGCTGTTTAATGATTGATCTTCCTAAACTGTGAAATGTCCTTACTTCAACATTTTCAGGAAGTTTTTCTTTTAAATCCCTGACAGAAGTATTTGAAAATGACAGACATAAAATATCTTCTGCTTTAACATGCTTTTTAGCTATTAAATATTTTATTTTAGCAATTAAAGTAAATGTTTTTCCGGTTCCTGCTCCTGCAATGATTTGAACATTTTTGGAATCTAAAACACAGGCTATTTTCTGTTGCATATCTAAAGGTTTGCTGTTTATTGTCTTAAAAAAATCTTCATTAGCCAGCAGTTCTTCTTTAGTTTTATCATCTAAATCATCTATGCTGCTATAGTCTTTTTTTAAGTATTTTCCATTTTTGTCAGGTATTTTTTTAGCTTCTAATTTAATATCTTGGGTGAATGTTTCAATAATGGGCTTTTTATTTGTTTTTGCTTTGTTTTTTATTGTAGAAGTAACCGTATTTGCCGTTTCAGTTTCTTCAGACGGCTCTGTAATTTCAACAGAGGTCTCTTCTTCATCTGACTTTAGAGTACCGTCTTTAAGAACAAGTTCTGTTTCCTCAGCGATTTCGGATACAACGCCGGGTTCAAAAATATTTCTGAGACCGCAGCTTTCAATTGATTCAATATACGGCGTGTATGCACCGCAGTCAATTAATGATTTATATGTGTTTATTGCAGACTCTCTGTCATCTGACGCTTTAATCCATAAATCAAGAGAAGACAGTGCAGACGTTGCATAACTGATATAATACATAGGCGAGTTATAATTGTGTGAAATTTCTGTCCAGTCATAAGAGTAAGCGACGTCTGTGCTGTATTCTATATTATATTCACCGCATAGTTCCATATATTTTGTATTGAGTTGTTCAAGAGTACAATCAGGATTTTCATAGGCATATCTTTGAAATTCATCAAGCAAGCAGCCTTCTACAACTGATGATGCCATTGAATAAATTGTGAAGTCTGTAAACGCTTTGCCCTGCTTTTCGCCGAAAATATCATCGTGATATTCAGTAAACAAAGCTTCCATTCCCTGAGAATGAATTTCGAGGGTATCGAGTGAATTGCCGAATGTATTATCGTAAATAGCACGGGTCGGATGGGTATAATCGACATTTGCATGACCAAATTCATGGATCATTGTCCTGAAATCATTGTAGTTTCCGTATGGACTGTTAAAAATAAACGGTACGGCATATGAATATAATGAAACGGTATATCCGGCTTCCATTTTATTTGGAAGTGAATCAATATTATAAAGATGATACTTTCTCATGTATTTAAAATTTTCATAAATTTCTGAACCAATTTCAGCAAAATATGGTTCAATCTGATCAAGTATCTCCTCACCGTCATAGGTTTGATTTGCAAGTCCGGTTGTATAAAGGCTCAGACTAAGCTGATTATAAAGCTTATTATATAAATCCGGAAAGCTTTCCTTGACTTCTTTATAAACCTCATCAATATCATCCAGTGAATAATCTCTCATATATGTGGATTCATAAGCATATTCTGCATAGTTTGGGTATCCGTATAGTTTAGCGATTTTATCTCTTATTTTTATAAGCTTAAGATAAATTTCACCAAGTTCTTTATTTTTTTTACTGTAAATCATATTTGAAATACGGTTATATTCATCTTCGTTTTCAGGCGGATTGTTGTATAAATCATCAGCAGTCCAGCTGCGGCCTTTATATTCGACACTGTATTCCTGTGAATTCAGACTTTCATATTCAAGAACCAGTTTAGATTCTTCATTTGAGAGTTCGGTATATTTTTCATCAGTTGTATGAAAAAAAGTAATTGCAGTTATTATATCCTGATCTAGAAGCTCAAACATTAAATCCTGATAATCTGAATTATAAGCTTTATTCAATGCTGAAAAAATAATATCGTAGTATTCAGAATAATTTTGTTCGATTTCAGGGAGTTCCTTTTCAATTGATTCGTTTGTCACATCAGTATAAAAATCATTGTATCTGATATTATAAAGCGTTGCCTGAAGATCGTATTCATCAAACATTATATTTATTAATTCTTCAACTCTTTTTTCTTTGCCGGATATATTTTTTTCAGCAATTTCTGTGAGCTCATCTGCGGCATTTTTTAACTTGCTTTCGTCAAATTCATGATACTGCATTTCCGAGTATGTTAAATCTTTACGCTCATTGCCTTGCAGTTCGGCGGAAACGTTCAGTGCAGGGAATAATGTCAATACCGCAAGAATTGAGGCGGTAAGGTGTTTTAATCTTTTCATTTGTTTCCTCTCTTTATAATTTTGTCGATTTTTGTACAATTATTATACCATTATTATATATTTATGTCAAGACAATCAATAGATGCTTGAAATTAAAATACATTATTTTCTGAATAAATTTAATAAGCGATAAGTCGGCAGAAAAGCCCACAGATAAGGATCTGCGGGCAGTAATTACTCTGAGATAAGATATATATATTACTGAATGTCTTTAATTTTGCGGCATTCAATATAGTATCGTTTATCCTGCGCATGACCCATAGAAAATGTTTTTCTTGGCAATGCGCCGTCTTTTATTACGGTAGGGAACAACTGGCTTTTACTCATATCCGGCAGTATAAATCCAATTGAATTTTTTTGATTTGCAAGTTTTTTAACAGTATCCTTACCATGAATATAGTCGATTTTTCCGCTGTTTTCTGTCAAATAGCTGTCAAGAAACTTTTGTAAGCTTCCAACTGTAAGGTTGGAGGTTTGGTTATGGATATATGCAGTATGTTCTTTACCGTTTACAATATACATAAACGATTGTTCAGACTGTTTTTCGGATATTTGAAGCTCATTGTTCATAGTTTTAATAAGCATATCTGTATCAGTATCTGTAATAATTCTGTGAATAGCCTCAAATTGCAGTGCCGGACTGTGAAGATTTACAATTTCAGCAAGTGCATATCTTGCGGGATGATTTGAAAAATCTTTTTCAGGATTGTTACGTTTCAGCTGTTCATAAAATTCTTTCGCCGTAGCCAGAGAGTGATTACCGTCACCCATAGCATAGAGAAGTACGTCGCTGCAACCGTATTTCCGACTGAATTTTTCAGGATTTCCGAGCATGTCAAGAGAACGGATAATTTCCGAGCATTTTTGCTCATCAATTAAATAACCGCTTATTTTTCCTCCTTCCTGCATTAATTCAAAATTGTATAGTTCTTTCATTTCAGATTTTAAATTTGCAAAGGGTTCAATAACAGTATTATTTTCATCGTCAATAAGTATCATTATATGAGGAAGCTCAAGTAATGCGCCGTCCCGGACTTTTATTCTCGGAGGAATTCTTTCTATTACGGTTGCTTCAGTGGCACGAACTTGTGAGGTACTGCCCTTTGAAAAATCATACTCTTCAAGGTCGATCATTCCAACAATAC
>OGOU01000583.1_pt1 | contig 32109 bp, 26 predicted proteins | sample 1552721 | NCBI WGS metagenome assembly OGOU01 (sample SAMEA2580176, study PRJEB22360) | human gut metagenome | biome: human gut; feature: human-associated habitat; material: faeces | place: Denmark | collected 2008/2010
AGAAATTGGCGGCGGGGCGGGTCGTCAATCCAGAACCGCTATCGTTATTACCGAAATTCCTTATCAGGTCAACAAAGCACAGCTTATTGAAAAGATTGCAGAGCTTGTTCGTGATAAAAGGATTGAGGGAATTTCCGATATTCGCGATGAATCTGACAGAGAGGGCATGAGAATCGTTATTGAGCTAAAACGCGACGCAAAACCCGAAGTTGTTAAAAACAATCTGTTCAAATTTACCCAGCTTCACACCACTTTTGGCGTGAATATGCTCGCTCTGGTCGGAAAACAGCCCAGATTGATGAATCTTTACGAGGTTTTGAACGAATTTGTTGAACACAGGGTCGAAATTGTTACAAGAAGAACGATTTTCTTCCTGAAAAAAGCGAAAATCCGTGCTCATATCTTAGCAGGTTTGATGATTGCGCTGGGCAGCCTTGATGAAGTTATTGAACTTATCAAAAAGTCCAAAACAACTGACGAAGCAAGAAACGGCCTGATGTCCAGATTCGGGCTTGATGCTGATCAGGCGAATGCAATCCTTGAAATGCAATTAAGACGCTTGACCGGATTGGAACAGGACAAAATTAAGCAGGAATACGAAGAACTCAAAAAGAAAATTGCCGAATATGAGGCTATTCTTGCCGACAGACAGAAAGTTCTGAATATTATCAAGGAAGAACTCCTTGAAGACAAGGAAAAATACGGCGATGACAGACGTACGCAAATCATTCCTGAAGTCGATGAAATGACTATCGAAGATTTGACGCCAAACCTCCCGATGGCTGTGTTTATCACGCGTCAGGGCTATTTGAAACGTATTTCGCTCGATACTTTTGAACGCCAGAACCGTGCAACACGCGGCAAAGGCGGCATAAAAACCAAAGAAGACGACGATGTTGAACAGTTCTTCACCGCAATGATGCATGACAAGGTGCTTTTCTTCTCTTCAAAGGGAACGGTCTACAGTTTGAACGTTTACGACTTCCCGGAGGGCGGAAGACAGGCAAAAGGTTTGCCGATTATCAACGTTTTGCCGCTTGAACAGGACGAACAGATTACTGCTGTTGTGCCGGTAAGCGATTTCAAATCGGTTTCCAACCTGATTATGCTTACGCAAAAGGGTTATATCAAGAGAATTGCGCTGGACAACTTTGAAAACATCAGAAGAAACGGAATTATCGCAATCGGACTTGAAGAGGGCGATACACTCTGCTGGGTTAAACAGGCTCAGGACAACGACGAAGTAATCATCGGAACCAGCTGCGGTATGGCAATCAGATTCCCGATTGCGGATTTAAGACCGCTCGGAAGAAGCGCAAGAGGCGTAAATTCAATGAAATTGCGCTCAGCAGACAAAATTATAGGCTGTGACATTGTTCCGAGAAATTATGACGCTGATTTGCTCGTTGTGACCTCGGACGGATTTGGAAAACGCTCGAAACTCTCTGATTTCAGAACTCAAAACAGGGGCGGACTCGGTTTGATTGCTACTAAATTCAAATCCTCGCAGTCCAGACTTGTTGCGCTGACAATTGTTGAAGAAAAAGACGAAATCATGGTTGTAACGCAAAACGGCGTAGTCACCAGAATCAAAGCCGACTGCATTTCACGTCAGGGCAGACCCGCAACAGGCGTCAGAATCCAAAATCTGGGCGATGGCGATATGGTTTGCACGGTGAACAAAATTGTTGACCCCGATTCTGATGATGATAAGATAGATTGTGACCTGCCAAAAGAGGCTGAAGCGGAAAATAATTCGGTTCAGCAGAGCATTCTCGGCGGGTTGAGCGAAAATACAGACGAAACTAAGGAATAATAAAGAGGTAAAACATGAAAAGAATTGATTTATTCAAAAAACATTTAGAAGAAAAAAGAGCGGTAAAAATCATCGCAGGAATTGATAATTTCGACGCTGAAAACGTTAAAAACGTAGTTCTCGCAGCTGAAAAAGCCGGTGCAAGCGCAGTTGACGTTTCAGCAAGCGAAGAAATCATCAACATCGCCAAAGAAAACACATCTTTGCCTGTTTTTGTATCTTCAATCGTTCCCGAAGACCTTGCTATGGCGGTAAAAGCCGGTGCTGACGCTATCGAAATCGGAAACTTTGACGCACTTTACAAAAAAGGCATGAGAATGTCCGCTATCGAAATTCTCGACATCGTTACAGAAACGCTGAAACTCATCGGCAAATCAAAAGTGTTCACCTGCGTAACAGTTCCCGGCCACATCGAAATCGGCGAACAGATTGCACTTGCAAAAGCGCTTGAAGAAATGAATATTGACCTTATCCAGACAGAAGGCGCAGCAACTGTCGAAGCTCAATCAAACGGCGCAAGAGGGCTCCTCGAAACAGCTCAGGTTTCTATTGCTAACACGATTGAACTCGCAAGAAACGTAGAAATCCCTGTTATGACCGCTTCAGGGCTCACTCCGACCACTGTTGCACTGGCTTTTGCGGCCGGCGCTTCCGCTGTCGGCGTAGGTTCTTGCGTCAACAAGCTAAATTCGCTTCTTGAAATGACTGCAACTGCTTCTGCTGTTGTTTCTTCTGCTAACAGAAACGCTGTAAGCGAAGAAGTTGAAGTTCTTGCGTAATTTCGCGTAAATAAAACTTGAAATCCTGAAAACGAACCTCAAAAAGGGGTTCGTTTTTTGTTGTTTTGCCGCCAGCGCTCCGAAATGACGAAAATGTAACGTTTTATTCTCAATTAGTAATTTTCACCGCCAATCTGTAATAAAATATTGTTACAGGAAGAGATATGGACAAAAATAATAAACCAAAACGAATAAAACAGCTCTCAAGGCACCTGATTAACCAGATTGCGGCGGGCGAGGTCATTGAGCGTCCGGCTTCCGTGGTAAAAGAGCTTGTGGAAAACTCTATCGACGCCGGCGCGGACAAAATCGAGGTCGAAGTTTCAAACGATTGCCTTGATATCCGCGTTTCCGACAATGGCTGCGGAATTGAGCCGGACGATATTGAACTTGCTTTCTCAAAACACGCAACGAGCAAAATCGAAACCGGCGAAGACCTTTTTAACATAAATTCGCTCGGATTTAGGGGGGAAGCGCTCGCAAGTATCATCTCAATCGCAAAAGTCACCTGCACATCGAGAACTCCGGCAAACGAACTCGGCACAAAGGTCGAATGCGAAGAATCAAACGTGAAAAAATCTGAATGCGGCTGCGCAACGGGCACAACAATGGAGGTCAAAAACCTTTTTTACAACACGCCTGTCCGCCAGAAGTTCCTGAAAAGCCCCAGAGTTGAGCTTTCTTATATTGCGGAAATTCTCCAGAGCATTGCAATCGCCCATCCCGAAGTTTCCGTCACTTTGAGAAATGATTCAAAAACTTCTGTCCATACGACAGGCAGCGGGGATTTGCTCTGCACTTTGACCGAAATTTATTCAAATTCCATCGCTCCGGAGCTCAAAGAAATCAACAAAACCGACACACTTTCGCATTTGCATTCGTTCGGGTTCTGCTCAACGCCCAATTTTACCCGTGCGTCCAAAAAAGCGATGTATGTTTTTGTGAACAATCGCGTTGTAAAATGCCCGGTTCTTTTAAAAGCCATTGATATTGCGTACAAAAACCTCCTGCCGTCGGGAAAATATCCGTTTGTGTGCCTGAATCTTGATTTGCCCAACACGGACGTGGATGTGAACGTTCACCCCACAAAAAAAGAGGTTAGATACAAAAATCCGAACCAGATTTTCAATTTTGTAATTTCTTCCATCCATGACGCGCTAAAAGCGTACAATTCAGCTCCGGCAATAGCCCAGGAAAGCTTTTTTATGCCGTCGGAGCCTGCTTCTGCACCTGTTGAAGCTGCTCCGGCTAAACTGAACCATGTTCAGCGCCCGAATTTCTTCCGTCCGGCAAAAGATGAGGAGGAAGATGTTGTTTTTGTATCAAATGATGCTGCCCAAAACCTTGCTGCGGCCAATTTTGAACAATTCAGCCCGCAAAAAAACGAGCCCGAAGCTCAAAAGAAAATTGAGCTGACAATTCCTGCCTCGCCTGATGCCGTGAATTTCAATATTATCGGGCAGTATGCAAATACTTACATTATTTTTGAAGAAGACGGGGATTTGAAGATTGTTGACCAGCATATTGCGGATGAGCGGTATATTTTTGAGCAGTTGACGAAAAATTTAAAGGACAAAATCCCATCCCAGCTGCTTTTGATATCGGATGTGCTGCATGTTGAGCCGTCAGAGGGGGCTTTGCTTGAGGAGCATGCTGAAAAACTCGAGCAGTTCGGTTATGAGATTCAGAAGCTTTCTGATACTGAAATTATCTTCAAAAAAGTGCCTCAGGTGATTGCGCATGTTAAGGTTAAGGACATTCTGGCGGATATTTTGGCTAATTTGTCGGGCGAAATTAACAATATTGAAGAAAAAATGCTCGTTACAATGTCCTGCAAAGCAGCCGTAAAAGCCGGCGCAGAGCTCAACATGTGGCAGATGGAAGAATTGATTAAAAAATGGAAAACCACTGAAAAACCTTACACATGCCCGCATGGCCGCCCGATTTTGAAAACTTTCAGTGAAAAAGAAATAGGCGCTTTTTTCCAGAGAACGGTATTATAAATTTACTCCGGATGGGGTATTTTTTACAATATAGTACACCTGGGTAGTATCCATGGGATGTTAAATGCTGTATAAATAATATATAACAATTAATTACCCAGACACGATCCAGCTATTTACCCGGTCATGTACATAGGCCGGGTTTTTTATTGGTTTTTGCTTCTGGCATGCTTGAAAAAAGCATGCGATTTCAGGGAGCAAAAAGCGTGATTTTCGCGCCCCTGCGACCCTGAAACAAGTTCAGGGTGACGGAAAACTGTAGGGTGGGAAAAGTGAAACGGTTCCCACCGCAAAATTGTGTAAAAATGGGGATTTTGGGGTTTCAAAATGGTTTGGAATCGCTCCCCACCCGCATTCGTACGCAATACTGGCGTATGGCAACGACTGCTCCCTCCCCAACTCGGGGAGGGCTGGGGTAGGGAACGGTTTTAAGATTATTTAATTATAGGGTGACGAAAAGTGTAATTCAATTGTAACAAAATGTAAACCTATGTTTAACCTTGCCAAAAACCGCACCAGTCCTGTATCATCTCTGATAGGATAGGATAGGTGGGGAAATTATCAATTTTTTTCGTTGTCCCGTTTTTATATAAATATACAAGGTTAGAAAGGTCAGGAAAAATATGGTACAAGTGGCATTCAATAGCTTCAATCCTGCAATTATGCAAAATATGCAGGCGCCTGCTTACACGCAAAATGCGCAGCCCGCCGCTGCAGCAAAAATTTACGCTCCGGCGCATGATGAAGTTGTCCTGACCGCTAAAAAACCTGAAGAAGAAAAGAAAACCGGCAAAAAACTTGCGATTGCCGCAGGTGCAGCGCTCGGAATTGCTGCAATCGGGCTTATTGTAAGAGGCCGGCTTAAAGCAGTAACAAAACTTGCCGAACATATCGATTTTACACCCGCAAAAACAATGGAAGAAGCCCGTGAATTCGCCAGAACCCACCTCAAAATCAAAAAATTCGACACAGCTGACGACCTTGAGTTTGCAAACTGGGTAAATGAGGGGCTTGTTAATATAAATAACAGGTACAAAGGCAGAGCGTATATGCCTAAAGAGGTTTTGCCCTATCCTAAGGAGCTTGCAGGTGAACATACACTTGCCGGAATGGCTTCCGGACTCGGAAATTCGACTTTGTATGTGAATGTCTATGCCTGGAAAGGGTTTGATGAAGGTATTACACGCATGCTCAGCATGGATAAAGGGTTTAAATTCCGTTTTGACCCTAATAAAAACCGACATACAATGATTTGTTTGCCGTTTTTCAATGTAGAAAAGACAAAATTGATTCTTGATAAAGCTGTATTATTCAACAAAGGCGAGCTATCCCAAATAGATAAATGCGCTTTGAGTCAGAATCTTTATGATTATATTAAGTATTATAAATTATTTAGAGATAATCCCATAAAAATTGTTGAAAATATGTATTCTCAGAAGAATTTTGTTGAAGCTCTGAAAAAAAGCTTGCCGGATGGCGTGAAAACGCTTGAAGAAGTTCAAAAAATGGACAAAGCCGAAATTAAAAAATATATCTGGGAAATGAGCGATAATTTACGCGCAAATACCCCGCAAAAAGATTGGTATAGTGCCACTATTCTCGACTCAAAACGTTCTGCTTTTGATTCTTTGTATCATGAGGAGGGGCATCTTTTCCACAGTAAAAATGCAATCCTTGATTATGAAAAAATGCATGTAACCTATGACGATGCAACCGGAAAAGCCGCTGAAATCCGCTCCGGAGCCAGGGAATTTCTGGAAAGTGCGGACGAACAGTTCATTGCTTCGACAGTTTCCGATTATGCAAAAAAATCTCCGCTTGAATTTGTTGCAGAGGTTTATGCAAGAATGGTGAGCGGTCACAAATTCGGTGATGATGTTATGAAGCTTTATGAAAAATACAAAGGGCCGAAATTGCCGGAAGCAGTGTGATTTTCGCACCCTTGCGGCCCTGAACCAAGTTCAGGGTGACGAAAAAATGGCGTAATTTTCATGTCCTTGAGCCCCTGCGGAAGCCCGACTTTCGCCTAAAACGCCAAATCCCCTGTCCTCACAAAAGTATTTATGTAAAAATTCGTCAGCGGCTTTCTTATTCCGCCGTGAAGAACCGCATTTTTGAAGATAAGAACCTTGTTGTCGCCGCAAATCACTGATAAACTGTTTTTACTTTTTGCAACAATTGTGCCGGGTTTTGTGTATTGAGTGTTGTTGGGCGTGATTTCGCACGATTGAACCTTAAAAAACACGTTTTTGTGCGGAATGTAGGAGGATTGCCACGGCCTGAGCCCTCTTATCCGGCAATCTATCTCGTCAGCCGTTTTTTCAAAGTCTATAAGAATATCCTCCACCCCGATTTGACCGAAATAAGTCGCTTCTTTTTCGTTCTGCTGAATCGGGATGACGATTTCTGTGTTCATGTTGTTTAAAAGCTCGCCAATCGCCTCACGTGCAGCCTGACAGCATTTGTTTTTAAGCGTTCCGCCTGTTTCTGTCTTTGAAATTTTGACGGTTTTTTGCATAAGAATAGGGCCGGAATCGTAATTTTCATCAATAAGGTGCAGGGTAATCCCGCTTTGCGCCTCGCCATTCATAATTACCCGTGCGTAAGGATTCGGGCCTCTATATTTTGGCAAAAGCGAGGGATGGCAGTTGATTGCGGCGAGTTTTGGCAGATTTATTGTTTCTTTTTTGAGCTTTTCACTCCACGAACCCACGAGAAGTATGTCAGGATTGAGTTTTAGCACCTCTTTTTTGAATTGTTCCGAATTAATGCTTTTTGCCTTAATGTCATAGATATTCAGCCCCTTTATGAACGAAAAATCCGTGCCGGGCGCAAAAATATCTTTGAAAAAGAGAATCAGAGGGTTGTATTTTGTTCTTTCGTAGCGAAGAACGCCTATTACCCTGTGGCCGGCTTCCTGAGAGCCGAGAACGAGATTTGAGAGCATTTGACCGTATCCTGCAACAACGATTTTCATTAATTAACCCCTCTAAAACATTAAGTTTTCTTAAAAGTTGACTATCTGAACAAATAATTATATAAGTATATTATATTGTAAAATATATCCCTAAATTATACCCTTATTGTAAATTTTTATATACAATATTGGTATGGGAGAGCCCTCCCGAACTAAAAAGAGATAAAGAGAGAATTTTGGAAAGCAATTTCGACAGCTTTGATAATTTGGAAACATCAATAAGAAAATCTTCTGTTATACAGGAGCGCATAAACCTTGTTTCCACGCATATGTACCAGCAGTTTCTTGAATATCAGCATTCATTGATAAATACGCAGGAGATTTTCATTAAAATTGCTGATAATATGCAGGCTGTTGTCGATTATTTGAAGCAGTCTTTCGGCGCAAGAGGGATTTCTACGGAAAATATCTTTTTTGAAACGGATTCAACCGGAACCGTGCTTGTTTTGCATATTTTGTGGCACACAATCAGCTTTACAACAAAATGGAACAACCAGCCGCAGGCGCTTAACCGCGGTGTTGAAGAAGCTCCGATGATTTCAGGCAGAATTATTGCGATGAAAGGCAATTTTCTTGATTTTGTTGACGAAGAAACCGAGGTTGATATTGACGCTATCCTTGAACAGGAAGTAGCGTCGCTGTTTATCCCCGCTGACAAGACAAAAATCGGCATTATCAAGATAAATCACCTCGGAAACAGAGAATTTTACATAAATCAGATGGACGCACCCAGAGAATTCCTCCTGAAGGTCATTGAAACAATCTGTGGCGGCGGAATCTATCACGAAGAGCGTACAGGCAAAATTAAGATTTAACAATGAACTTTGAGCAGGCCGTAAAACTTCACCAAACAGGAGAACTCGACAAAGCCCGACAGGCTTATGCTGAAATACTTGAAAAAGAGCCATTGAACAGCGCGGTTTTGAACCTTATGGGGGTGCTTTTGCTCCAAAAAGGGGAAACTGATTCGGCTTTGAAACATCTTGAGCAGGCTGTTGAGCTAAATCCATGCGCGCCTTACCTTGAAAATTACGCTCTGGGCTGGTTTTGCAAAGGAGAATTCCTCAAAGCCGCACAAAATTACGAAAAAGCGCTTGAAAAAGAAGAAACCCTCCATGCGCATGAGCAGGCGCAAAAATGTTATGAAAAACTGGGGATGTTCGACAAAGTTCTTGTTCATCTGGAAAAAATCCACGAATTCCGGCCGGATGATATTGATTGCGTCAGAAAAATCGCCAGCCTTTACAAAACCCATAAGGAATATGAAAAAGCCATAGAATTTTACGAAAAATCAATCCAACTTGTGCCTGATGATTATATTGCGATGAATAATGAGGGGCTTTGCTACGAGGGAATCGGCGAGTTTTGCAAGGCAAAATGCTGTTATGAGCGTTCTTTGAAGGTCAGAAAAAATTATGAGGCATTTCACAACCTCGGAGTGCTTTGCAGGAAATTTCATGATTTTGACGGTTCAATAGAGCTCCTGAAAAAAGCGCTCCTGATGAAGCCTGACAGCATTGAGAGCAAAGTCAGCCTCGGAATGAGCTATCTTTCTAAAAAAGATTTTCATAACGGGTACAAATATTATGTAAAACGGAATCCCAAGCTCCGTGCGCAGTACAAAAATCCATGGGACGGCAAAAAACATCCGGATAAGACGCTTTTGATTCACTTTGACGGAGGGCATGGCGACCAGCTTATGTTTTGCCGGTATTTGCGTTATTTGGAGGGCTGGTTCAAGGAAATTAAGCTGCTCGTTTATCCCGGGCTTTTGGATTTGTTCAAATTCAACTTTCCTGATTTGACTGTAATGCTTCCCGAGCAGGATTTTACGCCTTATGACTATTCTGTGAACATAATGGAGCTTCATTATAATTTGGGAATGGATTTTGAGCATATTCCGGCTTTTGAGTCTTATCTTTGTGCTCCTGAAGAGCGAATTTCGTTCTTCAAGGGCAGGTATTTTGATACGGACAGGAGAAAAATAGGGCTTTTTTGGCAGGGGAATCCGAAAGTCTTTAAAAATCGTGCAATTCCGCTCAAAAAACTTGAGCCTTTGTTCGGGCATGACGATATTGAATTTTATTCGCTCGAAAAGGGCGATTCTTTGAACCAGATTGCGGATTTTCCGAAAATTGTTAATCTGGAGCCGGAATTGAACAGTTTTTCTGACACTGCAGGCGCATTGATGAATCTGGATTTGCTGATTACGATTGATACGGGGATTGCGCATCTGGCGGGGGCGCTGGGCGTAAAAACTTATCTTCTTTTGCCTTATTCTTCCGAGTGGCGATGGTTTTCCGATACGGAAAAAACGCCCTGGTACCCTAATTTTACGCTTTTTAAGCAGGAAAAAGAGGGCGATTGGGAAGAAGTTGTCAAAAGAATTGACAAAGCACTTGACTAAATTTCATATCCTTAATATTATTAATATACGCAAGCCGAAGTGGCTCAATGGTAGAGCAACGGTTTTGTAAACCGTAGGTTGTAGGTTCGATTCCTATCTTCGGCATTTTTTTCACCGGGTGTGTGGAGTTTTCACCTCCCAAAACTCAGGGAAGCCAGGCCTTCGTAGCACAGGGGTAGCGCACTCCCTTGGTAAGGGAGAGGTCACGAGTTCAAATCTCGTCGAAGGCAATTTTTCACAAAAGGTGACGAAATGACAATTAAATACGGGTAGGTGGCCGAGTGGCTAAAGGCGACAGACTGTAAATCTGTTCCCGCGAGGGTACGGTGGTTCGAATCCACCCCTGCCCAAATTAAAAAAGAAACCGAAAGGTTTCTTTTTTGTTTATGCAAATGGTGAACAGTGTTTTTTGAGTAATTTTTTTAATGTAGGTTGGGCATTAGAAAACAGCACCGCAAATCTTTTTCATTGCATTGTAGCTGTTTGTGTACATTCCGCCGTTCCCCTCTCTGCTGTCAATTCTTGCGATAAACTCACGGAAGACATTTTCTGATGTATTCAAGCCCTGATTTTCTGCCGCAATGGTGCATTTATCAAAAAGGGTTTTTGTTGTGCTAAGAAATTCGGCTTTGCCTGCGTCATCCATAACCTGATAAAATCTTTCAAAGTTCGGATAATCAACAAGCGGGCAGAATAAATCGTATTTTGTGTTCAGATGTGCGTCAACATCGTATTTGTACGCATCGATTATGTAAAAATGTTGTTTTTCAAAATCAATAAGATAATTATTCGGATTAAAACTGTCAGCTTTGTAACCCTTTTCGTCAAGAACTTTCAGCTTTTTTGCGTATTCGTTGAAAGCTTCCTGTGGAAATCCGGCGATTTTTTTTACATCGGAAAGAAAATCAACAGCTTCTTCCTGTTTTATCGGCACTTTGCTTCTTCTATGGCTTGACCAGTCGGGAATTGAGTGGGGTTTTCCGTTAATTCTCTTTAAAATATGTACCCTGTCGCCTATTTTTGCGATTTCCTGTCCCATGTTCAGCCCTGAAAACTCATCTTCGACCTGCTGTAGAGGTTTTGAAAAGCTTTCCATAAAATCTCCGTGCTTTGTGTCAATTTTTATTGCCCAGTTTTTCATTAACGGGTTTGTGAATTTGTAAACTTTTGAATTTGCGCCTGTTCCGAGGATATTTGCGTCTATACAGTTTTTTAAATAGTCTTCGGACTTGTTTAGGCCGGATTCCCGGGCTTTTTGGAGAAAATCCGCGAATGTGTTCAACTCCTGTTTTACTATTTCAGCGGCCTTTGGTTTTTGGTTGTTAATAATCACTATAGCTGCGCCAACAGCCGCCGCAGCAGTCAATCCGCTCATTATCAACGAGGATTTGTTGTTTTCTTTATTGTCTTGTCTATGTTCTTTTTTCGGGGGTGTTTTTTTTGAGCCCCAAAAGGCAGGTTTGTACGTTTGAACTGGCCTTATAGAATCCATTTTTGATTTCCTGTTTATTAATTTTTGATTTTATTTTTAACTTTTATTTTTAATGGCGGGGTAAGCTGGTTTCTGCTGCCAAAATGGGAATAAACGTAAGTCCTTGCTGTTTTTGGCTCAAAAATTCCCTTAATTAGTTCTCTTTGATTTTTATAATGTTCAAATTGATATTTGTAGAACTCTTCTTCTGTGTCATTTACAAAGAGGAAAGTTTTTGTTCTGAAAAACGGCTTATAAAGCGTTATTTCCCCGTTTTTAAACTGTGAAAGTTTTACGATTTGTACATTTGGAAAAAGTGATTTAATCTCATCTTCTTTGAGTTCAGTCAGGTCAAATTTATCGTTTTTGAATGCAAGATAGTAGAATTTTAGCTTGTAAGGATTGTACCCTATTATTCGGCCGTTTGTCAGAAATTCAAGAACGGTGCCCGGTTGATATGTTTTTCCATTGATTTCATATTCAGAAAACCCACCGCTGCCGCTTGTATAATGTTTTGTGAATTTCAATGAATCAGCGCATTCTGTGTCCCAGGCATTTTGAGATTTGCAAAAATTGATTACCTGATTTTCTTTAATCTGGTTATTTGTAAATATCGGATTATAATCATACGCAAATGCCGAATTGAGACCCAATGCCAGAGCAACAAATAAAACACATTTTTTCATATATTTCTCCTATTATTTAAGATTAATACATAAAAAAAATAATACAATCCCAAAAACTTAATCTAAAAGGCCATTTAGGATTTTATAGGCGAGCTTTATTTCCTCATCAGTGGCATTGTTTAGCAGTTCGGTTATTTCTTCGATTAATTCCTGTCTGCTTTTTTGATGGTTAAACATATAAAGCTTGTATGGCTTTACTTTAAGGGCTGCGGCTATTTTTACGATATTTTCGTCAGATGGATGAAAATATCCGCTTTCTATTTTGCTGATACTTGATGCACCAATATCAGTCAACTCCGAGAGTTCTTCTTGTGTTAAATGTCTTGAAATTCTTATTTCTTTTATTCTTTTGCCTAAAAGCTTTTTGAGTTGGGACATATAGCACCTCACCATATAATTTTTTACGAAATAGTAAAAAAAATGAATTGACCTTAAGTGCAAATTATCTTGATATTTTTGTGGTATTGTGCATATAATATGCACATAGCTTTAAAATACTCCCTAAAAAATGTATCTTAAGTAAAGAAAGTGCCCTAAATTGAAACTAGCTGGTTCGAAATATGTGCCTTATCAGAGTTTTGGCGCATTAAAAATTAATCCTCCCAAAAATCGTAAAGAATCAATGATTTTGCGACAATTTTTTAATGATGAAACGCATTGTGTTGAGGAAATGATAAAACATGTAGATAATACAAACCTCCGGACGCCTCTGGAGCTGCTCAAAGCGGTTTCAAAGCGTCAAAAAACAAATCCTTATGATATTGTAATAAAAGTCGGAAGAAACAAAACTCTTGCTTATAAAGATTCCATCAAGATTCTGCTCGAAAACCCCTCCGGTGATGTGATTAAAGAAACTGATGTTTATAATGTTGTCGAAATCATCGATGGCAACAAGAAAACAACGCAGGTTGTTTCTTTGTTTGAAACAATTATTAATCTTTTTGAAAAACTTGCTAATAAGTATAATAAAGTCCGGAAATAATACATATTTAACTTTATTCCACGCCCTTGAAAAGATAGATTCATCTCAATTGTAAAAAAATCGGGCTTTTGGAGTAAAAGCCCGCCTGTCTGGAATTAAGAATAGTTGGAAGTATGAAAAAGATTTGATTATATTAAAAGAAAAAATAACTTGCCCTGCAATTAGTCGTCTGTCTATTTTGTCCGGGTAAAAAAACTGCCTGACCGGAGAATTTAAAATACATCGAAAAATTTGTAAAGTATATTATTTACATCCGATAGTTTCCGTTTCTTTCATAACGTTTTTGGGCTTTAGTGATATTTCTTCTCGCAGGTCTTTTATGAATTCCGGCCTGTATAAATATCCAAGGTGTGAACCGTTGCTGAAAAAGAGGGATTTTTCACCCGAGTATTTTTTCAGTTGCCTTAATTGATGGGTGTTTACAAGATAATCATCAAGAGTGTGATAAATTTTATAGTTATCATTTTCTTTCAGATAGGGCACAATCGAGTGCAGGCTTGTTTCGTAATCCAAATCTTCAAGCGTTTTTATATCTTCGCCCAAAAGATATTTTTTCGCATAATCTCTGTAATTCATATTATTGACCATCTTATAAATCTCCGATTTTTTGTTTTTTGGCGCATTCTCTATTGTAAAAATCAGATCAGAGAGCTTTTGATGGAGCACAAAACCCGTGATAATTCTGGCCTCATCAGGCGTAAAGGCAAAGGTTTCAATACGTTTTTGGGGACTTTCTTCGTCCATGTTTAGCACCTGAATAACCTTGGCCGCCGCAACTGCAACCCTCTTTTTAAGCTCTTCGCCTGCTGTTTTCCAGCTTTCGTTGTTTTTATCCAGCTCATTCATTGCATAAAGCAGCTCCACCGGCGGATTTATTGAGATGTATTTTGAGATGTTCAGCGTGTTGTTCTGTGCTTCTTTGTCCGCAAGGAATAAGGCGGTAATTGCACCGAAAGAAGTGCCTATGACTATTTTGTCTTTGAATTTGCAGTCATATTTTTTCTCTAAAGTGTTAATAACCTTTCCTGTTACCAGTTTCAGGTAATCAGAGTCATTCGCAGGGCGGCCCGGACGGTATTCTGCTGGCATGCTTTTCATAAATTCCCAGTTAAACGGGCTGCTTTCGATTATTACCGAGTATCCTTCGTCGTAAAATAATTTCGCCATAACTACTGAGTGGTGAGTATTTACTCCCTCCCCGATTGAGGGGAAAATGATTGCCGCAGGGGCGTTTTTGTCTTTTTGCAGAATAAAACGGTATTTATAATCCTCCCTTTCAGGGTCAATATTTACATATCCTGTCTTAATTCTTCTTGCAAAGCTCCGGTTCCATAGAGAAAATTCCGACCAAATTGAATCATGAATCCCCGGCAGCTCAAAAAGTGCCGTCCTCATTGCGTCAATCACCGGATGTTGCGGATTGTAATCATCTAATCTGATATCAGGGTGCAGCTCCTCTTGCAAAATTACGTCTTCGGTGCTGGCACCGCCTCTGAGAAGGTCGTTTACCGCTAATTTGTCTTCTTTATTTGCTGCGTCCTGCGCGCTGCTGACGTTAATAAGCTGTTCACTTTGTGTGTTGACATCTTTTATCGCCTGTGCAAGCGTGTTTTCGTCAGCCAACGAGATATTTGTCTGTAAAAAACTCATACGGTCGAGATTTTTGCATTTTATGTAATTTTCAAGCCCGTAAAGCTTTTTCGCAACATCATAAGGATCCGCGTAAGTGTCTTCAAGCATTTTTGTTAAAGGCTGAATGTAGGAGGTTCTGTTTACGAGAATTCCTGCTTTTACCATCGCCAGCACAGGGGTGCCGATATAACACGACGGGTCAAGCGCGGCGTCCAAAAGCCCGCCCAAAAGCCCTCTGGGGCTGGAGCCCGATAAAACCGGCACCACAAGATAGGGCCCCTGCTTACATTTGCATTTTGCAAGCGCTTGCTCCATGTTTTCTGTTGAGGGCTCGATTTTCAGGAGTTTTTTCGCAGGGTCGTACATTCCGCCGAGCCCGATTGTTGTATTTGTTAAAAATCTTACTGTTTCGTGTCCCGCTGTTTTGAAATCCCGTTGAATCAGGCTGCTGACAAGTCTTCTGGGGTAAATGATATTTGTATATGCACTTTGAATGCGCTCCATTCCGTATTTTGGCATAACCGATGCCCAGAGAATATGCACCGGACGGATTGCGTATTTGTTGAGCTTCAGGTTAAACTGAAACATTTTTCTGTTGAAGTTTTCAAATTTGTCATTTCCAACAAATTCGTAGGCATAATCCGGAAATTTGCTTTTTTGTGCCTCACTTGCAAAAGATGTTATGTGCAAATTCGCAAATAAAAACAGCGCGGCTAAAAATATGGACAATTTTTTCTGAAAATTCTGCATAAACCCTCTAATCTGAATTAAAATTAGTACACCGGTTTTATTCTAAATGCAGTCAATAAACGCTGCATTAACCGTGAGGACATCCTGTCAGGCTGTTCTAAAAATTGTTCAAAAAAATCACTAATCTCATCCCTCCCCAACTCGGGGAGGGCCGGGGTGGGGAGCAGCATAAAAAACATAAAAAAACACCAAAATTAATTGCAAAACTTTACTTTAATCCTTAAAATTGTTAGAATTAAGAGAAAATTGAGCTTTTAAAGGGAGTTTTGGTATGAAAAACGTTATCTGTATGAAATGGGGAGATAAATTCGGCCCCGAATATGTAAACAGACTGCACAGAATGGTCGAAAAAAATCTGACAATCCCGCATAGATTCGTTTGCTTTACGGATAACGGCGACGGGCTAAACGAGGGCATAGAAGTAAGACCGCTCCCGGAAATGTCGCTCGATAAGTCACTTCCCGAGCGCGGATGGCGAAAACTTACCGTTTTTCAGGAAAAATTGGCTGACCTTGAGGGGCAGGCGCTTTTTCTGGATTTGGATATTGTTATTGCCGGCAATATTGACGCATTTTTCGAGGCTGAGGGCGAGTTTCTCATCATAAAAGACTGGGATTTCCCGAAAGATGTCATCGGAAATTCCTCTGTTTTCCGTTTTGAAATCGGAAAATACCCCGATGTGCTCGATTACTTTGTTCACAACGGCGAAAAAGTCAGAAGCGAAGTCCGCAACGAGCAGGCTTATCTTTCTTACAAAATGCACGAAAAAGGCATCCTGAAATACTGGGATAAAAGCTGGTGCGTAAGCTTTAAGCGTCAATGCCTGCATAAATTCCCGCTCAACTATTTTATGGAGCCAAAATTCCCGGAAAATGCAAAAATTATAATTTTCCACGGTCGTCCTACGCCGGAACAGGCTTGTGAGGGCTTTTTTGGCAAAATGGGGCTGCGTTACGTAAAACCGACCGGCTGGGTGAAGAAAATCTGGGAAGAAGAATAAATGGGGAAGAAAATTCTCGTTATCCGCTCCGGCGCAATCGGCGATGTCGTGCATTCTTCGATAATTCAGAGTGCAATAAAGGCGCAGCACCCTGATTCTGTCGTGCATTTTATGACGTCGGCGATGATTGCCCCGATTATCGAGCGGGATGTTAATCTTGAGCGGGTTTTTGCGTTCGATATGAGCAAAAAGGATGATTTTTCTTACCTTTTTAAGCTCGGACTTGAACTTCGCAAAGAAAAATATGACGCGGTAATAAGCCTGCAAAACAGCCTCCGCAACCGCTTTTTAGGGCTTATGGCAGGAGGAAAATATCTCCCGAGGCTTTCAAAAGGCGCAAAACACGCAACTGACGCGTTTTTTGCTAGCGCAAAAGCCGTATTTCCGGATTTAAAAAAGCCTGATGAGCTTAAATTGTACCTTGATGAAGGGATTTTGGAAAGGGTAAAAGCCCTGACTGACGGATTTCCTCGCCCTTTTTTCATTATAAGCCCCGCAGGAGAAAACGATAAATTCAGAAAAGGCAGAATCTGGCGTTTTGAACGCTGGAGCGAGCTTTCTAACAGGTTAATCGACCGCTGTGGCGGAACTGTTTTCGTTGTGGGCTCAAAACCCGAGGGCGAGCTGCACAGAAAGCATTTAAATATCAAAAATTCAAGGATTTTTTCGGGTGAACTCTCGCTGGAGGAAAGTATTCATCTTTTTTCACTCGCTGACCTCTTTATTTCCGGCGATTCGGGGCCTTTGCATATTGCTTCGGCGCTGGGCGTAAAAACTCTGGGAATTTACGGCTCAACTTCGCCTGTTTTCTGCGCTCCGTACGGAAAAAACGGGCATGTTTTTCAAACTCCGTTCGAGTGCAATTCCTGTAACAGCAAAACCTGCAAAAAATTGAATGACGGCGAAACTTATACCCCCTGCATGGACGCGATTGCGCCGGAAGCGGTTTTTGAATTTATTGTTAAGAACAATTTATTTAGATAATTTTATGCTAAAATAAACCTGTTGAGTATAGTTTGAACTTTTAACAATAAGAGGTTTATATGAGTAAATATCAAAAAGCGGCAATTGCTGTGTTTTCCGTTATTGCGGTACTTTATGCGGCATTTTTGTTTGTGCTGCCCAACGTGATAAATTTGAATAATTACAAAGGTGATATTCAAAAAATTGTCGAAGATACAGCAAAATTGAAGTTTTCAGCCGATAATATGAAAATCGTCACAACTCCTGCACTCCATGCCGGCGTAAAAATTGACGGCGCGAGGCTTGCATACCCTGACGGTGCGGAAATTGCCTCCGTAAAATCAGCTCAGGTGCGGATAAAACTTCTGCCTTTGCTTTTGAGAACCCTTGAACTTGCTGATATAACGATTGATTCTCCTGTTTTTCAGGCAAAACTTCTTGAAAACGGGCAGTTTGATATTGCTCAATACATAACGGAAAACCTCGCCCAATCCCAAACCGCAGATACCGCAGAAGCTCAAATGCCTGTAAAAATCTCGGAAAAACTGCCTAAAATCGTTGTCAAAAATTACGATATAACCGCTTCTGACGCAAAAAGCGGCAACGAAGTCGAAATTAAAGGCTCAAATTTTCTTCTTGATAAGGCTAAAATCAACAGCAGGTTTGTGATTGCAGCTGACGGCGGTGTTTTTGTCAATAAAAATGAAAATATCACATACAACGTGAAAGCGGACAGTTTCTGGCCTGAAATTGCGCCTGCAAAAGAGTCTGTTGACGCTGTTGAAGCACCGCAGATTGATTTTATTAACGAAATTGTAAAATTTAGCCCGAAAGCGGCGATTAATGCGGATTTGAAAATAAGAAATCATAAAAAAGGCTTGAAAATAGATGGTTTTGCCAACATTGACGGCATGAGCGTGGTTCTCGGCGGTTCAAAACTGCCCGACAGCTACCTGCATTCGACTTTTAAAGGACATGAAATAATTCTTGATTCGGATGTTTATATAACCGGTTCTGAAAAAGCGGACATAAAAGCGGATATTATAAGTGGCGGCAAAACCGGGGTTGATTTGAACGTAAAAACCGACAAAATCAGCTTTGCAAGCCTTCAAAAATTTTCAATAGCGCTTTTGAACTCGTTTAACGTAAAAAATGAGCTCTCAAGCCTTAATATGAACGGATTTATCGAATCTGACTTTTCATTGAAGACAGATTTGAAAAAATTTGAGTCAAACGGCTTTTTCAAAGTTCAAAACGGCTCCATAATTCACAAATCAATGCCTGTTTCCATTAAAAACATCGCTGCGGACGTGGATTTCGGCAATAATACGGTAAATATCAAAAACGCGGGCGCGCTTGTAAACGGCTCAAAATTTGGCGCGGCCGGCACGATTGACAGTGATTCAAACGCAAATATAACCCTAAAATCCGACGCAATTCCCTTAAACAGCCTTTATACGGTCTTTGCGCCTGCTGATATTAAGGCTGCTTATGATTTGCAAAGCGGCATTTTGACGCTCAACGCGATTTTAAAAGGAAAACTTGAAAATATAGAGCCAAAACTCTCGCTTGTGCTCGAAAACCTCAAAATAAAAGACAGATTGAACGGTTTCTACATCACAAATGCAAAAACCGTCACAGATATTACGGCAAGCACGGATAGCAAAAAAGAAGCGTTTAAAGGTGAAGTCGCAGTGAACGACACCCGCTTTACAATGCTGAATCCGAAATTCAACGCTTCAATTCCTCAAATCAAGATTGCAATAAATCCAAAAGATGTGATTTTGCAGCCTTTTGAGGCGCTTTTGGAGGGTTCTGCGATAAAAGTTTCGGGTTCAATCAAAAATTACGCTCAAAAACCCGACATAAATATAACTGCAAACGGCAATTTAAAGACCGCTGATTTAAACAAACTGCTGGATAAGCAAACAAGGCAGCTTGTGTCGTCAAAGGGCACTTTGCCGTTGATTGCTGTTGTTTCCGGCAGCGATAAGGAGCTAGAAATCAGCGCCCAGATTGGTTCTGACGCACAAAACTACTTTGCACCCGTTACGGTTAAAAGAATGACCGGCAAAAACGGCCTTTTGAACTTTTCTGCGTCGATAAAAGACAATGTTTTCAAAATAAATGACGCAGGGCTTTATATTGCTGCAGCGGGTTTCGGTGCCAATACAAAAGCGAACCTCCGCAATGCCCAGCAGCTCGCAGGAATCTCCGGAGCCGTGGAGGGGCTTGATTCAAAGGTTCAAAACTTCAAAAATCTCGTAATTTCAATCCCTCAGCCGCTCCAGCTTTCGACTGCGATGCTCCCGAAATCCTCATTTAAGACAAGGGGCAGAATTGAGGTCGCAGGACGGCTTACTTCGCCGGTTATGAAAGGCTTTTTTGAGGTAAAAGACGCTGATATCCCCGAATATCTTACAAAAATCGATATTGTGACGGTGAATTTTAATGATTCGCTGATTAGCGCCGATATTCAGAACCTGAGCATAAACGGCAGCCCGCTGAACATAAAAGCGGACGCTTCGCCAAAATTTAATAAAATATTTGTAATAAACAACATGGAAATCACTTCGACCGGGCTTGATGCAGAAAAAATGCTCAATGCAATGGAAACTCCGGAGGCTAAAAAGGCTGCTGCGCAGGGCTCTCCGGCTCCGGCGGGGTCGTCTGTTGTTTTTCCTGTGAAAATTACGAAAGGTCATGGCGTAATTGATAAATTCGTGATGGGCGAAATCAAAGCAGGCGCAATTTCCTCGGATTTTACGATGAATAATGACGTTGTTTACCTGAAAAATCTCAAGGGTTCGGCTTATGACGGCGAATTTTCGGCGGATGTTTCATACAACCTTGTTTCAACGGCAGTAAAGGCAAAAGCCGGCGGAAAATCAATGAATGCAAACTCGGTTGTTACGGCATTTGCCGCAATGAAAGACCAGGTTAAGGGCAAACTTTCATTCAACGCAGATGTTTCGCTAAAAGGCGCTACTTATGAGCAGCAAATGAAAACTCTCAAGGGCAGTGCGGACTTCAATGTTGAAGACGGGCAGCTCGGAAGCATCGGGCGGATTGAAACCTTTTTGCAGGCAAACAATTTGTTGTCGCAAAAGTTCGTTGAGTCGCAAATCGGCGCTCTGATTAACACGATTGCCCCTTATAATACAGGAAAATTTGATTATTTGAAGGGAGATTTGACTTTTTCAAACGGCTGGGTCAATCTGAATCCGGTAAAATCTTCCGGCCCGCACATGTCGCTTGCGATTACCGGAAAAATGAACCTCGTGAACAACAATGCAGATATGCAGATTCTCGGAACGGTTTCTCCGGAGGTTGCAAAGGCTCTCGGGCCTGTTGCGGAGCTTTCTGTTGATAAAATCACGGCGCTGATTCCGAAATTCGGCAATACCGTGTCTTCACTTTTGAACGCATACAATGTTACCGCGTCAAAAACCTTGCTCGAAACCATTCCTGCGCTTTCGCCGGCAAAAGAGGGCACAAAATCCTTTAAAGTTGCGATAAACGGCAGCCTTTTGAACCCGCCTAAGGCTGTAAAATCTTTCCAGTGGCTGAATACCGCTGAATCAATGCAGGATTCGCAAAAATCGATTCTTGATTTGTTCAAAAAAACGGAAACAACCGGGGAAAATCAGTCATCTTCAACTGTTCCGCTGACAAAAGAGGAGGTAAAGCAGGAGGTCAAAAATCAGGTTCAAAATGCGGTTGAAAACAACGAAAAAGTGCAAAAAATCAAGCAAAACGAAACAGTGAAGAACCTCGGTGCGCTTTATAATTTTTACAAGGAACAGAAAACCCAAAAAGAGGCACAATAGTTGAATACCAACGAAAAAGCTGAAAATGCCATACGAATTTGTATGGCATGTGATGACAAATACGCAATTCATTGCGCAAGTGCGATTGCGTCGATGATTGACAACCATAAATCCGAAGAAAAGCTTGAGTTTTTTATTTTGAACAGAAATATTTCCGAAAAAAATAAAAAAAGGCTTCAAAAATTGGCAAATACGGGCAAATCTTCGATAAATTTTATAAGCGTCAATCCTGAAGTGTTTAAAAACTGCCCTGTGCCTGTGGGAATGCATTTTTCGCTTGAAACTTATTTTAGACTGAAAATTCCTGAAATTTTTCCGGATTTTGACAAAATTTTGTACATAGATTGCGATGTAACGGTTTTAGGCGAGATAAAGGAGCTCTGGGATTTTGATGTTGCGAATTTTTACGCTGCAGCCTGTCCGGATATTACGCAGGTTAAGCATTTGAGCGAATTTATCGGCGAAAATCCTTACTTCAACGCGGGGATAATGGTAATAAACTTAAAAAAATGGCGCGGGGAGAAAATTTCAGAAAAATGTTTTGAATTTATAAAAAATCATCCCGACAAAATTATCTGGGTTGATCAGGATGTGCTGAATTCGGTGCTTTGCGGGAAAATGGCTTATCTTCCACGAATTTGGAACCTTGAATACTGTCCGGCTAATGATGTTGTATCAAATCTTTATCAGGATTGCGAAATAAAGCTTATCCACCATATAACAAGGCAAAAACCCTGGAATGTGCCTGAAAACAGGCATAAATATGCCCGATTTTATTATAAATACCTTCACAAAACGCCGTGGAAACACCATGTTTTTTTAATAAAGTTTGAGCTGCGGATTCGGGCGATAATGAAGTTTTTTTCTGTTTATCTGCAAAATTTTAAATGCAAAAGGGAAATCGAAAAGCTTGCTAAAAACCGGAAAATAGTGCTCTGGGGCGCAAGCCTTTTTGTCTGCAAACTTATTCAAAAATTCGGGCTAAAATCAGAAAATATTCTCGGAATAATCGATAAAAATCCCGATAAATCAGGGCAAACGGTCGGAAAATTCAGGATATTTGCCCCTGATGATTTAAAAGAGCTAAAACCTGATTTGATTGTGTCGGCTGTTTTGTTCCGGCCGAATATGAAAACCGGTATTCAACAGGAATTGGACAGATTGGGGTTAAAAATAGAAATTTGCGATGATTTGTTCGGAAATATTAAGGAGTATTGATGGAAAAGGGTAGAGAATATTGGAATTTGAAAATTGATGAAACAAAAAGCCTGTTTCAAAAGCGCCCGAGTTGGATGAGGAATTTTGACAATGATTTTCCATCTGCTGCTTTCATCAAAGGCTTAATCAATGAACATAAGCCCGAAAATATGCTCGAAATAGGCACTGCTGCGGGCTGGGCCGCGTATTATATGCTGGAAGAAGCTCACAAATACAGCAAAAAGGCAGTTTTGACCTCCATTGATATAGCAGAAAATATTTATTACGCGCCTGAGAAAAAAATAGGCGCTGCCTTTTATGAAACCGCACCCGGGCTGGCAAAATTCTGGAATTTGCGCACAAATACCGTGCCCGTTGATTATATGAGTGATTGCGGACAAAAATTTGACTTTGTTTTTATTGACGCAAGCCATTTTCATCCCTGGGCGGCGCTGGATTTTCTCGTTGTGCTGCCCCATCTTGCAGAAAATGCGGTTATTGTTTTTCACGACGTATTTTTGAACAAAATCTCTAAAGGTTTAATGCCTGCGGACAGACATCCTGATAATATTGTTTGCGGAAAGGAAAAATTTTGGGGGCCGAATGCGGTTTATTCCGCATTTCAGGAAAAAATGATTCTTTCTTATGATGATATTGCGCCGAATTGCGCGGCAATTAGGGCTTGTGACATTTCAATTGAAAAAATCTTAGAATCCCTTAACTCTAAATGGGAAACGGGTATTTTTGATTTTAACGGATATAATAAAATTGCCTCTGTTATAAATAAAATCCCGAAAAATCTGGAATTTACCCTGAATGAAGCTGTTATTTTGAAACTTGAGGAAATTCTCAAATTCCGTCTGAATGAAGCGTTTGAGGCGTATCAGCGCAAACAGCAAAAAATAATTGCCTATGTGAACCAAAAAATAAAAGGCAAAAAATGCGTTTTTTGGGGCGCAAGCCTCTTTCTTGAAGAAATTCTGGCAGAAAATCTTATTGATATTTCAAATGTTGCGGGGATTGTAGACATTAACGGGGCAAAACAGGGAAAATTGTGCCATGGGCTGATGATTTACCCTCCTGAATATTTGAGGGGATTAAATGCTGAATTAATTTTTTCATCCGTCGCAACCTCCCCTAAAATGGGCATGAAAATAAGAAAAACGCTTGAAAATATCGGATTTTCTGATGATATTGCTGTGGATGACGGATTATTCGAATGCTTTCAAAATTTTGAAGATTAATTTCCGGTTTTCGGGCGTTTGCGCCTTGTAAATCTCTACAATTTGAGATTCCAGAACATCTTCTTCTTTGTGATGTTCAAATTCAAACAGCTCAAATTCCCTCACCCCCAAAGCTGCGGCAAGTTTTTCCAGAGTTGCAGCGCTGGGATAGTTTTGACCCGTTTCTATTTTACCTATATTTTTGTAATCTATCTCGACAAGCTCCGCAAGACGCTCCTGCGTCATTTTTCGTAATTTTCGCAGCTCTCGAATCCGTTTACCCAGAAGTATTTTGAGTTGCATATTTTCTCCAGTACGTTTAATTATAGAGGCTTTTAGCGCAATAAAATACCATCTGTCGGGCAACCAATAGATTGATTTATTATCTTTTAGATATTAAAATAAAAACAGCCAATCTAAAGATTGGCCAAGAGCTCTATTTTGAGACGTAATGTCCAGACGGGGGAAAATCCCCCGCTTTTTATTTGTTAATTTTTCGCAGTGACAAGTTCTTCGTGTTCTTCGAGGTATTTTGTTGCAAAACATCCCGCAATTGCGCCATCAGCGGCAGCTGTTATGACCTGACGCAGCGGTGTTGTGCGAACATCGCCTATTGCGTAAACACCCGGGATTGAGGTTTGCATTCTGTCGTCTGTAACAATGAACCCGCCTTCGTCCTGCTTCAGCTGGCCGGCGAATAAATCGGCGTTTGGCGCAAATCCGATGTAAGGGAAAACGCCGTCAACTTTAAGATTTGAAATTTCGCCGGTTTTAACGTTTTTTACGACAATATTTTCAACAGTTTCCGTTCCCTGTATCTCAAGCGGCACCGTGTCAAACACAAATTCAACTTTTTCGTTTTTAAAAGCGCGTTCCTGAACAATTTTGTCAGCACGAAGTGCATCGCGCCTGTGAATGATATACACTTTTTTGGCAAATTTGGTCAAATACATTCCTTCTTCAACCGCGGCATTTCCTCCGCCCACAACCGCAACGGTTTTGTCCTTGTAAAACGCTCCGTCGCACACCGCGCAGTAGCTTACGCCGCGTCCGGCAAGTTCTTTTTCACCGTTGATTCCGAGTTTTTTTGCCTGTGCGCCTGTTGCGATAATCAGGGTTTTTGCGTTGAAAATTGAATCAAGCGTTTCCACTTTTTTGATTTCCGGCGTCAAATCAACGGACTGAATCTCCTGCATGGGGAATTTTTCGATTTTGAACATATCAGCGTGCTCTTCAAACTTCTCCATCAGGTCATATCCGCCTATGTGCCCGAATCCGGGGTAGTTTTCGAGCTCAAGATAATTGGACGGCTGCCCGCCGAACATAGATATGTCAACAATAGCGGTTTTTGCAGCGCCTCTGGCCGCATAAAGCCCCGCAGAAAGCCCCGCAGGCCCGCCGCCGAGTATTAAAACATCGTAATCGTAGATTTTTTTCTCTTCCATTATTTGTAAATTCCTTCAACTGTATCACTTTTTAGAAAAAATCTCTCCGGCAGAACTTCCCCAAACCCGCTGTGCGGTAATTTTATACTCAACTATGTCGGTTCTGATATGTTCGCCGTACTTATATTTTTCTATAACTATTTTATCAGTTCCATAGAAATTTTCACCATCCAATGTCAAAATCGGAGTTTCTCTGACTTTTTCATCGTTTTTGTCCTGTTTTCTAAGGAATTTAATCCTGTTACCCTCGACCTCCTCCAACGTAACTGACGCCTCGGCTCCGGATACGGGATTTGATAATGTAATGACGTCATTTTCTTTTGATAAGTTCCAATAATCTACACTTTTTCCTGTGAAAAGTGATGGATTGTTGGTATAAGTTTGCACCGAGGTCACTTTCCAGGTTCCGAAAAAGCCTTTCGGAACCTGATTTGAGAGCGAAACGCCGCCTTTTATCACGGTTGTGTCACTGCAAAAAACACTGCCTCCTCCCGTTGCCGTCAGCAGCATGGCCGTCATGAATATTGTTAAAATTTTTATTCTAAATCCGTGCATATTTCCTTTATAATGAAGATTTTGTCTATATCAAAAAAATTAATTCTCCAATTTTGTTTTTATGTTATCATACTAACTATGTACAATAGTTATGAAATTACCGTTAAGAATATAGATGGGACGGCTAAACTTGCACAAAAACTGGGCGATTTGATAAAAGACAAAGGCGCTTTTATCTGTCTGTACGGCGATATCGGAGCCGGAAAAACAGCTTTTGCAAGGCAAATTGCCCAACATCTCAATGTCCGTGAAAAAGTCACAAGCCCGAGCTTCGTAATTATCAACGAATATCTTTCGGGTGATATTCCTGTATATCATTTTGATTTGTACAGGCTTGAAAAAGAGGGCGTTAAGACTGTTGTTGACGAACTGCTCGAATATTCAAAACCGGGGATTATAACCCTCGTTGAATGGGCCGAATTTTCAGATATTGAACTGCCTTACGACCGAATTGAAGTGAAAATCGAAGTTACCGGTGAAACAGAAAGAACTTTTAAGTTTAAGGGTATCGGTGCTGAAAATATTTCGGTAATAGAGGGGCTAAAATCTTGAAAACACTGGTTTTCGATACTTGTCTTAACAAAACTTACGTAGCTTTATCACTCGACGGGAAAATCGAATCAAAAATCATTGAAAACCAAAATCAAAAATACCATTCGGCGTTTTTGATATCTACGATTGTGGATTTTTTGAAAAAGCATGCGCTGCGTATTCAGGATTTTGACGTTTTTGGCGTAAACCTCGGCCCCGGAAGCTTTACCGGAATCAGAGCTTGCATAAGCGTTGCCAGGGTTTTTGCCCAGCAGGCTGACAAACCGCTTGTCGGCGTTTCTTCGCTTGAAATCCTTTCAAAAATCAACAAAACTTCCCAAAATTCGCTCATTCTGCTCGACGCAAGAAGAAAGCAGGTTTATGCGGCCGTTTATTCAAAGGACGGCGGGGAAATTCTGGCGCCATGTCTTGTTGATTTGGAGAAAATCGGCGATTTTGATTTAAAAGGCTCCTTTATAATTTCTGACGAAGCCACTTTGCCGTTTATAAAAGAACATGGCGCTGAGGCTGTTGATTATGCGGCTGAGGATGTAGATTTGGGGCAATATTTGAGTGAAATTGTTACAGAACGCTTTAATAAAGGCGCAAAGGAGGATTTTATCTGGGCAAAATCCAAGCCTCTTTACCTGCAAAGCCCGCCTGTGTCCTGTCAGAAAGCTGCAAAATAGCAAATTTATAAATTTTTATGTATAATTAACTCACAATTAATATTGAAAGGTTTTTTAATGCACGAAATTTTACATTCATTTTTAAAATATTTTTCCGCGCTATTTGTGACACTTGATTCAATCGGGCTTGCTCCGGTGTTTATTGCCCTGACCGGAACTGCACCGAGAAGATGGCGCCAGATAATGATGAACAAGAGTATTATCATTGCTTTTGTTATTTTGATTTTCTTCGGGTTTGCGGGAACGATTGTTCTGGATTTGCTGGGCATAAGCCTCAATGCTTTAAGGATTGCAGGCGGTATTTTGCTGCTTTTGATGGCAATTGACCTTGTTCTTGCAAAATCCAACAACGGAATGAACCAGGAAACCAATGAAGAGCGCAGAGAATCCTTAAAAAGGGTTGATATTTCCGTTTTTCCGCTGGCAATCCCCCTGCTTTCGGGCCCTGCAACGATTACAATGCTTGCTTTGTTTATGAAAAAGGCTCAGGGCGATATTTTGCAGACGGTTCTGGTTATTGTTGCTCTGGTTTTGAACCTTGGAATTTGCTGGCTGATATTAAAATTTGCGTCCAATGTAAGCAAAATCCTCGGAAAGACCGGTGTAAACGTAATCAACAGAATTTTTGGTATTTTATTAACCGCGATGTCGTGTGAATTCTTTATTGACGCGGTTCTGGACATTGTTAAAAACATGAATTAAGCGTTAATTTCGTCCTAAAAAATAAAAACTACCAAAGTAAAAGTCAGATGGATTCTTTTTTTTAGACCTATTCCAGCGAAGCGAATCGAGGCTAAAAAAAAGAATCCATCTGACTTTTACGCAATTTCTCCAATCCCCGATACCATCCCCACTCACAGAAAGATTATTGTAATTATTTTAGTTAAAATTTCAATTTACATCCTTGCTAAAAGTTGAATTTGTTATAAAATAAACCTAAGGGTTAGTAAAAGCTATTTTATACGGATAGTTTAGAAGGAGAAGAAAATGGCTTATCTAGGAAAATGGTCCGGCTGGAAAGCATGTGCGCTTTCATTAGTTGCTATGCTCTCGACAGCCGCTTCTGCATTCGCAGGAGAAGCGGATTTGGTCGTTCCGAATCTGCAAGCCAATACCGGCAGCTTCCATTTGCTGTTGTTAGGTATTGGTATTTCGGTTTTAGGCTTGATTTTTGGTCTTATCGAATTTATCAAGGTCAAAAATTACAGGGTTCATCCTGCAATGGCTGAAATCGGAAACACAATTTTTGAAACTTGCAAAACTTACCTTATTCAACAGGGTAAATTCCTGCTCGTTCTTGAAACTTTGATTGCAATCTGTATTGCATTCTACTTTGGCTACCTCCAGGCTATGCCTGTTAAGAGCGTATTGATTATTCTTGCATGGTCAGTAATCGGTATCCTCGGCTCATACGGCGTTGCATGGTTCGGTATCAGAATGAACACTCTTGCTAACGCAAGAACCGCGTTTGCTTCATTGGAAGGCAAACCTTTGAACGTGTTGAATATCCCGCTCAAAGCAGGCATGTCTATCGGCGTTTTGCTGGTTAGCGTTGAGCTGATTATGATGCTGGTTATTCTTCTTTTTATCCCCGGAAACATTGCTGGCGCTTGCTTTATCGGTTTTGCTATCGGTGAATCTCTCGGCGCTTCTGCTCTTCGTGTTGCGGGCGGTATTTTCACAAAAATTGCCGATATCGGCTCTGATTTGATGAAAATTCAGTTCAAAATTAAAGAAGATGACCCGAGAAACCCCGGTGTAATTGCCGATTGTACAGGCGACAATGCCGGCGATTCTGTAGGGCCTACTGCTGACGGTTTTGAAACTTACGGCGTAACAGGCGTTGCACTTGTAAGCTTCATTCTTCTCGGCGTGTTCCCTGAATACCAGATTCAGCTGCTGACATGGATTTTCACAATGAGATTCCTGATGATTGTGACTTCTGTTGTTGCATACTGGATTAACACAGGTATTAACCACCTGATGTATTCAAAAGCAGAAAAATTAGACTTTGAACAACCCTTGACCAACCTTGTCTGGTTGACTTCAATCCTCTCTATCGCAATGACTTTCGGCGTAAGCCACTGGTTGTTGGCTCCGATGGGCGGAAATTTATGGCTTGTACTTTCTTGTATCATTTCCTGCGGTACTTTGGGCGCAGCTTTGATTCCGGAATTTACAAAAATGTTCACCAGCCCGAACGCAAAACACACAAAAGAAGTTGTTACTGCTTCACGTGAAGGCGGTTCTTCTTTGACAATCCTTTCCGGTTTGGTTTCCGGTAATTTCTCCGGTTTCTGGATTGGAATGGTAATCGTGTTCCTCATGGCGTTAGCTTATTATGCAAGCACTTTCATTCCTGAAACAGTAATGATTTATGCTTCAGTATTTGCTTTCGGCCTTGTTGCATTCGGCTTTTTGGGCATGGGGCCTGTTACAATTGCTGTTGACAGCTACGGCCCTGTAACCGACAACGCTCAATCCGTTTACGAATTGTCATTAATCGAAGAACGTGAAGGCGTTGCTGAAGAAATCGAAAGAGATTTCGGCTTCAAACCCAACTTCGATGTTGCTAAACAGCACTTAGAAGAAAACGACGGTGCCGGAAACACCTTTAAAGCAACCTCCAAACCGGTTCTTATCGGTACGGCTGTTGTTGGTGCTACAACAATGATTTTCTCATTGATTCTGGTTATCAAAAACACACTGGGTATTATGCCCGAACAGGTGCTCAATATCTTGAATCCTTACACTTTGTTAGGCTTCCTGACAGGCGGCGCCGTAATTTACTGGTTCTCCGGTGCTTCAATGCAGGCTGTTACAACAGGTGCATACCGTGCCGTTGAATACATCAAAAGACACATTAAAATCGACGACGAAAGCGTAAAATCAGCAAATGTTGAAAACTCAAAAGAAGTTGTTAAGATTTGTACAATCTACGCACAAAAAGGTATGTACAATATCTTCTTCGCGCTCTTTGCGTTTGCACTTGCATTTGCCTGCCTTTCAGCTCCGAATATGAAAACAGCTGATCCTGTTGCTTATTTCGTAAGCTACCTGATTGCGATTGCTGTATTCGGTCTTTTCCAGGCTGTATTTATGGCAAATGCCGGCGGCTGCTGGGATAACGCTAAGAAAATCGTTGAAGTTGACCTTTGTGAAAAAGGAACTCCGCTTCACGACGCTACAGTCGTTGGTGATACAGTAGGCGACCCGTTCAAAGATACTTCATCAGTAGCTATGAACCCGATTATCAAATTTACAACACTTTTCGGACTTCTTGCGATGGAAATCTCTATCAACGAGCAGTTCAGAAGCGTTGCTCCGATAGTTGGATGGGTATTGCTGATTGTAGCTCTGGTCTTCGTGGTACGTTCATTCTATGCAATGAGAATACCTGAACAATCCTCCGAAGAATAAGGCGCAAAACGATAAAAAAGAACCCCGGTTCGGATGAATCGGGGTTTCTTTTTTATATAGTTCTTTTTTGAGTTTTTTGGCGCAATTTGTTGATTAGATTTTCGGCTTCTTTTATTTTCAATATTTCAAAGATTGAAAGCAGCTTGTCCAGTGATTTTTTTGAGTCAACATCATAAAATTCCGTTTTGTGCACTGCGGTTTGAACTCCGTTTTTAAAAAGAGAGAACGTGTCTTCCATAAATTCGCCTGCTTTTTGATAAATAACAGAGTGTTTTGCGTCAGCTGCTGTTTTGCTTTCAAACATTGTTTTCAAATAATCTGATTTCAAGTTGGTTATAGAGGCTTTGAACGAGATTTCCGACATAAATTTTCCTTTGTAGCAGTTTATCATTTTTAAAACCCCTAATATTGTTTTTTGCTATTTTTGGGGTTTTTTATTAAGCTTTATAAACATAAATTTGTTTTATTTGTCGATGAGCACGTGGTTTCCGTTAATTGTAACCCATTTCCCGTCAGTGGTTCCGGAAGCACTTGATTTTTTGTTGTTTGAGGTGCGGTTTTGGATTCTTGAGTTTCTGCTATACTGCATATTGCGCCATTTTTCTCTAATTTCATCAGAAAATTTTTCAGATGGTGTTTTGTATTTTCTCGTGTCATTGGGATTTGTGATTAATTCGCCATTATTCAATTTCTGCGCTACTTTATTTGCTATAACATCGTCCATTTGCCCACTTTTAATCAGTTCAATTCTTTTTGCTAAATTATATTCTTTGTTGATTTCTTTTCCAATATCTCTACCTACCTGATTATTCCACTTATCCATATTTTTTTCTTTAGATGATTGTTTGTTAATCAAGTCACCCTCTAATTCGTGTAAATCTCCTGCTATTTGGCTAAGACCGGCATTAGCTTTAACTGTTAAATCAGCCTGCATGTATGCATGCCTGAATGCATCTGTTTCATCATTCCAGCCCCGAGTGCCACTGGTTGTTTTAAATCCGTATTTTTTAGAATATTTATAAGCTTTTTCTATAGTCTTTTCTGCGTAATCATACATATTTTTTCCCTTTCTTTTTATTAATATAAAAGATAAAAAGTAAAATAAAATATGAAAACTATTCCATAATAATAAGAGCTTTTTCTTTTAATGAAGAATCTATTTTGATATGTAGTTTTTCATTTGGAATCTTTACGCAGCCTGCGGAAGAACCGTTTTCAAAAAACTTCAATTTTGATTGGATTAAATAAAAATAAGCAGATATAAATACCGGAATAACATTTCTGTCTTTTTTTACAAACATAAGTAAAGATGAGCCTTCGCCTAATCCTGACTGTTTTTTATCTTCTATTAAACTTGCATATTTGTTTTTAATGCCAATATTATTAAGCATTGTCTGCACATCAACTCCATATATGCTTTCAGAATAGCAGGCATAGCTTATATCATTCAATTCAATATCCAGTTCGTATTTTTTCAATTCATTAAATGCCGGTTCTTTATACTTTTCAGTAGAAATATCAGGTGCTTTTGAATTGGAAATAATATAAACTGAATTTTCTATAATTTGAGCCAGCTTTTTATCCGCCTGTGTTGCATATATCCCGTCATATGAGCGATTCTTTTTTATCCATGCACTTGCATATATTATGCAGGTAATTGTGCTGGCGCATAACACGGCCAATAAAAACAAAATAAACAGAAATTTTATAAATTTTTTCATTATTTTATTTTACCTGATAAATAAAGGACTTA
>OGOU01000584.1_pt1 | contig 32080 bp, 28 predicted proteins | sample 1552721 | NCBI WGS metagenome assembly OGOU01 (sample SAMEA2580176, study PRJEB22360) | human gut metagenome | biome: human gut; feature: human-associated habitat; material: faeces | place: Denmark | collected 2008/2010
GCCAGCCGTTTTCACCACATGAAGCCCGTCGGACACGGCAACTGCTTTTAAAGGCAGATCCCCTTTATCGAACACTCCGTTCCCATTCCGGTCGGCAAACACCCGCCCCTGATACATTTCCTGCGCAGCCAGGGGCATACACCACCCTAACAACAAAATAATCAATCCTTTTTTCATATCTATTTTCACCAAATAATTATTTAATTTTCTTATTTACAACGAATACGATAGACAGAACCGGGAAATCCGAACGACATTCCCGCAAAGTTCAAACCTCTGCCCGGCTTCCATTTTTTCCCGTTTGAAATCATGTTTTCAACACCCACGTAACATGATATAACTATAAAAAAATACCACCCGTAAAGGTGGTATTTTTATTAGAAATAAACAAGGATTAAATCTTGTGAATCACCAGTCCCGAACGTAATTTAGGTTCAAACCACGTAGTTTTGGGAGGCATGATGTTGCCCGAATCGGCAATGTTCAGTAATTGCTGCATAGACACCGGATAAAGGGCGAAAGCCACTTTCATCTCTCCGCTATCCACCCGTTTCTTCAACTCTTCCAAACCGCGTATTCCTCCTACGAAATCGATCCGCTTAGAAGTACGCAGGTCTTGAATATCCAAAATATCGGCCAGCACATGGTTGGAAAGAATGGTCACATCCAGCACCCCGATCGGGTCGTTATCATCATAAGCCCCCGGTTTAGCGGTCAGCTTATACCATTTTCCTCCTAAATACATGCTGAATTCATGCAATTTTGCCGGATGATAGATGGCCGTTCCCATCTCCTCTACCGTAAAACGGTTTTGTAATTTTTCCAGCAATTGTGCCTCGGTCAATCCGTTCAGGTCTTTTACCACCCGGTTATAATCGATAATCTTCAACTGGTTGTCGGGGAAATGGACAGCCATAAAGAAATTATATTCTTCGTTTCCGGTATGATTCGGATTCTTTGCTTTATATTCTGCTCCGATACGGGCGGCGGCGGCGGTACGGTGATGACCGTCGGCCACATAAGTAGCCGGCACTTTCGTCGCAAACAATTCCTCCAGCCGCTTATTGATAGCTGAATCGTCGATTACCCAGAAATGATGCCCGAATCCATCCTCTGCCGTAAAATCATAATCCGCTTTCCGGCTTTTTACGATATTTTCGACAATTTCATCGATCTCAGGCACTGCACGGTAAGAAAAGAAAACAGGTTCCAGGTTCGCATTCACATAACGCGTCAGCACCATACGGTCTTCTTCTTTATCGGGGCGTGTCAATTCATGTTTTTTAATCACGCCGTTCATGTAGTCTTCACAAGCCGCACATCCGACAATACCATATTGAGTACGTCCGTCCATCGTCTGTGCGTAAATATAAAACTTAGCTTCCTCGTCCTGCACCAGCCAGCCTTTCTCCTGAAACATCTTAAAGTTTTCCACACTTTTATGATACACGGTTTCGGAATGTATGTCCGTTCCTGCCGGGCAATCGATCTCTGCCCGGGTAACGTGAAGCAAGGATTTCGGTTTCCCGGCAGCCATCTGAGCCGCCTCTTCCGAATTCATCACGTCATACGGCAGGCACGCCAATTCCTCGCAAATTTGCTGATTGGGAGTACGTAAGCCTTTGAATGGTTTTACTATTGCCATATATTACACGAAAATTTAACAGGCCGGAACATCCGTAACAAAATCTTTATTCAGGCATTCCGGCACAATATTCACACTACGAATTATTTATTCACTTTGAATTTAGCGTCACCGTGCTCGATGAAATTCACGATCTGCCGGGCTGCAGCCAATCCTGCATTTACGTTCGCCTCTTCGGTTTGAGCTCCCATTTTCTTCGGAGTGGAGAAATAACGTCCCTCGAATTTGGTGAAACAATCGCAATCCGGAGCAATATCGGTGATATAATGAAAATCGGTACGTTCTTCCATCAATTTTGCCAAACCCTCTTCATCGATCACTTCCTTACGGGCGGTATTCACTAAAACAGCTCCTTTCGGCATGCGTTTCAACAAATCGTAATTGATCGATTTCTTCGTCTTATCGTTTGCCGGAATATGCAAAGACACATACTCGCACAGTCCGTACATTTCCTCTGCGCTATGCAAAGGCGTAGCTCCTGCGGCTTTAATCTGCTCATCGGTCATGAAAGGATCGAAAGCATACACTTCCATATCGAATCCTTTAGCTATACGCCCTACGTTTTGCCCTACATTTCCGAAAGCATGGATACCGATCTTTTTACCTTTCAATTCCGTCCCCGCTTTACCGTTATAGAAACAACGGGCCATATAGATCATCATTCCAAAAGCCAGCTCTGCCACGGCATTGGAATTCTGTCCCGGAGTATTCATCGCAACAATACCACGATCCGTACAAGCCTGCAAATCGATATTGTCATAACCGGCACCGGCGCGAACGATCACTTTCAACTTTTTAGCGGCGTCGATCACTTCTTTGGTCGCCTTATCCGAGCGAATGATCATTGCGTCCACATCGGCTACGGCAGCGATCAGCTCATCCTGTGAAGTATATTTTTCCAACAGCACCAACTCATATCCCTGTGCTTCCACAATCTCGCGGATGCCTTTCACTGCTACCGGAGCAAAAGGTTTATCAGTGGCAATCAATACTTTTACCATAAGTTATCATTTTATAAGGTTATCGGTAAAAAAGCCTGTAATGCTCCTGCCCTCCGGTAAAATTCCGGTAATCGGCAAGAGCCTTACAGGCATAATGTTTTATTTATGCTTTGCTTCAAATTCCTGCATGGCGGCGATCAGGGCATTCACGTCGTCCATCGTACAGGCATTGTAGGTAGAAGCCCGGAAACCACCTACTAAACGGTGTCCTTTCAATCCTACCAGATTTTTAGTTTTAGCGAAATCGAGAAATTCTTTATCCAGCGATTCGTATCCGGCTGCCATCACAAAAGGAATGTTCATCAGCGAACGGGAACCTTCTTCCACAACAGCACGGAATAATTTGTTCCGTTCAAACTCTGCATACAAAGCGTCCGATCTTTCCTGAGCCAATTTTTGCATCACTTCGACTCCCCCCATCTGTTTGATCCATTTCAAGGTCTGTCCTACCGCAAAAATATTGATACAAGGAGGAGTGTTGAACATGGATTCGCCTTCCACGTGAGTTTGATATTTTAACATGGTCGGGATTTTCCGGTCGGCAACCACATGATCCAAATAATCGTTGCGAATAATTACGAAAGTAGCTCCTGCCGGACCTAAGTTCTTCTGGCAACCGCCGTAAATCATCATATATTTCTTCACATCCACCGGACGGCTGCAAATATCCGAAGACATATCGGCAATCAAAGGCACAGGACTATCCAGGTCTTCGAAAATCTCCGTTCCCCGGATTGTATTATTCGTCGTAATATGCAGGTAGTCCACATCCGACGGAATTTTAAAACCTTTGGGATAATAAGTATAATCCCGGTCTTCCGATGAAGCGATCACATCGACCTCTCCCCATAATTGAGCTTCCTTGATCGCTTTTTTCGACCAGACTCCGGTATTTACATAAGCAGCCTTTTTCTTCAGGAAATTGTACGGCACCATACAGAATTGCATGCTTGCGCCCCCTCCCAGGAAAAGTACCGAATAATTATCCGGAATGTTCAATACTTCTTTGAACAATGCCACTGTTTCATCGAATACGGCCTGAAAATCAGCAGAACGGTGGGAAACTTCCAAAATAGATTGTCCGCTATTACCTAATTCCATAACAGCCTTCGCTGTGTTCTCCAGGGTCATATCCGGTAATTTACAGGGACCGGCATTAAAAATATGTTTTCTCATTTTGTATAATAATTTAAGTTATCAAAAAATCTAAACTCCTTACGGGGACGTACAAATATGCAAAATTTCCCTCTAAGAACATGAAATTTTTAGAGAATTCTTCATTCTTAATTATAAATATTAATTAAATGTCCCGAGTAAATTATAATTTATAAAATGACAGGTGACAGGATACAAAATAGTTTCTTTATAAAATGCTTTCAAACCGCTCCCTCTTCTGCAATTTTACAATTCCCTATCTCCTTCCTCTCCTCAAAGCAACCTTTCCGGCAATCATTTTTCGTCGCCCCCCGGCAAACCGTCCGGCATAAAAAAACAGGTTCTCTTTACTAAGAACCTGTTTTTTTATATTGCCGACCGACAATCCGTTCATTAAAAGAACGGTGTTTTTACAATCTTAGCTTTCAATGCTTTATTTCTCACCCGGATAAAAATTTCGCTATCCAGCTTATGAAAACCGCTTTTCACATAGCCTGTACCGATAGATTTCCCGGTTAAAGGCGAAACCGTACCGGAACACACCACGCCGATCTCGTTCCCTTCCGCATCCTCAATCGGATATCCCTGCCGGGCAATTCCTTTATCCAATACTTCAAAAGGTTTCATATAGCGGACCGGTTTGTCGTTTTTCAATTTTTCATGGTATTCCCGCATGATAAAATCGTTTCCCGGCACAAATTTGGTAATCCAGCCCAAACCGGCTTCAATCGGCGAATGATCGTCGTCGAGCTCATGGCCGTATAAACAGAAACCGGCTTCCAGCCGAAGGGTGTCGCGTGCCCCCAAACCTATCGGTTTGATTCCGAATTCAGCCCCGGCCTCGAAAACAGCATGCCACAATTTTTCAGCGTCTTTATTGTAAGCATACACTTCACAGCCACCCGATCCGGTATATCCTGTAGTTGAAAAAATCACCTTGTCGATTCCGGCAAACGGAATTTCCTTAAAAGTGTAATATTCCATATCGGTGATATTTTCGGATGTCAATTTTTGCATCGCTTTCAAAGCCAAAGGCCCCTGGATGGCCAGCTGGCAAATATTGTCGGAAGCATTTTCCAGCTCAACACCGGGCTTCATACCCAATTCTTCACCGTGTTTCACTACCCAATTCCAATCTTTTTCGATATTTGCAGCATTCACCACCAGCAAATATTTTTCAGCACTGAAACGATAAACCAACAAATCGTCGATAACGCCCCCCTTATCGTTAGGGAAACAGGTATATTGTATTTTCCCATCGACCAGCGCGGCCACATCGTTAGTCGTTAATTTCTGCACCAGCTCAAATGCTTTCGGACCTTTGATCCAGAATTCACCCATATGCGATACATCGAACACGCCTAATTTTTCACGTACCGTCAAATGTTCGTCTTTAATACCGGAATATTCAATAGGCATATTATATCCTGCAAAAGGTGCCATTCTCGCCCCAAGCGCTTCATGAAAATGAGTAAAAGGAGTTGTCTTCATTTTATAGCATTTATAATTCTTATAATTAGTTTGTAATAATATCCAAAAATATATCGAATGTTCACAAAGATATAATTTATATTTTTCAACACTCTTTCTTTTTCAGCTTTTTTTACCTCCTTCTTTTACAATTTCCTACAAAAAACATTTGTTTTTTTATACAAATTGTTCTACTTTCGACAATTAAAATGGGTCGTTAAATATATTTTTGTGAATATATTATAAGAACCGACAAACAATTTCAATTTAAAACTAAACTTAAACTATAAATTGGTATAGACATGTTTACAAAATTAACGGAACAGAACGGCTGTGCAATTGCTGAGTTTACTGATGTGAAAAGGTTTACCCTCGCTATCATAGAGGATGTAAAAGCAGAATTGAAACCGACGCTCAGCACAGAAGGGAAAAAGGTCATATTAAATCTGGAGAACATAGAATTTATCGACAGCAGCGGCATCGGATGTATCATTTCGCTGATCAAGACCGCTAAAAGTCATAATTCAGGAATTAAATTATGTAACTTATCGAAAGAAGTGAAAGGTATTTTCGAACTTTTACACCTGCAAATGATCTTAGACATCGAACAGGATGTAGAAAGTGCTATTAAAAAATTCAACTGATTTCTTATTGAGAAAAAAGAAAGGGGGACAGAATTTCTGTTCCCCTTATTTTTTGCAGAAAATTTAAACCGTCCCTGCCGCTTATCCTTTCGGCCTTTACGATAAGCCCGTACCGTTCCGGTTTAAAGTCTTGAAAATTCAATTTTCCTTTTTCAATCTCCGAGGGTGGCCACCATCACCGCTTTAATCGTGTGCATCCGGTTTTCAGCCTCGTCGAAAACAATGGAATGAGGCGACTCGAATACCTCTTCCGTCACTTCCAGTCCATTCAATCCGAATTGCTTATGGATATCCCGCCCTATCTCTGTTTCTAAGTTATGGTAAGCAGGCAGGCAATGCATAAATTTACATTTGGGATTCCCCGTCATTTCCATCGCTTTTTTATTCACCTGATAAGGCAGCAACAATTTGATTCTTTCTTCCCACACTGCTTTCGGCTCACCCATCGACACCCATACATCGGTATATAAGAAATCACATCCCTTCACTCCCTCTTCTACCTTGTCGGTTACCGTAACTTTCGCTCCCGTTTCCTTTGCAATTTCCCGGCAAGCGGCCACCAAACCCGCTTCCGGCTGAAGTTCCTTCGGAGCGACGATTCGGACATCCATACCCATTTTAGCCCCGCCTACCATTAAAGAGTTTCCCATATTATAGCGGGCATCTCCCATATAAGCAAAGGTCACCTGATGCAACGGTTTATCGATATGTTCCGACATCGTCAGAAAATCGGCCAAAATCTGAGTGGGATGAAATTCGTTGGTCAGTCCGTTCCACACCGGAACTCCGGCATATTCCGCCAGCTCTTCCACCACATCCTGCGCAAAACCGCGATATTCGATTCCGTCATACATCCTACCCAACACTCTGGCTGTATCTTTTATCGATTCTTTCACTCCGATTTGAGTACCGGAAGGGCCCAGATAAGTAACACGCGCCCCCTGGTCATACGCCGCCACCTCGAACGAACAACGGGTACGGGTAGAAGTTTTCTCAAATATCAGCGCAATATTTTTACCTTTCAGCCTGGGCTGTTCGGTTCCGCTATATTTCGCTTTTTTTAAATCTGCCGCCAGACTCAATAAATATTTGATCTCTGCCGGAGTGAAGTCCAATAACTTCAGAAAATTTCTGTTTCTCAAATTAAAAGCCATGGTTCCGATATTTTTGATTGATTATAGATTTAAGGCAAATATATATAAAATGCACCGATTTACAACGAAATCGGATAAATTCCCCCCTTCCCCGGTTAGGATGACATCGCTCATTTTTCACTCACCGGAATATCCTCCGGTATCTTGTAGCGGATTTTCGTATATCGTTTCTACATTCCACTTTTTTTGCTATCTTTGCAAAACATGAATGGAAGTGATAACACATATAAAATCAGACCTTTATTCAGGAAATTTACCAATAAATATACCATTGCAGGGCTTATTTTTCTGGTATGGATCGCTTTTTTCGACAAAAATAGCATTGTCGAAAAAATGCAGTTACGCAGCAAAATCAGTACCCTTGAAAAAGAAAAAGACTATTATCAGAATAAAATAGAGGAAGACAACCGCAAGATCAAAGAACTGCTCAGCAGTCCCGATAACCTTGAGAAATTCGCCCGCGAGCAATATCTCATGAAAAAAGATAACGAAGATATTTTCGTAATTGTAAACAAGCCGTAACGTGGGAAGGATTTTAGCGATAGATTACGGAAGAAAACGGGTAGGGCTTGCTGTAACAGACCCTTGCGGGATTATTGCAACCGGACTGCAAACCGTCCCGGCCCATGAGGTTCTCGTTTTTCTGCAACAATACATTACTAAAGAAAAAGTGGATCTTTTCGTGGTGGGGCATCCCAAACAAATGGATAATTCGGATTCTGAAAGTATGCAATATATCAAACCGTTCCTGAAAGCATTAAAACGGAAATTCCCGGAAATTCCAGTGGAAATGTATGACGAACGATTTACTTCCGTACTTGCCCACAAAGCCCTTCTGGAAGGAGGAGCTAAAAAGAAAACCCGGCAGGATAAAGCCCTGATCGATACGATGAGTGCTACCATTATTCTGACTTCTTATATGGAATACCGGAGAAATTTTAAACTGTAAAGCAAAATAAATTCAATCATATGTTTTTACCAATCGTAATATATGGACATCCTACTCTTCGGAAAGTATCCGAGGATATTACCATGGATTACCCCGACCTGGAAAAATTTATCAAAGATATGTATCAAACGATGGACGAAGCCGACGGGGTCGGACTGGCAGCCCCGCAAGTAGGGCGTAACATTCGGATATTCACCGTAGATGGCAGTGCTTTCGAAGATATGGACTCATCTTGCGCAGGATTCCGGAAAGTGTTCATTAATGCCCATATCACAGAACGCTGGGGAAGCGACGTTACCCGGAACGAAGGGTGTTTGAGCGTACCGGGCATACACGAAGACGTTACCCGGAAAGACCACATCCTGATCGAGTATATGGATGAAAAAGGAGAATTGCATAAAGAAGAATTTTCCGGAATCAAAGCCTGGATCATTCAGCATGAATACGACCATCTGGAAGGGATTTTATTTACCGACCATCTTTCAGGACTCAAAAAAAGATTATTAAAAGGCAAGCTGAATAATCTCAGCTTAGGAAAGTTCAAACAAGCTTACCGGGTGATCCTTCCGAAATAAACCGGATAAAATATATTAAAAAATGAAAATTATGTACTAATTTTAGTTGCATAATTTTCATTTTTTATTTGTATGCCGGGGATAAATTTTAAATATAAATATCCTTTCCTGCTTATTTGTACCGCTTACATGGCAGGAATACTTTGCAGCCACCCGTTCCACACTCCGGCCTCCCTCCCCTGCCTCTGGTTTACTATTTCAATACTTACCTTATATTCTGCCGGCACAGAACATAATTTTTATAGAAAACGTACGTTAAAGAAGATTGCCGATCTGTTTCTGTTAGGCACTATTTTTACACTGGGTTCGTTCCTTGCCCGCCCTGCCTCTCCTTTATCTTTCGATCCTTCGGCGGTTTACCAGATAAAACTACACTGCGAAGAACAGCTTCCTCACCATAATTTCCTGCTAAGCACCCACAGCACCAACCTGTTTTTAAGCCGTTACGATACCGATACCGCTTTCCGTACGGGCGACATCGTGCTTGCACAGGCACGCATCGTTCCGCTTCCCGACAATTCGAATCCGGGTGAATTCAATTACAATCGATACCTCAGACAAAAACAAACGAACTATAGGCTGATTCCCTATGCCCGTCTAAAAATCATCGGGCACGAACGCAATATCCGGTCGACATTCGAAGAACTCCGGCAACGATTATTACAAAAAAGCGAAATCTTATTTCCCGACACCGTCGTCCGCCCATTGATCAACGCCTTATGCCTGGGCTACAAAAACGATCTGGATAAAAATATCCGGGATCATTTTATCCAAACCGGAACCATACATTTATTAGCCGTTTCAGGCTTACACACCGGAGCGATCTATTTATTGCTTACCTACCTGCTGTCCATTGCCGGACTGCCACGCCACAAAACCGACCGGCTCACGATCCCGCTCCTGTGGGGATATGCCTGCCTGACCGGATTATCGCCTTCGGTAGTCCGCGCCGCCACCATTCTCACTTTTATCGCGCTGGGAAAAACTTTAGAGCGGGATTACACTCCCATCAACGCCATTGCCGCCTCGGCTTTTTTCACTTTGCTCGTTCAGCCCCAGCTGATCGGCTCGGTGAGTTTTCTCATGTCTTACAGCGCCTACACAGGAATCGTCTTATTCTACCCTTATTTAAACCGCTTACCGGGTAAATTGCCGGCTATCCCGGCAAAATTATGGGCGCTATGCTGTCTCAGTCTTTCCGCCCAACTGCTGACACTCCCCATAAACGCTTATTATTTCCACACGATAACTCTCGGCAGCGTTTTGATCAACCTGCTTGCAATTCCTTTAGCTACAATCCTGTTATATGGTTCGGTGCTTCTATTTTTATTGCCTGTTTTTATAGGCATTCATGTATCGGTAATTATAACCTGGACCGGACACCTCCTTCTCTATACTTTAAATTCACTTCAGCCGATCGCTTTCAACCTCTCCGGACTCTACCCGACCACGTGGCATATACTTTTTATATACTTGAATTTTTTATTATTAGGTTGCCTGCTGCTCTACAAAAACAGGCTTACATTCGGAATTTCCATCGCCGCACTTTGCCTGCTGCTCGTCTTTTGCTGTTTCCACAATTATGAACTGGCTTCCCGCAAAGAACTCCTTGTATTCAACCACTACCGGGAATCTACGATTTTATTAAATTACCGGGGATATTACACGTTCCTGTATAACACCTCTCCCGGTAACACCCGTTCGCAAGCTTATATCCTTCAGAACAAATTAAAACCCTTACCCCCGCATTCCGGGCTAATAAGCGGCGGACTGACAGCCGAACGCAGCCGTCTGGAAATTCCGGGAACGTCGGTCTATGTTGCAGACCAGCATACCGCCGCCGTTCCTCCTTGCCGGATATTGATCGTTACCTGCAATGCCCTGCCCGAAAAGCTATTTGAAAAGGCTTCCGTTTATCCCGAACGGCTTATCGCCGATTTTTCAAACTCTTACCGCAATCTGTCCCGCTGTGAAAAATTTTGTAAAGAACACAACATCATTTTTGAAACCACCACGAAAACAGGCTGCGTCTTTATACCTTTAAAATAAATACATTTAAATGCCCGATTGATATAAATTTACTATATTTTTGCCCCTCAAATAGTATAATGATAACAAAATGAATATTGTCATTGCAGGAGCAGGTGCCGTTGGAACCCATCTTGCCCGCATGCTTAGCCGGCAAGAACATTGTATCATGCTAATTGATGCCGACGGTGAAAAGCTGGAAGAGCTGGAAAGCCAGATGGACATTCTTTCGGTAGTAGGCTCGTGTACTTCTATTGGTGCGCTCAAAGATGCACAGGTCGGAAAGTGCGATTTATACATTGCTGTAAATCCGCTGGAAGAACAAAATATAAACTCGGCGATGCTGGCCAAAAAATTAGGAGCCAAGAGAACCATCGCCCGCGTGAATAATAGCGAATACCTGGAAACGGAAAATGCCGAATATCTCCGTTCCATAGGCATCGACTCTTTGATCTATCCCGAACGGTTGGCGGCAGAAGAGATCGTTGCCGCTTTAAAGCAGATCGGCTCCCGGCAAATGCACGAATTCTCGGACGGACGTTTGCAGCTATTGGGGATCAAACTATGGGACAATGCCCTGATATTAAACCACACTCTCGCAAAAATGGCGGAGATATACGGGGCAGACCAATTTCGGATCGTCGCCATAAAAAGACAAAACCACACGATTATCCCGAGAGGAAACGACGAACTGAAATACGGAGACCTGGTGTTTATCGTCACCCGTCCTTCTTTCGTTTCCAATGTTTTCGCCTTATGCGGGAAAGAGCAGTTTGAAATCAAAAATATCGTGATCGTCGGTGCTTCCCGCATCGGTGTCAAAGCAGCTTCTTTGCTCGAAAAGCATTACAATGTCAAGATTATCGAGAAAGACCGCGAAAAATGTATCCAATTAGCCGATAAATTAAAATCGACTCTGGTCATCAACGGGGACGGGCGCGACCTCACCCTGCTACGCGAAGAAGGTATCAAAAATATCGATGCTTTCATTTGCCTGACGGGTTCATCGGAAACCAATATCCTGTCTTGCCTGCTGGCCAAAAAAATGGGCGTAAAAAAAAGTGTGGCGGAAGTGGAGAACATCGATTATATCGATCTGGCGGAAAACATCGGGATCGGAACGCTGATCAACACTAAGCTGATCGCAGCTTCGCACATCTATCGTTATACCATGAATGTCGATGTGCGCCATCTGAAATTCCTGACCTTCTCGGAAGCCGAGGTTTTCGAACTGGTCGCTCAGGAAGGCTCTAAAATCACCCGGAAACAACTGCAATACATCAATTTCCCGGTAGATGCCACCGTGGGTGGAGTGATCCGCGGAGACGAAACGATCATTGCAAAAGGCGACGTTCAGATATTGCCGGGAGACAATGTAGTGATTTTCGCCCTACCCAGTGCTGTAAAAAAAGTAATTAAGTATTTCCAGAAATGATAAATTTCCGATTTATCACCAATATCCTGGGCAGGTTGCTACTGCTCGAGAGTGCTTTTCTTTTCGCATGCGTCATTATATCCCTGATTTACCGGGAAAACGATGGAATGGCATTTTTCTATTCCGCTTTGATTACAGCGATCACCGGTGGAGTTTTGGCCTATTTCGTAAAACCCAAAGACCGTGTGCTGGCTAAAAAGGACGGTTATTTCACGGTGACGATGGTGTGGATTATTTTTTCCATATTCGGTAGCCTGCCTTATATTATAGGAAATACCATCCCTTCGTTCGTCGATGCCTTCTTCGAAACCATGTCGGGATTTACCACCACCGGTTCCTCCGTCCTCGATCATGTCGAAGCATTGCCTCACGCCACCCTGTTTTGGCGTTCCCTCACTCAATGGCTGGGCGGCCTGGGGATCATCATGTTGTTTTTGGCGATCCTTCCCAGCCTCGGCATAGAAGGGAGAGATCTTTACGTAGCCGAAGTAACCGGCCCCACCCATAACAAAACTTCTTTCACATTCAGCGCATCCGCCCGAAGGATGTGGTTTCTGTATGTCGGGCTTACCCTCCTGCAATCCATTCTCCTGTATGTGGGAGGAATGGGAATTTTCGACAGTGTTTGCCACGCCTTCACTTCTATGGCCACCGGAGGTTTCTCCACCAAACAGTCCAGCGTGGGTTACTGGGATTCCGCTTACATTCAATATGTCATGGTAGTCTTCATGTTCATTGCAGGGTGCAATTTCGGATTACTATATATGGCCGTAAAAGGGAATATCTTAAAACTCCTGAAAGACAACGAATTTCAATTATATATCGGGATCACGGTCGTTTCCAGTCTGATCATCGGGATAGGGCTTTACCTGAGCGATTGGGGAAACCTCGAGAAAAGCTTCCGGGATGCTACCTTTCAGGTCGTAACCCTGATGACCACCACAGGATATGCCACAGCCGACTATTTACTATGGCCCCCCTTACTGGGCTTTATCCTTCTTTTACTGATGTTTACGGGGGCCTCGGCGGGCTCGACGGCAGGAGGGATAAAAGTAGTTCGAGTATTGCTATTGTTCAAAAATTCATTTATCGAACTCAAAAGGATTATCCATCCCAACGGAGTCATTAACGTGAAATATAACAACAAAAGCGTTCATCCCAACATCATGACCAGCATCATGGGATTCTTTATCCTCTATATTATTATCGTCACATTCAGCAGCCTGATCATGACGCTTTTTACCGAAAACGTCGTTACGGCAACCAGTGCCGTCGTTACCTGTATCAGCAATGTGGGGCCCGGATTTGGAAGCATCGGACCGATGTACAGCTTTTCCCACATGAACGACTTTGCCAAAATATTCCTGGCATTCGTCATGCTGGTCGGCAGGCTGGAATTATTTACGGTGATGGTGTTATTTACGAAATCGTTCTGGAAAAAATAATCACGACATACGCTCCAAAGTCAGATCGGGTAAATCCTGTAAAAACTGGAACAAAAGAGTTTCGTCGATATGCCGTTTAGTCTTGACCACCAAAGTGACATGGTATATATCCGTATTCTCAGAGCGTTCCTGTTGCACATCATAGCTGCCGATCCGGTAATTCCGGATATGCAGTTCATTGGCAACCCGCTTTAAATTTTCCTTATCTTTTGTGGAAAACACCAGCAAAGAACTGTGTTCGCCCACATTTTTAAAAACGATCGTCAAAAACTCCAAGCCGACCAAAGTCAGCACCATAGCACACACTCCCACCCAATACATGCCCGCACCCACCGCAAGGCCGATTCCGGAAGTCGCCCACAATCCGGCCGCAGTCGTCAATCCACGTACGAATTGCTTTTGAATCAGAATCGTCCCCGCTCCGATAAAACCGATTCCGCTAACCACCTGCGCAGCAATACGGCTGGGGTCTAAACCTATTCCCGGTTTTCCCAGCACATCGGCAAAACCATGCTGGGAAACAATCATAATCAGTGCACTGCCGATAGCCACCAAAAAATGAGTACGCAACCCGGCCTCCTTAGCCCGGTATTCTCTGTCCCAGCCGACAATGCCTCCCAATACGCCCGCCACGACCAATCTCAAAACAAAATCCCAATACATAATGCCTCCTTTCTATTTTAACAATACGTCTCCCTGCATAAAAACGTTTCTATCCTTTCACAACAAAAACGATACCGACAAAAAAAAGCTGTCCTACAAAACGGACAGCTTATACAGACATTTTCTTATCATTCCTTATTCGATCTCTCCGATTCCCTGACGGATCACTTCTGCTTCTTCCCCGGTACAATCTACGACCGTCGATGCCACATTATGTCCAAAACCGCCATCGATAACCACATCCACAATTTTTTCATATTTCTCATGAATCAACTCGGGATCGGTCATATACTCGACAATCTCATCTTCGTCATGCAAAGAAGTGGTCAATAAAGGATTTCCCAACTCCTCTACAATAGCATGTATTATAAAATTATCCGGGATACGGATCCCGATCGTTTTACGCCGGTTCATCAATACATTGGGTAATTTGTTCGTTGCGGGCAAAATAAACGTAAAAGGTCCGGGCAAATTCCGCTTCATAACCTTAAATACATCGTTATTTACTTTTGCATAAGCGGCGATATTACTCAAATCACGGCAAATCATCGAAAAATTGGCCTTTTCCGGCTTCACTCCCTTCAATTGAGCCACCCGCTGCACCGCTTTGACATTGTTAATATCGCATCCCATAGCATACACCGTGTCTGTGGGATAAATAATAACTCCGCCGTCACGTAAACGATCCACAACTTTAAGAATATCCCGGCGATTGGGATTGTCCTCGAATAATTTAATAAGCATTATGAATTAACTTTCTTATAATCTGCAAGGAATTTTTCCAGTCCGCTTTGTGTCAGCGGGTGATTCAGCAATCCCTCAATAGCTGAAAGAGGACACGTCGCCACATCGGCACCCGCCTCGATACATTGAATAATATGTTGAGTGGAACGGATAGAGGCGGCTAAAACCTGAGTCTGATAACCGTAATAGCTATACATATCCACAATTTTACTCACCAGTTCGATCCCGTCGCTCGCAATATCGTCTAAACGGCCTACGAACGGAGAAACATACGTCGCACCGGCCTTTGCCGCCAATAAAGCCTGTCCGGGTGAAAAAACCAGGGTACAGTTCGTACGGATACCTTTCCCTGAAAAATATTTAATCGCTTTTATTCCGTCTGCAATACAAGGAACTTTCACAACGATGTTAGGATGTAAAGCGGCTAGCTCCTCTCCTTCCCGGATCATTCCGGCATAGTCCGTCGCGATTACCTCCGCACTGACATCTCCGCTCACAATCTTACAAATTTCCACATAATGTTTCTTGATATTCTCATCTCCCTTAATACCTTCCTTCGCCATCAGCGATGGATTGGTCGTCACCCCGTCGAGGACTCCCAGCTCGTTAGCCTCCCGGATTTGCTCCAAATTGGCCGTGTCAATAAAAAATTTCATAGTTCCGTTTTTATTAGTTGATAGTTGTTAATAACGAAACAAATTTAGGATATTCCAGTCAATAAAGCTATCTTACACGCCGGAATTTTGCATGCTTATCTTAAAATTTTTAAATTCATCTCAGCTTAATTTTATAATAGTTATACTTTGCTCACTCATGAAAAAGACATATTTATTGTTTGAATCCGATGTCACATTTCGTGAAATCCCCTTTCTTAAGAATTTAAATATCGATTTACAATCTGCAAAAAGATTTGAATACGCGCACCCGATACCCTCTTTTTCCCGGACAGAAGAACTTTTATTCCAGACGGGTTTCAGTGAAACTCAAACTCAATGTACAATATTTCCCCAACCACGTACCGGAAATTTCTACACCATTCTACACTAATTCCCCAATATCATTTATGAAACAATTATTATCATACTGGAATTCAATAATATACACATCATTCAAATATATAGCACTCGCTTTGTATTATAATAAAAATGAGAATAATCAATAAGAAATCTAAAAATTCAGATTTATAATAAAAAAATGTCCTCCTAACGCAACCATTTGCAAAACCTCTGCATCTTAATAACGTATAATGACGATACATAACAAGACACGCTATGACAAAGTACAGATTTACCAAACGACTAAACGACCTGCTGCAAGTAGGGACAATTATTGCCATTCTGATGTCTTTTGCCGGTTATGAAGCCCAGCAAAAAAGAGTTTCGAGTAATCCGCAATCTACCAGGGAATACACGAAATCGTCAGCTCCTTTAGATAAAATGATTCCTCAGGGAGATACAATCCGTATCACGAAATCGACCGTATATTCAACGATATTCAACCCTTTCTAAAAGTTATAGGCGTTGTTTACAATTCATTGAAACGGTTCATCTTCAAAAAATATTTTTTTAAATAAGACGTGTCAAAACAGGGTTATTTCCCCTGTTTTCTTTTGTCGTTCCCTGCAACTTTAGGTATATTTATATAACAAATGTAACATGCAACGTCATTAATACTTGTGCGCACAATATCGATCGGGGTTGGTTTTACATAAATTATTTTAATATTCATAAAAAAATAAGTCATGGAAACAACAAATGCAGCTCTTATCAATTTTTACATCACTTCTCACCTCAATATGCAGAGAGGAATGGAAGGTGTGGTAGCACAGGTAAAACTTTTTAATTCCAAGGGAACTCTCGTCGCAACAGGCTGTAACAAAATCTACCAGTACGATTCGACCCCTAAAGAGGATTATGTCATTTCTTCGTTTGCAGCCCTGATCGATCCAGCCGAAAACTACTATATGGAATACAAGGTTTGCTGTAAATTCGTGTCGCAACTCAGCGGCAGTATCCGGTTGGGAAATGCGGAAGTACTGAAATTCAATTCAGGAACAGAAGTTGCAAGATACACTGTAAACAATAGTAACAATCCCATTAGCGGAGCGGAAATCATAAACAACCAATACATGCCGACCATCATCGATTACAGTGCGTCGTTGCCTAATACGGTCGAAGTTATATTCTCTTAATCGGACTAACATCGAAAAATATAGGTGATTTTTAATTCTACAAATAAGGGACAGATATTTTCTGTCCCTTTTTTAGCTTCTCTCACTTCATAGCACATAAATCACCTTACTGTATTTTATTCATCTCCCCCTTTTCTATAAATCATATTGACTGCATTTTACAGCTTTTCCCCGATCACCCGCCTTCAACACTTTCCTCCGGCGATCTATCTATCTATCTATCTATCTATCTATCTATCTATCTATTCCGTAAAAATCCGTTTTACACCGACACGCTTATTCTATTACCCGGATCAGCCTATTTTCCGGAAATCGATAGGCGAAAGACCTGATTTTCTTTTAAAGAATTTACCGAAAGAAGACTGATCTGAAAAATTCAATAAAGCGGCAATCTCCTGGACAGACAGCTTTGACTGTGTCAGTAACGTACGGGCATCGCTATACAGCATTTCAAATATAAAATCGCACACGCTCTGCCCTGTCACCCGCTTAACGATCAACGTGAGGTAATGCGCCGACAAATTCAAGCGGGAAGCGTAAAATTCCACTTTATGCTCCTCCCTGTAATGAGCCACCAGTAATTCGATAAAAGATTTTATCATGCTTTCATAACGGGTTAAATTTCCTTCGCCGTTCGAAACTGCATAGCGCTCGATGATATTACTCAGATCGAGGTAAAAAGTGAAAAGGCTATTCAATACGATCTCCTTATAATAGAAATGGTCGGAGCGGTCGATCGTTTCATTGACGGCAAAAATCCTTTGGGAAAGCAGCACGGCATTCTCCGGAACTAACTTTATAATCGGAGAGTTATAAAGCCGGACTCCATACTTCACCCGGTGGTAAATCATATCCGTCGAATCCATTTCGTTGATAAACTCTTTGCTCACCAATAGGCACAGGCATCTGAAATCGGGCGTGCAATCGCTGAAATTGAACAGATGGGAGGAAGACAACACCAGCAGATCGTCCACCCCCACCGGGTAAGCCCTATAATTTACACACACAGTACCTTTTCCTGATAATACCAATACCGTAATAAGCGCATCAAAATAAACAGCCGAAGCAAACTGCGAAACAACATCCTGATAACCAATCGTCAGGCAATTCACCTTTTTCCTCAAATCGCTTGTATTATCGCTACTGGAAAACAATTCACCGATATTTTTTATACGCATTTCTTTCTTCACTTTCTCCCTTTTTTTAAGTTTTACAAAGATAACACTATTTAGGAGTATGTCCAAATTAAACCAATTTTGTGCAATTTCAGATTTTCAATAAAAATCTTTTTCCCCGAACTTTGCGACCGATTTTACAAGACAAACAACAGACGATAAATACCCATAACATGAGAAGAATTAAAGGAATTCTACTACTTATTTTATTCTTAGGCCACTTGCCTTTTTTAACAGCCCAAACGGTTTTAAAACAAAGAATGAGCATCGAGGATTTGTTTCTATTGGCAGATTCCAACAGCCGGAGCATCCGTACCTTTCAGATCGGGGAACGGGAAGCCGAACAGGCGGTAAAAGTTGCCAAAAACGCAAATCTCCCTTCCATCGATGTCTCCGTTTCGGCAAGTTATTTAGGAGATGCCTGGCTGGCGGACAGGAATTTCTCGAACGGGGAAAATGCACCCATGCCCCACTTCGGCAACAACTTTGCCGTAGAAGCCTCGCAAGTGCTGTATGCAGGCGGAGCGATATCGAACCAGATAGCCATTGCCAGATTGCAGCAGCAATTAGCACAGTTAGACAAAGAAAAGAACAAGCAGGACATCCGTTTTCTCCTGGCAGGTAATTATCTGGAAATGTACAAACTGCAAAATCAGAAAGAAGTTTACCTGAAAAACATAGAGCAAACCCAAAAACTGTTGTCCGACATTCGCGCCAAAGAGCAGCAAGGACTTGCCTTGAAAAACGACATCACCCGCTACGAATTACAATTAAAATCATTGGAACTGGCACTCACTCAAATCCAAAACGGGATAGTGATCCTGAACAATCAATTAGTCACCGTGCTGGGACTTCCGGAAACAACGATGATAGAAACCGATACCTGCTTATTGGAAAAGTTGCCGGTTGTATTCAGCGAAAACAAATGGCAGGAAACAGCTAAGACGGAATCTCCCGTTCTGCAACAAACCCAACTGAACATTAAACAGCATGAACATCAGGAGAAGACGGCAAAAGCAGAACGCCTGCCCTCCGTCGCTTTGTTCGCCGGCGATTGCTTCGACGGCCCCATTACCATCGAAGTGCCTCCGATCGATAAAAACCTGAATTATTGGTATGTCGGCATCGGACTGAAATTCAATATCGCTTCCACGTTCAAATCCGGGAAAAAAATAAAGCTTTCCCGGCTCGCCACACAAAAAGCGATAGAGACCGACTTATTATCCCGCGAAAACATGCAGACCGCCGTCAGAGAGGCCTATATCCGTTTTCAGGAAGCTTTTACCATTTACGATACCCAATTAAAAAGCCTGGAACTGGCCACACAAAACTATCTGGTTATCAACAATCGCTATCTGAACGAGTTAGCCCTGATCACAGATATGCTCGACGCCAGCAATTCCAAACTGAATGCCGAATTGCAGGTAGCCAACGCCCGCATCAACATCATTTTCAATTATTATAAGCTCAAGAAAACAGTAGGAAATTTATAAACCATCCATTTAATATCGAAAACAATGAAACGAAAAACCAAAAAACTGATCTATAATATCACGGTTAGCCTGCTGCTTTTGGGTGGCATCACCTGGGTAAGCGCCCGTTTCGTCCATTTAGGGAATGTAGAATATACGGACAATGCACAGGTAAAACAGTTGATCGTTCCGGTAAATTCCAGAGTTCAGGGATTCATTCAAAAAATCTATTTCGACGAATATCAGCAAGTCCGTAAAGGCGATACCCTTGCCGTGATCGAGGATGCAGAATTCAGGCTAAGGCTGGCACAGGCGGAAGCCGACTACCAGAATGCCCTGTCCGGACAGGTGGTACAAAATTCGACGATCAGCACCATTCAAAACAATATTTCCGTATCGGACGCCGGGATCCAGGAAGCTAAAATCCGTCTGGACAATGCCGAACGGGAATACAACCGGTATAAAAACTTGTTGGAACAGGAAGCGGTCACCAAACAGCAATTCGATGCCATCGAAACGAACTACCAGGCTTCCAAAGCCAGATATGAGTTGCTGGTACGCCAAAAGCAATCCACAGCCCTTACCAAACAGGAACAAACGCAACGCCTGGAACAAACAAATGCAATGATCCAACTGGCCGAGGCAACGCTGGAAATAGCCAAATTAAACCTCTCCTATACCGTTATCACAGCTCCCTGCGACGGAACCACAGGCAGAAAAGAGATACAGGAAGGACAACTGATCCAGCCGGGACAAACGCTGGTGGATATCGTAGATCAAAACGATAAATGGATCGTAGCCAATTACAAAGAAACCCAAACAGCCAACATCCGGGAAGGACAACCGGTGGAGCTGGAAATCGACGCTATACCGGACATCGTCTTTAAAGGGGTGGTGAAATCCATTTCCCGCGCCACAGGATCGAGTTTTTCACTTATACCACAGGATAATTCAGCTGGAAACTTTGTAAAAATAGAACAACGCATACCTATCCGCATCGAATTTGCAGAGGGAAACGCCCCGGAACACCTGGAAAGGCTACGTGCGGGGATGAATGTGGAATGTATCGTAAAATATTAAACCTATGCACGAAACGGGACCTTTTTCTATACCGGCGATACGCAGTTTCGTACCGGAAAAAGTAAAGCCCTGGATCATCGTCATCTTCGTCATTATTTTCCAGCTTTCGGGAGGCGTTTATCTGGCTGCCGTAAGCGAAATGGTCGGGGGGATGGCTTTAATGCAGGAAGACATCATGATGGCAGGCTACGCTTCCATGGTCGGAATGGCTTTAACCTTCACCGTCATGTTCCGGTTAAAATTCCGCTTTGCTTCGAAACCGACGTTACTCGCCTGCTGTATCGCTATCATTTGCAGCAACCTGATCTGCGCACACACCCGCAACGTTCCTCTGCTCGTTGCCGTCTGCTTTATTGCAGGGATTTTCAGAATGTGGGCGACCTTCGAATGCAATTCCACCATCCAGCTATGGATCACGCCGAAAAGGGATTTATCCGTATTTTTCAGCTACATATACCTGCTGGTGCAAAGCTGCATCCAATTGTCCGGATTAATCACCGTATATACGGCATTCTGGTCTAAATGGGAGTATATGCACTGGCTCGTCATCGGTTTGCTCGGAGCGATGATGCTGGCCACCGTCGTTCTTTTCAAAAGCTACCGTTCTATGCGGAAACTTCCTTTGTACGGGATAGACTGGCTGGGAGCGCTCATGTGGGGACTGACTTTGCTATGCCTTATCTTTGTGTGTGTTTACGGGGAACATTACGAATGGTTCGAATCCGTCTATATCCGGATGGCAGCCTTTGCCGGACTCGCGATTCTGGGTTTGAATTTATGGAGGGCTTCCTTTATCCGTCACCCGTTTATCGCTTTGGATACCTGGAAATTCAAAACCGTATATCTGACTTTCATTCTGTATATCGTTATCGACCTTTTACTGGCTCCCTCCCATCTGTTCGAGCACGTCTATCTGGAAACCATTCTCGGTTACGACGCACTGAATGTCATATCCCTGAACTGGGTCGTCCTTTCCGGTATCCTTGCGGGAAGCGTCTTTACCTATTACGTTTTCGCACGGCAGAAATGGAGCTACAAAAGCATGACGGTGATCGCCTTTTCGTCAATCACAGGCTATCTGATGTATTTTTATTTTACGATAGATTACAATTTACCCAAAGAAATGCTGGTATTCCCGGTATTTTTAAGGAGTTTCGGATACGTCATCATCGCCGTTTGCTTTTTAACCGCCCTCTCCCGGGTTCCCTTTCACTACTTCTTTCAGGCAATTTCAATACAAGCTTTTGTAAGCGCGGGATTCGGAGGTGCACTGGGAACGGCGGTATTGGGGCATGCCCTGACGGCTGCCGTCAAAAAAAATGCCATGTTGCTCGGAGCTACTTTAGACCGGGTACACCCCTTTGCCGGCCGCATCCCCCAGGGCGAACTTTACGGGGCTTTACAGCAGCAAGCGTTAATGATCTCTATGAAAGAATTATATGGCTGGCTTACTTTGTTCGGATTGGCGTGCCTTTTAGTATTCATGCTAAACGAAAGCACCATCCGCCCGGAATACGTATTCCACCCGAAATACAGGGTGATCCGCCGCTTCGTTAAACACGAATTGCGCATGATAACCAAAACCGAAAAAGTCTGAAATCTCTTTTTCTTTACTCCTCTATAAAGAGATGATTCCGTTATTTATCCTAACGATAAATAACGGAAAGACTTTTTCTATTTATGTTCCTCGCCGAAAGCCGGAAAATCATCCAGAAAAGAAAACTGTTTTTCAACATTCATACAACCGCAATAATGTTTCACCCCATTGCTGATTGCTATGTAACGGGCGGACATTACCAGATTGTAACCGAAAACCTGATCGAACACCTTTTGCGATAATTCCACCGCCGGAGCTTTACACTCTACAATAAGGAACGGTTCCCCTTTCCGGTCGAAGCACACCAAATCGAAACGGCGGCGCAACCCGTAAAGATCGATTTCCTTTTCCACGGCAATCAAAGACTGCGGATAACCTTTGTGTCCGACCAAAAAATGGATAATATGCTGCCTTACCCATTCCTCCGGAGTCAAAGCGACATATTTTTTACGGATAATGTCATAAATCACAGGCATCCCCTTCTGTTTCCTCACTCGATATTCAAAGGCAGGTAACGACAACTCCATAATTCACATTCTTAAAACGACTACGATTTATCCGGTTATTTTCTCTCTCGGCCACCGTTCCCTATTCCATCCAGCCCATTCCGGCATTCATCCGGGTTTTCTTGCCCTGAAACACCACCTCGAAAGGATGTTTCAGGTTACAATGCAAGCGGGTGATTTGCTTTTCATCTCCTTGCACCGTCAGGCGGCCTTTCTCCTGTTTCACCTTACAATTGTACCCGACCACTGTACCGTCGGCGCGTTCCAGAATAAAAGCATTCGTCAATACGGTCTCTCCGATGCACTTAAACACTTCATGCACATCGTTGTCCTGAGTGTTCACCGTCTGCCAGTCGCTAATCATATTCACATACTGTTCCCCGATAACGAACTTACGGGTATCGTATAATTTGGGATGCGGATTCCCGAAACTCAAATCGTCGAAAGTCACTTTCCGGTCGGGGCTGCATGCCTGCTCCACCCTCAAATGCGGATCGACGACAAAAGCCCAGCGTAAATTACCGTTCCGGTAATCGATCAGATTGGCGAAAGCCCCCATGGCATTAAAGGTCTGCTCCAGCCATTTTTCCTCCCCGGTCAATAAATAAGCGTAATAGGTGGCATAAGCCCGCCAACCGCTCCAGCCGTGAGGCGAATTAAACATATTGGGCAACATCTGCACATCGTACTGAGCTTCCCAATAACGCATGGTTCCCTGACGGCGGCGTGCATCCGGAACCCGCAACTGCGTGAGACAGCTATGGCTGTTCAATATTTTCATCATAGCATCCGTATAATGCTGCCTTTCTGCTTCATCTTGCTGCAATAAAGCAAACATCCCGATTTGTAAAGCCGAACAGGAAATCATTCCATCCTCAAAAGTCATTTCCCCTTCGGTCTGGAAATTACCCTGTGAAGCCACCAACTGGTCGATCGCCCGTTTTGCCGAAGCATAATGACGCTCGTAGGCTTCCTTCCACCTGGCTTCTTTTTGTCCCAGGCGTTTCTCCGCCTCTGCCAGTTCCAATATACTTTTGGCAATATAAATCACGCTGGTATATACCGTGCGGTGATTGTAATAGGCCCCGTCTTCCCGTTGTGAAGTGCGAATCAGCCAATCCGTCAGCCGGCAGGCATCTTCTAAATCTTTGATATTGCCTTCCGCCTCATATCTATCCACCAGGATTCCGATGATCCCGGCCGTATTCTGAATACGGCTCGCATAATATTTCGGTTCCATTTTCACCGTGTCGTGCAAAAGATCGAACACCAAATCAAAACGGTCGCTCAACGCACGATCCACCTGTTTGTCGGGGAAATATTTCGCTGCGATAAAAGCAGAGTAAAACCCATACCAACTCTCCACATGCGAAGTCGCTTTCTGGTGGTAACGCAGTGCATTTTCCCTGGCCTTCGTCAATGTCCATTCCCAGGTATGGGGAACGGCCAGAACGGCTTCCGCCTGCTTATCGCCACATATTATGCGCCACGCCGTCTCCGCCCGCTACAATCCCTTCCGGGGCAATACCACACTCACCTGCCTACGGTCGCTTCCCGGCTTCATCCGGCAGGCAATCTCTTTTCCGGCATCGTCGGTCACCCGGACAACCGGATTCTTTCCCCACACCTCGAACACGGCTTCATCGCCGGGACGAAACGAAGTCCTTTCCGCATAAATCATCGGAATATCGGCCATCTTAGTCACTTCCTGTTCGAGATTTTCTAACTTCCCGGCATTGACAAACGCAATCCGCCACGATTTCGACTCCCCTTGTTTCAACTCATACAAATGCTGCGGATGCCGGTCAGGCAACGGAAGCTCATTCAGTAAATCAAGATTCAGCGATTCGATACGGTGTCCCATAAACCAATAGGGAGCAGGGTCCATATAGCCTAAATTATAATCCACGCTCCACGAAGCCACAGGCTGTTCCGAAACCAGCGCCAGCGTATGTTCTTCCGGAGTTTGAAGATAGCCGTAGAAATGGGTTTTCTCACAACGCATCAGGGTTGGGAAATATTTATGAAACCAATCGGGATACTTGTCCATATAGGTATCTATCCCTAATTTCAACCCGGCTTTTTCCGGCTGGAAAGTCACATTTCCCCGGTTGGTCAGCGTAATCTCCATTGCCAGACATCCCCGGTATTCCCGATATTTAATCATACATTCCACCCCATCGATCGTCGCCACAAAACAATTATAACCGCTCGGCACCCAACGGGCTTTCACTTCCTGGTTTTCCCGTCTGGCATAAAAACAAGGCCCTGCTTTTTCTTTCTGCCGGAAAAACGGAATCGTATCGTTCCCCGACTTATTCCGGAAAATCATTTGTTCGATAAAACCATCCCGGCCGATCCGGCATTCCCAATTCCCTTTTTTCATGACAGTTTGCCCCATTCCTGTGATCAGACATTTCGCCCATGGCGGCACCAGTTTCATCTTGTCCGTCCGTTTCAGAAATACAAATGCAGTCTCATAATCCGGCTTTTGTCCCGGATAAATCCCGTCACCATCTGTAAAATAGATCAGTGCTCTGAGATTCTTCAGTTCTTTTCTCTCTTTTTCCTGACGGATCAATTCAAATACAGGGCGGAAATCTGTACCTCCCCTGCCCTGGATCTTAACGTTCCGGATGTATTCCTTCCACTCTTCCTCAGAATGGATCACATCCACTTTCTGGATAAAACAGTCGCACTGGACGATATATACCTTCATCCTGCTGAAAAAATTCTCTTTTTCACTTAAAATCCCATAGGTTTCACCCAGAAATCTCTGTACAGTTTCTCCTGAACATGAACCGGATGTGTCAATGGCGATCACCAGCTCCTCCAGACGGTTTACTTCTTTATACTCCAACGGTTCTATCAATGGAATATTTCCATAATGTTCCATTCCAAAGCTGTAAAAAATATAATCAAAGCTCTCCGTATCCAGCTCCACTTCCTCCCGCAGTCTGCAGAACTGCTTCAGAAATTTCCGGTAATCATATTTACTGCGGTAGATCTCATCCAGTTCTTCCTGCTGATCGTTTGTCTGAGTCCCTGCCCTGCTTTGCATACCGGTCTTATTCTGTGAGGTATAAGCAAGGATATGTTCCCATTTTTCCTTTGTTCTCCTGCCTCCTGATGCCTGTCCGGCAGTTCTCTGCCAGAATATGTGATCATCAAAAGTATTTGTGTTCACCTGTGTATCATCTGATTTTCTTTTCTTCAGGCTGATTTTGCCTTCTCCGACAGCCTTGTCGATCAGCTGCTCTACAAAACAGTCGCATTCCCTGTCCCATTCACCGGAATCTCTGTCAGGTTCCATGAAAATATGAAGGTACAGACAGTGAAGCAGCATGTGCAGATATCCTCTTCTTACTGCTGCCGGATCTTCCAGATATTTTTTCATAAGAAATACCGGATTAAAATAAATCAGCTCCCCGTCTGTCCCAATTGTATCAATGCTGCTGTCTGCTTTGTATTCCAGACTTGTAAATGCCCCGTCCAGATAAGGAAAGTCCAGATATAATTGATTTCTGCAGTTTTGCAGGATTTTTTTTCCGGTAAGTTCCTGCTCTGTTGTTGTTTTACAGTGAAAAGTCTTTTTTTGGGTATCCATATTTTTTATCTTTCAGATGAAGCAGCCATACCAGAGAACGCAGCTTTGCTTTTTCCTGTGCACATCTTATAAAATTCTCCAGTTCATTTGCGGAAAACCATCCGCATTTCTCGATCTGCTCCATCCTTTCTGTATCCTCATTCTCTATCAGAAGCTCCATTACAGAACGTATTCTGAGCTTCAGGTATTTCTGTATCTCCTGATATTTATCGGACTCTCTGTCCGGATTTTCCTGAAAATAAATCTCCAGAGCCTGTTCAAGCTTTCTGTCCTGCATCAGATCATCTTCCTCTCCTGTGAAATTACCATAACCACAATATAACACAAAAAAGCTTCATTTTAAAGTCCTGTTCCTGCCCCTCTATTGACTTTTCTTTCTGTTATGTTACTATAAAATCACATATATTCTATCACAGATGAAAGGATTTTATCTTATGAATACTATCAAAAAATTCATCCACTACTATGGTCCGTATAAAACGGTCTTTTTTATTGATCTGATATGTGCTGCCGTGATCAGTCTGATAGATCTGGCATATCCTCAGATCCTGCGGACTATGACAAAAACACTGTTTACTCAGGATCAGTCAAGGATTCTTCATGCACTGCCTGTGATCGCAGGAGGACTCTTTCTTATGTATGTGATCCAATGTCTCTGCAAATATTATGTAACCTGTCAGGGACACATGATGGGAGCAAATATGGAACGGGATATGCGGCAGGAATTATTTGATCATTACCAGCAGCTTTCATTTTCCTATTACAGTCAGAATAATTCCGGTCAGATGATGAGCAAGCTGGTCAGTGACCTTTTTGATATTTCCGAGTTTGCACACCATGGTCCTGAAAACCTTTTTATCTCTCTGGTAAAGATCATCGGTGCTTTTGTCTTTCTTTTCTTTATCAATAAGAAACTGGCATTTCCATTGATCATCCTCGTTATTGTTATGTTTTGGTTTTCCTTTAAGCAGAATGCCCGAATGCAGACAACTTTTATGGAAAACAGACGTAAGATCGGGGATGTCAATGCAAGTCTCCAGGACACACTTTCCGGTATCCGTGTGGTACAGTCCTTTGCAAATGAAGATATTGAACATAACAAATTCAAAAAAAGCAATGAAGCTTTTCTGCTTTCAAAGCGTGATAATTATCGCTGTATGGGAAGCTTTATGAGCTCTAATCTGTTCTTTCAGGGAATGATGTATCTGGTCACTCTGGTGTATGGCGGTTATCTTATTGCCAACGGAGAAATGCAGACTGCAGATCTTGCCATGTATGCACTTTATATCGGAATCTTTATCAGTCCGATCCAGATTCTGGTCGAGCTGGTAGAAATGATGCAAAAGGGTCTTTCAGGCTTCCGCCGTTTCCTTGATGTTATGGAAACAGAGTCAGAGATCACAGACGCTCCGGATGCCAGAGAACTTACTGATGTGAAGGGACATGTAAGCTATGAGCATGTATCTTTTCATTACAGTGACGATAATACCCCTGTTCTCAGTGATATCTCTATTGATATCCCTGCCGGAAAGTCTGTGGCACTTGTGGGTCCGTCAGGTGGCGGGAAAACTACTATCTGTTCTCTTCTGCCACGCTTTTATGATGTAACAGAGGGACGGATCACTGTTGATGGAAAAGATATCCGCAGCCTGACCCTGAAGAGTCTCAGAAATAATATCGGAACTGTACAGCAGGATGTCTATCTGTTTGACGGTACGATCCGGGATAATATTGCATATGGAAAACCGGGAGCTTCTGATGAAGAGATTATTGCAGCTGCAAAGCGGGCAAGCATTCATGATTTTATTATGGAACTTCCACAGCAGTATGATACCTATGTCGGAGAACGCGGAACAAGACTTTCGGGCGGTCAGAAACAGAGGATTTCCATTGCACGTGTGTTCCTGAAGAATCCACCGATCCTGATCCTTGATGAAGCTACGAGCGCTCTGGATAATGAGAGTGAACGATGGATCCAGAGAAGTCTTGAAGAGCTTTCACAGAACCGTACTACTATTACCATTGCGCACAGACTTTCTACGATCAGGGATGCGGATGAGATTATTGTGATCACTGAGGATGGGATTGCTGAGAGGGGGACACATGAAGAGCTGTTGGATATGAATGGAGTGTATGCGGCTTATTATAATATGTGATTTTGTTTATAGTATCCGATAATAAACTGCGAAACAGTTATCTTTATATTTGCAATCTACTGATATATATTATAACAGCGCAGGAAAATTAATTGTCTGGCGTGCATTTGCAGGATACTTAGATATTCTTAGACGATAAAAATATGCGTTATGAGCCCACAGGGTCACTGTCTGAGCGACAGCGAGTTTGACCCTGCGGGCTCATGCTTTTAGCAGATTTTTATCGCCTTAGAATATCTTAGTGTCCGAAACCGCACGCCAGACAATTAATTTTCCTGCGCGTCCGTCAATCTATACTATTTTCGGTATACGAATGACGGGAGGCCGTCTTCACCGCAGGGGATCTGTACTGTTCCTTGGATCAGAGGGCGGGCGTAGTTTATGAAGGCTTCAGTGACGTCAGATCCGTCTTCTGTGATCCACTCTGATGGAACTGTTTTTTCTTCGTTGCAGATGGCATTGACGTCTTCAAGACCACATTCCATAATATAGGTTCCGTCAGAGGTTTCTTTGCGGATAAATGAGATCATTTTTCCTGTTTCGCCGTTGAGGGCTGCCTGTACGCCGAATTCTCCGGCTTTGATGGCTTCCTGCTGGTCAGTGGCGGACATCATGGATGCTGAGCAACGCTGGCTGACGTTGAGTTCTACAGAACGGGCTTTTACACCGAGGCGGTTTCTGACAAGGTTTTCGAGATATTTACCACAGCCTGCCAGCATTTTGTGTCCAAAGGTATCAGTGCCTACGGAATTGTCGTATTCACAGATAAATGTGCCCTTGTCGTCATGGATTCCTTCTGATACGCAGACAATGACATTGCAGTTTTTCTCAAAGGAGTTCTCTACTGCTTTAAGAAATTCTTCCTGGTCAAAGGCTGTTTCCGGAAGGTAGATGAGAAGAGGGTTGTCTCCTGTATATTTGCGGGCAAGTGCAGATGCAGCAGTGAGCCATCCTGCGTGGCGGCCCATAATTTCTATAATCGTTACGGATTTCTTTTCATAAACATTTGCATCTATGGTAATCTCGCGGACTGTAGAAGCTACATATCTGGCTGCACTTCCAAATCCCGGAGTATGGTCTGTGTGGATCAGATCATTGTCGATTGTTTTTGGTTCTCCGAGGATACGGATATCACTGCCTGTCTGCGCAGCATAACGGGAAAGTTTGCTCACCGTATCCATGGAATCATTTCCACCGATATAGAAAAACCAGCCAATATTCATTTCTTCAAATTTCTTAAAAAGTCTTGGATAAACCGGATCTTCCAGTGATTCCGGCAATTTATAGCGGCAGGAACCAAGATAAGCACCTGGTGTGACTTTCAGACCGTCAAGTTTCTCTCCCGGAAGTGCTTCGGCAAAGTCAAGAACTGTTCCATTTAAAAATCCTTCAATTCCGTTTATCATTCCGTAAACATGCTCAATAGCTTCCGGATGACGCATTCCCTCGGATACAACTCCGTAAAGGCTGCTGTTAATTACTGCGGTAGGACCGCCGGACTGACCGACGATCAGATTCTTTCTGGACATAAGAAACCTCCTGTATCGTTTGATTTAATGTGATTGCTTTTCATTATATCATACAACTGCCTTCCATAGCAATTCAATAAAAAGGTGTGTTCCCACATCCCCCTGTGAAAGCACACCTTATATTTCCCATATTCAGTTTCTGTTTTTATTCCCCGAATTCCCTGTGGTCTTCTTCCAGTTTCTGTTCTATTTTAATCTTTTTTTTTGCCTCTTCTTTCTGCTCATCCCGTGTTTTCGGAAGGATCACATTAAGCATTACTGCAATAATAGTTGCAAGGACAACCGGTGATTTACCGAAAATTGTTGTTACCCATGTGGGAAAGCTTGCAAGTGCAGCTGTTGCCTGAGATACACCCATTCCCAGTGCAGCTGCAAGTCCTACGATAGATGAATTACGGTAATCCATCTCAGCAGAAGCAACCAGCTTCATACCTGTCATTGCGATCGATGCAAATACAGACACAGTTGCACCACCCAGTACACACTGAGGAATCGTTGTCAGGATAGCTGAGAATTTCGGAACCAGACCTGCTATACCGAGAATTGCAGCTGCAAGTCCCAGTACCCAACGGTTGATAACCTTTGTAGTTGTAACAATACCAACGTTCTGGCTGTATGTTGCTGTGGGAAGTCCGCCGAGCAATGCGCCTACAACGTTAGAAAGACCATAACCAACGATTCCACGCTGCAGTTCATCATCCTTAGGTGTTCTGTCCATAGCTCCGATCGTAGTCGCTGAATAATCACCGATTGCCTGAATAGAGTTGATAGCAAATAAAATTCCCAGTGCAACACAGGAAGACGGCTCAAACTGTACTCCAAAATGCATCAGAGATGGAAGCTGACAGACACCTGCTTCCCCTATGCTTGAGAAATCTACCATTCCAAACGGAATAGAAACCAGATATCCCACTATAATACCGATCAGAATAGATGCCAGTTTCCAGATTCCCTTTCCAAAATGATTCAGAGCTGTAACAACGATCAGCGTGAAAAATGCAATTGCCCAGTTCTGCCAGGATCCGTAATTCGGACTGCTGGTACCGCCTGCCATGTAATTAATGGCAGTCGGATACAGGGAAAGACCGATGGTAAATACGACTGTTCCTGTGATTAGCGGCGGGAAAAATACCCGAATCTTCTTGACCAGCAAACCCATAACAACTGCTACGATACCACCAACAATCTCCGCACCCATGATTGCTGCTATTCCATACGATTCCGCTATCGCCTGCATACTTGGCACGTAAGCAAAGCTGACACCCATGATAATAGGCAGGCCTGAGCCAATTGCAAATTTCGCCTTTCCGCCAATCGGAAACAGCTGAAGCAAAGTTGACAATGCTGCAATGACCAGTGCCGACTGGATCAGGATAACCTGGTCTTCTCTGGAGAGTCCGCCTGGAACTGCTCCGGAAACGATGATCGCCGGTGTGACACAGCCAACGATCATAGCTACGACATGCTGCATGGCAAGGGGTAAAGCCTCACTCATGCGGGGAATTCCGTCAGTTTCAAAAATACTGCCTCTCTTCATAATTGCCTCCCAATTTCTTTTGTACGATTGTAACATTTTTTGTCCAAAAAAACAATTAGACAGCCTAATTATTTTTGGTCTAAAACTATACAATATTTACTCTTAAAATTTGGTTATTATTTTATCTTTTATATGTATTTTCCAGTATTTCATAAACCTTTCAGTTTATAATCTCAAATGTCCGATACAGATCCAGTCTTCCATAACCCCATTCCGGATTAGGGTAGATCAGATTCAGATCGCGGACCGCGCCTCTGCTCAGGTAATTTTTTACGCTGTTTCCGGTAAAGTAGGGCTCGTTTTCCCGAATCAGTGACCATTC
>OGOU01000593.1_pt1 | contig 31804 bp, 38 predicted proteins | sample 1552721 | NCBI WGS metagenome assembly OGOU01 (sample SAMEA2580176, study PRJEB22360) | human gut metagenome | biome: human gut; feature: human-associated habitat; material: faeces | place: Denmark | collected 2008/2010
ATTCCGTTTGGGTATTAAGTATGAAAAGGGAGCCCGCCGTAAAATCACGCAAGCAGTACCTTCAATATGCCAAAGACAATCGATTGACGATGGCAGGGATGCACCTGCCTGCGCCGGCATTCAAATAAATCACAATAAAGAAAACATACTCAATAAAAATGGATAATGCGGCATAAACATTTGTCGGTAAGATTTTCCGGGGTTAAGTTTACAAAATCACTATTCATCCTAAAGCTTTCCTATAATCTCCGTCTTTTTTCTTTTTAAACCCGTTACTCAGGAGTGCCTTTATTGAGAAAATGTTTTCTTCGGAAGGGTCTGCCGATATTTCTCGTCCGCCTAATTCAATAATTCTTTTTTCTAACTTCTGAATAATTAATTTGCTGATGCCTTTATTCAAATATTCCTCTTCACCAATCAGATAACCAATTTCATAAGTATGATTCTTTTCGACGACATCTCCATACAAGTTCTCAAAATCATGCCCTTCTTCCTCTAAATCTTTCAGGGAAAAGCAATCGGCATAAAGACAATACCCTATTTTCCTGTCATGGTAATATACTATAAAATGCGTCAAGAAATCGTATTTGCCATCTTTATTGCTGACCTCGTCCAGCCACGCTTTTCTTTGTTCTTCTCCATCCGGACAGAATCTTTTATAGATGTATTCTTTATCCAGCCATTTTTCAAATAACGGTATATCTTCGGCAAGCAAAGGCTTTAATATGATGTCGGTTTTGTTTACCATTATATTTATTTTCTGTAAGTAAAACAGGATTTTAAAGATTACTCTTCCCATACGTTCTTTATTGTTTTTAAAGAATAAAACGTATGAAATGCGAGGGAAAACCACACTATACAAAATAGCATAAAATATAAAACAGAGCCAATTACAGCCAATTCGGCGACATTTTTCAGTCCCCATCAATGTGCCACCGATTTTATCTGTTTCAGATGCGCAAAAACCCCTTTCCCCTCCCCGATTGAAAAGAAAAAACACCGTAAATTACGGTGTTTCATTTGACTTTTCACTTCAATTTGGCGGAGAGAGGGGGTCGGTGAACCTTCCCCCTTATATGCTTAAAAGTCAATACTTTTATTTTTCCAAACTTGTTATTGGTAACGAAATAGGCACAAATTTTAGAACCTTTTTTGTCCACCTTTGACCTATGCACTTCTGCATATATCTTGGGTTCAAAGATACATATAAAATTCATATCTACAAAATATTTAGCCTTCAATGTTTTAGCCTTAGTGCAAGGTGCAAGTCTATCTATATAGATGCTTGCACCTTGCACTAAAAAAATGCAGAAAAATTTGTTTGCTTGAAATAATGTTCGTAATTTTGCGAACAACAAATAAAGAAGGAGATATATTGTGAAGATTAAGAATGACATTGAAGAACAGGAAATGATTGCCCGCTTTGCAAAAGCAATGGGGCATACTACCCGGATTGCGATACTATTATTTTTAGCATCGCAGGAAAGTTGTTTCTTCGGGGATATTCACGATGAACTTCCGATAGCAAAAGCAACCGTATCCCAGCACTTAAAAGAACTCAAGGATGCGGGCTTAATTCAGGGAGAAATCGAAACCCCGAAAGTGAGGTACTGTATTAATAAAGAGAACTGGGAAATAGCCCGAAAGCTGTTCGCAGACCTTTTTAATGTATATGCAAAAAAGGATGTATGCTGTTAATCAGCATATATTTTTTCAGATAAATGTTCGTTGTTTGGCGAACTACTATTAATAACAAATAATGATTATATGGAAATTAAAGTATTAGGAACAGGATGTTCAAGGTGTAAAACCTTACTTACGACAGTTGAACAAGTCGTTTCAGAAATTGGCTTAAATGCAACCATAACAAAGGTGGATGATATTCTGAAAATAATGGAATACAACGTTATGGGATTACCTGCATTGGTGGTAGATGAAAAAGTCTTATCCACCGGAAAGACACTATCAAAAGAAGAAGTAAAAAAATTATTAACCCAGTAAAAAATCATTTTATGAAGAAGGTTCTTTATCTACTATTCGCTGCAACGGTTTTCTTTTCCTGTGGCAATGGGACAAACAAAAAAACAAACACTTCTGCACAAACAGAATCTAACGTTGAAACAAATGTGGTTAGCAATCCTGAACGTATCGAAGTTCTTTATTTTCATGGCGCACAACGCTGTATCACTTGCCGTGCTATTGAAAAGCATACCAAAGAATTGCTGGATAGCTTGTATTCGACAGAAATGGCAAACGGTACTATCGTATATAGAACGATAGATATTTCCCAAAAAGAAAATCAGGATATAGCTGATAAATATGAAGTTACTTGGTCGTCCCTGTTTATTAACAAATGGGATAATGGCAAAGAGAAACCAAACAATATGACCGAATATGCTTTTTCTTATGCCAAAGGGCAGCCGGATACTTTCAAAACCGGAATTAAGGATAAGATAGAGGAACTGAAAAAGTAGTAAGGAATGGAATACCTGCAATCACTTTTAGAGAATAGTAACATACCCGTAATAACAGCTTTTCTTTTGGGTATCCTAACAGCTATTAGCCCTTGTCCTTTGGCGACTAATATCACAGCAATAGGCTTCATCAGTAAGGATATTGAGAGCAAACACAAGATATTCGCCAACGGTCTGTTTTATACTTTAGGTAGGGTAATCACATATACGGTCTTGGGTTTTATCCTAATACCCATTTTAAGAGAAGGTGCAAGTATGTATGCTGTTCAAAAAGTAATCAGTAAATACGGCAGTATGCTTATTTCTCCGGCTTTGATTCTTATAGGTTTATTCATGCTTGATGTTATAAAAATCAAGATGCCGAAAGTGAATATAGGCGGTGAAAAAATCAAAACAAAAACCGGATGGGGTGCTTTACTGCTGGGGGTTTTGTTTGCTCTCGCATTCTGCCCTACAAGTGGCGTGTTCTATTTCGGAATGTTAATACCCTTGTCTGCTGCGGAATCAAGCGGTTATCTTTTACCAGTGGTATATGCAATAGCAACCGGACTTCCGGTAATAATTGTAGCATGGATTTTAGCTTACAGTGTATCAGGATTAGGAAAGTTCTATAACCGGATACAGGTATTTGAAAAATGGTTTCGCCGTATCGTGGCAATCCTCTTCATCATCATAGGAGTTTATTACGCAATCATAAATTATTTTTAAGGAGATATAGAAATGAAAACAATCGAAATTTTTGACCCGGCAATGTGTTGCCCTACCGGATTATGTGGGCCTAACATTAACCCTGAATTAATGCGGATAGCTGCTGTTCTTGAAACCCTGAAACGTAACGGGGTTAATGTAGCCCGTCATAATTTAAGGGATGAACCACAATTATTTGTGGATAACAAAGTAGTAAACCAATATTTGCAGGAACATGGTGCGGATGCTTTACCTATCACCCTTGTAGATGGCGAAGTGGTTGTATCAAAGGGATACCCTACAACAGCCCAGCTAAGTGAATGGACTGGAATATCATTGGACTTTATACCCGTAAAATAAAAAAACAAGAAAATGAAAGCATTTAATTTATCAGATATAGGATTAACCAAATACCTGTTTTTCACAGGCAAAGGTGGTGTCGGCAAAACTTCTGTGGCTTGTGCTACTGCTGTAAGTTTAGCAGACAAAGGGAAAAATATACTGCTAATCAGTACCGACCCTGCTTCAAACCTTCAAGATGTGTTTGCACAAGAATTGAACGGTCAGGGTACACCGATAGCAGATGTTCCCAGATTGACGGTTGTAAACCTTGACCCAGAACAGGCAGCAGCCGAATATCGGGAAAGTGTTATTTCCCCATACAGGGGCAAATTACCCGAAAGTGTTATTCAGAATATGGAAGAACAACTATCAGGGTCATGCACGGTCGAAATAGCTGCTTTTAATGCCTTTTCAGACTTTATTACCGATAAAGGAAAGCAGAATGAATACGACCACATAATCTTCGATACAGCCCCTACCGGGCACACTCTTCGGATGCTTCAATTACCATCAGCATGGAGTACATTTATCAGCGAAAGTACACATGGTGCATCTTGCTTGGGGCAGTTATCAGGACTGGAAGAACGAAAAGAGATATACAAACAAGCTGTTGTTACTTTATCGGACGGAAACGCTACACGCTTGGTGCTGGTTAGCCGTCCCGAAACATCAGCTTTAAGGGAAGCTGCCCGTTCATCCCACGAACTCTTATCACTCGGTATAAAGAATCAGATATTGGTTATTAACGGAGTATTGCAACAGGTGGATGAAAAAGATGCGGTTTCAAAAGAAATATATGGCAAACAGCAATCTGCTTTACAGAACATTCCGGCGGAACTGGCGGACTATCCCGCATTTGATGTTCCATTACGTTCCTATAACTTGTCAAATATTGCCAATATCCGCAGGTTATTGAATGAAGATAATGTTTCACCTGTTACTGATTATAAACCGATAACAGGTGAAAAGAGCATTGACGACCTTATCAATGACTTATATTCATCAGGGAAGCGTGTTATCTTCACTATGGGTAAAGGTGGTGTTGGTAAAACAACTTTAGCCACTAATATCGCACTTGGATTGGTTGCGAAGGGTGCAAAAGTTCACCTGACTACCACTGACCCAGCAAATCACCTGAATTATGAACTTGCTGAAAAAGCTGGACTATCAGTTAGCCGGATTGACGAAGAAGAGGAACTGAAAAAGTATAAAAATGAAGTTCGTAGCAAGGCTGCGCCTACCATGAGTGCCGAAGATATGGAGTACATCGAAGAAGATTTGCGTTCTCCATGCACACAGGAAATCGCAGTTTTCAAAGCATTTGCCGAAATCGTAGATAAGGCAGATAACGAAATCGTGGTTATCGACACTGCACCGACCGGACACACACTTCTTTTACTGGATGCTACACAAAGCTATCATAAAGAAGTGGAACGGACACAGGGTATCCCTGATTCGGTTAGCAAACTTTTACCACGTTTGAGAAACCCGAAAGAAACAGAAGTGGTTATCGTTACCCTACCCGAAGCAACGCCCGTGTTTGAAGCGGAAAGACTGCAAGCGGACTTACAACGTGCCGGGATAAATAACAAGTGGTGGGTGGTAAACTCTTGTCTTTCGCTGGTCTATACAGAAAATCCCTTCTTGCAATCAAAATCGCAGGGTGAAATATACTGGATTGAGAAAGTAAAGGAACTTTCAGACGGTAATACTGCATTGATAGAGTGGAAAAATCTATGAGAATATTAATTCTATGTACTGGAAATAGTTGCCGTAGCCAAATGGCTCACGGATTTTTGCAGTCGTTTGATTACACATTGGAAGTCTTTTCGGCAGGAACAAAACCTGCCGAAAAGGTCACTCCAATGGCTGTTCAGGTAATGTCGGAAGTTGGAATAGATATTAGTACCCATATCCCACAAAGTATTGATAAATATAGAGAACAGGAATGGGACTATGTAATAACAGTATGTGATAGCGCAAAAGAAAGTTGTCCCATATTTTCCGGTAATGTCAAACATCGTTTACATATCGGATTTGATGACCCTTCCGAATCTACCGGGACACCTGAATCTATCCAAAATGAATTTTTACGGGTCAGGGATGAAATTAAAATGCGCTTTCTGGAATTGTATCAGAATAAAATAAAGCCGGAGTTACCCGGCAAATGATTAAAAAATATCGTAATGGAAAAGAAACAAGGAATAGGTTTTTTCGAAAAATATCTTACGCTATGGGTAGCAATCTGTATCGTGGTGGGTATCGCCATAGGACAATGGCTTCCTGTCATACCGGAAACATTAAGCAAATTTGAATACGCCAACGTATCCATACCCGTAGCTATATTGATTTGGTTAATGATATTCCCTATGATGCTTAAAGTAGATTTTCAAAGTGTCAAAGATGTGGGTAAACGTCCGAAAGGAATTATCATAACTTGTGTAACCAACTGGTTGATTAAGCCTTTTACCATGTTCGGGATTGCTTATTTATTCTTTTATATAATATTCAAAGCATTAATTCCGGCGGAACTGGCAGAAGAATACTTGGCTGGTGCTGTCCTGCTCGGTGCTGCCCCATGTACGGCAATGGTTTTCGTATGGAGTTATCTCACCAAAGGTAATGCAGCCTATACACTGGTTCAGGTTGCCGTAAATGATTTAATTCTACTGGTTGCCTTTGTGCCTGTCGTAGCACTTTTGCTGGGTGTGGGCGGCATTGCTATACCTTGGGATACATTGATACTGTCTGTTGTTCTTTTTGTGGTAATACCGCTTGTAGCGGGAATTATTACCCGTATCACAGTGATTAAAAGAAAAGGGATAGAGTATTTCAATAATGTGTTTGTAAAGAAGTTCAATAACACTACTATCGGCGGGCTTCTGCTTACGTTGGTTATTCTTTTCTCTTTTCAGGGGGAAACAATATTGAATAACCCTTTGCACATAGTATTGATAGCTGTTCCGCTAATATTGCAGACTGTCTTAATCTTTTTCGTTGCATACGGATGGGCGAAATGGTGGAAACTTCCCCACGATATTGCTGCCCCTGCCGGGATGATTGGCGCAAGTAATTTCTTTGAATTAGCAGTTGCAGTCGCCATTTCTCTTTTCGGATTGCAGTCAGGCGCAGCATTAGCAACAGTTGTCGGCGTATTGGTGGAAGTTCCGGTTATGCTTATGCTGGTAAGAATTGCCAATAATACCCGGAAGTGGTTTCCAGCATCATAGAAGCCGAACCTAAATTATAATAGCTATAAAAGTGTCTGAAACTGAATTATTTAGTTTTAGACACTTTTTGTTTCATCTTAAAGAAAGATTATGCAGAAAAATAAATATACTAACTTAAATAAACCCTATTGCGTATGGAAGGATATATTAAAGAACATTTCGATGGCAAAATGCAGGATATTTTGGCTGAAATTCAAATGGTCGAATCATGCGAAAGTGATATTTTAATCACTTGTCAAAAGATGTTATTCTATTTGCAGGACGTTTTGGCTGAACTAAAACAATATGTTCTGTCTTATAAATTCAAAGATAAACCGGAAGAAATAGAGTTCTTCAAAGAATTGAAACCACAGATTCTTTGCCACTTGATATATTACAACAGTTTGTATAATATAGAACTTAAATGTCCAAATGGAAGTGAAGATGCCATCAAACAGTATTATGATTCCGAATTAAATCAACTTACTGAATTTTTCGATAGCAATTTGAGTTTTTATCAATATTACCGTACTAACGCCACCTATCTTGATGAAAAATATTTCCTTCGTGGAAAGCCTGATATACATTTAATTATAGATAGTTCATTCTTCGATTCCGACCCACAGTTTTCCACCAGTTACGATTGTAAAGTAGCAAAGATTTTAGCCAACGAATTGCTGAAAATTTACCTCACTAATCGGATAAAAGAACTAACTAATGACGGACTGCGTAAAAAAAGAAGTGGGTCTTGTTGTGAAATGATTTGGACAGGTTCAAAACGAGGACTTGTTGAACTAATCTATGCTCTTGATGCTTGTGGCGCATTTGATAAGGGCAATGCTGATATAAAAACAATCGCTCGGAATTTTGAAAAAATGTTCAATATTGATTTAGGGGACTTTTATCATATCTATATGGAAATAAAAGGGCGTAAAATAAACAGAACTAGATATTTAGATAATCTCCAAAAGGCTCTTCTTCGGCGGATGGAAGAAGATGATGAAATTTAATCCGATACGAGGTACTGGCAATATCGTAGGCGAAACATTTGTGTGTTTCGCTTTTTTTATTGAAAAAAATATCGCCACAGGTGGGCGAAACTGTGGTTTTTGTTCAAACAAAACACCTCATCTTTACAGAAAATCAATTAGTTACAATTATGGATGTCATAACGATAGAATCGAAAGCATTTAAGGAATTGGAAGCAAAGATTAACGCCATTGCAGATTATATCCTTAACAAACAGGAATCGGAAGATATAAACGAAGATGAAATATGGGTGGATAGTTACGAAGTCTGCACATTCTTAAAAATCAGCGACAAAACATTACAAAGGCTTCGGGTATCAGGCACAATCGCCTATTCCAATATTCGGGGTCGATATTTCTACAAAATCGGAGAGATAAAACGGATGCTGGAAGAACGACTGATTAAGAGCAATTCAGAATGTTTAAACGATTTAGTAACAAACCATAAGCTATATGTTAAGGAAAGAAGAAATCTTAGAAAGAACAAGTAACGGACTGAACGTTTTTAGATATTACATTGCTTGTCAATGGCGTGTAGGACGTAATTTCTTTAACCCATTGTATAAAGACAGTAAGGCTTCGTGTAATATTTATTTTGACCGAAAAGCCGGAGTGTATAAGCTGAAAGACTTTGGGAATGACGAGTATAGTGGGGATTGTTTCTACCTCGTAGGAAAACTGAAAGGTTTGAATTGTAACAATGCTAATGATTTTGTCGAGATACTGAAAACCATTAATCAGGATTTATCGCTTGGATTATCAGAGAATACAGATTCCTCTGTACCATATAACCCGAAGGAATCTATACTTGTCATTCCTGAAAAGAAAGCTAAACCATATAGCTTTCAGGAACAAAAAATTTCCCGGAATGAGTTGGAATACTGGGAAAAGTTCGGCATCACTTCTGAAATATTAACACAATACAAGGTTTGTTCCATTCGGGAGTTCAAAAGTGAAAATTCAGAAGGAAAACCTTACTCCATAACTTCATCATTGGAAGAACCCATATTTGGTTATAAGAGCAAACGATATATCAAACTATACCGTCCATTTTCTAAAATGCGATTCTTATATGGGGGTGATATGGGGGAAAATTATAGCTTCGGATTGGAACAGTTACCAGCCAAAGGTGATACAGTCTTTATTACTGGCGGTGAAAAAGATGTTCTTTCCCTCGCAGCGAAGGGATTTCATGCAATATGCTTTAACAGCGAAACTGTAAACATTCCGACAACTATCATTCATAAACTGTCATTCCGGTTCAAACATATCATTCTACTTTATGATGTAGATAAAACCGGGCTTGAGAGTTCTTCCAAACATGAAAAACAGTTGGCAGAATACGGCGTAAAACGCCTTCTATTACCACTTTCAGGAACAAAAGAAGAGAAAGATATATCCGATTATTTCAGGCTTGGAAATAGCCGTGAATCGTTCCTGAAACTCTTCCTTGATTTTTTAGATACTCTATACAGCGATACTATGACTATGCTGAAATCGTGCGAAATAGATTTTAATAACCCTCCGGCAAAGGCACAGGAAATCATATCTGCCGGGGATGTACCACTGGGAACACAGGGAAATATCCTTTGCATCACAGGTGGTGAAGGTACAGGGAAAAGCAACTATGTTGCTGCGTTGGTTGCCGGGTCAATCAGACCGGAAAATATTTGTATTGATACATTGGGAATCAATGTACACGAAAACAGCTATAATAAAGCTGTCCTGTTGTATGACACAGAACAGTCCGAAGTACAACTGTTTAAGAATGTTTCCAACCTTATAAAGCGGGCAAAACAACCGGAAAAACCGGAAGAGTTGAAAGCCTTCTGTCTTACCGGAATGTCCCGCAAAGAACGTTTACAGGCTATTGTACAAAGCATGGATAAGTTTCATTACCAATATGGCGGTATCCAGTTGGTTGTAATAGACGGTATTGCCGATTTGGTACATTCTGCCAATGATGAAGCCGAAAGTTTGCGGGTTGTCGATGAACTCTACCGATTGGCTGGAATATATCAGACCTGTATTGTTTGTGTATTGCACTATGTCCCGAATGGATTAAAGCTTCGTGGACACTTAGGGTCGGAACTACAACGGAAATCGGCTGCCATTCTCTCCATCGAACTGGATAATGAGCCTACTATATCGGTAGTGAAAGCCTTGAAAGTACGGGAAGGCAGCCCGTTGGATGTTCCGTTAATGCTTTTTTCTTGGGATAAGGAAGCCGGGATGCACCTATATCGTGGCGAAAAGCCCCGTGAAGAAAAAGAGAAACGGAAAGAAAAGGAACTGGTAAGCGTTGCCCGTGAAGTGTTCGACCAGCAGACATTTATCACTTATATAGACCTGTGCGAACAGATACAGCAGATTATGGATGTGAAGGAACGCACAGCGAAAAGTTATATACGCTTTATGCGGGAGAAGGAAATTATCATTAAAGACCCTTCAAATCAGAGTTATTTTATCAAAGGTCATTTTTAATCGGTTATTGTTATGAATATAGATAGAGAAACATTCATCGCTTGGATGGAACGTATAATGGACAGGTTCGATATGACCGAAAAGAAAATCGACCGATTGGCAACCCAGCGTAATTGTTTGGATGGTGAACAGCTTTTAGATAATCAGGATTTGATGTTTCTTTTGAAAGTCAGCCTTCGCACACTCCAGCGTTACCGAAAAAAAGGTATCCTGCCGTATATAAAACTGGATGATGGTCGATGCTATTATAAAGCTACCGATGTACACAAGTTGATTCGGGAGAAACTGTAAAAAATAATAGCTTATATCACCGACTTTCAGTATCTTTGCAGAAGAAAATTTGAGATAAAAAGCTGAAAGTTAATCTTTCAGAATTGATATATAACATAACGTTCGCAGAACGTCTCGATACGAAAACTGGCAATTTTTAAAAGAATAGGGACTACTGTGCAATGTCTATGCTATCGTTGTATAGCGTGGGCTTGCCTGTCTTCTATTCTTAGGTATGCCAGTACCTCGTATCGGAGCAGTGTGAGTTCCACGCTTCTTTTTGATGGGCTGACGAACAGTTTAATAACTGTTTAATACCTATTGATATGGGAATCTTAAAAGCGCAAATAGCTGTATCTCTTGATGGGTTCATTGCCCGTAAAGATGGTGAAATAGACTGGATTACAAAAGAAGTAAAAGAATTTATCAACAAAATTTATAGTTCCGCAGAAATACTGATTTCTAGCACAAATACCTATAATTTTATTTTTGAACGGTGGGGTGGTTGGCCATACAAAAGTAAAAAGACTTTTGTTGTCGCAAATACCCCCATAAATACTATTCAAGAAGAGTATTTAGCTTTCATAACCGACAATCCTTTCGAGATTATTCAAGGACTAAAAAAAGAAAAGGAATCCGATTTAGTCGTTATTGGAGGTGGTAAACTTATTACATCTTTAATCAATACCGAACTGCTGGATGAATTGACAATTTACACTATTCCTATCATGCTGGGTGAAGGAATACGGTTTATTGGAAAGACAATCGGTTCGGAATGGGGATTATCAGATTATCATTCACTGGATGGTGGAATATTATGTGCAGTATATCATTTTAGGCATGAGTTAGAATAAAGTTACGAACTAACAACTATGGCTTTTTGCCATATCTCCTCAATACTTTTCATTGATATACTGAATAAGTTGTTGGGATTATCTTTTTTTACTATAAATCGAAAACGATTAGTAGTCATTGGAAAGCAAAACTCGAATACTAATTCTGCATCAGGCTCATTTTCATCTCTCACCGTTAAATTAATTGGATAAATAGATGAATAAACCCTCATTTCAATAGTCCCCTTTTTATTTTTTTGATTATTATAGTTTGCAACAAAATTTTTTAAACGAGAAAAAGAAGTTTTGCTTTCTTGCGAATATCCCGTCCGTGCAAAAAAATCATTATATTTCTGAGTAGTAATGAGAAAACCTAATTCTGTTTTATTTGTATTATTCACAACTTCAGGATTTAACATTAGTAGCCTTATATTTATATTTCTATCTAACTGTTCCTGAAGATAAGATTCATTTTGAGAAATATTTGTCATCCCAACTCCCATAATTAATATAGTCTTTTTAGAATCTTTTCTTATGTCTTCATAATCAGTCAGTCTCATGCCTGTATTTTTGAAATTAGAATCAAAATCCAAAATTCCATAACTTCTTATCTTATTTAATAATATTAATTCATCGGAAGAAAAATCGTCAATCAATCGGCACTTATTATATACCCGTACAGTTTTTTTCCATAATAGTTTTATTATTTTGAATAGTGCAAAAAAAGTGAATACACCAATGAGTAAATATTGTATTAATGAACTGTATTTTTTTGCCAATAATTCATCACCAGAGTATTCAAATATTTTTTTGTAAAAGAAATCTTCAACCCCAACAAACAATGCCAATAGAACAGAAATAATACTAAGTGCAATAAAGATGGGATGGCTTAATATTCTATTAAGAAAGTGTGTCATTATATTTTTTTAATATGGTATCAACAAATATTTCTGTAAAATTTCTAATTTCCAACAATATATCTATATCATTAAATTGAAATTCATCAAAGCTATCCTTTATATCTAACATTTTCCACAACACATTTGTACAAATCTCAGGGAACTTATTTTCAATATTATATATGGAGTCTTCATATGGGTGGCAGTAAATATCAAAAAGACGCAAAGAAGCCCGTACAATTGAAAAAGTCCTTCTAATGAGAATAGGTATTAAGCTTTTTATTTGCTCATTATTTGAACGAAGTAATGATTCTATATAATATTCTCTTTGCCAAAAAAGCATATGGTTTATATAGAATAATGCACTTTGTTTTTCCTGTTCATCTGAAATTTTAAAATCAGGAATACTACCATATATAACATCCCTTACATCATCCCTTTTTAGTGCATTAATTATTATTCCATTAAATAAATATTGAGATAAATTTATATCCATTAGTTCCTTAACAGAAACTTGAGTTATATCTAAACGTATCATATATGACCTTTCCCAATCATCTATGATGTCAGAAAACTCAACTAAGTCAACACTCAAAATATCTTTCCATATAATTATTAAGTCGATATCAGACCATTGGTTAATAATTTTTTTATTTCTAAAAATTCCACCAAGTAGAACAACTGCTTGAATATTTTCAGGTTGAAAAGCTATTACTTTATCCAGAAAGTCTTGTAATCCTACATCTCTCATTACAAAAATATTTTTCTTTGCAAATATAGTGAATATTAGCAATCTAAGTACCATATTAACGAAAAGCCCCCAGTGTCCCCACCGGGTGCTAACCACAAAAATCCTCAATTACGGATAGCATAAAATCTATTCATAATGGAATTTTCTGTGGTAAAGATACGGAATTTCAGATTATTTTCTTGATTTCCCTTTCTTTTCAGGGAAAACGAATACCACATTAAACTGCTCGTCAAAAGCCAGTGAAGCATCAAAGGGCTTTCCGGCTTTACTCTTGAAGCCTTTTATCATTCCGGTTTTCTTCGTTGTTACCAATTCCGTAACCTGTTTATCCGTTAATTGCTTATCGCTTTTATTTCGGAAAATAACCAGTCCGCAATCAGGATTATCACACTTTGCCACTTTCGGATACTACAAAATCCGACCTGTCCCGCATTTCGGGCAGGTTAAATCCTGCTGCGTTGATAAGGTAAGCTGTACCCCTAAAAGTTCGCTGGTTATCTGTGAAGCATGAACTTCGGTACTTTTATGGAAAGTATCAGGATTCATTTCCCCGCTTTCAATCTTGGATAGTGCGTTTTCCCACATACCAGTCATTTCCACATCAGCGATTTTCTTGTCCCGGACTATATCGTAAACCGCCAGTCCCTTTTCGGTTGGCACAAGGGCTTTCTTCTCCCTGACAATATATTGGCGGGTGAAAAGCGTTTCAATAATCGCTGCCCGTGTCGCTGGCGTACCGATACCGGAATCCTTCATACTGGCTTTCAGTTCGGCATCTTCCAGTTCTTTCCCTGCATTCTCCATAGCTGATAGCAACGAACTTTCCGTATGTAACGGTTTGGGCTTAGTCTGCTTTTCCAGCAACTCAATATCGGAAAGGGATAAATCTTCACCTTCATTTAATGCTGGCAAAACGGTATTTTCTTCGCCTTCTTCTTGGGCGTTGAAAACCGACCGCCATCCGGCAGACTTTATTACTGTTCCTTTCACTGCAAAAATACTCTCGCCACTGGTGAGAGAAATTGAAGTAACTTCCTTGATACACTTTTCCGAAAAAGCTTCCAACATCCTTCCGGCAACCAGTTCGTATATTGCCTGTTCATCCGCCTGTAAACTACTGGGCTTATTCTCGGTTATAATCAATGCGTGGTGGTCTGTAACTTTTTTATTATCCACTGTTCGGCAGTTCAGACTACTACCTTTCATTAATTTTGCATAGCCGGCAAACCGGTCGTAAGTTTCCAGCAGGGAAATACGTTCCGGTATTTCATCGAAAACGTCCTGTGATATATAACGGCTTCCGGTTCGGGGGTATGAAATCAGCTTGCCTTCATACAGTTTTTGTGCAATAGACAGTGTTTTATCTGCGGAGAAATTAAGTTTTGTATTGGCTTCCTTCTGCAAGGTGGTAAGGTCATACAAAAGCGGTGGTTCTTGGTTCACTTCCTTACATTCCACCAATTTAACCTGCACCAGACCGCTATCCTTTATTATTTGCAGCTTGTCGATGGCAGGTTGCTGGCTATCGAATTTTTCTTCTGAAAGGGCTGAAAACTCAATGCTGTCTTTCCCTGTTTGTAATTTCTGTTGCCAATACTTCTGTGGAACGAAGTTCTTGTTCTCAAGATAACGGGAACATATCATCGCCAGCGTGGGTGTCTGTACCCGTCCCAAAGAATATGTCCCCCCTTCCGGCAGCTATACTTAACGCTTGGGAAGCATTAATACCGATAAGCCAATCTGCTTTGCTTCTTGCCTTTGCCGACCGAAAAAGGTTATCGTACATTGTCCCGTCCTTGAGATTCTGCAATCCGTCCCGGATGGCTTTATCCGTCAGGCTACTTATCCATAAGCGGACGAAAGGTTTCCGGCAATCAAGATATTGGTATATAAGACGGAATATCAATTCGCCTTCTCTTCCGGCATCAGTCGCAACGATAATCTTATCGCACTGGTCGAATACTTCTTTGATAACCTTGAGTTGCTTAACCGTTCCGCTATCAGGCTTATAACCTTTGTCGGTTTTTACCTGACGGGGAATAAGCTGGAACGACTGCGGTAGTATGGGTAAATTTTCCCGCCTGAAGTTTTCGATTCCGTAGGCATCAGGCATGGCAAGTCCTACCAAATGACCGAACGCCCAGGTAACGATGTATCCGTTACCTGAAATGTTCCCGTCATTCTTTTGTGTTGCTCCCAGTACGGTGGCTATATCCCTTGCCACACTGGGTTTTTCTGCTATTACTGCTATCATTATATAATTGGATTTTTGTGGTTAATAATTATTTCATTTTGCGACCTTGCGACTTTTTAGGTTTGTCGGGCTTCTGTTCTTCTTTCTTCTCTTCCCGCTTTTTCTTCTGTTCCCCTGTAGGTGTAGCCTGTCCGGGCTTCAAAGATTCTTTCGTATGCTTGGTCGCTTCGTTCGTTTTGCCTTCGGAATTGACCGCTACCTGTGTTTTATGTTCGTTGGTAGGGGTTATTTCTTTGGCTTTCTCTTTCGCTTTATCAGGATTGAATTTGTAGAAATCCAGCTTCCCTTTTTCATGGTTTACCTTTACATAGGCATTATATTCCTGACCTTCTTTATCTTTCAGCCCTTTTACATAGATGGTTTTATCCGCCCGCAAATCAGCCTACTGTTTGTCGGATAATTCCACTCCTGCAAGGAATTTGGGAATACGCACTCCTTCGGGCTGGTCGTTTCTTTGCTGTTGTCCCTGCTGCTGGGTTTGCTTTTGCTCTTTTTCGGGAAAGATAAATTCAAGACTGCGTTTTTCCGCATTGACCTGAACGAAGGCAGAAAACGGCTTATTCTTGGCGGAAATCATATTTTCAAGGAATACCGCTTTACCTTCCATCAGGGCAGCTTTTTGTTTTTCATCCAGCTTAACGCCTTTTATTTCATCAGGGAGTTTGAGGGACGAAGCCTTCATGGATACCAGTTCGTTGGTCTGTTTGTCGATGCTGATAAAAGAAGGTACGAGTTCACCTGTACGGTAGTTTTTTACATCAACAATTCTACCCATGTTTCCGGCTTCCCGGAGATTCTTTTTGTCTTCATCGGTAAACTGGTGTCCAAAGAACGGACGGTCAAGTTCCGGTTCTTTACGGATACCATGAATAGCCAATATCACATTCCCTTCACTGTCCGGACGGAACGAAAGCCGGGCATCCGTTTTCATTACCATTGACCCGAAGTTGGCTTCAATCGGAAAGGTAGAAGGCGACTTATATCCCCGCAGCATAGGTTCTAAAGCCTTTGACTTCTCAAGCTGTTCTTTGGTGATACCCAGATTTTTCAGGTCGTCCCAGTTGATTTTGTTAGGGTCGATGAAATACTTATTCGTATCAGACTTCTGTTCCTGTGCTGTGGATTCTTTTGGATTTTCCACTTTCAGGTCTTTAGGCTCGATACGGATTTTATCAAGCATTTCATCCGCAGCAGGTGTCGGGTTCTTGATATTCTCCTGAATGATTTTTACTGTTCGTTCGGTGTCTTCGGGTGCTATTTTGAAGAAACTGAAACGGGTTGGGTCTTTTAGCTGGTTGAAAAAGTTCTTTAAGAAATTTTCAAGTGCGTTACCCTGTTTATCTACTTTCAGGAAATCGTTGTTATGCTCCTGCTTCGGCGGAACGGTTTGCAGTTCCCCGTTTTCATCAATACCCTTTACGGCATTAATCGTTTTCTTTTCCTTGTCAAAGACAAGAAGAATGTCCATCATCTGTTCATCAGAGCCGGACTTGTTGTTTGAATTTACATCCATAACTTTAATTTTAATGGTGAATAAAAAACTTATCGAACTAAAAGTACAGATGAAATAGAGTATATATTAGGATGTGGCGTTAGGTGGCTTTACATGGCTTCACTTGGCTTTAAAGCGAACAAATATCACTCATAGCCAAGTTGATAGAAACAAATTTCATATATTTGCACATTGTTAAAACAAATAGAATTTTGTTATGAGTCAAGTTACAAATATGGATACAAGGAGAAGGTTAATTACATTAGTAGATTATTCCATTTATTATGGAGAAGACAAAACTATTGATGATGCAATGAGTTTAATAAAGGATATACCTTCTTTGTCATTAATAAACTATATTTCAGGATTTAATATACAGTTGTATCTAAAAGACGATGATGCCAATATCCAATTTAACCTTATTGATTCATTATTAGGAGTGCAGGAAAAATTTGTTCGAGATTATTATGTAGAAAAGGTACAAGAATTAGGTAAAGAAAACAGGTTACCTATTTTCTTTTACAGGTACACAAACTATAAGTTTTATGACCTAATTTTCAAATCCTTCAATGATAAAGATTGTAGAGATTTAACTCCTAACGAAAAACTCAATTTTTTTCAGGCATATTTAATCATAAATAGTTTAGTCAACAATGAAATAGATTTTAATTCTTCCGATTTCAAAGAAGCCACTGAATCAGGAGAATATGACCCTCTTATTATTACGAATTTTATGTATCAAAGGGATTTTGATACGAACATGGAATTGCGTAATCAATTAATGAGAGGAGTTTGTTTATTTGATTTTTTAGATAAGCACCCAATATATTCGCCATATATGGCTGATTATTATTCTCAAAAAAACGCAACCCACCATTTGGAAATATTTAAAACTGTTTTATGTTCGGCAGTCCTTACTAATTTCACCAACGATGAGCCTACAAAACGAGTCCAAGTCATTACTATTGACCCTGATATGGCTTCTGAAAACATAATCAATTTAAAAGTATTAGATTTATTATGTATAAACGATTATATAAAAGACTATGAAAGTAGCGGAGGATTAAAACTACTTTGGACTAAGCCATTATATAAAATTAATAATATCCAGTACTATGTATTGGATATAAATTTTCTAATAAATCAACTATACAAAAGCCAAAGTTTTGAATTTAGTTCATTTGTGAGAAAAAACTATGGCGATGAAAATTTCCCTTCAATTAAAGGGAAAGAATTTTCAGAAGAAATTTATTTAAAAGCTTTAGTGGAAAGAAGTTTTCCACACTATAAGTGGCTTATGGGCGAAGATGTAAAAATAAATAATGATGAAGAATTATGCGATGTATATATAAGGGACACAAATAAAGTAGCCTTAATAGAATTTAAGGATGTTTCTCTTAATGACAAACCTAAATCTGAAAAAATAGTCAAAAAAACCCTTAGTGAGATAGATAAAAAATTCTTTGCTAATGAAAAAGGCAAAGCTAAAGGTATAAGTCAATTAGCAAATGCTATCGATTTCATTTCAGAAAATAATATTCCTTTCGACAAAGATGTTCCCCAAAACCTTGTTATTTACCCCATAGTCATCTACACAGACAATGCCTTAGGAATGGACGGGATTAATTATTTATATAGGTCAAAATTTAAGTCAATACTAAAAGAAAGAGGGATTTCCCTAAATGTAAATGATGTAACTTTTATTAATCTTACACATTGGGAAGACCATGAGCATTTTTTCTCTGAAAAAGAATTGGACTTATTTGATATGTTAGATGAATATAGCAACCATGTGTCAATAAAAGAGTATGCAAAAACTCCCTTTGAAATTTTCTCAAGATTTTATCTCAATAAAATAGATGCACCCGAATTATATTCGTTGAAGTTCTATGATGAAATAAAAGAAAAAGTTTTTAAGTACAAGAGTTAGAATTTATCCTCAAGCACCCCTATGAAATTAACCAATGCTAATGTTGCAGAGGTACATAACATCATTTCTTTTTTCGTTGCAGTTCTCTTATGCGTAAGTGTATTTGCTAATTTGTTGGTGGTTTTTACATATGACCTTAACTCTTCGTTACCAGCCCCTGAAAGAGTAACAGCAATGTACGATTCTAACATTCTTTTGGCATCAGTTTTACTAATCTCTGTACCATCTAAAGAAGGATGTAATTCTGGGTTATAAACTGATTGAGCCAAAGAAATAATCAATTCTCGGCATAGCATACCAACCGCTTGAAATTGCTCTTCATTTTCAGCTTGCTTCTCTCTTTTATTAATTTCAATAATACCTCGCTTTATTTTATCCCAATCGGTTAGGTTTACTTTAACTTCAATAAATCTTTCATCCTCGGTGTCTAAAAACAAAGAAAAGATAGGTTCATAGATTTCCTTTATATAATCTCGTCTTTCTTGATATTTAGAAAAATCACTTTTCCATACCAGTCCCAAAGGCTTCTAAAGTTATTCGGATTATCTATATCAATTTTTTTTAGAGCAATAGCAACTTTATTTTATATCTTTTGGTATTCGGTATCAACATCCTGTATCCGTTGTCCTCCAGTTGCAACGGATACCATAACATTCTTTAGGTATTCTACATCTCTTAATAGTTCTTGTTTAGAAATATTTTCCAACAAAGCCCAATCAATTCTTGATAAGCATTTAGGAGAAATTAGAACCTGAACAAATGCTTCACTTTCAGTATATCTTGTTGCTGTATTAAACGTTTCTAATATCTTCTGTTCTATCTCATTAATTTCAGATTGGTTATCAACAAAATCAGCAACAGCCATATCAATGTAGACAGTATAGTAATTAATGCCTCCATTCCAGTTGTCGTAACCTGTTTGCATAACAGATATATCAGACTTATTCAATATGTCTACGATAGTGTTATTTTTTTGTGCAGCTAATAACTCTTTGGCAGTACTTAAAACTGGTTTAAAATATTTTGTATCTTCAAAACTCATATTCAATTTCTTTTGCTAATACAAAATTAAGAAGTTATTAGGAATAAAGGACAATAACGACAACTATATTATTTTCAGAAATATAGTTGCCGTTATAGAATACTATTTAAATGTGTCTTACTCTTCTCCCTTCACCAAATGCTGTAAATCCGGGTCGCTTTTGATGCGCTCCATTTCATCAATGACAATCTGTTTTACATCCTGCTTTATCCGGTCATAATTAAGTTGGATTTGTTCTTTCATCAGGTCGTTGCCATCTGCATCCCGGAAGTCGATAATCTCCGGTATCTTTTCATAGCGGGCAGTTTCACGTTTTACCTTCTCGTTGTCCACTACGATTTCAGCATGGAAAATCTTTTGGTCTATTCGTTCATCGAAATTATCACTGACCGCACCCACGAACATCCCCTGCGTAAGATTGGATATTTTACTGGCAGGTATCAGGCTGTCCATCTGTGTACTGATTGAGGTAGATTTATCCTGACGGTTGATTGTCATGGACTGGCGTTTATGTAATACCTTCCCGAAACGGTCTGACAATGTTTTTGCTGTTTCTCCCACTACCTGCCCGGAAAAGATATTCCCGACCGTATTTTGGATTACCTTACTTTCCTTATCGCCGTAATCTCTTGTAAGCTGGCTATAATCCTGAAAGCCCAAACAGACTGCCACTTTATTGGAACGGGCGGTAGCTATCAGGTTATCCAATCCACGAAAATAGATGGTCGGTAACTCGTCAATGATAACCGAACTTTTAAGCTGTCCTTTCTTGTTAATCAACTTCACTATACGACTGTTGTACAGTCCCAAAGCGGCGGAATAAATATTCTGCCTATCGGGATTGTTACCGACACAAAGTATCTTCGGTTCGTCCGGGTTGTTTATATCCAGCGTAAAATCATCACCTGTCATTACCCAGTACAATGCCGGACTTATCATTCTTGACAATGGTATTTTTGCCGATGCGATTTGCCCCTGCAACTGGTCTTGGGCTTTCGATTCCCACGCATCCATAAAAGGAGAAAGATAGTTTTCCAACTCCGGGTAAGAAGTCAGGATAACGAATGTATCCGCATACTTCCGGTTCAGGAACTCAATGGCGTGCGGGAACGTGCAATACTTCCCATCCTTATATATTTTGAGAAACCAAATAATCGCAGCCAGTAAGATAATCGAGGATTCTACAAAGAAGTCGCCCTGCTTCTGAATCCAGCTTCGGTTCAGGTTCAGCATAATGGTGTATGCTGATTCGTAAGCATCCGATATGTCCGTCATAAATGTCGGATTGATAGGGTTACATCGGTGGCTTCGGCGTGGGTCGTCAAAATTGATAACATAGAACGTGGGCTTTATCTTATAAGCATCCGAATGGTTCATCAGGTGATTATATGCGATTTCCGATAAGTCCGGGAATTTATAATCATAACAATAGAGTGCAAAACCCTTCTCTATCTGCTGTTTAATGTAATTATTTACCACTGCGTAGGATTTACCGCTACCGGGAGTTCCCAGCACAATAGTAGCCCGGAACGGGTTTACCACGTTTATCCATCCCTTGTGCTGTTTCTTCTTGTACCAAAAACGTGATGGAAGATTTACTGAATATTCATTCTCCATCAGGCGGGTTTCCTGCATGAAGCTTTCGTTCTCCAAATTGAAAACATCATCCATCATATTGTTTTTGAGTAACCGGGACATCCATACCCCTGCGACCAATAAACATAAGTATCCGCCAGCCATTGACAGGATATAAAATGTAGCGTTCGCCGAAAGTGGTAATGGTAGATACAATAACCCCCAGTTCAGGAAAAACAGGATAAAACCGATAGCAAGAAAAACGTAAATTTTCGTCCATGTTACCTTTTCTTCTTTCACTCCTTTTGTCCCCAAACAACTCAAAGCAAGGAATACGACTGCAAATACTTTCGTTATCAGGATATGGCTGAACAGTCCTGCGGTTCGCTGGAAGTTTAGCAATATCTTATCGAGTACGCCGATATTTATACCCCAATTTACTATCGACTGGTAACAAAACCAGTAAATGTTGATTACCACAAATAAAATACTGATTGCCCGCATAAAGTCCATGACTTTGGCAAGTCCTCTTAAATCATCTTCATTCTGCATAATTGATTATTTTTTAGATTGTTATTACATCTGCCGTCCGTAACGGCGTTTTTTCTTTTTCTTAGGAGTTGACGGGGCTTTATCATTCCCAGCCAATGAATCGCTGCCACTGGGCAGAATACTGAAAAGACTTCCGATTGTAGATTCCCCGTTTTCAGATTGCCGTTCTAACGGCACGAACGGTTCTGCCAAAGGTGTGAACGGTTCTTTTGGAACAGCCTGTTTTGTGAGTCCCTCGTTTACATGGGATTCTCTAAACAGGTCATTAAATACATTAGCGGAAAACTCTTTTCCTAAACGAGAGCCGTTCAGGACGACTTTGTTTTCGTGGTCGATAAAGGTTGCACCACATATGCGCCCTTCCGGGTTTTGCCGGAATACGACTTCAATACCTTTATCTTTCAGGTTCTTTTCAAATTGTTCCTTTGAGCCGGAAGCCTTCAACGCTTCGCTTACCCGACCTTTGATATTGGCTTTCAGTTTACCGTCTTTCCATTTGGTTGCTGATTGTCCTATCCTGCGTTCCAATGCTTCATAACCGACCGACTTACCCAGCCGGGAAGACTTGATGGGATTACCCAACTTTTCGCCTTTATCATCGGTTGCGGAATAGACAATACCATTATACGCCTTGCCCCGGACTTCACCTTTGACTTCTTCCGCCCGTACATTATACAATGATAACAGGGTATTCAGTTCCCCGATGCTTTGGAATTGATAAGTATTTACCACACCTTTAACCGTATTGGAAAGCTGGTGCTTTACATCACCCGCAGCATAATCGACCTTTCGAAACTGGTAGTGTTCCTGCTGCTGTTTCTTTTCGGCAGGATGCAGACCGTATTTTGCTTCCAATTCCCGTGTAATGTCCTTGCTCCGGCGGTGTTCAAACTTATCATTCAGTTTTTTGCCGTTCTCGTCCACCCGCAGGGATACGATATGCAGGTGGTGGCGGTCGATGTCTTCATGCTTATAAACCATATAAGGCTGATTGCCATAACCCAGCTTCTCCATATACTCCTGTGCAATCTCCGATAACTGTTCATCCGAAAGTTTATCGTCCGGGTGCGGATTCAGGGATATATGGATTATGGGCTTTTCGGGTTTGATGTCTTGGGGCAGGTGCATTTCAAAACTTTCCATGCAACGCTGGATGTTGAAATTACCATCTTCACTTTCAAACATCCGGTTGCTGAAAAGTACCTTACCTTGTTCTTCATCAACCTTATTCTGATTGTATGCCAGCGCACCGAAAAGCGAACTACCCACATTTATTTTCGCAACCATTTCTGTTCAAATTCCTGTGTGAGTTCGATAATTTTCCGGCTTAATACCACCAGTTCTTCGGTCGCCTTTTCCAATTTATAGAGAAAAGAAAGGGCTTTCTTTTCGGTAAAATTGGAGTTCAGAGCCTTCACAATCTGATTATAGTTTACGCCGATTGCCCGGAATTGAGCGTAAAAAGTTGTCAGGCGTGTGTAATAATCGACTGCTGCCTTATCAATTTTTATCACTTTGAAAGAACCGCCAAAGATTCTTTCTGTGATAAAATGCGCTTTCGTCCGCATACCGGACTGTTCAAAGAGAGCCAAAAAACGGGCATGGTCGGTCGCATTAAAGCTGACCGAATACCGGAAAACTGCCGGGTCTGCCTTTGGCTTTCGTCCTTTGCCACCGGATTGTGGCACATTCGTTTTTTCTTTTCCCATACCATTATTTTTTAAAGGGTTTACGACTTCGGAGTACAACCCATCCCGGCTTGTCCGGGCAAGGGGTTCTAAGCTGCTGAAAGAATTTCAAGCTGCTGAGGACACACCTTGCTATTTGCACGGCGCAAATAAAATCCGTCATGGGACGGATTCGCAGTTAGCCATAAGATGAATGAACTCCGGGAAGCTACCTAAACGGATACCTTTTTATCGGTTCAGATAAGATTCCGGTGCAAAGTAACAGGGATTAATTATGCTGTGCCATAGCATATTATGGGACAAACGAAGCCATCTAAAGCCATACGAAGCCACTTTCAAAAACGGACGGTTTTTCTCCATTTATTTGTTCTTGAAACCGGGATAGAAATAGATAAGTAAAGCGGTAAATACCGATAGAAATATTGAAATGAATCGGGCAATATGGAAAGATTGGTTTACTGATTTCAGGAAATCAAGAAATACTGGAATCAATATTTCAAGCAATCAATAAAACAATATGTCTGCAAGTCAATAAAGACGGATTGAATTACAGATAACAATATGAAAATCAATACTGCATGAAATAAAGCAGTCAATCAATAATGAGGTAAAACAATAAAGAATTAAAGAAATGAAGAAAGAAACATTATTTGTTGCCTTCTCCACCCAAAAAGGCGGGGTCGGCAAAACCACTTTCACGGTATTGGTAGCAAGCTATCTATATTACCTGAAAGGCTACAATGTAGCGGTTGTCGATTGCGACTACCCGCAGCACAGTATCAGTGCCATGCGTAAACGGGACGGTGAACAGGTAAACAACGATGCTAATTACAAGGTGCTTGCCTTTAACCAGTTCAAAACATTGGGAAAGAAAGCCTATCCGGTCTTGTGCAGCACCCCCGAAGCTGCCATCAGTACAGCCGAAGAGTATCTGAAAACAGAGCCGATGGAAATGGATGTGGTCTTTTTCGACCTGCCGGGAACAGTGAACAGCGAAGGTATTATCAGTTCGCTGGCTTCTATGGACTACATCTTTACACCGATTACCGCCGACCGGGTGGTATTGGAAAGCAGTCTTTCATTTGCCATGACGGTAAATAACCTGCTGGTACAGAATAAAGATTACCGAATACAAGGCTTGCACCTGTTTTGGAATCAGGTCGATGGCAGGGAGAAAACCGACCTGTACGGGATTTATGAAAATACTATCAGTGAACTGAAATTACCACTTATGAAAACTTTTATCCCGGATACCAAACGCTACAAAAAGGAACTGTCCGGTGATAAGACTTCTGTCTTCCGTTCCACTCTGTTCCCTGCGGATAAGCGAATGATAAAAGGCAGCAACCTTGAAGAACTGGTCGCTGAAATCGGATACATTATAAAACTATACTAATATGGCAAAACAGGAAAAAGTACAGGTGGATGAAGATTTTATGAAAGAAATCATATCACAGGGTTTACCCATGAAACAGGAAATTCCACCTAAAACAGTAAGTAAAGAACCGGATACACCGGAAGTCCTCGCAGAACCGGAAGTAATACAGGAAACTGTGGAAGAACCTGTCCGGCAACCCGAAGCAAAACCTATCAGGGAAACTACCCGCCGGAAGAAAAGTACCCCTGCTGATTACCGGGAAACCTATTTTCAGAAAATGGAACTTCCCGACCGCCAGCCGATATATGTAAGCCGTTCCACCCATGAAAAATTAATGAAAATAGTAATGGTTATAGGTGAACGCAAAGCGACTGTAAGCAGCTATGTGGAAACAATTATCCTGAATCACTTCGACCAGTATCAGGATGAAATCAACGAACTGTATAAGAAAACTTTTGAAAGCCCGATATGATACTAAAATTAATGATAGCTGGGGTTGTCCTTTACTATCTCGTCCTGTTTTGGCAGTTCAGGAAGGGAAAGGAAAATGCACCTTCCGAAAAGCCTAAGATTCACAAAAACGAAAAGGCTGTCGTTGGAAAAACAACCTTCCGGTTAAGACAAGTAACGCCATCCGAAGACACTGAAAGCCAGTTTTCTAAAGGGGTTGATAATGCTTCTATATTTGCCCCGGCTGATACGGAAGATACCCCGCAGCCGATGGATGTTGAATTTGAAATGAAATATGAAGATGAAGTACCGGAAGATGAACTGGAAGCGGGAGAAATCGCACTTATCACAGGCGGTGAAGGTCAGTCGGCACGGGGTATCTCCTTTGAAGAAATGGCACAGGCGGTACAGGTCGTCAGGCAGCAGGAAGTACCGGAAGAAGAGGAACGAAAAGCCTTGCAAACACTATCGGTTATGCAACAAACCAGCCTGTATAATACAATGATGGAACAGATAAACGGGGGTATGGTACGGGTGGCGGAAATGCTGGGTAAATACGATGCAGTATTTATCGCTCCGCCAAACGAAACCAGCCCCGAAGATTTACAGGCGTTCGATATGAACGACTATATGTAGAACCTTTAAAAACGAATCAGGTATGAAAGAAAAAGATTACGGTTAGCTGGGCTTAACCATTCCAAAAGGTCGGAAGACCAACCACAAAAATTCTCAATTATTAATCCCGCCGGAATAGCGGACTATCCACCCGCTTTCCGGCATAATAAAATCAAATTTATAATGAAAAAGAAAATATTTCTTTCCGCAGCCATCGTCTTGGCTGCAACTTCCGCATTTGCACAGGGCAACGGCGTAGGTGGCATTACAGAAGCTACAAACATGGTTACATCGTATTTCGACCCGGCGACCAAATTGGTGTATGCCATCGGTGCTGTCGTTGGTTTGATTGGGGGTGTAAAGGTTTATAACAAGTTCAGTTCAGGCGACCCGGATACAAGCAAAACCGCAGCTTCGTGGTTCGGGGCTTGTATCTTCCTGATTGTGGCTGCTACCATCCTTCGTTCATTCTTCCTGTAATTATAGGTGTTATGATTAGCTATTCAATTAACAGGGGGATTGGAAAACCTACGGAGTTCAAAGGGCTTCGCAGCCAATACCTTTTCATTTTTGCAGGTGGGCTACTTGCCGTCTTCGTATTGTTCATCATTCTTTACATGATAGGTATAAACCAGTGGGTTTGTATTGGGTTCGGGGTCGTAGCGGCTTCGGCTCTTGTGTATTTCACTTTTATGCTGAATGACAAATACGGTACACACGGTCTTATGAAAGTAACCGCCCGCAGAAGCCATCCCCGGTATATCATCAGCCGCCGGGCTATCCCCCGATTATTCACCTATAAAAGACAGAAGAACGCATGAGGAATATATTAAAAGCAGCCACATTGGAAAGCAAATTTCCCCTGCTGGCAGCCGAACATGATTGTATCATCAGTAAGGATGCCGATGTTACGGTGGCGTTTCGGGTGGAACTACCCGAACTGTTCACTGTTACCGGGGTTGAATACGAAGCGATACATTCTGCTTGGCATAAGGCTATCAAAGTATTACCCGATTACAGTATTGTACATAAACAGGATTGGTTTATCAAAGAGAACTATACCCCTGAAATCCAAAAGGATGGATTAAGTTTCCTGTCCCGTAGTTTTGAACGGCATTTCAATGAAAGACCGTTCCTGAATCATACCTGTTCCTGACAAAAACCACAAAGGAAAGAAGCCGTACCCAAAGTAATTTTAATACGCTTTGCCGGGGCTTCATCATTCCGAAGGAAATTCAGGATAAGGAAACGGTAACAAAGTTTTTGGAATCGGTCGGGCAGTTTGAACGGATTATGAACAATTCGGGATTTATCACCCTTGCCCGCCTGAACTCGGACGAGATTACCGGAACGCCGGAAAAGGCTGGGATTATCGAAAAATACTTTTCCCTGTCGCAAAGCGATACGACTACCTTACTGGATATGCAACTGAATCCCGAAGACATGCGTATCGGCGACAATACCTTGTGTTTGCATACGCTTTCGGATGTGGAAGACCTGCCGGGTGCGGTTACTACTGATTCACGTTACGAAAAGCTGTCCACCGACCGTAGCGACTGCCGTTTGTCGTTCGCTTCGCCTGTGGGCGTATTGCTTTCCTGTAACCATATCTATAACCAGTATATCTTTATAGACGACCATGCGGAGAACCTGAAACGCTTTGAGAAGCAAGCCCGTAATATGCACTCGCTGTCTAAATACAGCCGTTCCAATCAGGTGAACAAAGAGTAGATAGAAGAGTACCTGAACGAAGCACACAGTCAGGGTTTGACCTCTGTTCGCTGCCATTGCAACGTAATGGCATGGGCGGACGATAAAGAGGAATTAAAGCATATCAAGAATGATGTGGGAAGCCAGCTTGCCTTAATGGAGTGCAAACCCCGCCACAATACAACGGATACCCCGACCCTTTACTGGGCGGGTATCCCCGGCAATGAAGCCGACTTTCCGGCGAAAGAATCCTTCTTTACATTTATTGAACAGGCTTTGTGCTTTTTCACGGAAGAAACGAACTACCAATCATCACCCAGCCCGTTCGGGATTAAGATGGTGGACAGGCTCACCGGAAAACCGCTTCACATTGATATTTCCGATTTGCCCATGAAAAAAGGAATTATTACGAACCGTAATAAATTCATTCTTGGGCCAAGCGGAAGTGGAAAATCCTTCTTCACCAATCACATGGTACGCCAATATTACGAACAGGGTACACACGTCCTGTTAGTGGATACCGGAAATTCCTATCAGGGATTATGCGAATTAATCCACCGGAAGACTGGTGGGAAAGATGGCGTGTATTTTACATATACCGAAGATAACCCGATTTCATTTAATCCATTTTATACCGAAGATAACATCTTCGATATTGAGAAGCGGGAATCCATCAAAACGCTTATCCTGACCTTGTGGAAGCAGGAACACGAAAAGCCCACCGGGGCGGAAAGCGTTGCCTTGTCCAATGCCGTAAGCGACTTTATCAGCCTGATTACACAGGATAAGTCCATCGTCCCCAGCTTCAATTCCTTTTACGAATTTATTAAAAATGAATACCGGAATAACCTGAACGAACAGAACGTCAGGGAAAAGGATTTCGATATTGATAATTTCCTGTTCGTGTTGCAACCTTTCTATAAAGGTGGTGAATACGATTACCTATTGAACTCGGATAAGGAACTGGACTTGCTGAACAAACGCTTCATCGTTTTTGAGGTGGATGCCATCAAGGACAACCCCGTCCTTTTTCCTGTGGTAACCATCATTTTGATGGAAGTTTTCATCAACAAAATGAGGTGGTTAAAGGGTATCCGTAAGATGTTGCTTTTGGAAGAAGCGTGGAAGGCTATCGCCAAAGACAGCATGGCACATTACCTGAAATACCTGTTCAAAACGGTGCGTAAATATTTCGGTGAAGCGGTGGTCGTAACACAGGAAGTGGACGATATTGTTCATTCTCCCATTGTGAAAGAATCCATCATAACGAACTCCGATTGTAAAATTCTGCTCGACCAGCGCAAATACATGAACAAGTTCGACAGCATACAAGCGATGCTGGGATTGACCGATAAGGAGAAGGCGCAAATCCTTTCCATAAACATGGCGAACCATCCGGGACGGAAGTACAAAGAAGTATGGATAGGGCTGGGTGGCGTACAATCGGCTGTCTATGCCACAGAGGTTAGTTTGGAAGAGTATTACGCATTTACAACGGAAGAAACTGAAAAACTCGAACTGTTCCAACTTGCCGATAGGCTGGATGGCGACCTTGAACTGGCTATTAAACAGCTTGCCGAAAGCAAGCGTAATCCTGATTAAACGTATGGAAAGTACAACAAAAGACAGCAAACCTATCGGATTTGCTGATATATGCGGGAACTGGGTTACTGAAAACGGAACGGAATTTCAAATATTTTCCGGTGGTGGCAAATGCTTTATAACTTTTCATAAAACCTATAAGTGGGGAAAGAAGATAGGCAAAATAAAGCATTTTATCCACCATGTAAATAACGGTGAATTTTATTTCACTATGGATAAAATGATGTATGAATTATGGTATAGCAGAGCCGACAACACAATACGGCTAAAGCCTGTAACATACTGTACGAAAAAAGAATATGAATTTAAAATCACTTCATTATGAAACAAATAAGATTCATCTGTCCGGTGCTTCTGTGTGCTGTCCTGCTGGCTTTGTCTTCCTGTAAGGAAACGAACGCCGACCAACTGAAAGCCATGTGCGGGCATTAGGAAAGCGTTACGAACCGACCATCGTTCACAATCTTTGAAAGTGCCGATGGCTATAAAGTAACGATGCAACGAAGAACCCGCAGGGGCGAAACCCGTGCGGAAACCTATCAAATCATAGAAAAGGACGGATACCTGTTTATTGAAACGGGATTTTCGATACTGGTAAGCTATGATAGTGAAACCGACCGGATTCTGCTATCCTCCGGCGGTGAGTATGTAAGAAGTAAGAAACAATCAAAAAATTAAAGCGATGAAAACAAAAATAATGATGTTAGCTGTGGCACTTTGCCTGTTCGTAGGTAATGCCAGCGCACAATGGGCGGTAATCGACCCGACAAATCTGGCTCAAGGTATTGTTAATACTACCAAAGAAATTGCGCAGACTTCAAAGACTGTTAGTAATACACTGGATACTTTCAAGGAAACTAAAAAATTGTACGACCAAGGCAAGCAATATTATGATGCCTTGAAATCGGTAAACAATTTGGTTAAAGATGCTCGCAAAGTACAGAAAACCGTGCTTCTGCTCGGTGAGATTACGGATATATATGTTACCAACTTTCAGCTAATGTTATCGGATAAGAACTTCCGACCGGAAGAACTCAACGCCATTGCTTTCGGGTATTCCAAACTGCTGGAAGAAAGTTCGGATGTACTGACCGAACTTAAAAATGTGGTGAATATCAACGGGCTTTCCATGACCGATGCCGAACGTATGGAACGGATAGACAAAGCATATAATTCCGTATTGAATTACCGGAATTTGGTTTCCTCTATACCCGCAAAAATATATCCGTGTCTTACCTGCGGGCAAAGAAAATCAGCGATACCGACCGTGTGATAGCCTTGTATGGAACTGCTAACGACAGATACTGGTAATTATGACGTTATTAGCCGTTGATTGGGGAAACTTGCATGAGATTCTGAAAAATCTTTATGTGGATATGATGCCCCTGTGCAGTAATATGATAGGGGTAGCCAAAGGTGTGGCGGGACTGGGTGCATTATTCTATGTGGCAGCAAAGGTATGGCAAGCCCTATCGAGAGCCGAACCGATAGATGTGTACCCGCTTTTGCGACCTTTCGCCATCGGGTTGTGCATTATGTTCTTTCCGACTATCGTACTGGGAACGATAAACAGTGTGATGTCCCCGGTAGTGAAAGGAACACATAATATACTGGAAGGGCAAACCTTTGATATGAATAAGTATCGGGAACTGAAAGATAAAAAGAAATATGAAGCTATGCTTCGGAATCCTGAAACCGCTTACCTCGTTTCCGATGAAGAGTTCGACAAGCAACTGGATGAACTGGGCTGGTCGCCATCGGATTTGATTACAACGATGGGGATGTATATGGAACGGGCTTCTTACAATATAAAGAAAGCAGTCCGGGACTGGTTCAGGGAACTGCTGGAAATACTCTTTCAGGCTGCTGCCCTTGTCATTGACACGATACGGACGTTCTATTTGATTGTATTAGCCATACTTGGCCCGATTGCTTTTGCAATATCGGTCTATGATGGCTTTCAATCAACCTTAACACAATGGATAACACGCTATGTAAGCGTGTATCTGTGGCTTCCCGTATCGGATTTATTCAGTTCCATCCTTGCCCGGATTCAGGTCTTAATGCTGGAACGTGATTTACAGTTATTGGACGACCCCAGTTTTATACCCGACAGTTCCAATACGGTTTACATCATTTTTATGATTATCGGAATTGTGGGATACTTCACCATCCCGACAGTATCCAACTGGATTATTCAGGCTGGCGGATTGGGTGGTATGAACCGGAATCTTTCTAAAACAGCAAGTGGTGGCGGAAACCTTGCAGGTGCAGCAGCCGGGGCAGCGACCGGAAATATTTCAGGAAAACTAATTAAAAAATAAACAGTAAAAAATGGAATTTAAGTCATTAAAAAATATAGAAACCAGTTTCAAACAAATACGCCTGTTCGGGATTGTATTTGTATGCCTGTGTGCCGGGATTGTGGGTTATGCCCTTGGGAACTCGTACAGTTTTGCGGAAAAACAGCGTGAAAAGATTTATGTCCTCGATGGGGGTAAATCGCTTATGCTGGCACTTTCGCAGGACTTATCACAGA
>OGOU01000598.1_pt1 | contig 31578 bp, 27 predicted proteins | sample 1552721 | NCBI WGS metagenome assembly OGOU01 (sample SAMEA2580176, study PRJEB22360) | human gut metagenome | biome: human gut; feature: human-associated habitat; material: faeces | place: Denmark | collected 2008/2010
AAACGAACGAAGTTCGCGATCGCCCTCTGGACTCCTTCGGCGGTCGCCTCCCATGTTACTTGAACTGTACTTGGAAGGTTTCTTAGTTACTGGCAGGGACGCTTCGCTGCCTGCGCCTTTGTTGACTGTTTCCTTTGAGTTGAGCGCCCGAAAAACAGTTGGGGCGTTGCCCCAAACCCCACAAGGGAGCTCCGCCCCTTGACCCTGCAAGGGGCAGACGAAAAGGGACGAAGTCCCCCCTTGACCCTTTTTTTGCAGCCATACTTGGTCGCTTTTCCCTTCACCTTGGGTTAAGTGGCTTTTTATTTTCCCCCCAGCAGCTTATTCAGCGGGCTGCGATACACCGAAATCGCCTTTGCCGGGCACATCTCCTGACAGCAATAGCACCGAATACACTTCTTGTAGTCGTATTTCGCTTTCTTCCCATGCCCGCTGTGCACCGCCTTCTCCGGCACAGGGCACGCCCCCTGACACACCCCGCAGCCGATGCACTTCTTCAAATCCACCTTCGGGCGGTGCTGCAAAAACGGCAGCAGCGGCATCAGCTTCGGCAATAGACCCTTCTTCATCGTGCCGCGGAACACGTCAAACTGCGCATTGCCGTACTTTTCCCGCGCCTGCGATACCGTCAGCACCCCGTCCGGCGTGAGCACATCAATCAGCCCTTCGTCCATCACGCCGATGCCGCCCTTCGCGCCGCGCACGCAGGTGGGGACAGTCGCCGGGTCGAGGTGGATGAGCGCGGCATACACCGTGTCCAGCGCAACGGGGTCGGCGGAGAAGAGCAGCACATTCATGGCAATCGGCGTGCCGGAGGTTGGGCCGTTGCCTTCCATCGCGATGATGCCGTCCATGATGTGCAGGCGCGGGCGGACGCAGCGGTGCAGGTCGGTCAGCATATCCGCGAAAACCCAGCTGTCGGGGTACGCGGCGTGTCCAGCCGCCTTGTTGACCCCGGTGATGCAGCCGTACAGATTTTTGACTGCGCCCGTGATGCGCTCCAGCGCGTGGGTTTTCATCTTGCAGATGTTGATCATCGCGTCGGCATCCTGCACGCCCCTGCAGAGGTAAAACGACTTTGCCGTGTGTCCGTTGGGGAAGGGAACGACACTGCCGGAGAAGAAATCCGCCATTTCTACGCCGTAGCGCTTGGCGGCCTCCGCAATGCCGGATGCCTGCGCCGCCTTGTCGGGCGAGGTGGTCGGGTTGCCGGGGCTGTCGCCGTAAGACAAATGCGTATAGCCGCTTTCGCGCAGCAGGCGGCAGACGGCGGAGAAGACAGCCGGGTGCGTCGTAATCGCCTTCTGCGGCAGGGCGCGGGAGAGCAGATTCGGCTTGAGCAGAATGTGCTCTTCGGGCTGCACAAAGCGGGCAATGCCGCCGAGCAAATCAACACCCTGCAAAACAGCGGTATCCACCGCAGCTTGATCATAAGTGGCAATCGGAATCAGCGCGACGGGATGCTTCTCCATGCGCAAAATCCTCCTTGATGAAAAGCAGTGCCCCCATTATACACCGCGGAAAAAGAAAAATCCACGCTTTTCTGGGTGCAATCCTGATTTTTGCTTGCAATTTTTACAATTGACAGGCTTTCAGGGGTTGAGATTATCCGCCGTTTAGGGTATAATGGGGGTATGCCTGAGCGCAACTAACGGAGCAAAGGAGTAAAGACGCTTTGGATCAGAATAATTATCAGGATAGATCCGTGCAGCAGCCAGCTGCCGAAGAAAAGACCAAGCCGCGCCGCCGCCGCGCAGATATGTACCAGCAGCAGGGAAACGCGGCAAATGTGACGAACACGGAAACGGCGAAGCCTGCCGTGGAAGATGTGTCGGGCACGACGCAGAAGATGCCGCCGATTCGCAGCACCTTCCAGCGCAATGCGGAGGCTGGGGAGACGAAACAGGTGAAGCCGGTCGCGCCGGTCGCGCCGGTCGCACCGGTCGCACCGGCAGCGGAAAAGCCCAACGCGCCGTTTGGACAGAATCGGAGTGCGAATATCCCGACGCCCGGTGTGCCGCGCCCGGATGCCTCGCGCACGAGCCTGCCGCCGATGCGTCAACCGCAGAATGTCATCCGCCGCCCGGTTAAGCTGGACGGCATGGGCGAGGTGAAATCCGCCGCGGAACGACAGGAGGAAGCCCGCCATCGCACAAACCTGAACATGGAGCACGCAGGCGCGTCCTCGCGTCGGAATCACTTGCAAAACGAGTTCGTGCGCCCGCAGGAGGACGTGGAAGAGGAAGCGCCGCGCGGCAAGAAGAGCGCGCTGGCGGTGGTGATTGCCATCGTGCTGGTGATTGGCCTGCTCGTGGTGGGGCTTCTGCTGATTCCGGACAGCAATACCGGCTTCCTGGGCAACCTGAAGCGCACGATTACCGCGCCGCTGACCGGCCGCACGCAGACGCAGGCTGTCGCACCGACGGCATCGAGCTTCACTGCGTCGATTACCTCGTCCACCGCGCCGTATCAGATTACCTTCAACCTCGTCACCAGCAACAATGTTACGGACGTGCGCGTGGTGGATGAAAACGGAAATCCCTTTGACACGGTGACGCTGATGAGCCAGTCTAACACCGATAACACCGTCGTCTGGATTTTCACGCTGACAACCGCTGACGCTTACTCCGGCGTGATTGAGGCAGAAATGCTCAGCAATGAAGCGTGGATTCCGACCGGGTTCCGGCAGACGGTTTCGCTGGGCGGCAATAGCCCTGCGTCCATTTCCAACCTGCCGACGAATTTCTCCACAGCCGCAAACAATCCGGCTCAGCCGGATGCTCACGAACTGACCGCCGATTCCACCACGGAACCGACGGTCAGCCCTGCAATGGCGGAGAATACGCAAAATTTGGCGCTGACGATTTCGACCGAAGCGCCGACCGAAGCGCCGACGCTGATGCCGACCACAGTGCCGACGGAAATCCCGACGGAGATGCCGACGGAAGCCCCGACGCAGGCGCCCGTGCTGGTGACGCTCGCGCCGACGGAAGTGCCGACCGTTACCCCGACGATGGCCCCTGCGCCGCAGAAAACGGAAGAAATCATCCTGCCCGAAGAGGAAACGACGGAAACGCCTGAACCTGATCCCACGGAAGTGCCGACCGAAGAGCCGACCACCGAACCGACTGCTACCCCGCGCCCTGTGCTGACTTTCTCGGCGGACGCAAGCGCTGATCCGTCGCTGATTGCCGATACCGTGGTCTATCGGGATGACAGCCGCACCGCCGTGAAGGAATACACCCGCGACGAGAAGGAAATCATCGACATGCCCGCAGACGACGACTACACGACGCGCAAAATCGGTGTGCTGACCTACCGCGGCACGGCATTCCGCCAGAACGCCGCCGTCGGCACAGTGGAAGACGCGACGCAGCTGACGCAGGTGTGGGCGGTCGAAACCGGCAGCCTGAAGGGCAAGAGCCGAACCTACTACGGCTTCTCGTGGGCGAATCAGCCTGTGATTGAGCAGTGGGCGCGCCGCGTGCGCCAGGATATGCCCCTGCTGGACGGCAAGAACGATAAAACCGCGCTGAAGGAAGTTATCGCCGCCAGCTTGGACGGAAAAATCTACTTCCTTGACCTTGAAGACGGCAGCAAGACCCGCGAACCGATTGAACTCGGCTACCCGATGCGCTCCACGCCCAGCCTCAGCACGCTGGCGTATCCGCAGATGTCCGTCGGGCAGTACGCGCGCTTCCTCGCCAACAAAACGGGCAGCATCGGTCAGCACTTCTATGATCTGCTGACGAACAAGGAGAACCTGACCATCGACGGTCTGGATGGCGGCAGCAAGAAAGACCGCGCGTACAACGATGTTGGCGCGTTCGACGGCTCGGCACTCTATGACCGCAACAGCGATACATACATCACCGCCGGCACGAACGGTATGCTCTACACCGTGCACATGAACACGGTCTACGAAACGCCGACGGATGAATCCGGCAACCTGAAAGTCAGCCCGACCATCACGATGATGAAGAGCCGCACGAAGAAACAGAAGGATGCCTACACGGCGGTGGAAGCACCCATTGCGATGTACGGCAGCTATGTGTTCTATGCGGATGTGGAGGGCGTGCTGCGCTGCGTTGACACGACGACGATGACCACCATCTGGGCAGTCGAAACGGGCGACGCGGTCAAGTCTGCCGTTGCGCTGGATTTTGACGACGACGGACGCCTCTGGCTCTACACGGCGAACACGCTGCTGAACCGCTCCAAGGGCGACGTTACCATCCGCCGCTACGACGCGACGACGGGCGCGGAGGATTGGTCGCTTGCCCTGAACGCGACGAAGAAAAAGGACTACACCGCGGGCGCGATGGCGTCCCCTGTCATCGGGCAATATCAGCTGGGCGACTTGGTGTACTACACGCTGTCCTACATTTCCGCTTCCGGCAGTGAAAAGCTGTTAGGCAGCGGCGCGAAGGCGCAGGAAGGCGTGCTGGTGGCGCTGAACAAGCAGACGGGCAAAGTCGTCTGGGCGAAGTCGCTGGGCGGCTACTGCTACTCGTCGCCCGTCGCGGTCTACAACGAGAACGGCAAGGGCTGGATTATTCAGGCGACGAGCGATGGCGTGCTCATGCTGCTGGACGGCTTGACGGGCGAGACCATCAACACCCTGCAGCTCAACGGCACGATTGAAGCGTCCCCGGCCGTCTACCAGAACATGCTTGTCATCGGCACGACCGGCAAGGGCACGAGCTTCCTCTACGGCGTGAAGATTGACTAAAAGAATCCAATGTGCGCTGGAATGACTGCCGTTCCGGTGTGCAGCAAAAAGTGCCTGCAAGGAGGCAGTCGGTTCGGCTGACCTGCTTGCAGGCACTTTTCTGATGAAAGATTGAAAAAGGAGAGAAAAACTATGATTCTTGATTTGCAGCACATTTCCGAAACGCCGATTCACAACTTCAAGGGCGGCGACGGCATGGTGTACACGCGGATGTATTCGGACGATTTGAACCGCATTATGTTGGGGAGGCTGACGCCGGGGTCGTCGATTGGGATGCATACGCATGAGACGAACAGTGAAATTGTGTATGTGCTGTCGGGGACGGCACGGATTATGATGGATGATGGGGAAGAGATTGTCCATGCCGGGCAGACGCACTATTGCCCGAAGGGTCATCGGCACGCGACATACTGCGAGGGCGATGAGGATTTGGTGATTTACGCCGTCGTTCCGGAGCATGGAACGGGCAAATAAAAAAGCCGCTTCACCCACCAAGATGGGTAAAGCAGCCAAGCCGGGCAGCCCAAAAAGGGTCAAGGGACAATGTCCCTTGCGGGGTCAAGGGGCGGAGCTCCCTTGTGGGGTTTGGGGCAACGCCCCAACTGTTCCACGGGCGTTCGACTCAAAGGAAGAATCCAACAAAGGGCGCAGGCAGCGAAGCGTCCCTGCCCCTAACTTTGCGCGTCCTCAGACGCGCCCCCAAGCTGCTCTTTCAACCAACCATGCTGTGTCGCGCCAGATGGGCGCGACCAGATTACCGGTCTTTCAAACATAGTTGCTTTTTAGCAGGGGATTTTCCGTCCAAGCGGGAATCAGCTGACTTTCCCCGCCTTGTGCGCCTTGAGCTTCTTCGCCGCGTCAAGCGCGTAGTCCACCAACGCCACCAAAGCCAGCGCAACCGCAATCCAGAGGATGATTCTGTCCAGCGGCAGTGACGCCGCGACAAATTCCTTGTGCCAGAAGGAGAGAATCAGCGCCGCGATAAATGAAAACTGCGCTGCTTTGCCCAAGATGTTCGAGTAGACGACAATGCCGTTCTGCAGCATGTAGATGCCGCCGATAATCATCACAACTTCCTTCGTCATCACGATGAGAATCGCAGGCCACGGGAACACACCGGACAGCCCTTGCCCAAGCAGGGCGGTGCAGACCATCAGCTTGTCCGCCAAGGGATCCATCAGCTTGCCGAAAGCGGTAATCTGATTGTTTTTGCGCGCAAGATACCCGTCCAGATAATCGGTGATGCTGGCAATGATAAACACGGCGAGCGCCCACTTCTCGTATCCGGCGAGAAATAACCCTGCGAAAACCGGAATCAGCACGAGACGGAGCATCGTCAGGATGTTGGGGAGATTCCAAATGTCTTTGAGATACTTGCTGCTGAAATTACCCACGAAATAAGTCCTTTCTAATAAACTTGCCGGCAGGAATACCGGGTTGAATAAAAACTCACACCGCTAAGCATACCACAAAATGCGCCGAAAGAAAAGCCCACAGCACGAATTTTGATGCCGAATCAACGATTTTCGCGGAAGTTTCGGCAGGAAAAACACGCGGCGCGTCGAATGAATGCAGGGAAAGTACAGAATAACGGAGGAAATGGGATATGCTGACTCGAAACGATGGCAGGGCGCCGGAAATGGGGCGCCCTGTGACGATTGAAACCGATTTTGTGCGCACGGCGGATGGCTCGTGCCTGATTTGCACGGGCAATACAAAGGTTATCTGCACGGCATCGGTGGAGGAGAATGTGCCGCCGTTCCTGCGCGGAAAGGGGCAGGGCTGGGTGACAGCGGAATATGCCATGCTGCCCGCCTCGACGGGACATCGCAAGCAGCGCGACGGCGTGAAGCGGGACGGCCGCGGCGTGGAGATTTCCCGGCTGATTGGGCGCAGCCTGCGTCAGGCGGTTGATTTGACGGCGCTGGGCGAACGTACCATCACGCTGGACTGCGACGTCCTCCAGGCCGACGGCGGCACGCGCACCGCGGCGATTACCGGCGCGATGGTGGCGCTCGTGTGCGCGGTCAGCAAGCTGCTGGACGAGGGCAAGCTCCTGCGCTCGCCGATTACGCATCAAATCGCGGCAATTTCCGTCGGCGTGGTGGATGATACGCCCTGCGTCGACTTGTGCTATGAAGAGGACAGCCGCGCGCAGGTGGATATGAACATCGTCATGAACGAAAAGGGCGAGTTTGTTGAGCTGCAGGGCACGGGCGAGGGACGCTCCTTCACGCAGGCGGAACTGAATGCCCTGCTGGACATGGGCGCGAAGGGCATCCGCGCGCTGATGGAGAAGCAGAAGGATTCGCTGGCGGAATCCAAGCGCCATTTGAGCGCCAAACCGACGCTTGTGGTCGCGTCCTCCAATCAGCATAAGATTCGCGAATTGCAGTACATTTTCGGTGATTACTACACCGTTGTGTCGATGGTGGCGGCAGGTTTCAATGCGCCGATTGAGGAAACGGCGACGACGTTCGCGGGCAATGCGGCCATCAAGGCGGAGACGGTCAGCGCGGCGACGGGACTGCCGACGCTTGCGGATGACAGCGGTTTGTCCGTCGAGGTGCTGGATGGCGACCCCGGCGTGTACAGTGCGCGCTACGCCATGATGGCGGGCGAGGGCAGCGGCGATGCGGCGAACAATGCGCTGCTGCTGCGGCGTATGAAGGGCAAGACTGACCGCTCCTGCGCGTTCATCTGCGCGCTGGCGCTCAAGATTCCGGGCAGGGAGACGCTGATTGCGGAAGGCTCCTGCCCCGGCGTGCTGCTGGAGGAAGAGCGCGGCACGGGCGGCTTCGGCTATGATCCGCTGTTCCTCTATGAGCCGCTGAACAAGACCTTCGCTGAAGTGACCGAGGAAGAGAAGAACCAAATCAGCCATCGCGCGCGGGCATGCGAGAAGATGCTGGAGATTATGAAGGGGCTGCACGAATGATGCGCGCACTGGTGCTGTCCGACATTCACGGCGAGGAAAGCCAACTGCGGTGGATGCTGGAAGAAACATGGAAGATGACGGGGAAAATCGACGGATACTTCTTTCTGGGCGATGGTGTGGATGATTTCGCACAAGCGGAAAACTTCATCCGCCGCCGCGATCCGGATGCGCTGATGCTGGATGTGCGCGGCAACAACGACTTCTGCTGCCCGAACGCCCCGTACTACCGGGTGACGGACTTCGGCGGCGTGCGGCTGTACCTGACGCATGGGCATTTGGAGCGCGTCAAGCTGACCCGTTCGTTCCTCTATGAGCGGGCGCGGGAGGAAAAGTGCGATATTGCCTTCTACGGCCATACGCATGAGCCGGATATGGTCACGGGCGTGCCGATGCTGGTCAATCCGGGCGCGGTCTGCCGGGAGCAGATGGCGATGCTGGAGGTAGAGGACGGCCGCCCAAGGGTGAAAATGCTGGTATTTTAAGTCAGAGATTCCGTGAAGGAGGACAAGATATGCGCGGACTGGTGCGCGTGGGGGCGGCGGTTCCGTCGCTGGCGCTGGGGAACGTGAAGGAGAACATGAAGCGCCATCTGGCGATGATGCGGGAAGCAAAGGAGAAACACGTCAGCATCGTGACTTTCCCGGAGCTGAGCCTGACGGGGTATACCTGCGGCGATTTGTTTTTTCAGCGGCGGCTGCTGGACGATGTGACGGACGCGCTGCTCACACTGAAGAACGAAATGCCAGAGGGAATCCTTGCGGTCGTCGGTGCGCCGCTGGAAATTGAGGGCGCACTGTATAACTGCGCGGTGGTGCTGCACAAAGGCGAAATCATCAGTGCGGTGTCGAAAACGTTCCTGCCCAATAACGGCGAGTTCTATGAGAAGCGCTGGTTTCAGTCGGGGGATGCGCGCAGGGATGCATCGGTCGCCATTCCGAAGCTGAAAACGGATGTCTGCCGTCAGGCAATATTTGAAACGGAGGACGGCGTGCGCTTCGGCATCGAGCTGTGCGAGGATTTGTGGGCGCCGCTGCCGCCGAGCACGATGCTGTCCGTTGAAGGCGCGGAAATCATCCTGAACCTGTCCGCAAGCAACGAGCTGCTGAGCAAGCGCGAGTACCGCCAGCAGCTCATCAGCCAGCAGAGCGCGCGCTGCCAGTGCGGGTATGTGTACGTTTCGGCGGGCATGGGCGAATCGTCCTCCGACCTTGTGTTCTCCGGGCACAGCGTGATTGCCTCCTGCGGCACGGTCATCCGGGAAAGCGAGGGGTATCTCGCGGACAATTACCTGATGACGGCGGATATTGACATCGACCGCATCCGCGCCGACCGCATGAAGCAGAGCAGCTTCGCGGACTGCGCGGCGCAGGTGCGCGCCATGTGGAAGCAGGAGCCGAATATTCTGAGAACGATGGAAAACGCGCTGCTGCCGGACGACGCAGCGCCGGATTACCGCGTCAGCAAGCACCCGTTCATCCCGTCGGACAAGGCGTCCCGGCAATTGCGGTGCGCGCAGATTCTGGCGATGCAGGCGACGGCGCTGGCGCGTCGCTTGGCCGTCACGGGCGGGAAGGTCGTCGTTGGCATCTCCGGCGGACTCGACTCGACGCTGGCGCTGCTGGCGGCGTGCAAGGCGGTGGACATGCTCCATCTGCCGCGCACGAACATCCTCGGCATCACCATGCCGTGCTTCGGCACAACCGACCGCACCTACCACAACGCGCTGGATTTGATGACGAGCCTTGGGGTCAGCCAGCGGGAAATCCCGATTCACAAAGCGGTTCGCCAGCATTTTGCCGACATCGGGCACGACGAGAGCGACCACTCCGTCACCTACGAGAATTGTCAGGCGCGCGAGCGGACGCAGGTGCTGATGGACGTGGCGAACAAAATCGGCGCGATTGTCCTTGGCACAGGCGATTTGAGCGAAATCGCGCTGGGCTGGTGCACTTACAACGCCGACCACATGAGCATGTACGGCGTGAACAGCGGCGTGCCCAAAACGCTGGTGCGCTGGGTGATTCAGACGGCGGCGGAGAACGAAGCCTTCTCATCCAGCCGCGAATGCCTGCAAAGCATCCTTGATACACCGATCAGCCCTGAACTGCTGCCGCCGGATGAAAAGGGAAATATCCTCCAGCAGACAGAGGATGTCGTCGGGCCGTACGCGCTGCACGACTTCTTCCTCTACTATGCGATTCGCTTCGGATATCCGCCGAAAAAGGTGTTCGACCTGTGCTGCATTGCGTTTGAGGACGATTTCAGCTGCGAAACCATCCTCAAATGGCTGAAAAATTTCTATCGCCGCTTCTGGACGCAGCAGTTCAAGCGGAACTGTATGCCTGACGGCGTGAAAATCGGCTCCATTGCCCTGTCTCCGCGCGGCGACTGGCGGATGCCGTCGGATGCGCAGTACAAGGCGTGGATGGACGAATGCGATTGCATAAAGGCATAAAATGATAACGATAGGGCTTGCGTGAAACCACCAAATCTGGTATAATAGCAGCGAAACATCACGATGCGCCACAAGGGAGGCGAACGGCATGAGGTGTCAATACTGCAACTGCGCGGAGAGCAAGGTCATCGACTCGCGCCCGACCGAAGAGGGCAACAGCATTCGTCGGCGCCGGGAGTGCATGGGCTGCGGGCGGCGATTCACGACGTATGAGAAAATCGAGATGCTGCCGCTGATGGTTGTCAAGCGCGACGGCCGGCGGGAAACCTTTGATGCGCAGAAGATTAAGGCAGGCATTCTTCATGCCTGCGAGAAACTTCCGGTGTCCATGCAGCAGATTGACGCGATGACCACGAGCATCGAGCAGCGCGCCTATGCCAGCATGGAAGGGGAGATTTCCTCCCAGCGCATTGGCGACATGGTGATGGAGGAACTGAAAGCAACAAACGACGTGGCATATGTGCGCTTTGCGGCGGTGTATCGCCTCTTCACGGATATTGGAACGTTCATGCAGGAACTGCAAAAGCTACTGGATGAGGGGAAAAAATAAAGCAATAAAAATGCGCTGGACGCGAAAAAAAATCGCGTTCCAGCGCATTTTCTATGCACGAAAAAGGAGAAGCCGCTTATGCAGCTTCCCCTGATTTTTGCTTACTTCAGCATGGATTCTTCCCAGGAATCGAACGGCTTGATGCCCAGCAGACCCGCCACCGTCGGGGCGACGTTCGCCAGACCGAAGCCGTGGCCATCTTTCAGTTCGTGACGCTCGTCTTTGTCGTACACGATGAAGGGGACGGGGTTCAGGCTGTGCGCCGTGCGGACGCTGATCTTGCCCTTCTTGTTCTTCTCCAGCATCTGGTCGGCATTGCCGTGGTCAGCCGTCACGCAGAGAATCGCGCCGTACTCGTCGCACGCCTTCTTCACGCGCGCAAGGCACAGGTCAACGGATTCCACCGCGATTTCGGTCGCCAGCAGGTTGCCGGTGTGGCCAACCATGTCGCCGTTGGGGTAGTTGCAGCGGATGAAGCCGTACTTGCCGCTCTTGATGGCATCCACCACCAGGTCGGTGATTTCGGTCGCCTTCATCCACGGGCATTCGTCGAAGGAACGCACGTCGGAGGGCACTTCCACCCACGTTTCCAGCTCCTCGGAGAACTTTTCGGAGCGGTTGCCGTTCCAGAAGTACGTCACATGACCAAACTTCTGCGTTTCGGAGCAGGCAAACTCGTTGACGCCGTTGGCGACAAGCAGCTCAGTCAGCGTGTTGCGGATTTCCGGCGGGTTGACGAGGAAGGACTTCGGGATGCACAGGTCGCCGTCATACTGGAGCATACCGGCATACTTCACCTTGGGCATTTCGCCGCGGTCGAACTTGTCGAACGAGCTGTCGCCGTCGAACGCCATCGAAATTTCCTGCGCGCGGTCGCCGCGGAAGTTGAAGAGGATAACGCTGTCGCCGTCTTCCATCTTGCCAACGGGCTTGCCATTCTCCGCAATCACGAATGCCGGCAGGTCCTGGTCAATCACACCGGTTTCCGCGCGATAGGTCTCAATGGCTTCCTTCGCGGTCGCAAACTGACGGCCGATGCCATGCACATGCGTGTCCCAGCCCGCCTTGACCATCGGCCAGTTCGCCTGATAGCGGTCCATGGTGATGGTCATGCGGCCGCCGCCGGAAGCGATTTTGCCGTCGAAATCCGCGTCATTCAGGGATGCGAGAACGTCTTCCAGCTCCTGCACATACTCCAGCGCGGAGGTGGCGGGCACGTCGCGGCCGTCCAGCAGAATGTGGCAGCGGACGCGCTTTACGCCCTCCTTCTTGGCTTCCTTCAGCATCGCAATCAGGTGCGAAATGTTGGAGTGCACGTTGCCGTCGGACAGCAGACCGATGAAGTGCAGGGTTGCGCCATTGTCCTTCAGGTCGCTGACGAGGTTCTTCCACGCATCCGAGGTGTAAATCTTGCCGGATTCGATGGATTCGTTGACGAGCTTGGCGCCCTGCGAGTAAATCTGACCGCAGCCGAGCGCGTTGTGGCCGACTTCGGAGTTGCCCATATCATCATCGGAGGGCAGACCGACTGCCGTGCCGTGCGCCTTGATGATCTGCCACGGGCAGGTTTCCTTGAGTTCGTTGAGGGTCGGGGTCGTGGCCTTTTTGACCATGTTGCCCAGTTCTTCAGGGGTTTCGCCTACGCCGTCCATGACGACGAGAACAACCGGCTTTTTCATTGTTCAAAAATCCTCCTTAAAAAATACAGTACCGGGGAGAATCTGGTAGGCTGGGACGGGTGTCCGAACCCACCCCATAGAATAGTCTATTTTTTCACGGATGTCAAGGGGCAGGGGCGGTTAAAAGGAATAAACACGCGGGAAAAGCGATAAACACGCGGGCATAGTATGACGAAGCGACCAACTGAATCGCGCGGAGGGGTCAAGGGGCGGAGCTCCCTTGTGGGGTTTGAGGCAACGCTCCAATTGTTCCTCGTTTAATCTACTCCAAGGGAAAAGTCAACAAGGCGCAGGCAGCGAAGCGTCCCTGCCAGTAACTTTGCGCTCCCGCAGGAGCGCCCCCAAGCTGCTCTTTCCACCTTGCTGCACATTGTCGCGCCAAATGGGCGCGACCGCCCATCCCGGTGCAGCACGGAAAAGCAGCAGAACGCGCCGCCCTGCTGCCTTCATCTGCCTGATTCACTTCGCCCAGTGCTTCAGCTTCGGCAGCATGTCCGCCAAATACGCGCGTACCTGCTCCGGCGGCCACGCATCATTTGACATGTACGGCACCAGAAACGCCAGCAGCTCTTCCAATGAATTGTACGCAAATTTCCCATCCGTATAACACCACTTGCAGTAGTCCTCGTTGAATGCGCCGCCGGGTTCGCGGCTGATGGTCGTGTCGTCAAGCGGCATGCCGCAGCACTGGCAAATCAGCGTCCGCGGAGAACCGAGCAGCGTGTTAATCGAGACGTCGTAGAGCTTCGAGAGCAGTTTGAGTGTCTCCGTGTTCGGCAGGGTATCGCCCCTTTCCCAGCGGGACACGGCTTGGCGCGTCACAAACAGCTTCTCCGCAAGCGCATCCTGCGACAGCCCGTGTTCTGTCCGCAGTTTCAGAAGCACATCCTTGGCTTCCATCAGTATCATCACCTCATCTTTACTATATCACATTCGCTTTTCCTGCGCAAGCAACTGCCAGTTGCCCCGCTTGCGTCCGCCGAAAATGCCCTTTTTTTGTTTTTTCCGGTGTAAACGGTTGAGTTCTGTTTCGCGCTGTGCTACACTATCGTTGGGAAAATTTCATTTCCCGACACCAACACCGAGGAATAAGCATCATGATTGAAAAATGGACAACCCCCATCCCGAAGCTGAGCGGGCGCGAAGGACGCACCGTCTATGTGTACGTCCCCAACGAAGCGCAGGAGAACCCCGAAGCGCGCTATCCTGTGCTGTACATGTTCGATGGCCATAACGTTTTCTTCGATTCCGACGCGACCTACGGGAAGTGCTGGGGGATGAAGGAATATCTTGAATCGACAAACACGCCGCTGATTGTCGTTGCGGTGGACTGCAACCATTCGCCGAATAACGGGCGGCTGAGCGAATATTCCCCCTTCACGTTTGAAGACCCGAAGCTCGGCTACATCCGTGGGCGCGGGCGCACGACGATGGACTGGTTCGCGCATACGCTGAAAGGCATGATTGACGAAAAGTACCCGACGCTGCCGGGGCGCGAAACGACGTGGATTGCGGGGTCGAGCATGGGCGGGCTGATGAGCCTGTACGCGGTGACTGCGTTTAACGACGTGTATTCGCGCGCGGCGTGCCTTTCGCCGAGCATCTGGTTTGCCACGCGCAGCCTTGACCGCCTGATTCGCGACGCGCAATTTGCCCCGGACACCGTGATTTATATGGACTACGGTTCGCGCGAGATGGCGCACCACGACAACATGCGCAAGCAGTACGCCGCCGTAACAAGCCGTCTGCTGGAAAAGCAGGTGCTGCTGACGAGCCGCATCGTCCCCAACGGCGACCACTGCGAAGCCTGCTGGGAAGAGCAGATTCCCTTCTTCATGCACATTCTGTTCTACAATCGCGAATAATAGGAGGCGCAACCCATGCAGACATATTACACCAAATGGTACAGCCCCTCCGTCGGGCGGGAGATGGAAATCAAGGTGTACGGCCATGCCGGCCGCCCGGTGCTGTTCATCCCCTGCCAAGACGGGCGCTTTTTCGACTTCGAGAACTACCGCATGACCGACGCATGGGCGCCGTGGATTGAATCCGGGCAGTGCATGGTCTTTTCCATCGACACGCTGGATAAGGAGACGTATTCCGCGACCTATGACCCGCACGACCGCATCCGCCGCCATGAAGCGTGGATGAACTACATCGTGCGGGAGGTTGCGCCGTTCATCCAGTCCATGACGAACGACCGCAACGGCTGGGACGGCACGCCGGGCATCATTGCGTTCGGCTGCTCCCTGGGCGCGACGCACGCGGCAAACCTGTATTTCCGCTTCCCGGAGACGTTCGACGGTCTGCTGGCGCTCAGCGGCATTTACACCAGCGAATACGGCTTCCCCGGCTACATGGATGAGCTGGTGTACGCCAATTCCCCGGTGGATTACCTCGCCGGCATTTCGCCTGACCACCCGTTTATCCGCCTGTACAACGACCACAAGGCGGTGGTCGTCGTCGGGCAGGGCGCTTGGGAAGTGCCGGAGAGCACATTCCGCCTGCGCGACATCGCCTCATGGGATGTCGATTTCAACGACACATCGTGGTTCGACGTCGCTTCTAACAATCAGGACCGCCGCCTGTGGAAGATACGCCGTCTGTGGCGACGCAGTTCGCGACTCGGGACTTCGTCTGACCAATAATCCATCCCCTGAAAATGCTCATCGTCATCACCGGACCTACGGCAACAGGCAAGACCTCGCTGGGAGTCGCACTCAGCCGCACATTCGGCGGAGAAATCGTCAGCGCTGACTCGAGGCAAATATACCGTGGCATGGATCTGGGCACCGGTAAAGACCTTGACGAATACGGCGATATCCCTTACCACCTAATTGATATTTGCCCGGCAGGATACCGATATAATCTATACGAATATGTCCGAGACGCTCGCCGCGCCATAGCCGACATCGAGAGCCGCGGGCGCCAACCCATCCTTGTAGGAGGCACAGGACTTTATGTCGAGTCGCTGCTCAAAGGCATTGTTCTTCCCGAGGTCCCGGAAAACCCGGAACTGAGGCGCTCGCTCGAAGGCAAAAGCCTCGACGAACTCACCCGGATGCTCGCCGCAATGAAACGTCTGCACAACACGACCGATGTTGACACCGCCAAGCGTGCCATACGCGCCATCGAAATCGAGACCTACTATCAGGAGCACCCCGAAGCCGCCGAGCAAGCGCGCCCTCACCCCATCGATGCCATTACCATACTTGTCGACATACCGCGCGAGTTGCGACGTCAGCGCATAACACAACGCATGCATCGGCGTCTCGAGCTGGGGATGGTCGACGAGGTGCGCTCGCTGCTCGACTCGGGCATCGCTCCCGACGACCTCGAATATTACGGCCTCGAATACAAATTCCTGACACAGTACTGCACCGGCAGACTCTCTTACGGGGAAATGGTAAGCGGACTGGAGACCGCCATACATCAGTTTGCAAAACGGCAGATGACATGGTTTCGTGGCATGGAGCGCCGCGGATTCACACTACACCGCGTCCCATTCGACATCCCTCACGACCTTTTTGCCGAATATGTGCGCGGGCTTCTGAATACAGCTTCACGGGATAATAACAATGCTGTTAAAATCTAAGTCTATGCTACGATATACGACAATATTGTTATTGATGCTTACGGCTCTGGCCATGCGCGGCGAATGTCGCCTTATCGCCGAAGTAGGCGACGATCCCGACGACTGTTACGTGCATTTGCGCTGCGCATCGCGCAACTGGCAGCTTGTCTGGCGCTATGTCGACTCGCTCAACTACACCGTGGCCCGCGTAAGCAAAAACGCCGACCAAGCTGACGACATCAGCGGATGGAGCACCACCGTACAGCTTGAAAACGTCCGCGACGGCAAAGCCGATATTATTGCCAGACAACAGTTCTCGTCTGATAGTCCTGATTTTTCGCTGCTTCTGATACATCGAGGTCCGGTAGCGCGGCTTTACTGTGCCGACGGCCAGGAAATTTTCGATGGTAATGTAGCCGTTCCCACGCCCTTGGTTTCAGGGAGTGAAATACGTTACGAAATATTAGCGGGGAAGCCCATGGCCGAGCCTTCGATAATCGCCGCCGACATAGGCAGCTATCCCGTTCCCATAAACTCGCAATTTACTTCGGCAGACTCGCTTTACGCCTACCTGCGGGCATCTTCCGACCCGGCCGAAGGCGTCTACTCATATCTTGACCGAGACTTCGCCGGCAACGAAATCAAACTCGGAGGAAGATACCGCATAGCCGTCGTACTCAGCCCTCAGTCTCCTCGCAACGGCAGTTATAACACAAAAACAAAAGTCTACGACATAATATATCTCGAAGGGGCCGAAGACCACAGGACGTTGTGGAGTCCGCTAAGCATCAAAGGGCGGCTGACATCGACCAACTTCATAAACAACTACGACTGCACCTGGTACGACAGCACACGCGCGCCCTTAGGCTCAGACCGAGAGGTAAACGCCTCAATAGCCAACGGCATACTTACTATCAACCTGCCACTGTACAACTCATCGCTGCGCTTTGGCATCGTCCCCAAAAGTCAACTTTAAATTTCTGATAATAAAATGGCATCGGTTGCAGCACTATAAGCAACACTTCCAATCAGACCCCTAATCAAAAAGTTGTGCCAAGTTATAGAACTTGTTTAATAATAAATGTTAGCGACAGGGTGTGTACATCAGGCCGGAGGGGTCGTAACCTGGCGGATTTCGCCCGTAGCATTATCATAAATCAGCGAGTAGTCAAGCAATACGGCATATACCGTTTCGGCCGAAAATTCTATGGCAAACACACTATTGAGAGCGCTGTCAGCCTCTATGTACTGATAAAGTTTGGGAGGTAGAGTATCAAAAAGCAACATTCCCGGCAGCGGCATGCCATAGCCGTTGACATTCTCGACCATCTGGTCTTTGTCGAAAGTTATACCCGGGCCGTCTTTCAGCTTGACACGGTAAGTGTCTGCTGTGGCCGTGTATGAATCCACTTCAAAGTTAGGGAAATATTTAGAGACAAATGTCTGAACCTTGGGAGGCATTTCGTCATAGGAATCATCATGGTTAGAGCATGAAGTCAGGGCCAGCAAAGCAAAAATCACTGCGGCGATCGACGCCCCTACCATTCCAAGACATTCGGCAATAACTTCTCGTGCATCGCGATTGATATGGCGGCTGCGTTGTACAGCTCGGCGTATAGGACTCAATCCTCTTGCCTTTAAGGGTACGGTAGTGACTTTTACCACCGGTGCCACATTATACTTTATTGTGTTTCTCGTTTCCATAGACATAAGACAAAATTTGTTAAATCAATATTATAACGTTGTCGGCGCAATTTTTGTTTGGCAACAATACCGGCTAATTTCAGACATAGCGGTTGCACGATACTTACCGTGGCCTTCGCCCGAAAATCACAGCTATTCACCATAAAAAGACCTCAAATAATTGCATACTCACCTTCTTGTGTCTTATCTTTGCAAATATAAAACCTTAACAGCCATCATCATGAAACCCAAAGTCAAAGTTGCCGTCTTAGCTACGCGCCTATGCGAATTCAAATCTGTTTCCATCCCGGCCGACGATTCTATTCCCGTGACACATTACGGCACTATTGACACTACCTATCGCACGTACTTCTCCGATACCCTCGTTGACAAAGACGCCGCAATCGAAGCCGTCAAGCCAATCTTGCCCAAATACAAATTTGAGAATTTCAATCTGTCCATCGATTCATCTTATATCGACATTACGCGTATAAAAATATGGTACGACCGAAATATGACTCAACAGGCCGTCGAAAAACTTTCGGCAGCTCTTCCGGGCTATGACTTTGAAGCGGCGAAAACCGACGAGGAAGCGCATATACTCAGTCTTCCGAAAATAAAAGTCAACGTCCGCTCGCATGCCGAGGAATTCAGCCAATGGGAATCGGCCGGCGCGTGTGCTGATGTTACGGTCGAACCGGAAGCGTTTCTCATCACCTATAGAATACTACACCGTACAATAAGTTTCAGCGAAATTCCTGATCAAAAAGCCCTTCTTGCCCTAAGCGAACGCTTGGCGATACTGTTGTTCTCACACTCGAAGGATATCACTTTTAAACGCGATATAACGCCTGAGAATGATCAAGAAAGCTGGAGCCGAATAATTGTTGGGGCTCTGTCCGAGTCAGACAAAGACACCTTGTTCGTCTCCGACCCTGAGCCCCAGCCCGAGGTCCTTACTTTCGCTTGTCATAAGCCTTTTATATGCAGTATGTTGTACCTTCCGTTATACCGCTTGACCGTCCGTTCGAATAAAAGCGAGCGCCCGCTCTGCAGAATATTAAAGCATATCAAGAGGCTACCTGCGCAGTGAAAGAGATATGCGCCTGCGGACCGGGTCAAGGGCTATGATACGGGCTTCGACCTGCTGGCCCAGACGTAGAACTTCGCCGACAGACGACATACGCCGGTCGGCGAGTTCGGAGATATGTATGAGTCCGTTTTCGTGGATACCGAGGTCTACAAAAGCGCCGAATGCCGTGATGTTGTTGACCTGCCCGCGTACTACCATTCCTATGCAAAGTTGCTCGAACGATGTCACCGAAGGCTTGAAATCGTTATCGTTGGAATCGAGCCTCGGATCACGTCCCGGCTTACGCAGTTCTTCGACAATGTCAGCGATAGTCTCGCGTCCGGCAATCCCTTGCGCGGCAAGTGCCGAGGGATTGACCCTGTCAAGCAAAGCATCGTTTCCCTGCAACTCGGCCGCACTGACATCGAGGCTGCGGGCAATCGCTGCTACAGCACCATAGCTCTCGGGGTGTATGCCCGTGTTGTCAAGGGGTTCACGTCCTCCGGGTATACGTAAGAATCCGGCGGCAAGTTCAAAAGCCTTGTCTCTCAGGCGTGGAACCTTGCGAAGCGAACGCCGCGTGTCGAAAGCGCCGTTGGCCGCACGGTACGCAATTATATTCTTGGCCAATGCCGGACCTATGCCCGAGATATACGACAGCAGCCGCTCGGAGGCAGTATTGACGTCTACGCCCACGGCGTTGACACAGCTCATCACCGTGTAATCAAGAGCCTCTTTGAGACTGCTCTGGTCGACATCGTGCTGATACTGTCCGACTCCGATGGCCTTGGGGTCGACCTTGACCAGTTCGGCCAAAGGGTCGATGAGACGACGGCCTATGGAAACGGCACCACGTACCGTGACGTCTTTGTCAGGAAATTCGGCACGGGCTATGTCAGAGGCCGAGTATACCGAGGCTCCGCTTTCGCTGACAATGAAGATTTTGTCATCGGGGACAACCGAGGCCTTGCGTAGAAAATCCTCGGTCTCGCGCGATGCTGTTCCGTTGCCAAGCGCCACGGCGTCAAGACGGTATTTGGCAACAAGGCCGGATAAAATGCGGCGTGCGCCTTCCGTATCAGAGCGCGGTGGTACAGGGAATATCACCGTATCAGCCAAAAGATTGCCTTCGGCATCAAGAGCCACGACCTTGCATCCGGTACGGAAGCCCGGATCGAGTGCCAGAATACGCAGTCCCTTAAGCGGAGCCGCCAACAGCAGCTGACGCAAATTGCCGGCAAAGATGTCAATGGCGACACGGTCGGCTTCGGCTTTAAGTTCGGCGGCAAGCTCATTTTCGACCGAAGGGCGCAACAGACGTTTCGCAGCGTCAGCGACAGCAGCGTCAATTAACGCCGAGCACGAATCAGAAGCCTGACGGGGGCCAAAATTATCACAGAGCACATCGGTTAGTCCTTCAGGGTCTTCAAGTCCGAATTTCAGTTTAATCAAGCCCTCGCGCTCGGCCCGTCTCAATGCCAGATACTGGTGCGAGACTATACGACGAAGAGATTTGGCAAACGTAGCATATTGAGCGAAAGGCGAAGCGGCAAGTTCGGCTTCCTTACCCTTGGCGCAAGCAGCGACAAGCGTGGCGCGTCGCCGATAGGCATTTCGCGTGATGTTGCGCAGGCGTTCGCTCTCCGAAGCCCATTCGGCTATAATGTCCGAAGCACCGGCAAGTGCCTCGTCACGGTCGGCGACAATAGTCTGGTTCTCAACAGTCTTCTTGGCTCTCGTCCCGACAAAGGCATCAGCGGCCACCCGGATATCGACAACACGTCCCGCCATGATGATACGAGCAAGTGGCTCGAGTCCCTTTTGCCGGGCAACGGTGGCACGGGTGCGCCTCTTGGGTTGATACGGCGCGTATATGTCGTCGATTTGTGTAATGGTCTCCGCGCTGTCGAGTCTATTGCGAAGTTCGGCGGTCATCGCGCCGGCATCGGTTATTGCCCCGGCGACAAATTCGCGGCGAGCCTCGAGACAACGCCGGGCGGCAAGCGCCGTCTCAATATTGCGCACTGACACCTCGTCAAGGGCACCCGTCCGTTCCTTGCGATATCGGCTGATAAAAGGCACAGTCGCACCCTCCTCGAGAAGTTCGGCGACGGCCTCAACACCCTTTTCGGGAAGTCCCAACTGCGATGCGACTGCCTGTATTATTTTCTTATCCATATCAATGTCTGAGTTTGCTCTGCAAAAGTACTAATAAAAAATCCTCCGTCAAACTCAGTTGCCGGACACACCGCGATTTTTCTTGACGCATACGAGATATATCTTTGTCCATGTCGAAAAATAATCGTATTTTTGTCCTGTCAAACATTACGTCTCTGACACATATATCATTCAACCACATATATCCTAAATATAAACAATATGTCTAAAGTTACAGTTATCGGCGCCGGAAACGTAGGTGCCACTTGCGCTAACGTTCTCGTCACCAATCAAGTTGCCGACGAAGTAGTACTTCTCGACATCAAACCCGGCGTTGCCGAAGGCAAAGCCATGGACATCATGCAGACAGCCAACATTCTGGGCCTGAACACCCGTCTTACCGGTGTCACCAACGACTACAGCAAGACCGAAGGCTCGGACGTCGTCGTCATCACCTCGGGTATTCCCCGCAAACCGGGCATGACTCGCGAAGAACTCATCGGCGTCAACGCAGGCATCGTCAAGAGCGTTATGGATAATGTTCTGCAGCACTCGCCCGAAGCCGTCATCGTGTGCATCTCCAACCCCATGGACACTATGACCTACCTGATACACAAAACGAGCGGTCTGCCCAAAAACCGCATCATCGGCATGGGCGGCGCACTCGACAGCGCCCGCTTCAAATATTTCCTCAGTCTTGCTCTCAACGCCAATCCTAACGAAATCGAGGGTATGGTTATCGGCGGTCACGGCGACACCACAATGATTCCGCTGAAACGCTACGCCGCTTATCGCGGTGTCCCTGTCTCGACACTTCTTCCCGCCGAACAGCTCGACAAAGTCGCAGCTGACACTATGGTCGGCGGCGCCACTCTCACCAAACTTCTCGGTACTTCGGCATGGTACGCTCCCGGTGCAGCAGGAGCTCAGGTTGTCGCAGCAGTCCTTCACGACCAGAAACGCGTCATCACTTGCTCGGCTCTGCTCGAAGGCGAATACGGACACAAAGATCTCTGCATCGGCGTTCCTTGCCTCCTTGGCAAAAACGGCATCGAGAAAATTGTCGAACTTGAACTCACCCCTGACGAAAAAGCTCTCTTCGACAACAGCGCAGCCGCCGTTCACAAGACCAACGAAGCTCTGTCGGCAGCTCTTGCCTGACACACGACGTCTCATCAAGCACAGAGCCGGCTTATCGGTCGGCTCGTGCTTTTCACCGAACCAAACACCGGGGTGTTTCAGCCACACTTCCAGACACCCTAATTAAGCACTATACATTTATGAAACTCATCCGACTCCTCTGCCCGCTCAGCGCCATTGCCCTGACGGCCGTACTCGTAGCCTGCTCGCCCAAATCCTCCGAAAAAGCCGATAGCGACCACAATGACGAGAACACCACCCAAACAACAAGCGCCGATAGTTCCGAATCCGAGGCTAACGCCACAGACCTTGGCGCCACAGACCTTGGCACAACCGACGCCGACGGCGTCACCGAAGTCAGCAACGGAGAACTGCTGGGACGCCTCATCGACAAACCCCAAGGCAAGCCCATGGTCATCGATTTCAGCGCCACATGGTGCGGTCCCTGCCAACAGTTCAAACCCACTTTCCACGCCATTGCACAGCGCTACAAAGACAAGGTGTCATTTTATAGCGTAGACATCGACAACTGCTCTGTCCTCGCTGACAAACTCGGCATACAAAGTATTCCTACCGTAATGTACGTCACCTCTGGCGGCAAAACATCAACAACAGTAGGCCTGCTGTCCGAAAACGAATTCGAGCAAAAAGTAAAGGCTCTCAAATAAGCCGCATCTCCTTCCCCAAGCAGTAATCCCCGCTTATCTGCGAGCTTGGACACCAAGCCTTCACATCCTCTGTGCCCCATACGCTTCCGGCCGTCAACACAATGCGTCCGGAAGTTGTTATTTAGACAGTTCCATTATTAGACCCCACTACTCATGACAGACAAAGATCTGCGCAAAGCCATAGCCGACATCTGCGGCATAGACACCCTCAATCCTATACAGGAGGCCATTCTCGCCTCCCGCGCCAAAGACATCATACTGCTTTCGCCCACCGGCTCGGGCAAGACCATAGCATTTGCCATAGCTGTTCTCAAACGGCTGGACACATCGGTACGCGGATGCACAACGACACTTGTCCTTGCACCTTCGCGCGAGCTTGCCATTCAGGTCTTCGACGTCATACGTCCGCTTGCGCGGGGCCTCAAAACCGCAGTACTCTACGGCGGACGCCCTATGGAACGCGAAATAGCGTCGCTTAGCGCTTCTGCGCCCGAAATAGTGGTAGCAACACCCGGCCGTCTCCTGGACCATCTTGACCGAGGCACACTGTCATTAGGCGCCTTGCAGTGCCTTGTTATCGACGAATATGACAAGATGCTCGAATTGGGATTCTCCCGCCAGATGAAAGCTATTGCCGCACGTCTTCCGCGCCGGCATCGCCTGGCCATGCTCACCTCGGCGACCGCTCTCGACGGCAAAACAATGTTTGTCGACAGCAAGGAGGCCGAGCTGGTCGACTTCAGCGCCAAAGACACAGCTCGCGCCAACACCATAATAATGAACGTACACTCGGCACAACGCGACAAACTGGATACCCTTGCCGCTCTGCTGCGCTCGCTATCTGCCGAAGCTCCGGCCATTGTCTTCGTCAACCATCGCGAAAGCGCCGAACGCTGTGCAGCCTCTTTACGCCGCCGGGCTATTAAGGCGTTGCTTTATCACGGAGGCCTCGACCAGCGACAACGCGAAATCGCCGTCGCCGCTCTGGCCTCGGGTGCCGCTCCCGTGATGGTGGCCACAGATCTGGCCGGACGAGGTCTTGACATCGAAGGACTCGGTGCCGTCATTCACTATCATCTTCCCGTCGACGAAAAGACGTGGACACACCGCAACGGCCGTACGGCACGTGCCGGCGCCAAAGGCGAGGTCTATGTCATCAGCGGTCCCGACGAGGATGTCCCCGATTTCATTGTCACCGACCGTGATTTTTATCCCTCGCCCGAGAATTTTGACGATAACGTACCACGACAACAGTCAACGACTCTGCTGTATATCGACAAAGGCAAACGCGACAAAATATCGCGAGGCGACGTCGCCGGATACATAATCAAAAGTGCCGGCATAGACCCGGCGATTGTCGGACGAATCACCATAGGCAGCGACTATGCCCTTGTCGCACTTGCCTCGGCCCAGGCCGCCGAAAAAGTCATGAGCACGGCCCACAATGCCAAACTCAAAGGTCAACGCGTGCGCATATCGCCCATCGAGAGCCAATTGTCCTGCCATCGTCAGTAAATAAATTCCCCGAACCGGGCGCACAGCACATCATATTAAAATATTGTCGGAGCAACATCTTGTCATTCAGCTACTTTAAGCAATCATTACATCACATGAATATATTCAGAAGTGCGGCCACTGCCCTACTTGCAATAACGTTAACCGCCTGCTCGCCACAGCAATGGCATCAGGACAACGGCGTCACGTGGGGTACATCATATCACATAAAATACAAATCGGACCGCCCACTCACCGATAGCATAATCGCCGAAATGCAACGCATCGAAAGCCTCTTCAGCTTTCACGACCCGAAGTCCGAGATTTCGCGTATCAACCAAGGCGCCTCTGACAGCACGGCCTTCTATGCCGTAAGTACGGAAATGAGGCAGCTGATACTTGCCGCCCAAAAAGTCAGCCTGATGAGCGGCGGCGCTTTCGACCCGACGGTAGGCCCTCTTGTCGACCTGTGGGGATTCGGTCGCGACAAAACTCCACGCGACAGCCTGGACCGATATTTTGCACCTGCGCAATCCCGGCTCGACTCGGCGTTGCGGCTCGTCGGCATCGCCGATTGCCGTCTGACCCCAAAAGGCCTTATTAAAAAGCATCCCGGCACACGCTTCGACTTCTCCGGAATAGCCAAGGGTTATGGGGTTGACTGCGTTGCACGCGCACTCGAACGCTGCGGTGTCACCGACTATATGGTCGAAATCGGAGGAGAAATCGCCGTCAGAGGCCAGAACGACCGTGGCGACACATGGACTATCAGCATTGACGACCCGTTAGCCGGAAGCTACACGGCCCCCGGTGTAGCTTCGATAGGCCGTGTCAGCATCGCCCATGGTGCCGTCGCCACCTCAAGCAACTCGCGCAATCGTCACACTCTCACTGATGGGCGCATCGTAGGCCACTCCATATCGCCGGCCGACGGCCAGCCATTCGCCAGCGACATACTCTCAGCAACAATTCTCAGCAGCGACTGCACGATGGCCGACGCCATTGCCACAGCCTGCATGTGCATGCCGCCCGATGCCGCCTGTCAAATGCTCAGGGACAATGACATCGCCGCACTGCTGGTCATAGCGCGCCCCGACAGCCCGCAGAGTCCACAAATATGGACCTCGCCCACCTGGCCAGACAATGGCGTCGCTTTCAAAAGTGTCCACGAATAAAAGACCCTTGCAATGCTTTTTAACAAAGTTTAATAAAAAGATTCGGTCAAAGTTTGTAATTTTACATTTGCTAAGTCAACCTATCTATATCACCATTTCTAAGCATATATGCGTACCAAAATATTAGTCATCGATGACGAAGAAGCCCTCTGCGAGATTCTTAAATACAATCTCGAAAAAGAAGGCTACGAAGTAAATACCGCCTACTCGGCCGAAGAAGCCCTTACGATGGATCTGAAGCCCTATTCTTTGTTTATCGTTGACATAATGATGGACAAACTCAGCGGTTTTGATTTTGCCAAACAAGTGCAGAACATCCCTGAAATCGAAAACACACCTTTCATCTTCTGCTCGGCACTCGAAGGCGAGGATGACAAGGTAATGGGTCTTAACATCGGCGCCGACGACTACATAACCAAGCCTTTTGTCATGAGCGAAGTCCTGGCCCGCGTCCGCGCTGTGCTTCGTCGTGCTTCGGCATCGCACCGCACAGTCACCGAAGTGCCCATGCCCAACTACGAAGCCGACGTCACTTACAAAACACTGCGCATCGACCGCAACGCAAAACTTTGTTGGCTCGATGGCGAAGAAGTGCAGCTGACACGCACCGAATACGATATCATCCTCTTCTTTCTGACACATCCCAACCGTATTTATTCGCGCGAAGAAATCATTAACGAAGTATGGGGTAACGATGTTGTCATAACCAACCGCACAATAGACACAAATATAACACGTCTGCGCCGCAAACTCGGACTCTACGGCAACAACATCGTCACACGTCAGGGATTCGGATATGGCTTTAAAGAGAAGGATTAGCAGCAAGTGGCGCCTTTTTTTGCCGCGCTTCTTCACTCTCACCGCCGTGCTCATTGTCATGTCGGTGTGGCAAGTATATCGCGAGCGCAACTATCGGCGCGAATTCATCACTCAGCAACTCACTCTTGTCTCCGAACGCGTTGCCTCTTTTTTTGAAGACGGCAAAGACTCGTCATCATTCCTCGACTTCCTCGAGACATATTACAAACGCAATCGCTACTTCCCCAACATAGATATATATATCTATAACCTGGACAATTGGCAACTGATTGACTGCACCGGTCACAGCATCGAACTTACCGACGCCGACAAAAAAAATCTTAAGGCCGAAATAGGATCGACGGTCGGAAATGAATATACCATAAACGGAGTTCTTGCCGGAACACGATACCTATATCTCATAAAAAAAGTCACAGCAGCCAACGGCCGGAAACTCGCTATCATAGCCTGTCTGCCCAACGAGCTTGTCCTTGACAACTTTATCGAGTCGCACACCAACGATGTCTGGTACGTGGCTCTGTTTTTCGCTTTGGTTTGCTACATAACAGCATATACCACGGCTCGCAGCTTCGGCAAGAGCATCAACATCCTGCGAGAGCTTGCCAACCGCTCGGTAACCGATCCCACATTCAATCCCGCCGACGATTTTGCCAACGACGAACTCGGTGATATTGCCCGACGCATTGTCGAGATGTACAACAACATCACCGAAGCCAACCAAAATCTCGAACGCGAACACGCCGTGGCTATGCACGCCATTGAAGAAAAAGCCCTCCAGAAACGTCAGCTCACCAACAACATCAACCACGAGCTCAAGACCCCAATCGGTGTCATCAAAGGATATCTTGACATTCTTGCCGACGAAACACTCGACGAGCAGACGCGCCGACACTTCATAGAAAAGGCACGTCAGCATGCCGACCGTCTTGTCAACCTTATCCAGGATGTCTCCGCCATAACACGCCTCGAGGAAGGACAGCAACTTATTTCGACCGAGCGTATCGACTTCCATGAAGTCGTCTACACCTTTGCCTCCGACATCGCCGAGTCCGGCGTCCTCGGGACTATGAAATTCTCTTTTGACGTTCCCTTAGGCTCGTTTATCAAAGGTAACTTCAACCTGCTCACCGGCCTCCTGCTCAACCTTGCCAAGAACTCGGCCAACTATTCAAAAGGCACATACTGCCGTCTCGAGGCAATCATCGGTGACGACGATTTCTATTACTTCCGCTTCTATGACAATGGTATCGGAGTTGCCCCGGAGCACCTGCCTTACCTGTTCGAGAGATTCTATCGCATCGACTCGGGACGCGCCCGCAAAAGTGGAGGCACCGGACTTGGCCTCGCTATCGTCTACAATACCATCATGGCACACGGAGGCACTATTACTCCTAAAATCCACCCGACGGGAGGACTCGAATTTGACTTCTCGCTGCCCAAATGGACTTAAGCAGCCATACCGACAAGCCGCAACCAAGACATCACAATCCGGGCAGCAAGTAACAAATAAGACTGCAAATAGTTCGCAATTAACAGATTTTTAACGCTTTATGCGGCATAAAATGTTAATTCTTCCCGAATATTATGTTAAAATCGGCTCAAAAGGTTAAATGTTCTGCGGTAAACAAATTGTATCATAGTTGTAACGCAGATGTAACATCGAGGTCATAATTTTGCAATGTCAAAAGAAAACAAGAGCGATAAGCTACCAACTTATCCATTTCTGCAATGGTTTTCGAAGAGACAAAAGGAATTAAAGCAATTTCATAACACAAACAAATTAAATCCTATCCGCCAAACCAATCAGAAACCTAAGATTACTCCTGAAAAATCCTAATCAAAGCCAATAAACCAATCATCATCACATAACCAAACATCGTCAAAAGTTTGTAAGACCAACGAAATCCATCCGCGCCGAGCCCCCGAGCCCGGCGTCACTTTTATCTCACCTCCCTTATACCTCACCCCCAAAACATACGGATTTAAACGCAAACGAGGCTGCTCCGGAATTGTTTTACGGGGCAGCCTCTTGGGGGATAGTCAGTTTATGTGATTCAAGGCTTGACTTCGTAGAAGGGAATATCGACAAGGCGCATATTGAACCGGAGATTGGAGTATGGCGGTACGTTGCCATAACCGCTTAATCCGTAAGCAAGTCCGTAAGGAATAATAACCTCGCAGCTGTCACCGACATGCATATCGGTGATAGCGATAGGCCAACCGCTTATAAGGCCGGTCGAACTGAGTTGGGTACGCAAAGCGCCCGGGACCGGCGATGTAATAAAATCTGTGGAGTCAATGCCTGTACCATCACAAAGATGCACCTTATAGCGCATATCGACGGTCGAGGTGTAAAGCGGACGAAGAGCCTGTTCGTTACGCTCGAAATAGTGCATAAGTACATACGAGCGCGAATCCCAGGGTGCCGTACGGCGTGTGTAATAAGCCGAGCCGTCAGGGTTGCGTTTGTTTTCGAGCTGGGTCAGCCAGTCGATATTGGTCTGATTCCACTCTTGGTACTGGTCTGTTGTTAAATCATCGTCATCACCACACGAGTATAGAGCGGGCACGACGGCAAGCAATGCCAATATGGCAAGGTGTTTGAATTTCATTTAATCTATACAGGAGAGGGGTTAATATATAGGAGAGTAAATTATTCAAAGTCAACAGTCGGTGCCTTGGCAGCGGCGGATTCAGCCTGGAACATCTGTTTGGGCTGAAAGCCGAACACTCCGGCAACAAGATTGCGCGGGAATGTCACTATACCCAGATTATAGCTCTTGACGGTTTCGTTGTATCGCATACGTGCTGTGTTGATGCGGTTTTCGGTACCGGCAAGCTCAGCCATGAGGTCTTTGTAAGCATCAGTGGCTGTTACCTGAGGATATGCTTCGTGCACGGCATTGACATAAATACCATAAGCATTGTCAAGACGCGAGTATTTGGCGGGAGATACAGCATCTTTCCCGTCAGGACCGGAGAATGTACCTTTGGCCTGTTCAGTAGCGTCAAGCAGCTCTTTTTCAGCTTTTTCATACTCGCCAACAGCTCCTGAACGGACTTCGGCAGTGCCTTTCTGTACATCAGTTTCGTGTGCGGCGGCGCCCTTGACGGTGTTCACCAGATTGGGGATAAGGTCGAGGCGGCGCTGATACTGGGTCTGGACATTTCCCCAGGCCTCGTCTACAGCCACCGATGATTTCTGTACCGAATTGTAGGTCGAGCACGTTCCGAAAAGCAGGAACAAAAGTGTAATGCCTACACATATCCAGATTATGTTGGCTTTAGAGATACCTTTCTTGGGAGCGAAGCCGGGAGCGCCGTAATTTCTGCCGGTGTTATAATTTGTATTCACTGTTTTTGTTGTTTTGAGGGTTGATAAAGATAAAGTATGGCATCAGCCCAGACGGCGCAGAAGCGAGTTAAGGCTTACGCGGTTATGGATAAGCTTGTGAAGGTCGTCAATAGCCACGCGGGTCTGTTGCATGGAGTCGCGCTCGCGCAGGGTCACGGTATTGTCTTCGAGTGTCTGATGGTCAACGGTGATGCAGAAAGGAGTGCCTATGGCATCCTGTCGGCGATAGCGTTTGCCGATAGAGTCTTTCTCGTCATAATGTGTGGCGAAGTCAAACTTGAGGTCATTGACAATTTCGCGGGCTTTGTCGGGAAGGCCGTCCTTGCGTACAAGGGGCATCACGGCGCACTTAACCGGAGCGAGGGCTTCGGGCAGATGCAAGACTACGCGGCTTTCGCCGCCCTCGAGTTTCTGTTCCTCGTACGACGAGCAAAGTATACTCAGAAACATGCGGTCGACACCAATCGATGTTTCGATGACATAAGGCACGTAGCTCTCGTTGAGTTCGGGGTCGAAGTACTTGATGTTCTTACCCGAGAATTTTTCGTGCTGCGACAGATCGAAATTAGTGCGCGAGTGTATGCCCTCGACTTCTTTGAATCCGAAAGGCATGAGGAATTCGATGTCGGTGGCTGCGTTGGCGTAGTGTGCCAGTTTCTCGTGATCGTGATAGCGATATTTCTCGTCGCCGAGTCCGAGGGCCTTATGCCACTTCAGGCGCCATTCTTTCCACTGTTTGAACCACTTGATTTCCTCGCCGGGGCGGACAAAGAACTGCATTTCCATCTGTTCGAACTCGCGCATGCGGAAGATGAACTGACGTGCTACAATTTCGTTGCGGAATGCCTTGCCAATCTGTGCGATACCGAACGGAATACGCATACGGCCGGTTTTCTGGACGTTGAGGTAGTTGACGAAAATACCCTGCGCCGTTTCGGGACGCAGATAAACAGTCATCGAGCCGTCGGCCGTCGAACCCATTTCGGTTTTGAACATAAGATTGAACTGACGCACGTCGGTCCAGTTCTTAGTGCCGGAGATTGGGCATACAATGCCTTCGTCAAGGATTATCTGTTTGAGGCCGTCAAGGTCGTTGGCATTCATAGCGTCGCTGTAGCGCTGATGCAACTCGTCGCGATGTTTCTGATGTTCGAGTACACGAGGATTGGTCGTGCGGTACAACTCGGCATCAAAGCTTTCGCCGAAGCGCTTGGCTGCTTTGGCAACTTCTTTTTCGATTTTATCCTCTATTTTAGCTATCTGCTCCTCTATAAGGACATCGGCGCGGTAGCGTTTTTTCGAGTCGCGGTTGTCAATAAGGGGGTCATTGAAAGCATCGACATGGCCCGAAGCTTTCCATATTGTGGGATGCATAAAAATTGCCGAATCAATGCCCACGATGTTTTCGTGGAGCAGTGTCATGGCTTCCCACCAATAGCGTTTTATATTGTTTTTGAGTTCGACACCGTTCTGGCCGTAGTCATAAACGGCGGCGAGACCGTCATAGATTTCACTTGACTGAAAGACAAAACCGTATTCCTTGGCGTGTGAAACGATTTTTTTAAAGACATCTTCTTGTTGTGCCATAGAGATTTAGCTGTGATAATAAGAATAATTAGACAAACTGTCGCCCGCAGGTCGGGGCACACAGACGCATGGCTCGCAAAAGCCCTACGCGCCACAAAGATAGCAATAATTTCGCAAACCGCCAACACGCCGCGACTTATGTCCGGTTCAGTCGGCCTGTTGTCAGGATAAAATAAAGACTCTTCGCACCCTGCGAATAACGTAAGGCGCGAAGAGTCTGTACTTTAACAAATTTAAGCCTGGGGGGCAGCGGGAGCTGCTGTCGGTGCTGCGATGGGAGCTGCCGGTGCAACGGGTGCGGCGGCTTCTTCAAGGGGTTTGACCTCCCATCCGAGTGCCGAGGCGCCGAGGACGGCGGCGTCGGCTTCTTTGAGTTCGCTAAGCAGGATTTTGGGTTTGCCTTTGAACATGCACATCATGTTGCGGTCCATAGAGTTGCGCAGGGGACGCAGCATTCAAGTAACAAAAACTTTAGTTTCCCACCGTTGAAACTCTAGTTT
>OGOU01000600.1_pt1 | contig 31425 bp, 18 predicted proteins | sample 1552721 | NCBI WGS metagenome assembly OGOU01 (sample SAMEA2580176, study PRJEB22360) | human gut metagenome | biome: human gut; feature: human-associated habitat; material: faeces | place: Denmark | collected 2008/2010
CAAACGTAATTACCGGTGATACAAAAGCGTATATTTCTGATTCGCAGATTAAAAAGGATATTAACAATTTAATAGTTAAAGCAGATACGCACGAAAGCCTCAATGTGCTCGCAGCAAGCGGAAGTGTTTCAACGGGTAGCGTTGCTGTTGCGGGCGTTGTAAACACTCCGGTGATTACGCGCGACACAATTGCGTATATAGATAATGTTGATTCGATTACAAACAACGCAAACATCTCAAATATCGATGTTCAGGCGGTTTCCAATTCCGAAATCAGCCCGCTTTCAGGCGGAATAAGCGCCAGTGCCGGCGCCGGAGTTGGTGCGACAGCTTATACGCTTGTTTTAAACAAAGATGTCAAGGCTAATATCAAAAATTCAAAACTAAAAGCTAAAACCGTTAATGTTAAGGCCGAAAACACAGATGATGACTATTCAATTACGCTTGCAGGCGGATTTGCAGGTCAGGCGGGCGTTGGCGGTGCTGTTTCCACTACGGTTTTTTCTAATGACGTTGAAGCCGGCATTTCTCAGACAAAAATCACCGAAGCGTCAAAAATTGACGTAAATGCAACAAATACAACAAACCTTGAAGCCATCACCGGCGGCGCTGGCGGCGGAACCGTGGGTGTCGGCGCTTCTGTAAACACAAATGTGCTCAATAACACCGTAAAAGCCTTCTTTGATGGCGGAAGTGCGGATGTTCGCGACGCTGTAACTGTTAAAGCTCAAACTTTTGATAACTTTAAAAATACAGTTACTGTGTCGGGTGCGGCAGGTCAGGTCGGTGTAAGTGGTTCGGTAAATACTAACGTAATCAGCAACTCCACTGACGCATATTTTAATTCCGTACTAACGGGAACTTCCAATCTTACTGTCGATGCTTCTGATATTGTCGAATTTAAAACAATAGCGGATGGTGCAGTAGGTGCAGGGATGGCAGGCGTGGGAATGACCGTTCTTGTGAATTCGATTTCCAACAAAGTCGCTGCTTATCTTGGCGGTGATATCACTGCTGCAAATATAAACTTAAATGCAAAAACTCAACAGACTTTTTCTGATATTTATGCGATGGGCTTCGGCGTGGGGGCTGTCGGCGGTGCAGGAACCGTTATGGTCAATACAATTGACAACACAACGCAGGCTTTCACGCTAAACGGCAAAGATAATGATAATAAACTGGTAATTTCAGCTGATTCGTTATCTGTTAATGCAAAATCAATTACGCATAACGACGCATTTACCGCTTCCGGCGGAATCGGCGCGGTCGGAGTAGGGGCGACTGTTTTTGTTAATAATATTACTAACAAAACAAAAGCTTTTACAGGAAAACATAATGATATTACAACAACAGGCGCGACTTCAATTGAAGCTTATTCGGAAAATAAATTCGGTGATTCTTCAAAAAGAAGCGGCGCTGTAGCAGGTGCCGTCGGTGCAGGATTTGCAATTGCCGGTACTGTTCTGACAAATTATGTGGAAGATAAAGTTATTGCCGGAATCGGCGACAATAATGTTTTGAGCTCAGGTTCATTATCCGTTGAGGCAAAAGACGATACAAGTATTTACAGCGTTGTAGGAAGCGGCTCGCTTGGTTATGCCGCTGTTGGCGCGGGCGTAAACGTAAATACCGTAAATAATACAGTGAACGCCTACATTGGCAATAACGGTATAATTACAACAACCGGCTCAGATGTTGTCGTGAACGCTGAAAACCAAGTCACGCTTGATAATCAGGGCTATATCATCGGCGGTGGAATGTATGCGCTGTCCGGCGGGGTTGTTATTTCCAATATTGGTAAAAATGTCGCTTCATACTCGGATAGTGATGTTAAAAAGAATGAGGATTCTGCCAATGCACAAAAACGTGAGGCTGTTGACTTTGCAAACTCAAAAATCGCTGAGGCAATAAGCGCAGCAGCTGAAAATACCGAAGAAGGCATAAAATCCGGAACCGTGGAAGTTACAAATTCAATTGAAAGAAACAACGCAACTTCTGCTTTTGTCGGAAATAACACAGTAGTAAATTCTGCCGGAGCTCTGGAGGTGACGGCGCTTGATGATACAAATTCAAATCTTGAAACATTCAATTTAAATGTAGGCTCGCTCTCAATCGGCGTTTCCGGTGCGGTTTCTAACACAAATTCTACTGTTGAAGCATTTGTCGGACAGGGCTCAAATCTTTCGGCAGCAGGCGCATTGACCTTGAAAGCTGAATCAAAAGATAACGCTACTGTTGACACAATGGCTGCAGGCGGCGGTATTGTCGGCGTTAGCAGTAATTTTTCTTTGATTAATTCCAACAAATTGACAAATGTATACACACTTTCCGGCTCAACAATGAAATCAACCGGTGCAGATTTGCTTATCAGCGCAATTTCGAGTGCTATTGCCAATTCTTATGCCGACAGCTGGCAGTTTGGCGGCATAACTGTAGGCGCGGCGATTGCACATGCTTCCGCTAATGGTTCAACAACCGTAAACCTCGGTTCCGATAACGCTATGGCGGGTAAAAACATAACAGTGAAAGCTGATTCCACAACAAAAGCCGACTCAAATGCAAAAGCCGTTGTAGGGGCTCTTGTCGGCGGTTCCGGTGCGGAGTCTGAATCTGCTGCCGGGCAGACAACATCGGTAAATGCAGGTGCAAATTTGAACCTTGAAGCGCAAAATGTATTGAAAATTCACGCAACGGCTGACCACGAGGCTACTTCTGAGGCAAATGGCCGCTCCTATGGCGTTATTTCCGCCGGAGGTGCGGTTGCTGATTCGGAAATTAACGCGACTAACACAATAAAAATTGCTGACGCAACCAAAACAAGCAAAATCAACGCCGAATCAATTGAAATAGGCTCGGGATTAACCAACAATGCCGAATCTAAAACACTGGCAGGCGCAGGTGCGATTGCTGCGGTGAGCGGCTCGGGCTCAAACACCAAAATAACAGCAAAAAATGAAGCTCTAATCGGTAAAAATTACAATATTTCTACAACAAACGGAGATTTAGCAATTGCTGCTGCAACAACCAACTCTTTCCGCTCCTCAAATGATTCTTCAGCGTATGGAATAATTGCTGCGGGGGCGGGTACAATTAACAATTCGGTCAATTCGACGGTAAATGTAAAAAGTGATGCAAAATCATTAAAAGCTAAACAGGGAAAATTGTTCATCAACGCGCAAAACGAAACGACAAAAGCAGATTACGGCTATGACCTGAAAGGCGGTGCCGGCGGGCTGGTCGGAGTTGGTGCGGCTGATTTAAAAACTTCGGTAATACATAATACAACAGCCACATTGAATGGCGATGAGGCCGCTGCAGATAAAGATATTGCAGTAGCAGCACAAAATAAGGTCGATGTAACCGAAAAGGTTGATATTTACGCTGCAGGTGCGATTCCTGTCACCACGGGGCATGCAAAAATCAACAATAACGGTGAAACAATAAATTCTACTGTTAATATCGGCAACAAACACGTAAAAGCCACTCAGGACACGACTTACAAGGCTTATTCCAATATTTCTCTTTACGGAAAAACAAATGTAACAGCAAGGGGCGTTGCGCCGATTGCCGATGGCGATTCTTATGTAAAAGCCAATTCTACAAACAAATTGAATATTAATTCAGGGTCTTTCACTGACGGACAGCGTGATGTTTATCTTGAGGCGTCCGCTAACAGCAGCGTAAATTCTTATATTGACACGGATTCAAAAGGTTTGATATGGGATTTGGGAGATGCAAATACCAAAGCTTATAATACGGTTTATGATGAAATAAATATTGCCTCAAATGCCAGAGTATCAGCGTTCGACAAGATGTCGCTGATTGCGAAAGCCTCTAACTCCGCAGTCGGCAGCAAATCGGCAAAAACAGTGTTCTATCTGCTGTTCGGTATCCCTATCACCATAAGAAATTCGGACAACTCTGACGGTTCAGACAAAACGAAGATTTCTTCTACGAACAATGTCGTTATTAATGGTGATGTTTCGAGCGGTGCCGGCGCAGTAAGAGAATTGCACTTTAAATATGATGAAAACGGACAGGTTGTTTACGACGGAAATATCGAATACGGCCAATATGAGCAGGATTCCGGTTTGACTGCCGACGCAATTGATGAAACCATCAAGCAGTCAGAAGGCCGCTATAACTCTGAAAAAGCTAATCTTGAGGCGTCACTTGCGGAAAAAGACAAGACAATAACCGAGAAAAATACGCAAATAACAACAGCTCAGAATAATATTAACAAAAACAACTCGCAAATTAGCACTTTGAACGGAAATATAGCGGATGCCGATTCAGCTTATAACAAAATTTCAACAACAGCCTACAATCTTGCTGAATCCGAGCTAACCCAGGCAAAAGCCGCTATTAATAATTCATCTTTGACGCAGGCTCAAAAATCAGCATATATCACGAAATTGAGCTCGGGAAGTGCGCTCACCTCCGAAGAGCTTTCCACAGTCAGAACGGCAATAACTAACTATAAATCCGGTTTGAGCGCGACGGTTGCCGAGCTCACAAATCAAAATACAAACTACACGACAGCAATTGAGAACCAGAGAAAGGATATTGAGAAACTTGGCTCGCAAAAAGATGTAATTTCTGACGCAATCAGCCAGCTTGAGGCTTCTTATAAAGAAGAAAAAGCCAGCCTTGAGGCGCAGAAAAATGCTGCAGGAAATCAAACCTTGCAAATTGCATTTGTTGATGTGAAAAACACAAAAGTTCGTTCCGGCGAAACGGAAATCAAAGGTAATTTGTCAGGTTCCGGCACAATAAGCGCTCCCGGCGACAAATTTGTCATAGATATCCAGAATGATACCCTTTCAAATATTCGCGTTAACGATCTTGAGATAGAAAAGGATGTAAAAGGTAAAATTTACATCAACGGTTCGGATGTTCTCGGCAATAACCTTAACGGAACAAGAAACGGCGTCAACCTTAACCTCAGGAACGAATCCACGGGCCCTGCTATTACCATAAGCAACAATATTGACGCAAATGACCCGAGTTTCAATCTTGACCAGCAGAACAAAGCCGGCGATATGTACCTTAACGGCACAATTCAGAATGTAAGCGGAACCGCATATTTTAAAAACCTTTCAGGCAGCATTGTTTCCGAAGGCTCAACAATCGCAAAAAGCATTTCGATGTTTGTTCCTAACGGCGATATGTATCAGGGCTTCTCTGATCAGTTTATGGATGTTGCAGGAGCAGACGGCACGGGCTCCGGCATCTATGCGGGCGGGGATATTACGATTATGGCGCGAAGCATTAATGTCAACGGGCTTATAAAAAGCGGCACTGCGGACAAAAATGTCGTAATCAATGAGTTCAAAACAAGAAAAACAGCTGACGGATACGAACAGCTTGTCGGCGATAAGTGGGTTGCAATGGAAAAATCGCCCAATCCCCAGAAAAACTGGTACTTGATTACCGGTGACGCTCTTTCAGGGATTGATATGACAAATCCGGACAACCCTGAAACCATCAAAGCTTACTGGGATCCTGACAACAATCAAATCCAGCTTTTCAATGCTGAAATAACCGGCGGCGACGTTACTTTGATAGGCAATGTGGTCAGTACGGGCAACGGACGCATTGAAGTTGTTTCGGGATATGGACATATTGATGTTGTGAACAACACGGGCATTGATTTGGTGACTAATGCACTCAATGCGGATAACAAAATTGACGGAAAAGTTACAATAAGGGACTTTTACGACGAAGCAACAATCAAAAATGCCGAATATTTTAAACAGCTTGAGGCTAAATATCAGGATAAATCGGATGTTGAACATACGGCATTCTGGGAAGATATATATAAAAACACTTATGAATACACCGCACAGCGTGATGACAACGGCAAGATTAATGTTTCCCAGAATCACTCGCATGCAAACGACAGCAATTATTCTCAGATAACTGTCAACGGAAATGAGGCTGTTTTCACGCCCGAGCAGAACGGCGGTTCGCAAATCCTTGACAGTACGACAAAAACCGAGGTTCGTTATGAATACATTAAAAAATCCTGGTTCTATGAGCTGTTTTTTGGCAAGCAATATCAAAAAATAACGGTCGTTACTGACGAAGAACAGTGGTCTGACGCAAAAAATCCTATAAAAATAAGCTTTAGCGGATATGATGAAGCGCAGGTTAATGTAACCTCCAATAATTCAAATATTTATCTGAATAAAAACATCAGCTCGCTGCCCGGAACCGTAAATATTGCTTCCGGAGGCGTAATTCAAGATATAACGGCGGACAAGGGCGTTCATATTATGGGTAAAGATGTTAATCTTTCCGCAAAAGATGATATTGGTGCTTATGATTCGCTTTTGTTGGATAAATCTATAAAAATTGACCTGATGGGCGGAAAACTTACCGCTGCTTCCCAAAACGGTGATGCTTATATATCCGTAACAAGCGGAAACTTGAATAATTTCAATATTCAGGCGCTGAACGGACTTGCTTACGTAAATGCGGTAAACGGAAATATTGTGGCGAATAGCGCTGCTGTAATGAAAGCGAAAAATATTTCACTTAAAGCCGGAAACGGAGATATAAGCATAAAAACAGCGGACAATCTCAAGGCAGAAGAGTCATTTAATGCGCAGGCCTCCGGCAATGTAGATATTGACTATGACGGTGATTTGACAATCGGAATGATAAAATCGGGCGAGGATACTTCAATCTCTACGACAGGAAGCATTAAAAAAGGCGCTACAGCTACGGAAGATACTGCCAATATTGAAGCGGCAAATATAAAACTGACTTCAAAAGGCGGTTCTATCGGCGCGCTTGCTGACGGCGGGGAAATTACGGTAAAATCCTCAGGAACCGTGACTGCTGACGCGAAAAAAGATATTTCTCTTTATGCCCAGTCGAATATGTTTGTAAATAAAATAACAGCAGGAAATAATGTAAGGCTTGTGGCGGAAAAAGGCATAATAAATGCCAATGCCGGCGCTGATACCGAAGCTGCGCCGTATAATGTCAAAGCTAACAATTTGACCCTGATGGCTATAAATAATAATATCGAGAATATGAACATTGATATTGACGGTTCTCTTGAGGCTTATGCCGGCTACAGGGTTGTGAACGGCGAATCTGCGCTTTTGAACCCTGACAGTATCATTCAGGTCAACCAGCTTTCGAGGGTTTTCTCACAGCAGGAGGCTGATTCTATAACAATGGATGATGTTGCAAAGCTAAAAGACCTGAAAATCGACAATATTCTTGCGCCTAACGCATTTTTAACTTCTGAAAAATCCCTCCTTGCAGGCGCAAATATAATAAAGACAACTGATTCTATTGTATTTACGGCAATTAACGGCTCGGTAGGCTCAGCGGACAATTTTATAAATGTTGCGCAGGATGGTGCTGTTTCTGCTTATGCAAAGGATTCAGTTTATATTTCTTCTGATAAGGATTTAAAAGTCAAAGAAATAATGGGCTACAACGACAAACAGCGTACAAACTCCGCAAATGAAACCATAAGCATAAATGAACCGCTGAAAAAAGTCGTGCTAAAATCCGGCGGAAACATTATTGACGGAAATGACGAGTGTTTTTCGGTTACATCTGACGGAGAAACAATACTTACTGAAAACGAAAAGCCTAATATTATAGCTCAATCCATTGAATTATATTCAAACGGCACAATCGGCTCCGGTTATGATGCGTTTGATGTCTATACTGTGGACGGCGGAGCCGGTCTGTCAGTGAATGCGCCGGGCGAAGTGCATATTGCTTCGGTTTATGATATTAAGCTGGGCAATATAGAGGCCGGTGCAAACGTTGATATTATTGCAAAAGAGCTCGCTTATACTTCAAAAGACCAGTATAGCGAAGTTTATAAAAATATATCGGCTGACAGGATTTTGACAGATGCAAATCTCAATATTTCGGCTAAAAATGTTAATATTGAAGACTCTGATGTCAAAGGCACTGTTAAAATTGCGGCTCAAGAGGAGGTAAATCTTGTTTCGTCAGCAGATTTGAAGCTTGATTCTATAAAATCTATTGATGAAAACGGAATTCTTGAAAAAGTTAGCGTAAAAACAACTTCCGGCGATATTCTTGACGCAAACCAAAGATATGAAAAGCAGGATTTTGGCGGCGAAACTGTTGAGGATACAAAAAACGAAGAAGCTGTTATTGCGGCAAAAAACATCGTTCTGGATTCTGCTTCCAACATCGGAACTGCAACGGACGCGTTTGATGTGGAAACGGCAGCCGGCGGTGACGGACTTTCTGTAAAAACCGGTGAAAATGCCTTTATCAGCTCATCGAAAGACCTTGCACTGAACGATGTAAGTGTTGGTAAAAATGCTGATATTAAAGCGCTTGAGTACGTGCATACTTCCGCGGAAGAATACAGTGAAAATTACAAAAATATCACGGCAAACAAACTTTCTTCCGGTGAAACAATGAATTTGACAGCTTCTAATGTTGAGGTAAAAGATGCCGGCGAAATCGGGCTGTTGAATATAAATGCCGATAAAAATGTTAATTTCAATTCTTCGGAAAACATAAATATCGGCTCAATTAACAGTATTTCCGGCGGATTTACTGAAAATGTTGAAATTTCGTCGAAAAAAGATATTCTTAACGGAAATACTGATAATACAGCGAATATAAATGCCGAAAACATTAAACTTACTGCTGAAAATGCGGGCAGTGAGTCAACCGCTCTTGTGATAAACCAGCCTGCCGAAAACAGGCTTGAGCTCAATGCGAACAACCTCGCCAGCATTCATCTTGTCGGAGAAAATGCAAATATATCGGAGATTAAGTCGAATAACCTGAAACTCAAGGCAGAAAATGACATAAATATTAACAATCTCACGGCAAATACTGCAAATATTTCGACAAAAACTACAAATCTCAGCGTAAATAATGCGAACATAAGAGATTATGCCGAATATCATACGATTAACAAGTTTGTTGTAAACGAAAACAGAACGACGGCTCCGAGATTTGACGCTAATGCCCAAATCCAGTCAAACGGCGCCTCATATTCTCTGGTCATTGACTCTTCCAATAATATCAAGACAAACAAGGAGTTTGTGACCCGTCAGAACACGGACATAAGAATAAATGATGATTATGAGCACCAGAGTATGGACGCTTCGGCGCGTGCGCTTTCTGTTAATACCGTTCAGAACAATACAACCCCGGGAGTTGCGCAAAGCGGTGCAAATCCGGAAATGTCCGTTGTGAATTTTAATGCTAACAAATATAATCAGAATAAAAACGGCGATATAATCAAAGAACGCAAAAAACGCACGGTTATTCTCGATGATGATGCAGAATCAGGGCTTACAGATACGGTCAAAAAAGAAACAAACGGCGAATACTCAAATGTTATTCCGGTCAATTTCAAAACTATGACAGAAATGCCCGTTGATTCGACTTCTGTGAGCAATTTTATAAGAAGTTTGAAAAAACTTCCTGAAAAAGACAGGAAAAAGATTATAGAAAAATTTGTCGATGAATATGTTCAAACTTATCTGGGATACGCGCAATAAGTATGAAAAAAGAGCCTTTTTGAGGCTCTTTTTAGTACAAAACCGCAATTTTAAGGCATTTGTCTTTTTGATTTTTGAAAATCTCATAGCCCTCTTGAATATTTTCAAAATTCACGCGTTCGCTTATTAAAAAATCCGTGGAAATCTGCTTTTTCGAGATTAAATCAATGAGCTTTGCGCATTTGTTTGCGTCAACGCCGCCGGTTTTAAAAGTCAGGTTTTTGCCGTACATGTCCGGTAGGGGAAGGGTTTGAGGGGCTTCGTACATTGCCGGAATCGCGACAATAGCATTGGGGCGGGCGATTTGCCAGGCCATTTTGAAGGTTTCACCGGCGCCTGCTGCTTCAATCACCTTATCAGCCCCGCGGTTGTTCGTGAGGGCTTTTATTTGTGCGATTACATCCTGATTTTGCGGGTCAATAACATAATCTGCAAATTTTTGTGCCAGATTTCGCCGTGATTCGTTGGGTTCGATTGCTATAATTCTTTTTGCGCCCATAAATTTTGCACTTTGCATTGCGCAAAGCCCGACAGGGCCGGCTCCGATTATTGCGATTGTGTCATCTGCTTCTATTTCGCACAATTCCGCGCTCCACCAGCCGCTGGGCAAAATATCGCCTGCAAAAAGCGCATTTTCATCGCTTACATTCTCCGGAAGTCTTGTTAATCCGGTATCAGCGTAAGGAACCCTGACATATTCCGCCTGACAGCCGTCAATTGAGCAGCCCAGCAGCCATCCGCCGTTCTGGCAGTTGTTTACATAGCCTTTTTTACAGAAAAAGCATTCACCGCAGAAAGTTTCGCAATTCACAGAAACTCTGTCGCCGGGGTGCAGGTTTTTAACCTCTTTTCCCGCCAGAATAACCTCTCCGGTGAATTCGTGCCCCAAAACTGTTTCTGGAACGGCTTTGGGCACTGCGCCTGCGATGATATGCAGGTCGCTTGTGCAGATGGAGGACATTGTGACTTTCACGATTGCGTCTTTTTCGTCAAGAATTTGTGGAATCGGCTTTTCCACGAGCTCCGTTGTGCCGTTTTTGTGCCAGATAAGTGCTTTCATTGTGGTTTTCATTGCTTTATCATAAACAATTATTGCAGTTATTTCAATAAATTTCACAAATTGGGGTGATTTTTGGAGGGAATTGTTATAAAATAATGTTAGATATTATGAAATGCCTCGGTAGCTCAGTTGGATAGAGCGATAGCGTCCTAAGCTGTGCGTCGTTGGTTCGAGTCCAATCCGGGGTATTTTTTGCGACAAGAGTCAAAATTTATGAAATAAGAGAAAGGTAAGTTATAGTCATAGCTTACCTTTCTGCCTTCTAACTTGCAGTTCGATAGTAAGTAATTTAATAATTTTCTCTGTTCGGCAGGAGTTTGCTGTTTATACAGGATATAAGCGTTTTTCAGCGTTTCTATAATTCTAACCCCTTCTTCATAATACTTTTTCTCCGCATTATGCAGAGCTTCCAGTTTTATCATGATTTCATCTAAATCTTTATTCCATTGGGCACGTTTTTCATTATAAAACTTAGCGTCTACTAAATCGTCATAATACTCATTAGTAATTTTATCAAGCCTATGTCTTATCCTGCTTTCTTCTGCTTTAAGATTGCTGCGCATTTGTTCAGAGAATTCTTTTTTGTCTGCCAAACTTTCTTTCAAACCTTGTTTAATGTAATCAATATGCTTTTGTGCAAGGCTTACAGCTTTAACAGCTTCGTCAAACTGTGGCATTAAATCAAGTTCATTAATGTAAATTTTCTTCTGTTCACATTTCCCCTTACCGCCGGTACAATGGTAATATACATATTTCCCCTTCTTAATTTCAGCAGTAATAGCACATCCGCATTTTGCACAGGTCATCATGCCGGCAAGTGCAAAATTATGGGCATCTCTGTATAGAGGTTTGTTATCCTTTCTAAATGATAACTGTGCTTTATCAAATAACTCTTGGGATATAATAGGTGGATGTTGCCCTGCATAAATAATATCCCTGAACTTTAATACTCCTAAATAATTGATATTTTGAAGCATTTTACCAAGCTGTCCTTTAGAAATCTTTTTGTGGGCAGATTGGTAAATAAACCCTTCTTCATACAACTGCTCTTTCACTCTTTCTAAAGATATACCCGTTGCATACAACTCAAAAGCACGCCTTACAAAAGGCGCTTTTTCTTCATCTATAACAGTTGTCCGAGGGTCTAATTTCTTATATCCATAAGGAACTTGACCAATAAAATAACCTTGACTTGCTTTCTTTAGTCGACCTTTTTGCGTTTCTTCTCTAAGATTATCAATAAAGTTTTTGGCTAATAAAACCTTTAAACCATGAACAAGTTTTTCATGTGAAGTCGATGAAGGGCTTAATACAACACCTTCCTTAACCAGATAAACCGTATAACCGGTTGTATCAACATCTAAATCTACATAATCTTTAAAGTTTCTGTATAAACGGTCTGTTTTTTCACAAAGAACAGTTTTTACATCTTTACTCTTTTTTAGAAATTTCAACATCTCATTAAATTGATGTCGTCCTGCTTGTTTAGCAGTTTCAGCTTCTTCAAATTCCTTTACAATATCAATGTTATGTTGTTTAGCAAATGAACGTAACAAATCAAGTTGAGCAGGGATTGAAAAACCTTCTTTCTTTTGTTCTTCTGAACTTACACGAGCATAGACTACAGCTTTAATTCTTTGTTCCATAGGCTAATTATAGCATCAAATATGAATATCTTATATTAATAAAGTAAAATAGTTATAAAATAGCCTCGTATTTTTCGTTTAGTCTGTATTTTCGTTTTCTACCTTCCCCTTCTGCAATAATAAACCCTGTTTCTGTCCATTCTAAAGCAAGCAGTCTTGCAGTACGAGGTGCAAATTTGAAGAAATCTGCAATTTCTTTTGCTGTAACATACTTTTGTGTTTCAAATAGATTAAGTATTTGACGCTGCTTAGCGTCAAGTTCTCTTAATACTTTAACTTCATCCTTAGAACTTTCATTGTCCTTAGCCTTTTTATAGACTGATTTAAACGCAACTGACATTCCTTCAATAAAGTATTCTACCCACTTTGTAATATCCGCTTCAGCACGTCCCATATAGTAGTTATGAGAATCGCCTATAGTTATTGCGTCATAATATCCCTGCAAATCCTTTGCATAATATTCTTCCAGAGAGTAAATACCTTTAAGGTCATATCCTTCTTTATGCAGAGCGAGGGTTGTTAAAAGTCTTGCCGTTCTTCCGTTACCGTCAAAATAAGGGTGTATTGTTACAAACTGGTAATGAATAATCCCTGCTTTTATCGGTATAGGAACATTATTAGTATTATTAATCCATTTAACAAACTCTTTCATTAACTCCGGTACGTCACAAGCTTCAGGAGGCATGTAGACAATATTACCGGTTAATGAGTCCGTAATTACATTTTGCCCTTCTCTATATTCATTAGGTTTTACTTTTGTGCTTCCGCCTCCGGTTACATAGGCATGGATAAGTTTAATATTATCCTCTGTTATAGGAGACTTATTCTTAGCAAGTTTTTCGATATAATCAAGAGCTGTATAGTAACCTCTAATTTCCTTCTCATCACGTATTCTGCCCGTATTAGAAATAATCTTGTTTTTCTTGATAACTTCAAAAACTTCTTCTCTGGAAAGCCTGTTTCCTTCAATTTGGGTTGAATAGTGAATAGTTGCAACTTTAGCGGTTTCTCGTAAAGAACTTAAAAGTTTAGGATTAATCGGCAGAGCCTTAATCCCTTCTTTAACCCGTTCAATTTCAAGAAGGTTATTTGCAATGGAATTAGTGATAGAATATATCGGATTAAACTTTGCCATAAAAATACCACATTCTTGCCATTATTTTGCCATATTCTTGCCATAAAGTCAAGTTCTAAGGAAAAGATACTTCATAATCATAATGGTGCAAAACCTCTGTAAAAAGCTAGTCCACTGTATATTGCCTGTTTAAAGCTTGGAGGTGTTATCCTGATGACCCTCTATCGAGGTTTAGGAACAATTTTCAATTCACAGTCAAACAGGTCAAGTATTTGCATTACTTCTGTGAGTTGAAAAGAAGCTCTTGCAAGTTTATTTAATATATTAGTTCGAGAGTCTGAACGATTAGAATCCAATTCTTTTAACATTTGAGCTAATTTTGAAGCGTTAACATTTTTAGCCTTCATAAAATCTTTTATAAAGTTGCTTGCACGTTCTTTAAGTTCATCAGGAACTTGATATTTAGCCGATTGCGTGTTTTTCTTACTTTTTTCCATACTTACAGAATAACATTATTTAATTATTCTGTCACTATATTGTAACATTTTGTGTCGAGATGAGCTGTGTCATATTGACAATGTCACCATATCATGACATCATGAAAATGTAGACAGCACAACGAAAGGAGACACAAACATGGCAACAGTTATTATCACATCTAACTTAGAAAATGAAATCAGAGACATAAGAGCGTTGGAAGCAAAGATTAAAGAACTAGATGAAATGAAGAAAGAGAAAGAAGCATTAGTTAAATCCGTAATGGATGAAACAGGGTTAGAAGTTATGCAAGTCGGAGCGTTTACAGTAAGGTTCACCAATATAGTACGCAATAACTTTAATACATCAGCTTTTAAGAAGAAATACCTTGAATTATACAATGCTTTTATCAAACAAAGTAATTACAGAAAATTTGAAATCGTGTAGGGATACCCCTACACGGTTAACAATGAAGGCTAAGAGGTAAAAAATGGAAGAACATGAAATAAAGGAACTAACCGAAACAACTTATGGGTTGATAGTAATGTTAAGGGATACTATCTGGAAATTTGAAGGAATCGGCAAAGATAATCAACGAAAATTTACAGGGATACTTGCGTTGGTTGATACACTAGAACAGAACATATATAACATCAAGGTATCACTTGAATGTCTGTAAAAGAAGGTAAATTGATATGAGTAAAGTATTTGCATACATTAGAGTTTCAACAAGGGAACAGAAGGAAGATAGGCAACTTGACAGCCTTCAAGGGTTAAAAGTTGATGAAATTATCATTGAAAAAGCTTCGGGGAAGAACTTTGTCGGACGTGAAAAGTATCAGCAGATGAAGGCACAATTAAGAGCCGGTGACCTTGTTATTGTCCATAGTATTGATAGATTTGGCAGGAATTATAAACAGATATGTAACGAATGGGAAGCACTTATTAATATGGGGGTAGACATTCAGGTTTTGGATATGCCGGTTTTAAACACTAGAGATAATCAGAATGGACTTACTGGAAGATTGATTACAGATATCATTCTTAAATTGCTTGGATACGTTGCTGAACGAGAAAGACTGAATATTAAAACAAGACAATCAGAAGGTATTGCATCCGCAAAATCAAGAGGGGTTAAGTTTGGCAGACCGAAAAAAGAAACTCCGAAAGATTTTATCAGAGCGTATGAACTTTATTCACAAGGATTGATTAAAGTTAAGGACGTTATGTCCATGTGCAATATTGCAAAGAGTACGTTTTATAAGTATTCAGAGTCCATAAAAGGTTAAGTGTGTTTTGTGTACCTTTTACAATAAAATTACCCCCGAAAAATTAATAATTTGAGTGAATGAAAAACAGTCCACGAAAAGTGTACTTTTCATAGACAAAGAATAAACAACCTTCCTATTAAGAAAATTGAATATTGTGATTTATTTCGGACGTTTTATAAAAAATCCTTTAAACAGATTATGTCGTAAAAGCGAATTAATAGTTTAATAATGCTAGGATAGGAGAGATTGTAGCATGGTGGAAAAGAGAGAAGGGTTTTATCTTGAACTGTTAGATTTATTGAAACAAGACCCTCAAAACAGGTTTTATGCTGATAATGGCAAGGATTTACTCAGAAATAAAGTATATGAATGTGCCATGAAAATGGATAAAGACTTGATTAAACTCCTATTATCCAATAACCGAATTAAAGAACAGTTTTTTACAAACATAGATGACTTACTGGTGTTTGATAAAACTGCTTTTGGGTGGGCAATAAATAACAAAGCATTTCTACAAGACTCTTATACAAGATTTAAAAATAATATTGGATTGATTGATAGTAATGAACAATTTATATCTTCCAAAAATGATGTGGTTCTTTCTTTCCCCTATAAAGATTGCGTACTGGAAGGCGGACAAACAAAAGAAGACCAAGAACGAGAAGAAATATATTACAACGAGTTATTAGCACCGGACGATGTAGATAGATTGCTCGCTCCTAAAGTTTTTACTAATATGAAAAGATACACTAAGGATGGCGAAGAAAATATTACATCTTTTGAGGAAAATGATAATTTATTGATAAAGGGGAATAATTTACTGGCTCTATCTTCTATCCTAAAGAGGTACGAGGGAAAAGTTAAATGTATTTACATTGACCCGCCATATAATACAGGTAGTGATAGCTTTAAATATAATGATAATTTTAATCATTCAAGTTGGTTGGTTTTTATGCGTAATAGAATATTGCAAGCATATAAACTTCTCAACAAAGAAGGTGGATTATTTGTACAAATTGATTATCACGAATTAGGTTATTTGATACCTTTATTAGATGAAATCTTTGGCAAGAATAACCTAGTACAAATAATATCTGTTAAAACCGCTTCTCCTGCAGGGTTTAAAACTGTTAATCCAGGTCCGATAGATGTAACTGAATATATACTCTTCTATGCAAAAGATAGAAATAGTTTTAACTTTGAGAAGATGTATGTTCCGACAAGTTATGATTCTAATTATGACTTGTATATTGAAAATCCCGATGATACCCCAGAAAAATGGAAGTTAGAGAAATTATATAACATTATATACAAGATAAATGGTATTGACCCTGGAAACACCTGGCAACAAGCAGCCAGAAATGCACAAACAAAATGGGGAGAATATTGGAAAATTATAAGAGACTCTTTGATTGCTGAATTTGCGTTACAAAATGCAGATAGAATTGTAAGTATAAGAGACCCGCAAAAACCAACTCAAGAATTGAAGGCTCTAATGGAACATTCTAAAATAGAAAGAGATAAAGTTTTTGTATATAATAAATCTGACGGGGAAGAACAAGGCTATGTTATCAATGGAGGTGCTTTATCATTCTATTCTAAAAAGGTTAAGAATATAGACGGAAAGTTTACTTCAACAGAATTATTAACTGATTTATGGCAAGATATTAGCTGGGACGGTATTGCTAAGGAAGGAGGAGTTCAGTTAAAAAATGGAAAGAAACCTGAGAAACTCTTAAGAAGAATTATTGAATTGGCAACAAAAGAAACTGATATTGTCTTAGACTTTAATTTAGGAAGTGGAACGACATGCGCTGTTGCACATAAGCTGAATAGACAATATATTGGAATTGAACAACTAAATTACAATGACAATGATAGCCTAGTACGACTTAAGAATGTACTCAATGGAGAACAAGGTGGAATATCTAAAGCTGTTAATTGGCAAGGCGGTGGCAGTTTCGTTTATTGCGAATTAAAAGAGCTAAATCAAAAGTATATAGACGAAATAATGGCAGCAAATGATGAAAAACTTGTGGAATTGTATCCTAAAATCACTGAGTCCGAATTTATCAGTTATAAGGTTGATATAAATAAACTTAAAGAATCTGAACAAGATTTTAAAGATTTATCAACTGAAGATAAACGTAGATTTTTAGTCGAAGTGTTGGATAAAAACCAGCTTTATGTTAATTACTGCGATATGGAAGATGAAGACCTAGCGGTAACAGAAGAAGAAAAAGCCTTTACTAAAAGTTTTTATGGAGATGTATAAATGACGTTTTTGTTTGAAGAAATAAAAACTCTTAGAGAATATGCTCCGGAAGCTTATAAAGAGCTTCCCAAATATGTTACGCAAAATCTTACTCAAAAGTATACAATAAGACCGTATCAAGAACTTGCATTTAGAAATTTCATAACTTATTTTGAGAATGAAAGATTATGCCGTAAACCATCGCAGGTATTATTTCACATGGCTACAGGCAGCGGAAAAACATTGATTATGGCAGGGCTTATTTTGTATCTTTATAAGAAGGGTTACAGGAATTTTTTGTTCTTCGTTAATACAGATAATATCGTCCAGAAAACTAAAGATAACTTTATAAATCAGACTTCAAGCAAATATCTTTTTAATGACGAAATTAATATAGAGGGGCAATCTGTCAAAATACGAACTGTAGATAATTTCCAAGATTGGAATAAAGATGATATTAATATCTGCTTTACTACCATTCAAGGTTTACACATGAGCCTTTCTCAGTTCAAAGAAAATGGTATCACAGATGATGACTTTGCAGAAAAGAAAATTGTTTTAATTGCTGATGAAGCTCACCACCTTAACATTGAAACGAAAAAGGGGCTATCAAAAGCAGAAAAATCTGATAAAAATAATTGGGAAACAACAGTAAACAGGATATTTAATGCAGATAGAGATAATATTCTATTAGAGTTTACTGCTACTTGTGATTTAAGAAATCCTTATATTAAGAACGAGTATGAAAAGAAAATTATCATCGATTATCCATTAAAGAAATTCAGAGAAGACCGCTATTCAAAAGAAGTTAAAACGTTTCAATCTCATGTTCCGTTAATCGACAGGGTTCTGCAAGCAATATTGTTAAGCCAGTATAGGTTGAAACTCTTTCAAGACAATAAGAAAACAATAAAGCCCGTAATTCTATTTAAAAGTGATAAAATTGATTCAAGTAAGAAATTCTATACAGAAGAATTCCGTCCTTTGATTGATAACTTATCTACCGCTGATTTAAACAGGATAAGAACACAGACGGAAAATCCTTTGCTGGCTAAAATGTTTTCGTATTTTGACAATCATTTATCCCCCCAAGAACTTATTTTAGAGATAAAAGAAGATTTTTCTGATAACAAATGTGTTTCTGTTAATAGTAAGGAAGATAAGGAAACATACCAATTGTTGATAAATTCTCTGGAAGATAGAAACAATCTAATACGGGGTATTTTTGCTGTTGACCAATTAAATGAGGGGTGGGATGTTTTAAATCTTTTCGATATAGTAAGATTGTATGAAACCCGTAGTGCAGAAAGGCATGGCGGACCGGGAAAACAAACCATACAAGAAGCACAATTAATCGGTAGAGGTGCAAGATATTGTCCTTTTACAACAACCGATAAATCTGAAAGGTTTTTACGTAAGTTTGATGATGATATTACGAATGAATTAAGAATTTGTGAAACCTTGTATTACCACTGCATGTATAATTCATTGTATATTTCCGAATTAACAACGGCAATGAAAGGTATTGGCTTATTACCGGATAATGTTGCCGAATGTTCGTACATATTAAAAGAGGATTTTAAGCGTGATAATATTTATACAGAAGGTTTAGTGTTTGAAAACGAAAGGGTTACAAAGTCTAGGAAGAAGATTACTGAACTATTACCATCTGTAAGAATGGCTGATTATAACATAGACTTATCATCCGGCGCAACAGCTCTAAATACGTTATTGGAAAATTCAGAAGATGACACAAATACGCTAGAAAAAGGATATACTAAATCTTTCACTATATCACAGATTGCAGACAGGAATTATTCAATAATACATAAGGCTTTACGTCAATTTAATATTTATAAATTTAATGTATTGCAAGAATACTACCCTAATTTAACATCAATCAGGCAGTTTATTACTGACGATAAATATCTGGGGAATATTAAAATTAATATTAAAACAAGTATTCCTGAAGTAAATAATGAGCAGCTATATATAGCGTGTAAACGTGTATTGGAAAAGATTGCTGATAAAATTTCTGATATTGAAGAAACTTATGAAGGTTCAAAAGAGTTTAAGCCTAAAAAAATATGTGAAGTGTTTAAAGATAAAACTGTAAGCTACACAGACCCACATGGAGACGGACAAGGAGTGTCTCAATCTCATGGAGCTATTTCTGAACATTTAAAAGTGAACTTACCAGATGAAAATTGGTTTGTATTTACAGATAACTATGGAACAAGTGAAGAAAAAGAATTTGTTGCATACTTTAAAGACCATGTACAGGATTTAAAAAATAAGTATGAAAAGGTTTATTTAATAAGAAATGAAAGACAGTTAAAATTGTTTTCTTTCAATGGTGGTGAACGGTTTGAACCAGATTATGTACTAATCATGACCAGGCAGAATGGTAATATAACAGACCAATACCAGATTTTTATTGAGCCTAAAGGCTCTCACTTGATATTAAAGGATAGCTGGAAAGAACAATTCTTGCTGGAGATCGAAAATGAAGAAATACCCGTTAAAACATTAATTGATGATAATAATTACAAGATAATAGGTTTTCCTTTCTTTAATAAAGCCGAACGACAGGCTCAATTTAATGAAGCAATGAGCAGATTATAGTTCAAACTCTAAATTAAAGTTATTTATACTAGAATCGACACCAATGTATTTCAGTGTCATTGCAGGGCTTGAATGGTTCAGTATTTTCTGTAAGAGTACTACATCATTGTATTTCTTGTAAAAATGATACCCAAAAGACTTTCTCATTGTATGCGTGCCGACATTTGCAACTATTCCTAGCTGTTTGCAGGCTTCATTTAAAAAACGGTAAACCTGTGAGCGGTCTAATCTGCAATGTTTCTTACCTAGAAAAAGCGGTTCATTTTCTGATAGGGCATAACTTTTACAACGCTCATTTCGTAGGTAATCTTTTATCAAGGTTTTTAACTTAGTATTTAGCGGAAAACGCTTATACTTTCCGGTTTTCTTCTCTTTAATTTCAACATAACTCTTACCTTCAACATCTTCAACATTTAATCCCAATATGTCCGATACTCTAAGCCCTGTATTAATTCCGAAGGCAAATATGAGTCGGTTTCGCTTACTGTGACGTTCTAAAAACTCCTCAATGCGCTCTAAATCTTTTTTGTTCTTGATTGGCTCAACAATATTTTTCATATTAATATTCCTTTCCGCACCGTTTCCTTTATGTAGGTGCAAAAAAGAATGTATACGATTACCCCTTTAAACGAAATTATTTCACTTCAAAAATTTCATCTAACCGTAAGAAATGTTTGCAACAGTTTAAACTGTCCAACGGTTATATTTTTTTACAGCTGGGATAAACCGAGCGTAGTTTAATCTTGGAGGACATTCTATGTCTAAAGTCAAGTATACATGTTACATACCGGTACGTATAGCAGCGCAATTAGAAGAACTATACGACAATGGCTACTATGGCATAAACGACTATATCGTAGACGCCATAGAAGAAAAACTCGAGCGTGATGAACGTCTGAATGATGATTAGTGCTGCTTTGGGATTAAATAGGGTAGTTTTCTACCCTATTTAATTAGATAAAAAGTCTCTAAACTAGCAAAAATCTATGTTTAAACGCTACTCATGCCGGCAATTCCCACACTATATTATTGCCGATAAATTTACAGGTAGGTAGCAACGCTCTTTTTCCAGCGTTCTACCTACCTTATAACTTAATTTTAAGAGGTAAACAAGGAGAAAGAATATGTATTGGACTAATAAATACAATGAAGCAATTTTACGAAAAAAACAACTTATTGGCGATAAGGTCTTACGAAAATTTCTCAGAGATTTTTTTCATGATGTTCCCTTGTTAGAAGAAGTAAGATTTCCTAACTTCACTGCGGATATGCTGTTTATCTTCACAGAGCAAACAATATTAATGGGAATTGAAGTCAAATCTGATAGGGATAGCTTACTCAGGCTTCCATACCAATTAGATGGTTACTTAAGTTATTGCAATAAAGTTGTAGTGGCTACAACTATTATGCATGCGCCAGAAGCATTAAAAATACTGGAAGATAAGAGATATGAACATGTCGGTTTGTGGGTTTACAGAATGGAACAAGGAGAGAAGTTTTTTAATGAAATAAAAGAGCCAGTTTGCGCCAATTTACTAAGCGTGAACAGTAAGTGGATAAGCAGAAAACATCAGCTCTATCAATGGTTATATATGTTAGAAGTAATTTGGGATAAATGGGAAAGAAGGCAAACATGAAAACGTCCGTTTATATAAATAAGGAAAATGAAGAGAAGTTGAAAGAATTGCTCAAAGTTAATCCAAAGGTGTCAACATCTGGCATAATCAATGAGGCTTTAGAGGATTATTTCAATCATTATAACTTTGATACGTCAGAATTACGATGTAAAAAAGATTATAGGGTTGTCATTTTGCGCTTACATAAGGAAGTAGTGAGATTATTAGTGCAGTTAAAAAGGAATTTTTCTGCAAAAGTTGTCAATGAATTAATAATGGTTCTAATTATAAGAGAATTTGGAAATCAATCCGGACGGAAAAAGTTTCCAGACCGTCTATATATGCCTTTAAAATATATTAATAAACTTATTTGCCAATTATCGAAAAAGGCGGATTTACTTAATGTTAGCAAAATTGAATAAGCTATAACGTAGATAATTACTGGAATTAGTATGATTTGAGGTATTACCTTTTGAGAGGTGTTAAAACTTAGAAAACGTCCTAAGACATAGACAACATAAGAGATTTGGTGCTATTGCAGTTTACAGTTTCTTTAGATTAAATTTGTAAGTGGATACTAAATCCACGTAGGTACTACGTACCTTACAAATTTACCCCTCTAGTAATATCTAAAGTAACTTCTTTTGTAGTCAGTTTTTACTGTAATTCTTTAAGGTAAGGTTTCATATTATTCCTTTCTGCGCCCTAGGCACACTCTGTAATAATATTTTCTTTAGAGCTCCATTGAAGTAGTAAATCTACAACCCCAAAGAGATTGTTCTGAATTTCAATAGCCTGTGCATTAGTAATAGGAGTTGCTTGGTACTGTTGAAACTCTTTCTTTGTTATGTCTATGAAGTTGTAGGTTTTTACTTGCTTCATTATTTTCCTCAATTTTTTGCATAACAAAATGCCCCATTTTAAAAGGCTTCAAGCATAGGAACTAGACCCATACTATAGGCTGGTGAGAATTTTGTTATGTGGCAGACGTAGTCATATATAAGTGTTTATTATGACAACCGCCTGCGGGTTGTTTATGAACTAATTATATCACAATTTTTCGATTTTGTCAACTCTTAAACCCTTGCTACAAGCGAGTTTGAGGCAAAGATACTATTTTACGCAAATTTTAAAATTTGTCAACTCTTTTTCGGAAATGTAAGCTATTACTGAATTGCCGTAAAATAATAGGGTGAATCTTTCAATTTATGCCACATTTTCTAATAACCAAGTTCTGAACTCGTAAATTCTGTGGTATTTTTTATTGCACCTAAAGCTTTTAAAAATCCTCATCCGCCTCAACATCACCAATCTCCTGCATATCCGGCTTTCCTATGACAATCTGTGTAAGCTCAAGGTTAAAACAGATATCAACCTTTTCATTTTCGCTAAAATTCAATTTTTTAGCATATTCATCCGGAATAAGAACGGCAAAACCGTCGTCTGTTTTTAAAATTCTTGTTTTCATAAAAATTCTCCTGCTTTTATTATGAAAACATTCTGAACTTTAAAAATCATCCTGCTGTGTATCGCATGAAAGGCTATTATTGTTTTATACCGTGCCTGGCGTATTTATTTAAGTCGGCAAGCCTGCGCACATCATCAATTTCAACATTTTCGCTCCATCTTGCAGGACAAATGTCGATTCCGCCGCGGCGCGTGTAAAGTGCACAAACGAACAACTCGTCGCCCTTGTTTAGCAAATCAAAAAGCCGTTTGTAAATCATTTCGACGCATTCTTCGTGAAAATGATACTCGGCGCGGAACGAACAAAGGTATTTTACAAGGCTTTCTTCTTTTATGCGTTTTGAAGATTTGTAATAAATAAAAATATCCCCAAAATCCGGCTGGTGCGTTACACGGCAGTTTGAACGCAAAGAATCAAATGTTAAATATCGCTTTTGCTCTGCCGGAGCTTCTTCTGTTTTCAGCAGTTCGGGCGATTCTTTGAAATTTTCGATTTTTAAGCTGTTTTCGTCTACATAATCCAGTAGATTTACATAATCAGAAAATATTTCCTCGCGTTTTGCATTATTGCTTATAAAATTAATCTCAACCGACGTTTTTAGCTTTTCAGTCAGGTCTTTTTCTATTTTTTGTTTGCAAATGTCCAAACATTCCTGCCTGTTTTTGCCGAAACGGCTCATATTAAACGAATTCAGGTATAATTTTAGGGATTTTGATTCTACGATGAATTCGTTTTTGCAATCGTATTTCATTTTCATCAAAGAGGTTACGGGCAGCCCGTTTCGGGTCATTGCAGAGAATTCATATGCGTGCCAGATGTCAACCCCCGCAAAAGGCAGGGCGTTATTTTTTATGCCGTACTGTTCACGGTTTTCAAATCGCGGTATTGCAACCAGAAATGACGGGTCATAAAACTCTGCGCTATCGACCTTTTTGCCTAAAAATTTGGAGGCTGTTTCATCGGTTTTGTTTGACATAACTTTTTTATTTTAGAACGGTGAAGAAATTATATCAAAGTGAAATCTTCCGCTTTTCTGGTTAATTTCCCTTGTTCCAATTCCCCAGCCCCAGTAGAATCGGGCTGTCATGTATTTTGAAAGCCCTACTCTCAGCCCAAAACCTGTGCTGGTTAAAAAATCATGGTTCTGCACATGTTGATCATGCTTAAAAGCCGCACCATGGTCAACGAAAGTGGCAAATCTAATATTGTCACGCATTGCATAGGTTTTGTATTTTCTTGTTTCTCTGTCTTTTGTAAAAGGCAGGCGAATTTCTTTGGGCAAAATAGGAATAGGGAAGAGAACTTCTATGCTCGTTACATAAGAAGAAGGCCCGAGCATTAAACTTTCGGAATAGCCTCTGACTGTGGACATACCGCCGATTTGGGACTGCTCGATAAAAGGAATGTCAAAAGGGCTGTATTGACCGGAGATTTTGCCGGTTAAGGCGATTCCGTTTTTAAAATATTTTATTCCGAACAAATCGCCGTTGTATTTTGCAAAGTAATTATCGTGTCCGAGTATTCTGTCTTCAATAATGCCGTTTGTAGCGATGTGCGAGGTGTAAATATAGGCTGAATTGAATCTGTATGACGCATTAAAGCCTGTTGCAAGGTTTGAGCTGTTTAATTTTGTGTATTCAAAACCTCTGATGTCATTATTTGACATTTTTCGGTTCACGGACGCAATTGCGTTTACTGATAATCGTTCGTTTTGAATTAAAGGATGTGTTGCATAAGCAGAAAAGACATGAATTTTGCTGCCTAAATCCCAAACCTTATAATCCCCCCGCGTAACATCGGATTTGCCGTACATATAAGAGGCACCGAGCCTTGTTCCCTGCTTGTTTACGGGGAAATTGTAATCAACGTATGGCGTAAATGATGAATGCGCGAAGTTTATTGCTCCGGTAAACCTGTCCTGAACGCCAAAAACGCTGTCAGTAGAGAGAATTGCACCGCCTCTAAGCTGACCGGTTGCTGTTCTGCCGAAATTGTCCCAGGTTCCGGAAAAATGAACCGGAAACTGTTCTTCGGGTGCGATGATTACGTCGGTGGTTCCGTAGGCTTCGCCTGCTTTTAGTCTGGCGGTTAGTTTTGTGCCTCTGGCGTTGAGATTAAATTTGCGTAAATCCCTTTCCAGCTGCATCATGTTCAGTACATCGCCCTCTTTCTGGGTAAGTCTGGATTTTAGGAAAAAAGTTCTGTTGTATTTGTTGTTTTCAACTATTATCCGCCCGATTCTCGCTTCAAGAAGCTCGACATGCAAAGTTCCGCCTTTGAGCTCGGTTGCGGGAATATAGGCTTTTGCTGTTATGCAATTTTTTTTTAAATACTGGGCGTTGATTAAGTTAATATAATTATTTATGTCTTCAGCTGTGAGGTCTTTGTTTTCAACAAGTGATTTGAATTTTTCAAGTTCTTCTTCCGAAAAAATCGCTGATTCACTAAACGTTACATTGCTAATCTGGATTGTATTTTCGTCTTCAATCGTCCTTTCGGGCAATTTAAGTTCTTCTTGAATCAATGGCTCATCTAAATCAGCCTCGTCTTTGTATTTTCCAAAATTACGAAGCATATTGTAGTATTCCCGTGAACGATTTATGTCGCCCATTTCTGCCTGTCCGGGGGTTACATTGGGTAAAAGCAAATCTTTATTGACCGGTTCTTGTGAATCTTTATCATTTTCAGTGTTTTGGATGTGTGCTCTTTTAAATAATTTTTTTGTTTTGCTTTTTTGCTTGTTACCTGATTTTACCTGATTTTTATCTTCTTCTAAAACGTTATCCTTACTGGAAAAGTCGGATAACGGCGTATCTGATTTTACCTGATTATTTTCTTCGGATGTGCCGGCAGAAAGTGACGAAATATGCGCCAGCGGAACAACATCTTTTAACAATATTTCATCGGGCATTCCAATTTCGGCACATTTTGATGTCTGTGCGCTTAAAAAAAAAGAAAAGAGGACGCCGGATGTAATAAGAATCTTTTTCATAGATTAAAATGTATCACAACTTTTTTCTAATTCGTGATTTTGTTAAATAATTGTTACAAGATTGACTTTCTGGGTTTTGCTGAATTTTCTTTCACTTTATAATTATAAAAATCATAAAATTTTTACTAATAATTTACTAATAATGGGAATAGGAATTTATATGCTGTTAATTAATCGTAAGATAAAAAAGATTATCGCTTCAACGCTTATTTTTTCTTTTTTGTCGATGAATTGCTCTTTCGCAGTGGAAACGGTCATTACGCCGACCGGACAAACTGCAACCACGGTCACTCCCGGCGCGGGCGGGAATTTTGATATCCATACTAATACGACGGTCGGAGACATTGGCGTAAACGCGTTCAATAAATTTGATGTCGGGCAGGGCGATACTGTTAATCTGCATTTAAATAATGAACAAAACAAGCTTTTCAACCTTATTTATGATAAATCCGCTTCCCAAATCGACGGTGTAGTAAATTCCTATAAAAACGGCGCAATTGGCGGTAATGTCCTTTTTGCAAACCCCAACGGTTTTGTAATCGGCGAGCACGGTGTGTTCAATGTCGGTTCTTTGACTATGATTACTCCTACCCGTCAGTTCCTCGATACTATTTTTCAAGACGGCGGGATTAAACAGCAGCCTCTCAATGATTTGATTTCGTTTTCGGTCGATTCGGACAGGGTTTTTCAAATTAGAAAAAATGTCCAGATGACAGATGACGCTGATATACAGATAAAAGGCACGATTAACGCGCAAAAAGGCGGTATTATATCATTGCGGGCAGAAATGTCGGGATTGAAAACGGTGCAAAGCTGAACGCAAATACAAATTTATCCCCTGCGGATATGCTTGTAAATACGCCGTCAGAATCTTTCACTACTGCAATCAGCAACGGAAAAAACATAATTATTGTTTCAAAAAATAATTCTGATAGCACAAACGGCAAAAATCAGGTCGTAAATATTGACGGTATTGTTAATACCAGTGTTGCGGCCGGAAATGCTGCTGATTTTAAAGGAAAAAATGCGGGCAATGTCTTTATTGCAGCGCAATCTGACAAAGCCAACAATTCCGCCTCTGTTAATATCAATGAACATGCGCAAATTTCGGGCAATGATGTAGATATTAAAGCAATAAACAAAGTTTCTGCCTTTGAGGAAAATAGAATGGGCATTTCTGATGAATTGAAGTCTGACTTGTTCATTACTGATGATATCGCCGAATCTTTTGTTCCTAATATGTCTGATGTTGAAGCTTATGTAACAGTTCATGGCGGAGCTAACCTTACGGCGTTGAATGATTTGAATCTTTCAACATTCTCGTCGGCGGACCTTTCGTCTTCATTTATGTTTGCTGCTTTGAGTGTTAATTATACAGAATTAAACGTTAATTCAAACGTTCTGGTAAAATCCGGCGCTAATCTGAGCGCAAGCAACCTTAACGCAGAGGCAAAAACCGATGTAAAGCTTGATGTTTCATCAAAAAGCTCCGGCTTGCTTGACAGCAAGCTTCATAACTCGGTTGGCGACCTTGCCGTGCTGGTTTTAAACGAAAATATTGATACAAGCTCAATAATCGAAAAAAATGTTACCCTTGATATTGTAAAAGATATAGTTGTAAACGCTGATACAAAGAATTATGTCAGCGCAACGACAAAAAACGGAATAGTTCCTGTTCTGGATAAGAACGAACATGACGGATTTTTTGGGGCTTTTGCTGTAACTGTAATCGACGCGAAAACAAAAGCAGCTTTTGACTCAAACGCGGATATTGAGGGGAAATTGGATGTTACAGCCAATGCAACTGGCAGAATTGAAAGCAAAGTCAACTCAACAGCCGGCGGTTCGGGTGAATCCGGCAAAGTAGCAACCTGGGGCAAAACGCTGGTTAAAAATTTCTTGTTTACGGATGGCTCAAAAGGCAAATGGAGCCTTACTCATAAGCTTTATAACAAACTTGACGATGTAAAAACAAGAGGCGATGCGCAATTTACCAATTTTGACATTGCGGCCGGCATAAATGTTAATGTTACCGACTACACAACAGACGCGACTATCGGCAGCGAATCAAATAAGCCGGTAATCAGCGCCGGCAGGGTGGATGTTTCCGCAAAAACCGTTGATGATGCAAGCAATATTGCCACTGCTGCAATTGCCTCTAATGCCGCGACAGCAGCAGCGGGCGCAGTTTCGGTTCATATAAAAGATTTGAATACAAATGCCCTTGCAAACGGTGATTTTACCCTGACAAATACGGATTCTTCAAATAATGCGCTGAACATTTCAGCGCAGACGAAAATTAATCATCCGCTTTCGTATTATACGTGGGTGCAGGATTTCTGGGAGTCGCTGAATCTCAAAGAAATCTTCTCTCTCGAAACAATGGAAGAGCTTTTCAAAGCGCTTGCGGACGGAGTTACTCCGGACGGGCTGAGAGCTCCTGATATGACACAGGTTTCGGATAAATTTAACATGCCCGATTTGGATTTCCTGTTAAAAGGGCCTGCAAACCTTGAAAACTTCGGGCTGGAAGGGCTTTATAATACATACGCTCAGGCTGCGGCAAATGCAAGAACCCGCGAAGGCGCAACTAAGGGGCTTTCAGGGGCAATTGCCGTCAACGTAATGGATACGCTTGCAAATGCAGGGCTGATGGATGGCGCAAAAGTCACACTTAACGGCGCTTCCCGAGATTTGAACAAAGTAAGCATAACTTCTGACGTTTCAAATGAAAGCTGGGTAATGGCAGCTTTGTTTAACCCGCTTGAATTTTCAAATCTGATGATGCCCGGTGCCCGTGACGGTTCTGCCGCAGGAGGGGGAATTTCTCTTAACTATTCAAACAACGATTCAAAGGCATTTGTGGGCAAAAATGCAATTATTTCCCAAACTTCGGGTAAAGCCGGCGATGTTACTGTAAAATCAACGTTTGACGGGAATTTTGTGACCATATCGGAGGGGGCTTCCAACGCAGATAATTCCGGCAGCTCAGGTGCAATAGGCTTGACTCTGCATGGCGGCGAAACCTCTGCAAAAATTGCCGACGGAGCACAGATTGACGCGAATAATCTTGTTGTCGAGGCTTCAAAAGACGCTGAATATATAAACACCGTTCTTGCGTTCTCACTTTCTGAAAAATCTATAGCTTTTGGCATTTCAGGTATTGGATTGTGGGATAATATTGCTGCTTATACCGGCGGAACGGTTACTGCGGACGGGAAAGCCGATATTCTTGCCGATTCTGACACGGTTATTGTAAACGTAAATAATAATATAGGGCTTGCAAAAGAAGGAACTGATCCGCCTGCCGGACAGCGTGAACCTGAGGACGCTTTGAGCCGCCTTAACGAAATGGGCAAAGGTTCCGGCCCGCATGCAGGGCTGAATGCTTCGGATATCGCAAATGCCGCGACAGGAGCGATAGAAGGCTCTGAAAAGGCGCAGTCAGCATGGCAGCAGGCAAAAGCTATGATTAAAGAGGTTCAGGATGTTGATGATGCGTTCAATGATTGGGAGCGCAAAGCCAATCCTGACAAGGAAACATCAGCTTATGCCGGTTCTGTTAATGCGAATGTTTCTGTTTCCAATGTGACAGCACAAATAGGCGAAAATGCTGTTGTAAAAGCAGGTTCGGATTTAAATGTAAAGGCAAATGTTGATAACATCACGGTTAATGAGGCCGGTGCGGTTTCTGCCAACGGGAAAACCGGCGGCGGCGGTGCTATTGTTACCGATGTGATTGTGAACGATGCAATTGCCTCAATAGGCAGCAATGCCAGCGTTGACGCAAAAAGAAATATGCTGCTTGATGCAAATCAGGATTATGTTGTTGTGCAGGCAGGGGTCGGCGCAGCTGTTGCAAAGAGTACGTCAGGCGCAGGAACCGTCGGTGTGCTTGTGCAAACAAATAACACAAAATCTCTGATTGGTGAAGGCGCAAAAATTAATCAAACTTACAAAGATGATAAAGCTGATGAAAACCAGACGGTTAGCCTCAATGCAAAAAACAAAAATGTAATTGTTAAAGGGCTTGGCGCGCTGGGAATTCAGGCCGGCGGGCAGGGTGCTTCCGGTAAAGCGGTCGGCGGAACGGTAGATACGAATGTAATTGTTAATAATGCAACTGCTGAAATTCAGGGAACAGCAGCAAATAAGGCTGTTGTTAATGCCACAAAAGATGTAAACCTGACTGCGGAAAATAAAAATAAAATAATCAATGCAGACGTTGCGGGTGCGGCGGCAATGCAGGGTACTGCGGCTTCCGGGCTTGTTTCTTCAAATATTGTCATAAATGAAACCTCCTCAGGCATAAAAAATGCAAATATCACCGCCGGTGAAAATGTAAATCTTACCGCTGACGCAGATTTTAGCGAAGTTGCGGTTGCCGGAGCTGTTTCTATCGGAAATCAGAACGCTTACGGCGCAACTTTGAGGGTTGATGTTATTTCTGACAATGTGAATTCAATTATTGAGGGCTCAACCGTTACTGCTGACAATTTGTCTTCACAAAATATAAATGATATGCACGCAGTGTCGGTTCTTGCTTCGGGTGCGGCGTCTAACAACGGAAATGCCGCTGTTGGCGCGGTGGGCATTATTGTTGACCATTCAACGCAAAACAACTACGCTTCAGGGTCAAATTTTACTCTGACATCGGGCCTTTTGGACTACAACACAACCCACAAAAACAATTTAACTGCTGTAACCGGCAACGTAGCTCTTGGTAATGCAGGAAGCTCGCTCGGCGGTTCATTATTTGCATTTGCGGCTGATAATAATATCAACACTTACCTTAAAAACACGGAAGTTTCCGCAAAAGCAGCAAGCGTAAACTCCTCCGCGGTTGATGATATCTATGCAATTACGGCGGGCGGCTCGCTTTCTGCGGGTAGTTCGGCTTATCAGGGCGCAATAAGCCTTCTCGTTAATACAGGCACCGTTCAGTCTTATGTCGATGGCGGTTCTGTTACTACAACAGGCAGTGCGAACGAAAAAAGCCCCGGTATAAAAATCAGTGCGGACAAAAATATTAAAAACAGGCAATATAACGGTCAGGTAAGCGGTTCTTTGAGCGAAAATGCTGTCGGAGGTGCTGTTACAACCACAATAAATACAAATACCGTAAAAGCTTATGCAAATAACACGAAACTTAACGCGGAAAAGGGCACAGAAGTAGCTGCAAAATCAATAAAATTCGTTGAATCTACACCGGTCGGCGTTTCCGCAGGCACAGGAGTTGCAGTGCAGGGCTCTGTTGATACAACGGTGCTTACGGATGATGTTTTTGCTTATATTTCCGGCTCGGAAATATCTTCTGACGTAAATATTTATGCAAACAACGATACAACGGTAAAAACCATCCTCGGCGGAGCGGCAGTTTCAGGAAAAGGCGCGGTGGGCGCGGCTGTTTA
>OGOU01000602.1_pt1 | contig 31391 bp, 24 predicted proteins | sample 1552721 | NCBI WGS metagenome assembly OGOU01 (sample SAMEA2580176, study PRJEB22360) | human gut metagenome | biome: human gut; feature: human-associated habitat; material: faeces | place: Denmark | collected 2008/2010
TAAAGAATAGCGAGGTGATTACGCCGGGAGATATTCAGGTGATGAGCGCCGGTACCGGTATCGTGCATAGCGAGTTCAACGACAGCGGTAATGAACAATTGGAGTTCTTGCAAATATGGGTATTTCCCCGTGAGGAGAATACCAAGCCTCATTATGCCAGTTATGACGTGCGTCCGGTTACTTCGGAAAAGAATAAGTTGTCCTTGATCATCGCTCCGGACGGTAGCGCTCCTGCGTCGATCAACCAAGACGCTTGGTTCTCTTTAGGAAACCTAGATGCCGGTCAAGTAAAGGAGTATAAGCTACATAGTAAAAATAATGGGGTTTATTTATTCGTGATCGACGGAGAGGTGGAGGTAAGTAATACGATCCTGTCTAAGCGTGACGGGGCCGGATTCTGGGAAACCGATGGCATTACGATAGAAGTCTTGAAGCACGCTAAAGTTCTTTTGATAGAAGTTCCGATGATGAAATAAATGTTGATAGGTTAGTGCTGGCGGGTATCTTAATAGTTGATGTAACAAAGCTATTAGGGTACCCGCTCTTTCCTTGTTAATGTTTTATCGGTTTATCCGTGAAGTAATCGATCATCTTTAAGATCGCCCGGCTACAAGCTGGACAGAATGGAGCGTAATCACGCATCATACAGTGATCCATCGGGCGATAAATGCCTTTCGACAGGTAACCGCCTCCTTCGAACACGCCGGCTTTGTCCTTATGTCCGGCATCGAGTGGAGTAGGAATAGGAGTGTCTGCGGGCAATAAGTCTTTCCATTTGCTGCCGAAATCGACTAAAGTTGTGATATTCGGTTCCCACGGTTCGTATTTCAGGTTATAGAAATCCTGGTAGGCGACTTCCGAAGAAAAATATTCGTCTGCCAGGCCGGCGAAGCTATGTCCGAACTCATGTGTAAAGACGACAGGTGTCCGTGGGTTGTCGGCTGTCCCGCAGGCATAGAAGTTGTACATGCCGCCACCGCCGTACATATCTGTGTTTATCAGCAGGAATATTGCATCACATGGAACGTTCCAGACGGCATCGCGGATCGATTTCATATCCGGTGTTGTCAGATAACGGTCTACACCGAATGTATAATAACCGGAATTGAGGGCAGTGTTCTTGAAGATACCTTTACCCGAAACATCCGTGCCCGATTCTTCCGATACCAGGCAGACTGCCCATACGTTGAAGTCGTTTCGACGTGTCGTGAAAGGAGGAGTCGCGAACAAGGCTTCTGTAAACCTGTTTGCATCTGCTACGAATTTCTCCTGTTCATCCGCCGTGTATCCTTCAGCAATGAAAACAAGGTCCACTTTTTCTGTCGAGTCGCCGCTTTTCTGTATCTGATGCACTTTATTGGCTTTCAGTTTTCCCCGGTCGATGAAGATACTTTTGGGATCGACCTCTTGTTTCAGCAACGGATGGAATTGCATGTCGGCCTTGTCGCGTGCCGTGATCTCGACATAGACAGGTACTTTCGGGAAAGGAACGGAAGCGCTGTTTGTCCACGATTGTGTTTCTGTCTTGGCCTGTTCTGTCGAGCGCCATTCTTCGAACAACGTATTGAAGCCGCGTGAGTAAATCAGCTTATTCGTAGCTTTGTCATAGACATTAATATAATAACCTCCGTAATTGAACTTATCGATCAGGTTCTTGACCGGACCTCCCCATACCGGTTCTTCACGCAACCCTTGGATAGCAGCCGATTGTGACTTTAGATTACCGCTCAAGGCAAAATCCACCCGGAGACTTTTCTTTTCGAAATATTTGTCGAAGTCACTCTGGGCAAATACGGAGATGTTGCATAGAATGGCAAGAAGTAAAAGTGAAATCTTTGTTTTCATATTAGTATGCGTTATTATGTGTAATTCTTACTCGCAAATATAAGACTTTTTGTAGATTAACCGGTCGATATCGTTTAAATATGTAGCTTTTTTGTTCCTTCTGTTTTCTGCCTGTAACGTAATTGTAAAAAGAATGAAGTGTTGCTGTTATCCGCACCTTCTACTTTTGCGGCGGAAAAGAAAAACAAATAATGAAGCAATTACTACTCGTTTTATTTCTGACTTTGACTCCGGCTGCTTATCTGACCGCTGCGACAGTTAAAGGTTGGGTTAAGGATGCGCAGACCGGCGAAGAACTGATCGGTGCTGCTGTGTATGTGAAAGAAAATCCGGCGATGGGAACGACAGCCGGGCTGGACGGGACATTCGTCCTGAAAGATGTGCCGGAAGGAAAAAACATCACGTTGGTTTGCAGTTATATCAGCTATGAGACACAGGAACAGAACGTAAACACGCTGTCCGGCCGGGATGTACTGTTTAACATGAAGCCTTCGGCCATGAACCTGGAAGGTGTCACGATCATAGCCGCCAATCCGGGACGTACCGAAGCCGGTGCCCGCGGGATTGAGAAGCAGGCGATGAATGTGGTCAACGTCATGAGTGCGAAAGCGATCGAGCTGTCACCGGATATTACGGTTGCCAATGTGATCCAGCGTATGTCCGGCGTGACGGTCGAGCGTAACAGTAGCGGAGAAGGTCAGTATGCCATTTTACGGGGTATGGACAAACGGTATAACTATACGTTGGTGAACGGTGTGAAGATTCCGAGTCCCGATAATAAGAACCGCTTTGTGCCGCTTGATATCTTCCCCTCCGAGATGCTGGACCGTCTGGAGGTGACCAAATCCTTGACGGCGAATATGGAGGGAGACGGCATTGGTGGCGCTGTCAATCTGATCATGAAAGATGCTCCTTCCGAACGCCAATTTACGGCCAACTTGTCTACCGGTTATAACGCGATGTATTTCGGTCGTGACTTCCAATCGTTCAACCGGGGCGGTATCGTAAAGAAATCTCCTTACGAAGCGTTGGGGAAACCGGAAGATTACAAAGTGACGATGGAAGACTTTACGACTTCGAACCTACGGATGAAATGGAAGAAACCGCTGCCGGACCTGACTGCCGGACTTTCGTATGGCGACCGCTTTTTTGATGATAAATTGGGCGTCATGTTGGCGGGGAGTTTTCTGAGTACCAGCCGGGGAAAGGAAAGTCGGCTCTATTATCAACCGGGAACGAGCCATAACGGGATAGAATACCGTAATTATTCATCGGAACAGACACGTATCGGTGTGCATGCCAAACTGGATTACTCCTTGAACGACAACCATAAGCTGACTTGGTATAACGGTTATATGGATATGAGCGAAGCCGAAGTGCGCGATGGGGAAGATGAAAAGGAACGGGCTGTCCGTATGCGTTGGAACCACCAGTATATCATCAATTCGACCTTAAAAGGCGAACATTTGTTTCTGTCTGGCGGAGCGTTGCGGTTGAACTGGTCGGCTGTCTTGTCCAAAGCATTCAGCGAAACGCCCGATAATGCGGAAATATATCTGTTGGGTTCCCATGTGTCTACTACGGATGCGGCCAAACGTCGTTGGGAACATAACTCGGATAAGGACAAAGCCGGATATGTCGATCTGGCATATAAGTTGAAATTGGATGGCGGGGCGATCCTGGATTTCTCGGCCGGAGGTATGTACCGGGATAAGAAGCGTGACAGTTTCTTTAATGAATATACGTTCAACTCGGCTACCGGTTCCAAGAATCCGCAATATATCAATAAGGACTGGTTTAATTTTGACGAGATACAGTTCGTCCCCCGTCCTTATGGCAACATAGGGGACCCTCTGAATTACGATGCAACGGAAAAGATCGGTGCCGGATATGGAATGGTGAAGTATACCTTGAAGGAATGGGAATTGATCGCTGGGGTGCGTGTCGAGCATACGAATCAGGGATATGTACTGAAATTTCCCCGCGATGTTGATCCGGAAGGGAACCAGGACTATACGGATGTATTGCCGAGTTTCCATGCCAAATACGGTATCCATCGAAATGCCAACCTGCGTTTCTCGTATGCGCGTGCCATCAATCGTCCGAGCTTTTTCGAGATCGTGCCTTACAGCATCATTAATGAAGATTATAAGGAAAAGGGAAATCCGGACTTGAAGCATACGGTTGCCGACAATATCGATTTACGTTATGAATTTTTTCCAAAGTCTTCCGAGCAGTTTATGGTCGGCCTGTTCTATAAGAATATCCAGGACCCGATCGAATACGGGTTGTTGAACGAAGGCCAGGATACCTATTATAAACCGATGAACTTCGGTGACGCCAAGAATCTGGGGATGGAAGTCGATGTGATGAAATACTTCAACTGGTTCGGTATTAAGGCAAACTATACCTATACACATTCGAAGGTCACGACAGACAAGCGTATCATGGAAGGATCGGAAGTGAAGTCGGTGCGCCAGTCCCGTCCACTGTTCGGACAGGCGGCCCATGTGGCAAATCTCTCCCTGCTTTTCAAAGAGACCAGGCACGGCTGGGAGGGCCAGGTGTCTGCCAGCTATACGGGAAAACGTCTGAGCGACATTTCGAACTGGTATGAAGATGATATATGGGAGGACGGCTACGCCCAGCTGGATGCTTCGATAGAAAAAAGTTTCAAGAACGGTATCAGTATCTTTGGCAAGGCCTCCAACCTGTTGGATATCCCGCTCTTGCGCTACATTCAGAAAGGACCGCATACGGAGAGTGTGGATTCAGACCGGCATAATGGGAATGTGATCGAACGGAAAGAATGGCACGGTCAGTCATTTATGCTCGGCATCCGGTATAAACTTTAACATAGCAATTATATTAATATTTACATTAAGCATTTATTTTATGAAATTCAATGCATTATTAGTGAGTGCAGCCATGATGGTCATGACTTTGGCTGCTTGTGGTGACGATGATCCTGTTAATCCGGATAATAATCAGGGTGGAAATGAAGATACGGAGACTGTGGAGGGGGATGTCGAGGGGACTTGGAAAGCCAATTCCATCATATTGGTATCAGGCCATATCACAGTACCGGCCGGTAAATCCCTGACAATAGAGGAAGGTGTGCAGGTTATCTTTGATGACAAAGGTGTCGGAGCCAACCATGTCCCTGTTGAATTTACGGTAGACGGCAATCTTTACTGTAAGGGAACAGCTGAAAATCCGGTCCTTTTCTCCGTAGCTGAGGAAAATCGCACGAAAGAGAATACGTTTGCCGGCTTATGGGGTGGTATCGTCGCTTCGAACAGTTGCGAGGAAATGTTGATCGACCATACCGTTATCGAATATACGGGTGGCCAAGTGGTGGAAGGTTCTCCGGCTGCGGCCAACGGTGTATATACGGCCGGTGACGACGCTTATCCGCAGATCACGACTAACAATATCAAGGGGAAATATGTCATCACTAATTCTGTTCTTCGTAATGGCTGGTCTGACGGTATTTATTTGATGGGCGGACAGGCAATCATAGCTGGCAATACGTTTGCTGCCAACGGATATGACGGGGCGGAAGCTGTCAATGTAAAAGCCGGATGTACGGTGGATGTCGCCGGTAATATCATGTTCAGCCCGAACACTAACGGATTGAAACTGTCCAGTTCAGGCCAGAGCGAAACGCGCGGCCAGGCTAAGGTTCAGGCCTACAATAATACAATCGTCAATGCCGGTTGGCGTCGCGACGGTGAGAAGGGTGGTTGTGTATATGCTGAAAAGAATGTGTTGGCGAATGTTTTCAACAACTTGATGGTAAATTGCAAGTTCCGTGCCATGACCCCGAGCTTCAAGAACCCGAACGACCCTGAAGAGGGTTATAGCGACCAGTCTGTGATCGATTATAATTTTTATGCTTCCGGCAGCCAGAAAAGCGATATTGTATATGAAGAGGAAAGCGGTGTCGCCTATGCATGGGCCGGTTATAACTACGAACATAAGAATTACAACTCCGGAGTAGTGGATGTGCATAGCATTATCGCTACTGAAAATGATTTGAAGGACCCGCTGTTCGAAAACTTTGCCGTTAACGAAGTCGCTTTGACCGAATATGTATATGATGAAGGATGGGATTTCCATGTCAAATCCGGTTCTCCGGTATTGGCAGGCGCTAATAGCGGAACAGATGCCAACTTAGTTCCCTACTTTTCGACAAACGGGCTTTCCGTAAATGGTGTCACTTACCATTCGCCGGCGGTGAAAGCACAATTCGGAGCTTTCGGTTTAAAATAAAAGAACATGATGAATAGAAGAATTTATTTACAGACCTTATCGGCTTTGTTCGCAGTCTCCGCTTTCGGGGGCTGCACTTCTGCCGGTAAGCAGAAAGGAGCGTCGAATTCGGAAACGGATATTGCCGGTCCTGCTTTAGCAGGGGAGGCATTCGACGTTCCGGCCGTATCGGAAGAAAGCAAAAATTTTTATCTGGTCAGCGACTTGGGACGGAACGGTTATTACGAACAAAAGACGATTGCCGAGTTGATGGGAAATCTGGCGGAAAAGATAGACATCGAATTTATTGTCGCGGCCGGGGATACTCATCAGAAGTGCACATCTTTTCGAGGGGGTAGCCAGTGTCGACGATCCGTTGTGGATGACAAACTACGAGCTTGTTTACAGCCATCCTGAGCTGATGCTGGAGTGGTTTGCCGTCAACGGGAACCATGAGTATCGCGGTAATACGCAAGCGGTATTGGATTACGGCAAGAAAAGCCGTCGTTGGATCGTCCCTTCCCGTTATTACTCAAAAGTCGTGGAGGCGGGTGAAAATGAGAAAGCCTTGTTGGTATTTATAGATACTTCGCCTCTGATTGACAAATACCGTGAAGATACGGAGAAATATCCCGATGCCGGCAGACAGGATATGGAAGAGCAGCTTCAATGGATCGAAAAAACGCTTGCCTCTTCTGCTGAGAAATGGAAGATCGTAATCGGCCATCATCCTGTCTATGCCGATACGCCGAAAGAGGAAAGTGAACGTGCCGATATGCGTAAACGTTTGGAGCCTCTGTTGGACAGATATGGTGTCGATATGTATTTTTGTGGTCATATTCATAACTTCCAGCACATCCAGCCTGCTGACAGCAAGGTTGACTATCTGGTAAATACATCCGGTTCACTTTCCCGTAAGGTAAAGACTGTCGAGGGTACGAAGTTCTGTAATCCGGAAGCCGGGTTCACTGTAGTCAGCATGGAAGATAGTAAGTTATCCTTTTATCTGATGAATGGAAAAGGGAAAATACTGTACGAGTACAGCCGAACAAGATAATACCATCGAAAAAGAACATATTTATTCCTTGTTAGTCCGGAAATCTCCTTGTATTTCATATGCAAGGCGATTCCGGACATTTCCTTTTGATCGAAAATATGAATGATTGATTCTTTTGATTTTGTTGTTTTATTGTTTGATTATAAGTGATTTATTATACTAATAAAGACGAGCGAAAAACCGAACTTATTGTCTTTTTTAAACTAAACGCGTTTTTCCCTGTTTATTAAATAGACACCACATGCCCGGTCCTGGGAATTACTTCTAAACATGACCAAATATAATTTTTAAAATATGACGAAAATAGAAATAAAAGACTTATCGATTCTTTTCGGACCTGAGAAGGCCAAAGCGAAAAAGATGGTTAAGCAAGGTAAGAGCAAACAGGAAATTTTAAAAGAAACAGGCTGTACCATAGCTGTCCGTAATGCCAATCTGGAAATAAAGGAAGGAGAGATGTTCGTGATAATGGGGCTCTCCGGTAGTGGTAAGTCGACGTTGGTGCGTTGCATTAACCGGCTGAACGAACCCTCTATGGGAGAGATATGGCTGAGCGGTAGGAACATCACATCTCTGTCGGATAAGGAACTGTTGCAAATACGCCGTAAGGAGATGGCGATGGTATTCCAGCATTTTGGACTGTTGCCTCACCGGACTGTATTGAGCAATATAGCTTTCGGGCTTGAATTGCAGGGAGTGCCTAAAGAAGAGCGCGAAAAGAAAGCATATGAAAGCATAGCCGTTGTAGGATTGAAAGGATATGAGAACCAGCGTGTGGACGAACTCTCCGGAGGTATGCAGCAGCGCGTCGGGCTGGCACGTGCTTTGGCGAACGACCCGGAAGTCCTGTTGATGGACGAGGCTTTTTCTGCCCTTGACCCACTTATCCGCGAACAGATGCAGGACGAGTTGCTGGACTTGCAGGAGAAGATGAAACGTACCATTGTCTTTATCACACATGATCTGGACGAGGCCATCAAATTAGGCGACCGTATTGCCATTATGAAGGATGGCGAAGTCGTACAGGTCGGGACGCCCGAAGAGATATTGACCGATCCGGCGAACGACTATGTCACCCGTTTTACCGAGAGTGTGGATCGTGGGCGTGTCGTTACGGCCTCTTCCATCATGCTGACTCAACCGATCGTTGTCCGTATCCGCAAAGATGGTCCGGAGGCCATAATCCGCAAGATGAGGGAAAAACGTTTGTATGCATTGCCCGTGATCGGTGCGGACGAGCAGTTCCTTGGTGAAATACGGTTGAAAGATGTGCTGCGGTTGCGTAAGGAAGGGGCGCGGGATATCAGTTCGATTGTCATGAAAGAGGTCCCTTCCGTATTGGAGAGTATGACAGTCGAAGATATGTTGCCCCTCTTGCCGAAAGTCCAGCAGGCTTTGCCGGTGGTCGATGAGAATAACCGTTTGAAAGGTGTCGTATCGACTTCAGCCATCATTATCGAGATGACCGGAAAAGATCAGAAAGAAATAGAAGAAATCATTCAAAACGCAATAGATTTATGATAAATATCGGAAAATATATAGAAATGGCCATTAATTGGCTGACAGAAAACTTTGCTGGCCTTTTTGATGTAATCAACCACATCGTAGGCGGCTTTATCGACGGCTTCCAGGGAATACTGATGTGGGTCCCGTTCTACCTGATGATTGCGGGAATAGCAGCTTTGGCTTGGTGGAAAGCCGGAAAGGGAACTGCTGTCCTGACCTTGCTCGGTTTACTTTTGATTTGGGGGATGGGGTTTTGGGTACAGACCATGCAGACTGTGGCGCTTGTCTTGTCGTCGACGATCATCGCCTTGTTGTTCGGTGTCCCGCTGGGAATCTGGACCGGGCGAAACGATAAGGCGGCTAAGGTGATCCGTCCGGTTTTGGATCTGATGCAGACGATGCCCGCTTTTGTCTATTTGATTCCGGCTGTCCTGTTTTTCGGACTAGGACCTGTTCCGGGCGCTTTTGCCACCGTGATATTTGCCATGCCTCCGGTTGTCCGTCTTACCGACTTGGGAATCCGTCAGGTTCCGGAAGATATTGTAGAGGCGACCCGTTCGTTCGGGGCCACTTCGGGACAGCTTCTTTTTAAAGTACAGCTCCCGTTGGCTTTACCTACCATTATGGCAGGAGTGAACCAGACAATCATGATGGCTCTCTCTATGGTTGTGATTGCGGCCATGATCTCGGCTGGCGGATTAGGTGAGATCGTATTGAAAGGAATCACACAAATGAAAATCGGACTTGGTTTTGAAGGCGGCATAGCCGTCGTGATTCTAGCGATCGTTTTGGATCGTATTACACAGGGCTTTGTCCGTAGAAAGTAAAACAGATAAAAAGAAAAGTATTTATGAGAAGATTGATTATCATTATAAATTTATCCCTTATTGTAGCCTTCATGATGATGTTCGCTGATTGCAGCGATTCCTCGAATGGCAGGAAACAGGTTTCGATCGGTTATGTAAACTGGTCGGAAGGCATAGCCATGAGCTATCTGGCGAAAGTCATGCTTGAGAGCAAGGGGTATGATGTGATGCTGCGAAATGCGGATATTGCACCGGTCTTTGTCTCGATGGCGGCCGGTAAAGTCGATGTTTTTATGGATGCATGGCTTCCGGCTACACATGCCGATTATATAAGGAAATATGGCGATAACTTGGAAGCGTTAGGAGTAGCCTATAAAAATGCCAGGATGGGGCTGGTAGTCCCTTCGTATGTCACGATCCGTTCCATAGAAGAATTGAATGAGCATAAAGAGAAGTTCCGTAACGAGATCATCGGTATCGATGTCGGGGCCGGCTTGATGAATGAGACTGAGCGTGTCATCCGGGAATATCCGGTCGAGCTGACGTTAAAACCTTCGAGCGGTGCGACAATGGTCGCATTTCTCCAGAAATCGATTGAGAACAAAGAGTGGATCGTGGTAACCGGCTGGACTCCCCACTGGATGTTCTCCCGCTACGACCTTAAATTTCTAGATGATCCGCAAAAACAGTACGGCGATGCCGAACAGATTCAGATTATGGCAACCAAAGGCTTTTCTGACAAAGATCCGTATGCAGCCGCTTTTTTCCGGAACTTTTCTCTCGATAATGACCAATTGAGCGAATTGATGGATTTGGTGGAGGCTTATCCGATGCACGAGGAAGAAGGTGCTAAAATTTGGTTATCGGAACATCCGGAAGTGAATGAATTTTTTCCTACATTCGCAGAAAAGTAGAAAAATTGAATTATGAAGGATATCCGGAAAGTTATAGGTTTATTGTTGTGTATGACAATCTGTTGTTATATGACGGGCGAGGAAAAGAAAAATCTGAATATAGTATTTATCGGAAACAGCATAACGCAAGGCGCTTTGTTGGAAAATCCGAGACATGAGGCTCCCCCTGTGAAGGCCGCTTTGTATCTGCGCAGGCAGCCGTCTGTCGGAACTGTCCGCTATTCCAACCAGGGGGTAAGTGGAAGTACGACTTTTGATTTTCTGCCTCAAACCGATTTGCTATTCCCGAAGGTGGTCCGGGTCGCCGACCAGTTCAAAGATGAAACTTGGGCGACTTTGATCTTTTCTATTATGCTTGGGACGAACGACAGCGCTATTACAGGACCGAACGGAGCTCCGGCCTCACCTGCCAAGTATTATGAGAATATGAAAACGATTATCGATAAGTTGCTGGCACTCTATCCGGAATGCAAGATCGTATTACACCGGCCGGTATGGTACAGCCCGAATACATACAACGGAGCCAAATACCTGGAAGAGGGATTGAATCGTCTGCAAAGTTATTATCCTGAATTACAGGCGTTGGTTCTCGATTATTCCAAACATTTTCCCGGACAGGTCTTTATGGGAGATACGGATGGTTTCGATTATTTCAAGACGCATTATAAAAACGAACTCTTCCCCGAAAAGGGAAATGCAGGAACTTTCTATCTACATCCTAACCGGAAAGGGGCTTCTGCTTTGGGAGAGCTGTGGGGGAAAGCGATACTTGGGGCAATTGACAATTGACAATTAATAAGAATGTGTCAACTAATTGTCAATTGTCCATTATCAATTGTCCATTGTTTTTATCTTTTGCCCAATCTGTGGTCAAGGATACCAACATGGCATTCGCCATAGTTCTTCAACTGTTCTACGATTTCTTTAGCTGTAGATTCTTCTTCAACCTGCTCGCGAACGAACCCAAAGAGGAAGTCTCTTGATGCATGGTCTTTATCTTCTTCTGCGATATCGACCATTTTGTCGATCAGTTCGGAAACGTAGCATTCGTGTTTGTAAACATGTTCGAATAATTCTGTGACGCTGCCCCATGCAGTAGGAACGACATTGATCTGCCCGATTGTGATATCACCGCCGCGGTCGATAGTGAAGTCGATCATTTTGTGGGCATGCTCCATTTCTTCTTCTGCTTGCTTTTTCATCCAGTGGGCGAAACCGTTTAATCCCAGTTTCTGGAAGTGCACGGACATGGACAGATACAAGTTGGATGACCACATTTCTGCATTAACCTGTGCGTTAAATGCTTCGGATAATTTCTTGCTTAAAATCATAATTTTATTTCCTTTCTTTCAATTAGATTTATAATACGATACAATGTTTATATAGGCAAAGATATAGATAAAAAGATAATGGTTTGCTTTAACCGGATAATATTTTTCCAATAAAACAAACCATTATAGCCTTTAGTTTATATGAGACAACAGATTATTTGATTTCGATAATCTTTTCAGCTTTCTTGGCTGCTTCCTCGCTCATTTTCGGGATGATGATGTTCAACACGCCATTCTCGACTTTTGCTTCGATCTTTTCTTTCTCTGCGTTTTCGGGAAGAACCATTGTCTGCTGGAATTTGCTATAGGAGAATTCGCGTCTCAGATAGCGTCCTTCTTTTTTGTCTTCATTCTTTTCTTCTTTTTTCTCCATCGATACGACCAGATTGTCGTTCTCGTCGATGCGGATGTTGAAATCGTCTTTTGTCATACCAGGAGCAGCAACTTCTACCCGATAGTCCTTTTCCGATTCAATCACGTTGATGGCGGGAGCTGTAGAGTTCGCTTTAATCATCCAGTCGTTGTCAAATAAATCATTGAATACATACGGTAACCAATTTTGACTTCTTCTCATCGGTGTCATAATACAGTCCTCCAATTATTTAGTTAAACATTTATATTCTTTTTCGCTCTCGTCTCTTCTAACCCGAAAGCACTATACCAACTTCAAAAGACATGCCAAAACAATATGTCCGGCGTTAATATGAATAAAGGATGATAAACGAAGTTGAAAATCCTTTCCGGAGGCCATGATTTTAGGTAAACAGGCTTACTCGTATGGATATATGTGTTTGAAAATGGGATTGTTAATGGAGAGTGTCTGTAGGAAAATTTGGCAGAAAAGGAACCATTTTGGCATGTAAATAGTGGCAGAAAAGCAATAACGCTTATCTTTATGGCCTAATTATAAATATTGAAGGTATGAAAAAGAAAATAGAGGCTCTTCTCAAACGTTTACAGATAGCAGTGCGGCACAATCCGGCCGAAGTAGTTCTGTCTGTTTTATTTTGCTGTTTCGGTTGCGCGCTGTATGAGACATCTTGGGCAAGACTGGCTGTTGTCGTTTATTACTTCCCGGTCTTATTCCTGATTACCTGTACATTGAATTCGATGACGGAAGGATCGCGCTGGCGTTTTGCCTATTATCTGTCTGTGTTGTTCTTTATTCCGTTTTTCTGGAAGGAGAAAGATTTCTGGTCTGTTTTCTATTGGGTGACGCTCGTAGTAGTGCAACTGCTATATCTGGTGTGCGACTGGAGACGGGATAACGATAGGTTTGTCAGGAAAGGGCTTTGTTACCTTCGGGCGATGCTTTCTGCCGGATTGCTGGCCGGGATTGCCTGGCTGCTTTCTATCTCCATCTATTATTCGATCCAGTATATTTTTGAGATATGGCAATATGGGGAACGGCGGTTTATGGCCTATTCGTCCAGTATCGCATTTGCAGGGATATTGCCGTTGTTGTTCCTTTTGTTTAACCGGGAGAAAGAGGAGGAGGAAGGCGTGAACAAACTGTTCGATGTATTGCTGAATTACGTCCTTTCGCCGGCCTTGCTGATATATGCGGTTATCTTGTATCTCTATTTTGTCAAAGTGGCCGTTTTGTGGTCCTTGCCCAAAGGTGCGGTTGCTTATATTGTCGTTAGTTTTATTTCGGCTACATTCATTCTGAAAAGTTGCCAGCCGTTCCTGGAGAGAAGATATTATGATTGGTTTTACCGCTATTCCGGTTGGGCTGTACTTCCGGCGTTGGTCATGTATTGGGTGGGAACTTTCTACCGGATCAACCAGTACGGATATACGGAAGCGCGGGTGTATCTGGTGGTGGTAGGCGCTATCCTGACGGGGACTGTCCTGCTGTTCTTTTTCCGACGGACCGCACATTATTTGTATGCGGTTGTGCTTGCCGTCGTTTTGTTGTCCTTTGTCACGTATATACCGTGCATAACAGCGAGGGACATAGAACGGATCTCGCAGGAAAAGCGCGACAATTATCCGATTCCGGCAAATCCGGGCAATTATTATGAATATGTAACCATTACCGATTATTCACCTTTGGATATTACGGGATATGAAACGCTCCAGGCTGTCGGCCGCTATGACGAAGGCCCGATAAACAGCATGATACAGATGGACACCTTCTATTTATGCGATAAAAACTCACTAATTCTTTTTGAAGCAGAAAGAGATTCTTTGCTTTTCCGCCAGATGGAGAAGGTTGGGTTGGCTCCGTCCGATTCGATCCCGGATGATTTATATCCGGATATTCTCCGGCTGGATCTGGATTCGGCTCTGTATGTGTTCGGCGAGATTTCTGTCTACCGCAGTTCGCCGGATTCGGCTTATACGGTCTCTTATATGGGAGGAGGGTATTATCTGAAAAAAAGAGTATCTTTGCCGACTCGTAATAAATAGCAAGCATGAAAAAGAATAATCAGAAAACTTTGTTTTCCGCTCCCGGAGGGAAGTCTTATCTTGTCCCGTTTATATTGATCACCAGCCTGTTCTTGTTGTGGGGTTTTGCTCATGGTCTGTTGGACGTATTGAATAAGCATTTTCAAGGTGTCTTTACGATGACGAAGGCGGAGAGCGGCCTTGTGCAGTTCTCCACTTATATCGCTTATTTCCTGATGGCGCTCCCTGCCGGTATGTTCATGAAGCGGTTCGGGTATAAGAAAGGGATTATTTTAGGGTTATGCCTGTTTGCTGTTGGTGCGTTCGCTTTTATTCCGGCGGCTTATTTGCATTCGGCATCTCCATTCCTGATCGCCCTTTTTGTGATTGCCTGTGGGCTTTGTATTCTGGAAACGGCAGCCAACCCTTATTCCACGATTTTAGGGCCGGAGGAATCGGGGGCGCAACGCCTGAATTTGTCTCAATCGTTTAACGGGTTAGGTTGGATATTAGGCCCGCTGGTCGGTGGCATGCTGATATTCGGTGGCGAGGAGAGCGATCCGTTTACGCTGACGAAACCATATATCCTGGTTGGCTCGGTTGTTTTACTGGTAGCCATTCTTTTCATCTTTACCAAGCTACCCGAAGTACAGGTGGAAGAAGATACGGATGCGGAAGAAAAAGAATATGTACCCGCATCCGGTACTGCCTCCATGTGGAGACATCCGCAGTTTGTCCGGGCTATTATTGCACAGTTTTGCTATTGTGCTGCCCAGACGGGAATTTTCAGTTTCTTCATTAATTATGTGACGGAAGTCGATACTTCGATGACGAATATTGAGGCTTCGCGTATCTTGGCTTTCGGAGGAATGGCTTTGTTTATGATCGGCCGTCTGTCCGGCAGTTTTACGATGAAGTGGATGTCTCCGGCCCGTCTCCTGACATGGTTCGCTTTGGCGGATGCTGTCTGTATGGCGTTGGTCGTCGTGTCTGTCGGTACGGTTTCTTTGTATGCGCTCTATCTTTCTTTTTTCTTCATGTCCATTATGTTCCCGACAATCTTTGCACTCGGCCTGGAAGGTATGGGTTCTTCTACAAAGAAAGCATCATCCTATATCGTTATGGGAGTAGCAGGCGGAGCCTTTGCCCCAATGCTGATGGGATATATCGGGGCCGATAACATGGCGATTGGGTTTGTGATTCCGTTGTTGTCTTTCCTGTATATCCTGTATTTTGCTTTGCGGTGCAAGAAGAAATAACATAAAAAAAATCTCTATTTATACTGTCATACTATCATACTTTGCCTTCTGCCGATTGAATATTAAGGTGTACAAAAAATGATAGGAGGCATGATGGTTGTTTTTCCACTATCATATTATCATAAAGACAAGCACATTTTTTATCAAAGCATATAGCTTATTTTTAAGTAACTACCTATCTATTCTTTTTGAGACCCGGATCTCGGTTCCTCTGATACCTGGGTCTCGATACCGTGCAGATGGGGGTCGGAATCCTGCTGGAATAAGGGTTTTCACGAGAAAACTTGCTTGCTTTTTGTTAAATTTGTCCGTTACTTTTGAAAGAAACAAAGGTAACGGACAAATCGCGGTAGCTGCCTTCCTATGAGTGCTATTGGTTCAACATTTGATATAACTTATCCAGCTTCGGAGCCATGATGATTTCGGTACGGCGGTTTTTAGCACGGCCGTCGGCTGTCTCATTGTCGGCAACAGGCATGAATTCGCCGCGGCCGCAAGGTTGTATCTGCAAAGGTTTGACACCGTAGTCCTTTGTCAGGATGCGGACGACCGAAGTGGCGCGGATGACACTGAGATCCCAGTTGTCTTTAAACTGGGCGGTGTTGATCGGCTTGCTATCGGTGTGCCCTTCGATATAAACGTCGATGTCGGATTGTTTGTTAAGGACTTCGGCGAGTTTGGCCAAAGCCTCCTTGCCACGCTTGTCGACACGGGCGCTTCCCGATTCGAAAAGAAGTTTGTCTGACATGGCAACGTAGACTTTTCCGTCTTTTTCGCGGACGGTCAGTTCGTCGCTACTGAAACCCAGGAGGGCATCCTTTACACTGTTGAGCAAGTTCTGTACCCGTTCAGTCTGTGCATTGATCATATCCTGTAGTTCGTTGATCGTCCGTTCGCGTTCATCCAGTTCGTTCATCTTCTGGCTCAGGAGTGAATTCAATTTTTCCTGCTCCGTCATGTTGGTGTTGAGCATGCTTTGATAGTTGCGGATGTTCTTGCCCATGCGGGTGGTATCCCGTTCAAGTGAAGCAAGACGTGAAGTGAGGCCGTCGTTGTTGTCACGGCAGTTTACAAGCTGATTCTGCAGGTCGTCTCCCCGGGCAATGGCTTCCAGGCGTCCGTTTTCGGCTAGCAGATACTTTTTTTTCGTTACACAAGAAGTGCAGACAAGCAGTACGGAGACTGCAACTAATAGAACTTTTTTCATTTTGTAGACAATTTTAGCGAATGTAATATTTATTACACATAACTAGTACTGGGTTTAGAATATTTGCAAATAATTAAACTATAATTAAGGTAGTATGAAAGTAGGGGAAATAATGGACACCTCTGAATAATATGCTATATTTGCTTCCTCATAGCAGAATAAGAAGATGGGAAAAGTATTGATTATCGATGATGAGAAGCAAATTTTAAGCCTCCTGTCCCGTATTATCGGGCTGGAAGGTTATGAAGTGTTCCAAGCAACCAACTGCAAAGTAGGTATCAAGCAGCTCGAACAGAACGATCCCGAAGTGGTGCTCTGTGATGTTTGCCTGCCAGACGGGAGCGGTGTGGAGCTTGTCTCTGAACTGAAACGCCTGCGTCCCCTTTCGGAAGTGATCTTGCTTACGGCCCACGGTAATATCCCCGACGGAGTACAAGCTATCAAGAACGGTGCGTTTGACTATATCACCAAAGGTGACGACAACAATAAAATCCTTCCCTTGATTGCAAAGGCGATGGAAAAGGCTACCGTTGCCTACAGCCAGCAGAAGGCTGTAGGCAAACAGTATTCGTTTGCCACTGTCATCGGCCGTTCGCCTGCTATAGAGGAGGCTGTTTCTTTGGCACGCAAGGTTGCCGCCACGGATGTTCCCGTCTTGCTCACCGGAGAGACCGGGACTGGCAAAGAAGTGTTTGCACAGTCCATCCACCAGCACAGTTCCCGCAGTGATAAAGCCTTTGTCGCTATCAACTGCTCCTCTTTCAGTCGCGACCTGTTGGAAAGCGAGATGTTCGGGCATAAGGCGGGAGCTTTCACCGGTGCACTCAAAGAGACGAAAGGACTGTTTGAGGAAGCGGACAACGGCACGATCTTTCTCGACGAGATCGGTGAGATGGCGTTCGATCTTCAGGCCAAGTTGCTCCGTATTCTCGAAACCGGTGAATTCCTCAAGATTGGAGACACGAAACCTGTCAAAGTGAATGTGCGTGTGATAGCCGCCACCAACCGTGACTTAGCAAAAGAAATTGCCGACGGTCATTTTCGTGAGGACTTGTTTTACAGGCTTTCTGTTTTCCATATTCACCTGCCGCCGCTCCGCGAACGGGTGGACGACATTCCTCTGCATGTCGAGGCGTTTGTTTCCGCACTGTCTTCCAAGATAGGAAAGACCATCCGCACGATCTCGCCGGACTATGTCCGTATCTTGAAACGGTATCCTTGGAAAGGGAATGTCCGTGAACTGCGCAATGTCGTGGAGCGCAGCCTCATTATCTCCGATGGAGACACCTTGACTGCAGACACCTTGCCGCTCACAATACAGAACCCTCAAGATAATACCGACAGCAGCTATTCCGGCTTCGACCTTGACGGCGTAGAGAAGATGCATATTCAAAAGGTATTGAAGTATACCAACGGCAACAAGACGGAAACCTCCCGCCTGTTAGGTATCGGCTTGACGACCCTCTACAGGAAGATCGAAGAATATGGCCTTTGATTGTGAAATAGAATTGGCGGTAGGGCGAAAAGGCGCTGGTGTGTTGAGAGTGTCGAATGCATTTTGGAATCCCCGGTTGGAAGATGCATATTCAAAGTCTGCATCGGTATGACTGCCGGTGTAGACGAGTCGTACCGGGTGCTGTCGGTTTTCTGATACAGGATGTTGCTGGACAGTTTGTTGCAGTTGAATATTGACCTGATAATAATAGCATAAGCGTATGGATAAGTTCTTAAGACTGAAAATAAAAACGAAACTGACCTTCGGGATCGGCCTTTTGTTTACGATGATCGTTCTGCTGGGCGGGCTGGCTGTGCAGAATATTACGGATATGTCTTCCGACACGCAGAATATCTTGGCGGATAATTATAATTCGCTTCTTTATTCTCGCCGGATGCTGGATGCTCTCGAACGGATCAAGAACGATCCGCAGGCACGTGCGGAGTTTGAAAAGAACTTGGATTTGCAGCAGAAGAATATCACGGAGATCGACGAGAATGTGGCGACGGCGCATCTGGTCGCACAATACGAGGCGATGCACCGGGACCTGAACGATACGACTATACAGCGTGTCAGGATGGCACTCAACGATATCATGAGTCTGAATATGGCGACGATCTACCGGAAAAGCAAGGTAGCCGAGCGTACGGCGGACCAAGCATTGTTATGGATTTGCATTATCGCGGTGGCTTGTGTCCTGATTGCTTTTGCTTTCCTGATCCGCTTGCCCCGTTCCATTACGTCGCCGATCCGTAAACTGACCGACGGGATCTTGGAGATTGCCAACCACAATTACGAAAAGAGACTCGACTTGGGCGATAACCAGGAGTTTGCCGAAGTTGCCTCCTCGTTCAACCGGATGGCGGAACGCTTGACGGAATACAGGAAGAGCACGTTGGCTGACATTATCCAGGCCAAAAAATATATTGAAGCGATTGTCAACAGCATCACTGAACCGATAATCGGGCTCGATCGGGACCGTTCCATTCTTTTTGCTAATGATGAGGCGCTCACCATCCTGAATCTGAAACGTGAGAACGTGATGGGAAAGTCTGCTACCGAACTGGCGTTGAAAAACGACTTGCTGCGCCGGCTGGTACGCGAACTGATACAGCACGACAAGAAAAAGGAGCCTTTAAAGATCTATGCAGATGATAAGGAAAGCTATTTTCAGGCCAAATATATCCCGATCCATGTGATGGATGGTGATGGACGTGAGACAGAGTATGCGGGCGATGTGATCCTCCTGAAAAATATTACCGAGTTCAAAGAGTTAGACTCTGCCAAGACGACTTTTATCTCTACTATCTCCCATGAATTGAAAACCCCGATCTCTGCTATTCTTATGAGTCTCAAATTGTTGGAGGATAAACGTATAGGAGATATGAACGATGAGCAGATCGCGCTTGCCGGAAGTATTCGAGAAAGCAGCGACCGCCTGCTCGAAATTACCGGTGAATTGTTGAAAATGACACAGGTGGAGGCAGGCAAGTTGCAACTGAATCCGAAGATCACGAAGCCGATTGAACTGATCGATTATGCGATCAAGGCGAACCGTGTGCAGGCGGAGCGCTTCAATTGCCATATCGAAGTGGAGTATCCTGAAAAAATATCCAAGCTCTTTGTAGACAGTGAGAAGATCGCCTGGGTACTCACGAACCTCCTTTCCAACGCCATCCACTACACGCCGGAGAATGGCCGTATCGTTATCGGTGCGCATCAGGTGGACAAGAAAGTGGAAATATTCGTGCAGGACTTTGGGAAAGGAATTGACCCGCGTTACCATCAGAGTATCTTTGACCGTTATTTCCGCGTTCCCGGCACGAAAGTACAGGGAAGCGGCCTCGGTCTTGCCATCAGTAAAGACTTTGTCGAAGCCCACGGCGGCACGATTCGTGTGGACAGCGAAGTCGGCAAGGGAAGTACTTTTGTCATAACCTTTGATGTTTGATATCGCTTGGAAGTGACAAAAGATCTCTACATTAAAACAACTGGATCATCAACAGTCCCAACGCCACCGACACTCCGGTAGCGACCAGTCCCGGCATCATGAACGAATGGTTTAGGACATATTTGCCGATATGCGTCGTTCCAGTACGGTCGAAGTTGATGGCGGCGACCACGGTCGGATAGTTGGGAATGAAGAAGTAGCCATTGACTGCCGGGAAAAGGGCGATTAGCATATAAGGAGAGATTCCGAGGGCGATTCCTAACGGCAACATGGCACGGATGGTTGCTGCCTGGCTGAACAAAAGTATGGACATCACGAACAGGGCCAGACCGAAAAGCCATGGCATTTCTGTTACGATATGTTCGATCGAGCCTTTCAGTTCCGCCATGTTCCCACCGATAAAGGTATCACCCATCCAGGCGATACCGAAAATCGCGACGACTGCTTGCATACCGGCGGAGAAGACGGAACCTTGTACGGCTTTTATCCCGTCTGTCCGGGTGACGAGCAGGATAAGGGCGGCAGCCGAGAGCATCAGAATCTCGATGATATGCGCCATCTGCATTTGTCGGAGACTGCCATCGGGCAGGCTGAACCAAGGGCGCAGTTCTGTCATCGAGCCGAACAAGACGATACCGATTGTCGCTGCTATGAATATAATCACCGACAGGAGGGCTGCATGATGGTTTTCGACTCCTTTCGCCCTATATTTGTCACTTGTGAATTCCTCGTTTGCGACACGGCGCAGGTATTCGGGGTCTTCCGCCAGTTCCTTTCCGACATGTAGCGAGCAGAATGCTCCTACCAGGACACCGATCAACGTGCAGGGAACGGAGATCATCAGAATGTCCATCAATGATATATTATGTCCCGACAACATACTGAGCAATGCTACGGTTGCCGCCGAGATCGGGCTGGCCGTAATTGCCTGCTGAGACGCGATCACAGCAATCCCCAACGGCCGTTCGGGACGTATCTTTGTTTCCGTTGCCACTTCCGCTATCACGGGAAGGACCGAATAAGCCACATGTCCCGTTCCCGCAATAAATGTGAAGATATAAGTAACCAACGGGCTTAGGAGCGTAATCTTGGAGGGATTCTTGCGCAGCAATTTTTCCGCCCACTTCACCATCAGGTCCAGTCCGCCGGCTGCCTGCATGCAACTGGCAGCGGCGATGACGGCAACGATCATCAGCATTACATCGATGGGAGGGGAAGTCGGTTCCAAGCCGAATACGAAAGTGAGGATGGCCAGTCCTAAGCCACCTAATACTCCTAAACCGATACCGCCGAGACGGGCTCCGATGATAATTGCAATTAAAACGAATAGTAATTGTAACAACATGTCTTGTAAAATGCAGATTTAGTTTGTAAAGGTTGCAAATTTAATTATTTTTGTTGCGCTAAGTACTACAAAAAACAATTAATACGAATGAAAAGAATCTATTTTGCAGCTTTGGTAGGCTTGTTTGGGTGCGTGTCGGCATTGTCGGCACAAGGACGGAGTGAGCTTCTGTTGGAAAAAAACTGGAAGTTCACCCGCGAAGACAACAATGAGTTTATAAAGCCAGCTTTCGATGACAGTAAGTGGCAGTCCGTGACTGTCCCCCATGATTGGGCGATCTACGGCCCTTTCAGTTCCCTGAACGACAAACAGGAGGTCGCTATCTCGCAGGACGGCCAGAAGGAAGCGATGGAGCATGCAGGACGTACCGGCGGGTTGCCGTTTGTCGGTGTGGGTTGGTATCGCACCGAGTTCGACGTTCCGCAGTTTCAGGCAGGCAAGCGGGCAACGATCCTGTTTGACGGGGCGATGAGCCATGCCAATGTCTATATCAATGGACAAAAGGTCGGTTATTGGCCGTATGGTTACAACTCCTTCCACTTCGATATCACGAAATATCTGAAGCCGGGCGAGAAGAACACGTTGGCTGTACGTTTGGAAAACCTGCCGGAATCTTCCCGCTGGTATCCAGGTGCCGGACTCTACCGGAATGTTCATCTGATCATTACCGAAGACGCCTATATTCCGGTTTGGGGTACCTATATCACGACTCCTTCGGTAAATGAGAAGTTTGCTAAAGTGAACGTGCGCACCAAAGTGGTGCTTCCCGAAGGCGCCGATCCCGCCAAATATAGCGTGGAAACCAGCGTGTGGAATCCGAACAAGCAGAAGCTGACGGCTGTCCGCACTTCTCTTGCGCAGATGAAATATAACAACAATCAGGCAGAGCAGGAGTTTGTCATCCAAGCCCCGTCTTTATGGTCTCCTGAAATGCCTGCATTGTATTCTGCGGAAACCCGTCTGTATGAAGGCGACAAGCTGAAGGATATTTATACAACTCCTTTCGGTATCCGCTCGATTGAGATAATCCCGGACAAAGGTTTCTTCCTAAATGGTAAGCGTACTGTCTTTAAGGGCGTTTGCAATCACCACGATCTCGGTCCGTTGGGGGCGGCCGTCAACGATGCTGCTATCCGTCGCCAGATACGGATCCTGAAAGACATGGGGTGTAATGCGATCCGTACTTCCCACAATATGCCTGCTCCTGAATTGATAAGGGCTTGTGACGAAATGGGTATGATGATCATGGCGGAGAGTTTTGACGAATGGAATGTGGCTAAATGCAAGAACGGTTATAATCTGCTCTTCGATGAATGGGCGGAGAAAGACCTTGTGAACCTGCTTCATAATTTCCGCAACAACCCGAGCGTTGTCATGTGGTGTATCGGTAACGAAGTGCCCAACCAGTGGAACGAAGGGGATTGCAAGATTGCCAAATGGTTGCAGGATATCTGCCATCGTGAAGATCCGACACGTCCGGTAACTCAGGGAATGGATGCTCCGGATGCCGTGGTTAACAATAATTTTGCAGCCGTGATGGATGTGGCCGGTTTCAACTATCGTCCTTTCAAGTACAAGATAAACTATAAGAAGTTGCCGCAGCGGATCGTTTTAGGCAGCGAAACAGCCTCGACAGTAAGTTCCCGCGGCGTTTATAAATTCCCGGTCGAACGCAAGGCGATGGCGAAATACGATGACCACCAAGCTTCCTCTTACGACGTGGAACATTGTGGCTGGTCCAATCTTCCGGAAGACGACTTTATCCAGCATGAAGATTTACCGTATTGTATCGGTGAGTTTGTGTGGACTGGCTTCGACTATTTGGGTGAACCGACTCCTTATTATACGGATTGGCCAAGTCATAGTTCCCTGTTCGGCATCATTGACCTTGCGGGTATTCCGAAGGATCGTTTCTATCTGTATCGTAGCCATTGGAACAAAACGGCACGTACGTTGCATATCCTGCCTCATTGGACCTGGCCGGGACGTGAAGGGGAGGTGACGCCTGTATTTGTGTACACGAATTACCCTTCTGCCGAGCTGTTTATCAACGGTAAGAGTCAAGGAAAACGTACGAAAGATCTGAGTGTTGAATTGGACAGCAGCTATACGGAGGCCGCCCAAAAGAGCTTCGAGCGCCAGAAACGTTACCGCCTGATGTGGATGGATACGAAATACGAGCCGGGAACCTTGAAAGTGGTTGCTTATGACAAGGATGGCAATGCTGTTGCCGAAGAGGAAGTTCATACAGCCGGCAAGCCTCATCATATCGAACTGACCGCTGACCGCGACCGCCTGAAAGCCGATGGCAAGGATCTCTCTTTTATCAATGTCCGTGTTGTCGACAAGAACGGTAACCTTTGTCCCGACGCCACCCACAAGGTGAAGTTCAACGTCCGCGGTTCCGGTTCTTATCGTGCGGCCGCTAACGGTGATCCTTCGTCACTCGAATCTTTCCAAGCTCCGCAGATGTCCCTTTTCAAAGGACAGCTGACGGCAGTCGTACAGACAGAAGAAACACCGGGTGTCATTGTCTTCGAAGCCTCTGCTCCGGGTGTGAAAAGTGCAAAAATAGAACTGATCAGCGAATAAGTCGAATTTCGTGATCATCCCGATAAAAGCGAATAGGCATCGGATTGGAAACGGGCAGGTATCCGTTATGAATCCGATGCCTATCTGTTTTTTATTTGTTGGTAACGATATTTCCAAACACATCGAACTCGACCGTTACAGCCTGCCCGTTGTGGATGACATTGAATTTGTGGAATGCACCGTTGGCATCGGTAAACATGTAAATGGATTCCACTTGGTCATTTCCGTATTCGGAAGCCTTGAATGCATCCATGATAACTGTCGGGACTTCCTGCTCTGAAACTTTCCAGGTCGTACTTTTCCATGTATATATCTGGGTTAATTCGACAATCTTTAAAGTCTTCCCGTCGAGGATTGCCAACTGTACACCGAAAGTCGTGTTTTCTATATCCAGCAACTCTGCTCCCTGGAAGGTCAGTTCCATCAGGTCGGCCACTTTTTCGGGGACGGAGATAGGTCGGTCAACATCATCTTTAGCATTATCGACCGCTTTGATCAGGTCGCCGTATATAGTGTAATACAGGTCGGTCTCCTGTTCTGCCTTTTCAACTTCTACTTTATATACGGTTCCCATTCCGGCTCTGCCGATGGTATCGGCTTCCTCGATCTTCCAACCGGCATATTTGCCTTGTTTGATATCGTTCGAGATAGCCGTAGGCAACTGGTTAAGCGGCAAGTCCGTCTTAATCATGGCCCATACTCCGAGATGGTCGAACCAGGCGGTGTTATCGAGCGAGTTGTTTTCAAAGTCAATTACATAATAATCGTCATTGACTGTCCATTCTGTGTCGCGGGCATCCGGATATTTGGCATTGAAAGCGTCCAGGATGGTTTTAGGAGGTTCGATGCCGCCCGGTATGTTTTCGTCGTCTTTGCTACAGCCGGCAAAGAGCAGGGCGAACCCCACGAAGATCGTAAAGACTGAAATTTTAGTGTTCATAATTTATCGTTTTAATTTGTTACGAATAAACAACAACCGGGATGGAAAAGTTTTCTCAAAACCGAACACACTGTCCGATATTGAACACTTGTTTTGAAGTGTATTCCCATATAATCAATGATTTATGTTTTTGGCACGGAGTTTGCCCTGTGAAAGCCGTCAAGGTAGAAATGCCGGGAAAAGAAGAATTAAAGCAATATTAAATATGGACAGAGAGATTTCAAAAGAAGTACAGAGAAAGGAGCAACGTAAACAGTTTATCAGGATAGGGACAGCTGTCGGCGGTTTTATCGTCCTGATCGTAGTCGTGATCTCCATGCTTCAGACCAGCCTTAAACGGAAAGACCTCAATATTTCGACAGTCGATAAGGGAGTGATAGAAGTTTCGGTCAGTGCGTCTGGCAAAGTGATCCCCGCGTTTGAGGAAATCATCAATTCACCGATCAACTCTCGTATTGTGGAGGTGTATAAGCGAGGCGGGGATTCGGTCGATGTCGGCACGCCTATCCTGAAACTGGATTTGCAGAGCGCCGAGACGGAGTATAACAAGCAGTTGGACGAGGAACAGATGAAGAGCCTGCAACTGGAACAGCAACGCGTGACGAACCACAACAAACTTTCGGAAATGGAAATGAACCTGAAAGTCTCCCGCATGGAGCTGGATCGTAAAGCGGTCGAACTCCGTAACGAACGCTATTTAGACAGCTTGGGAGCCGGTACGACCGATAAAGTCCGCCAGGTGGAACTCGATTATAATGTGAGTATCCTCAAACTGAAGGAAGACGAGCAGAAATATAAGAACGAACAGGCGCTGGCCGAAGCGGATCTGAAAGTAAAAGAGCTGGAACTGAATATCTTCCGTAAAAGCCTTGCCGAAACTCGGCGTACGTTGGAAGATGCCCAAATCCGTTCGCCTCGTAAGGCGATCCTGACCTATGTGAACAACGAGATCGGCTCGCAGATAGGCCAGGGAGCGAAGGTGGCAATCGTTTCCGACTTGTCTCATTTCAAGATCGAAGGTGAGATTGCCGATACCTACGGAGACCGTATTGCTGCCGGCAGTAAGGCGGTTATCAAGATCGGCAGTGAAAAACTGGACGGGACGGTCAGCGATGTTACTCCTTTGTCGAAGAACGGCGTGATCTCTTTCACGGTCCAATTGGAGGAAGACAATCATAAGCGTCTTCGTTCCGGTTTAAAGACCGATGTCTATGTGATGAATGCAGTGAAAGACGATGTGCTCCGCATTGCCAACTCTTCTTATTATGTGGGAAAAGGAGAATACGAACTCTTTGTCGTAAACGGAAACCAGTTGTTGAAACGCAAAGTGCAGTTGGGAGACAGTAATTTCGAATATGTAGAAGTGGTTAGTGGCCTGCAGGAAGGTGACCAGGTCATTGTCTCGGACATGAACGCTTATAAAGACAAGAACAAATTGAAAATAGAAGATTAACGTGTAATAGTAAGTTTTATGATCAAGCAATATATCAAGCAATCCATTCAGATGCTGAAGGAGAATCGTCTTGTCAGTGTCATTTCCATAGCGGGTACAGCCATCTCCATTGCTATGATTATGGTGGTAGTCCTGGTGTTCCAGATACAGTTCGCCAATTTTTATCCGGAGAACAACCGCGACCGGATGATGTATGTGGATAGTGGGACGGAAGTGAAGACCAGTAATGGGTGGAACCGGGGAAACATGTCTCCTGAAGCAGTGAAGGAATGTTTCTATTCATTGGAGATACCGGAAGCGGTTTCTGGTTATGCCATGCAGTTGAAGCCTTTATCCATACCAGGGAAACGGATGTATAAAGGATATCAGATCAAATATACGGACACCGGTTTCTGGAAAGTCTTTTCTTTCCGCTTTCTGACCGGTAAACCATTTACGCAAGCGGATTTTGATTCGGGGATTACACAAGCAGTCGTGTCCGAGAGTGTGGCCCGGAAATTATACGGAACGACAGACGTTGTAGGAAAAACTGTGATAATCGATTTGACAGCCTATACGGTTTGCGGTGTGGTGAAAGACGTCAGCCGTGCCGCCGATACGGCTTTCGGTGACGTGTGGGTCCCCTATACGACCGACCGTATCCTGATGACGAATACCAGTTCCGAAAATATGGCCGGCTGGTTTTCTATCTGCCTGTTGGCAAAGGACAGCCGTGATTTCGAAGCGATCCGGCATGAATTGTTGAAGCAGATAGAACGTTATAACGGGATGAAGCAGGATGCGAAGATTAATTTCTTCGAGAATCCTATTACACGTTTTGACATAGCGATCGGTTCGATCGGGCAACGTAAGGTGGATGTGAAAGATTATCTTTTGGAAACCGGTAGCCTTTTGTTGTTTCTGCTGCTTGTGCCTGCTTTGAACCTGTTGGGTGTAACACAGTCTGCCGTGCAAAAACGACGTGCGGAGATGGGAGTGCGTAAAGCATTTGGAGCGACTTACGGCGTGTTGGTTCGCCAGATATTGTACGAGAACAGTGTGATTACGTTGATCGGCGGTCTGGTTGGTCTGCTCCTTTCCCTGTTGCTTTTGCCTGTTTGCAAAGATTTTTTGCTACAAAGCCGTGATACGGCTTTAAGCGGGGATATGATTTTCCAGCCGGCTGTGTTTTTATTGGCTTTGTTTTTCAGCTTACTGCTGAATCTGCTTTCGGCAGGCATACCGGCGATGCGCATTGCCCGTCAGAAAATTGTCATATCCCTGAAAGACGGAGAATAGTTTAACTTATAAATTAAGAAGACGATGATCAAGCACATATTGAAAATAATCTGGCATCAACGGCGGAATAACGGTTGGATATTTGTGGAACTATTATTGGTTTTTGCCGTGTTATGTATTATGATGGATTCTTTGTTAGTGAATCTGTATACCTATTACAAGCCGTTGGGCTTCGATATAACGAATGTTTATAAGGTGAATATCGGCAAGATGAGCCCTGAAATACCGGGATATGTCCCGGATTCGTTGCTTACGACTACCGATGGAGAAGATCTGGTCCGTTTGGTTGACAACATCCGTCGGGCTCCGCAGGTGGATGAAATATGTTTGGCGATGAATTCTTGTCCGTATACCTGGTCGAACAGTTGGTCCCAGTTGGTACGGGCGGATGCTGATACAAGCGTAAAGGCCAATTATTACCAGATGTTTAATGTGACTGTTTCTTATTTCGATGTCTTGCGGATTAGTGACAGGGAGGGCCGTCCGATACGTCCGATCGTGGAGGAAAGTACAGGCGATATTGTCATATCGGGGGATATGGAGACTGATTTCTTCCAAGGGCAGTCCGGCAAAGGTAAGCAGGTGAAATGGGGTTCCAAGAGTACGACTTCCGAAACGGTTGCTGCCGTTACCTCTCCCATCCGTCAGAACGAATATGTGAAAAGCAAACCTTGCTTCTATTATTTGATGAGGACTGACGAAGATATTGCCAAATCAGCTTCCGATGCAAAGCCTCAAAATATGGACTGTCTGGTCCGCATGAGAAACGGGTTTCGTATGGAAGATATGGATAGTTTCCTGGAGAAAATGGGTGAACGGCTGTCAGTGAATAACCTGTATGTATCGAGTGTCATCCCGTTGGAGGAACAACGTCCGGTTATACTGAAAAGCAGTATAGACAATCTGAAGAAGAAAATAGCTCTTGTCGGTTTTATGCTGGTGAATGTCTTTTTCGGTATTGTCGGCACATTTTGGCTCCGTACGCAGTATCGCCGAGGTGAAATGGGACTTCGTTCGGCTCTTGGTGCTTCCCGTGGCACATTGAAATGTTTTTTGAACGTGGAAGGTCTTTTCTTGCTGATCTTTACGATTCCGGTGGTTTTGGTGTTTATATTCAATATGCTCTATTTCGATTTGCCGGACACAGACCGATTGGCTTACACCTGGTGGCGTTTTCTTGTCACTTTCGGAAGCAGTTGTCTGTTGCTGGCCGGTATGATCTGGCTCGGTATCTGGTTCCCGGCACGCAGGATTGCAAAGATGAATCCGGCGGAGGCTTTGCATTATGAATGAAAAGATTTATGGGATGTTCATCATTGGCCATAAGCAAGAAATCATAAATTATAAATCGTAAATATCTTTTCTCATGTTCAGACAGTATTTTAAACAAGCTATCCAGATATTGAAGGAGAATCGCCTTACCAGTGTGATCTCGATTCTTGGAACGGCACTTTCGATTGCGATGATACTGGTGGTGATTCTCCAGTTCCAAATCAAGCTGGTCGGTTTTCGACCGGAGTCGAACCGGGACAGGATGCTTTATATCATGGGGATACGGGCAGATTCACGGGATAGTGAAACCCGGAATTCGACCGCCATGTCCGATGGTGTCGTGAAGGAATGTCTTTATCCGCTTCAAACCCCCGAAGCGGTGACGGCGATAGCGAGTGGCAAGGTGATCGTCTCGCTGTCGGACCGCCAGCTGTTCGAGGAGTATGTGATAAAGTATACCGATCCCGGTTTCTGGAAGGTCTTTGATTTCCGCTTCATTTCCGGCAAACCGTTTACGGAGGCGGATTTCATTTCCGGCTTGCCTCGTGTGGTCATTACGAATACGTTGGCCCGCAAGCTTTTCGGATCGGAAGATCCGATCGGAAAAGAGGTGTTGATGGGCTATGTGCCGTATGCCGTTACGGGAGTGGTGGAAGCTCCGACGCGGGCAGCCAACAGTGCTTATGCGGATGTTTGGGTTCCCTATACCAGCAATACGAATTATGTGAACGGTAGGTCGTGCGGTGGTGTCTGCGGTAGTTTCCAAGGGGTTATCCTAGCTTATTCGGCAAGTGATTTCGAGGCGATCCGTGCGGAAATCAAACAAGCGGTCAGCCGTTATAATGCTGCCGGCCGTGAGTTTGTCTTAGGAATGAACTTCGTGTTTTCCCGCTTGGACGTAGCGTTGGGATCGAATGATATGGACGGAGGTATCCGGAGGGGATGGAAAGAATATCTGACGCAAACGGCTCCTTTGTTGTTGTTCCTGTTGTTGGTGCCGACATTGAACCTGACAGGTGTCGTCCAATCGTCCGTTCAAAAACGCCGCTCCGAGGTGGGGCTTCGTAAAGCGTTCGGGGCAACGAAAGGACGTCTGTTGACGCAGGTCTTATGCGAGAATCTGATTATCACTCTGATCGGGGGCTTGATCGGAATCGTCCTGTCTGTTATCTTGCTCCAACTCGGCAAGTCGTTCCTTTTGACAAAGGATACAGTGGTTACTTTCGAGATGCTTTTCAAGCCTGTCCTGTTTGCCGCCGCCCTTTTCTTCACTCTGCTGTTGAATCTGCTGAGCGCCGGCCTTCCGGCAATCCGGATCTCCCGTGAACAAATTGTGGAAGCATTGAACAATAAATAAATCCAATACAATGATCAGACATATTTTAAAGATAATGTGGAACCAGCGCTGCAGCAACGGCTGGATATTTGCAGAGTTGGCAGTGGTGGCTGCAGTGCTCTGGATGATGATAGATACGTTCTGGGTGGATTACCGGACATATCATGCTCCTTTAGGCTTCGATATCGGAAACGTATGGCGTTTTAAGTTAAGCGATTTGGATGCAAAGGCGCCGGGCTACGTGCCTGATTCTCTCTATCATTCGTCCGATCCGGAAGATTTGACGCGGTTGATGACTCAGATCCGTCAGAACCCGGAAGTGGAGGATGTTTGTGTCACTTTCTATTCTTGTCCCTATTCGAACGGCAATTCTTGGAGGGAAGTCAAGCCGGTGGATGGCGACACGATCTATGCGGCCCATATGGAGTCGTTCCAAATGCGCAATGTCACACCGGAATATTTCCGCCTTTTCCGTATCCGGACGGTCGACGGGGGACCGGTCTACGACAAGGTTGCCGGACGGCATAACGTGATTGTGATCACACCGGAAATGGCGGAAGGTTTCTATCACGGTGCCCCGAATATTGTCGGTCGTCGCGTGTATCATGGCGGTCATGATCTGTCATCCGAGATCGCTGCGGTTTCCACTTCCATCCGCACGAACGAATACGAACGTCCGGAAGCCTCTTATTTCCAGTGCTTGGAAGGTGAAACTTACAATTCAACTGTCAGTAGCTTCGGTGCCAGCAGCGCAGAGTTCTGTGTTCGGATGAAACGTCCTTATACGCAGAACGAGATGAACCTGTTCCTGGACGGAATGGGAGAGAGGCTGAAGGTCAACAATCTTTATGTCTACGGCATTACCCCGATCTCCTCTTTCCGTGAACAGCAATTGAGTCAGAAAGAACGGGAGGCGAATAACAAAATCTCCTTGATGGTCTTTATGTTGGTAAATGTCTTCTTTGGTATCATCGGCACTTTCTGGCTTCGTATGCAGAACCGCAAAGGAGAGATCGGGCTCCGGATGGCTTTGGGGGCTCACCGTATCACGTTGGAACGCTATATGTATACCGAGGGACTTTGTTTGCTTGCCTTTACATTGCCCTTGTTGATCATCTTTGCCTTTAATATGGTTTATATGGACCAGCTCGATTCT
>OGOU01000613.1_pt1 | contig 30959 bp, 29 predicted proteins | sample 1552721 | NCBI WGS metagenome assembly OGOU01 (sample SAMEA2580176, study PRJEB22360) | human gut metagenome | biome: human gut; feature: human-associated habitat; material: faeces | place: Denmark | collected 2008/2010
CAAATTTATAATTTTTTGCTGCTCCTCTGTGCAAAAACGCTTAGAATCCAATATTTTATCCGCTAAACAACAAACTATCAAAAATTTCAATCCGATACTTCTTTGCCTCTTTTTTATTTGGCCAAGAAACTCTATTTGATACAATGATAAAAGTTCAAAATTATTTCTGCACATTCTTTGCAAATTAAACTCATATTTTTTTTCTATTCCGTTCAATAACTCAAGAAGCTTTTCTGTCTCTTCATCCATTTTACAAAAAGTATGATTCTCACACCATAAATTAGCTTTTTCCCATTGCTCCTTATTTTTTACTAAAAAATTTTCATACAAAAAGTCATAATATTTTTTTTCACTAATCATTTTCTTCTCCAATTAAAAATACAGAATTAACATCATCATTCCATATATTATAAAAAACATTTTGGAAATGCTGATACAAATTCTCTTGCATATTGCGAAATATATAAAAACTTGGTCTTTCTTTTTTTTCTATTATATAAGGAGAATATAAGTCAATTTTCATATAGTCCATTTCTTTTTCTTCAAATTTTACAATCATAATTGCATATGGTAATACAACTTCTGTCATTTTTACATGTATATGTCTTTTTGCAACTTTCTTTGATATTTGCTCAAGAAACGTAATTGTACGCTGAATCAACTGTTTTTTTACTATATATCTATGCTCAAAATTTTCCTTAAATTTACATGCATCCAATTCTGCTTTGCTCTCTGGTTTTTCAATAATAATTTCTAAATTTAAATTCTTTTCGTTATTCTTTTTCTTTTGTTCAATAATCTCCTCCAATAGTGTTATATTTTGTTCGTTTTTTTTCAATAAACTGTTTCCATTTATGCAAACCATTTGAATTGCCTTCGCATGTACCAGTTTTTCCACAAGATTTTTTCTGTCTTCATCCATCTTTTCCCGTAAATTCATGCAAATATTAAGCCTAAATTCATCTTTTTTATCTGAAAATTGTTTCTGATGCTGCTTTAATCGTTCTGCATCAATATCTGGAAGCATATGATTTTCCGATACAATATAATACAATAATTCTGACAATACATATTTATTCTCATATTTTTCTAATTGCAACAATAATATTTCTTTAACTCCATTCGGAATAAACATGTTCTTTTTCAGCAAAAGTTTTTTATCTTTAAGAATATATTTCAAATCTTCCTTCATAATATTATCTTCTATATCCTGAATTCCATCTTCCCGAATACAAAAAAATTTATTTTTTTCTTTTTGATACAAACACAATTTATTATAAAAATATTGAAATGTAACACATGGTTTATAAAAAGCTATATTTCCACGCCCTCCGGACTGTCAGCCTGCCTTTAAGCCGGAAGACACTTTATATCCTTCCGGGTCACCGCCCGACGGGACATCCCCCCGCTTTCCCATTGTTCTTAACACGAATCCGGTAAACGGCAGGGGAATCCCCGAACCCAACGGATTTTCAATGGGCGGGTACAGACTCGAACAGGAATTTAAAAGGCTTGCTTTCCTTGAAATCGGCCGCCGTATCCCCGGCATAGATTTCGCCGTTCACCAAAGAAAGTTTCCGTACCGGAGCACCTTCCCGGAAATCCATTTTGTTCAGGTTCACCCAAAACACATTGGGAGTCAGCGTCGTTTCAAAATAATACACCTTGTTTTTCTGATCGGATACCGACCGCCAACGGGTAGATGAAATATTCGGCTGTCCTTCTACGGAAATTCCTAAAGGAACGGACACGTTCGAGTCTACTTTCCGCATCCCTCTAACCCCCCCCGCCACAGCCCTATGCGGATCGGAGGTCTGAGGTATCGCATTGATATAAAAAGAAGCCCTCACAAAACGGTCGGAAGCCCGGTTTGTTCCCGGCAGCATCACCAATCCGCCGATCTGCTGCCAATAATCGTCTAAAGTCATCTGCTTGGAATAAACGGGCGAATTGGTCATCACCTGACATTCCCGCCCTTCGTGAATCACCAGCTTCCCGCCGATATATTCAAAGATGGCACTGTTTCCGGTAGCGTCCGAAATCGACAGGTGCATGGTCGATTTCGCCCCGTTCGGCATATCCGGGGCATCGATGCGGAAAGTTTCCTTTTTCAGTTCAGCCACCGCCTCTTCCACCGTTGCAAAATTATCCAACACATATTGTGTCCAGACACTGATTCCCAATACCGGACGGGTATCGCCGGAACGAATATAATCCGATTCCGCCAGGTAAAGCAAATTCGCCACCAATCCCTTCTCGTTCATCCCGTCCGAAGTACCGATATCATACCCGGCAGCGATCACACTGCCGTACTTCGATTTCCAATGCAGGGTATTGCCTTTGTCGGCCCCGGCACGTTCCATCCCTCTGGGAAAAAGATAAAGATTCGTTTGAATGTCCTCCCGCCAATCCATGGTGCGCCCTGTCACAACCATATTTTCGGGACCAAGATATACCGCCCGGGTACAAGCTTCCGAAGGAAGCCCGCCCAACGATAACAATCCGGCAAGACCGGAAATACAGAATACCGCTGTTTTTTTCATCCTCATATCGTTTTATGTTTACTAAGAATCGGTTACGAAAAAAACAGCCGGGAGTTTCAATGGATCGGGGAAATATGTCAGACATTCCGCTTTTCAGCCTTCGGCCTGCGAAAAACACCGTGTTCCAGCAACAGCACGGTAATCACCCCCATCACAAAACCGTTTCCCACGATCGGGCGGATCAGGGCAGGGATATGGCCGATCGCTTCGGCTGGAGCGAAAGAAAGCAGCAAAGCCACCATTAAAGGCAAACCCACCGTCAGTCCCCCGTTGAAATCGGGCACCACGCTTTCGCGCGCCAGCAACTGCACTCCGGCGGAGAGCTGCGACGACATCAGGTAGAGCAACACCGCTCCCATCACCACACCGGGCACGGCATTCAGCAGATAGACGAAACCGGGAAAGAAAGCACAGGCCAGCAAGCCCAGCCCGGCAGGAATCAGGGTATAGCGGGAACCGCAGCCCGTGGCGGCAATGATCCCCGGACTCATCGAATAGTCCACAGGCCCCACCACGCCCACCAATCCGGACACCACATTGGCAATCCCGGTCAATCCCACGCCCCGGGTAGTCCGTTTTCCCAACCTATCGGCCCCAAGCATGCCGCCCACCGCCTGGATGGAACCCAATTCGTTGATAAGCAAAGCTAAATAGCAAAATATAAAAGCAAAGATCGTTCCGGTGTCGAAATCCAGCGGAAAATTAAAAAATTCCGGTTTTGCAGCAGATGCCAAAGGCGGCAGGGACGGAAAACCTCCGGCGGCAAAATACCCCACGCTTCCCACCAGCAGGGCAAGCAGGACGACCGTAGATTTCCATATTCCCGGCAACCGGTGATTGGCAACGGTCATCGCCAGCACCAGCCCCAAAGCAAAAAACAAATGGAATAAAACCCGTCCCGGCTCGGAAAAAACCAGTTTCAGGATCACCGGGGCAAGGGTAAAGGCTATCAGGCAAAGAATCACCACAATGATGCGGGGCGTAAAGATAAATTGCAGCTTCGACAGCCAGCCCGTGAACGCCAGCAACATCAGTAAAACCCCTCCGGCGAAAATGCCCGTATAGATAGCCCCGGTTCCGGCGGACAATGCCGCCAGCACACCGATCAGTAAGACCGACGCAGGCCCGATCACCAGCGGCAGCCGGGGGCCCCAAAGCACCTGCACGATCATGGTAATCCCCATCACTCCGAACAATTTCTGTATATAAAAAATCTGTGCTCCGGTATCTTCAAAATGAAGCTTAGCGACAATAATCCCCAGGATCATCACGCAGGGCAAAGACACGATCCACCATTGCAAACCGTAAAGCAGCCAGGGCAGCAAGCCGGGCTTATCGTTCAATCCGTATCTCATTTTATTTACCATTTTTCAGTAAGCAAACTTACGATATAAAATCGTATTTTCTATATTTGTGCTCCGCTCTTTTCCCCGGGAAAGAAAGGCTCAACGAACGAAAAACAGGATGATACACGCCACCGCCCGGGAATTTTATCCCGAAGTTTACGACATTGTCCGGCAGATCCCGGAAGGCAACGTCATGACTTACGGACAGATCGCCCGCTTGCTGGGACGCCCGCAAAATTCCCGTCTGGTGGGGCAAGCCCTGCAAAACGTGCCGCAAACCCTTTGCCTGCCCTGTCACCGGGTGGTAAACAGCCAGGGACGCACCGCTCCCGGCTGGGAAGAGCAAAAAAGCCTGCTTGCCGCCGAAGGGGTAAGTATCAAAACCAACGGTTGTGTCGATTTGAAAAAACACCAATGGAATTTAATCTAAAGAATAATCGATTTCGGGAAACCATGAAAAACAAACGGCTTTCGGCTTCCGTAAGGATAAAAACACTCATTATTAAAAACAACTAATCATTAAAAAGTAAAACCATGAAAAAACTGATCGTTCCCATACTTCTATTATTGTCCCTTAACCTGAGCCTTCGTGCCGAAGACAATGGTACTCTGGTTAAAACAGGACAGCAAGTCCCCGCCTTCACCGTGAAAATGTTCGACGGCACGACGGTGAACATTCAAGACCTGAAAGGCAAAGTGGTGCTGGTGAATTTCTGGGCCACCTGGTGTCCTCCGTGCCGCCAGGAACTGACCCGCGTACAGAAAGATATAATCGACCGCTTCAAAGGCAGGGATTTCGTCTTCCTGCCGATATCCCGCCAGGAAAAATACGAAACGGTAAAGGCATTCCGCGAAAAGACCGGATACACTTTCCCCATGGGCTTAGACACCGACCGTAAAGTGTTCTCCCTGTTCGCCACCGAATCGATCCCCCGCAATTTCCTGATCGGTAAAGACGGCAAAATCGTATTTATGGAGATAGGTTACAGCGAAGAATCGTTTCAAAAACTGATACAGGAGATCGAAAAAGCCTTAAAAGCGAATTGACCTCACACCTATAAACGACGGGCAAGGGACACCGACCTTTGCCCGTCGTTTTTTTCTCCGGACAGGCGGGCCGTTTTGCAAGGTAGCAAGGCCGTAGAAATAAAAATCAATCCTTATTCCACTTTTTTAAATTAATTTCATATATTCGCAGACTTGCAGGGGAAAACTGCCTAAAAACCATTCCGGGCGTGTAAGAAACAAAATACATTTAAATAGCTTTAAGTACAAAACTATAATAATAAACGTATGTCAAAAATTTCAGCAGCAGCATTTACAGATACCAAACCGCATTACGATATACTCGATGGATTACGTGGAGTGGCGGCACTCATGGTTGTATTTTTTCACCTATTCGAAGCCTATGCCACCAGCCACATCGACCAGCGAATCAATCACGGATACCTGGCCGTCGATTTTTTCTTTATCCTGTCCGGTTTCGTTATCGGCTATGCCTACGACGACCGATGGAAAAAGATGACGATAAAAGAGTTTATCAAGCGCAGGTTTATCCGTTTGCATCCGATGGTGGTGATCGGGGCCGTGATCGGGGCCGTGATGTTCTATTTCCAAGGTTGCTCCGTTTGGGACGTATCGAAAGTATCGGTTACGATGCTCATCGTAGCCACTCTGATGAATGCCTGCCTGATCCCGGCAACACCCGGTTTCGAAATCCGGGGAGTTACCGAAATGTTCCCTCTGAACGGTCCGAGCTGGTCGTTATTTTATGAATACATCGGCAACATCTTATATGCGCTCTTCATCCACAAGCTTGCAACAAAAGCCCTCTCTGTATTGGTCTTACTTGCGGGGTGCGGCCTGGCGGCATTTGCTATCTGGGGGCCGTACGGCGATATATGTGTCGGATTCTCCCTGACAGGAGATAATATACTCGGCGGCTCTCTACGCTTATTGTTTTCGTTCTCGGCCGGACTGCTGTTGTCCCGCATATTCAAACCCACCCACATAAAAGGGGCTTTTTGGATATGCAGTATGGCTATTGTTATCCTACTGGCAGTGCCGCGAATCGGCGGAAGTGAAAATTTGTGGATGAACGGCCTATACGATACCGTATGCTTTGCTCTGTTTTTCCCGGTCATCGTCTATCTCGGAGCATCCGGGAAAACAACGGACAAAACCACTGCCCGCATCTGTAAATTCATGGGAGATATATCGTACCCTCTGTATATGGTGCACTATCCCTTTATTTATTTGTACTATGCCTGGGTTAAAAACGAGAATCTCACGTTCGAACAATCTTTACCCGGAGCCATAGCCCTTGTGATCGGAAGTATCATACTGGCTTATCTATGCCTGAAACTGTATGACGAACCGGTGCGCAGATTTTTGTCGAAACACTTTTTGCGTGCAAAAAAATAATCGCCGCTAAACTTCCAAAGTTCCGGCTTCCTCTTACAATAAAACCTTACCCAAAAAGAAAAAAGGGTAGGGTTTTATTATTCCGTATATTTTTCCGGACACTTCCTAAACCGGAAACACAAGCCTTTCCGGCATACCGGATGTGTGGAAGCCGGGAACGGTGGACGGACAAACGCGTTTTTCCATAACCGTCTATTTTTCAGACAGACAAGCCTGCCAATTCCCTCCGGCACATCTCCTGGACTTCCGGGAAAAATTCCCTGAACAAAGCCTGCCACTCTTCCCGGTGCTGTTGCAGATATGCCACGGCTTCCGGAGGGGAAACCTGCAAATTACGGTAAGTCACCATGATCTCCAGCGATTGCCGGATTCCTTCCGGCGAAGCATAGCGTCCGAGGCGGTTTGTCAGGATAAAATGCCATAAAAAGCCCCGGATTCTATCCGGCAAATGGAAATAATTCCTGACCATCGCCCCATAAAAGCCCCACGCAAAACCCTGCAAAGGCATCCCGGCATAAGCCCGGAAATCCACCGCCAGAAAATAATCGAAGAAGATATCGGTTACAACGGCCGAATACCGACCGAAATAAGGGCGTCCCAAACCGACCGCTTCCTTTACGGCAGGATGACGGTCGGCGAAATCGTCGATTTTCCGGTGCAGCAAAATGCCCTCCCGGAAACCGGACGGATACCGCTTATACGCCTCGCCTTTCACGGCATCCCCGATAAAATTACCGATCTGCACCCGGCGGTCGCTCCCGGACAAAAAGATATGTGCCAGATAATTCATCGTCCGGCAGGGGAAGACATTCCCAAAAACGATTCCACATTGTCGATCACCTTACGGGAAAGCCTTTCCATACATTGCACGGAATGTCCGGACACCCGGTCGCAGAAAATCACCTGCTCCGATCCCGCCAGCACCGGAGCATACGCCCCCATACCCACCTGGTCACACAAAAAATAATTATCCGGAGCTTTCAGCCACTCTTGCAGGGCAGGCACATCGAAAGTCACCCCCACCGAAGTGTTGAACAGAATCTTATTGCGTCCGAACAGCCGGAATTCCTCCTCTTTCAAAACGATACTGTTCCGGGGCAGGCAAGTGCCTAAAATATCCACTTCCTGCAACAATTCCGGCAGCGTACGCCAGCGAATGCCGGACTCTTCCGCTTCCGGCTTCCGGCTACGATTGTAATAGAACACCTGTGCGCCGAAAAACTGTAAAGCATCGGCAATCATGCGCCCGGTACGTCCCAGCCCGATAATCCCCACTTTCAGCCCGGTCAGTTCATACGCCTGCGGGCGCCACTGAACACCGCCGAACCCATGCAGCAAACGCACCAGTTCGCTCACCACATATTCCACCACTCCCTCGTCTCCGTAATCGCGAATGCCCCACACCGTGATCCCTTTCTCACGGGCGGCGGCAATATCCACATTCGCGCTTTCCTCACTGTAAAGCGAACAGCACATTCCGATATAGCGGATACCGGGGCAAGCTCCGATCACCTCTTTCTTCACAGGCGTTTTATACGACACCAGCACGGCATCGGCATCCCCGATCCTCCGGATCGTTTCCTCCGCCCCGTCGGGAACGGAATCGTAGAAAACGACTTCTTCCGCCAATTCATTCAACCGCTCTCTTGCCCAGGGTTTTAAGCCCGTTTCATCGATCACTGCTATTTTCCGAAACATCATTCATCTTATTTAAGTTCTTCAACAAAGATAATACAAGCCGGGGGCAGAAACAAATAAATTTATTCCCGCCGGTTCCCGGCCTGCGTAATCCGGAGTCTGTATGCGGCAAAATCAAATCCCCCCCGACGGTAAAAACACGCCCGGTGAAAAAATTCGGCAACATCGGACGGCACTTTTCGTATATATGCTCATAATGAATATAATAACCATTGAAAATAAAAACGATGAAAGTAAAATTATTATTTCTCATGTTCTTCCTCGCTACGGGGCTGGTCATGGCAAGCTGTAACCAGCGGGACAAATACCGTCCCGAAACCAAAGTGATCTCGTCGCTAAGTGCCAAATATCCCAAAGCTTCCCGGGTGGAATGGGAACAGGAAAAAGGCTACCAGGTAGCTGAATTTCGGGAAAAAGGCGTAGAATATAAAGCCTGGTTCAGCAACGACGGCAAATGGATTATGACGGAAAGCGACCTGAAATACGGAGCCCTGCCCGCAACGATCCGTTCCGACGTAGAGAAAGGCGAATACAGCAGTTGGAAAAAAGACGACATCGATAAAATCGAAAGGGCGGGTATGCCTGCCGTTTACGTGCTGGAAATGAAAAAAGACGGACAGGAAGCCGAACTGTATTACAGCGAAAACGGCGAATTGATGAAAGTGATAACCGAAAGGCAGAAAAAGCAAAAACTCGCCTACATGCCTTTAGATCAATCCGTAAGGGATAAAATCACCCTCAAATACCCGAAAGCGGTAATCATTGAAGCCGATGAAGAAAACGGCATGCTGGAAGTGGACATCTTAGACAAAGGGATAAATAAAGAAGTCGTATTCTCGCCCCGGAACGAATGGATATCTACTTCCTGGGAAGTCCGTAAAAACGACATCCCGGCAGCGGTCAGTGCCATACTCGACGAAGCGCCTTACAAAGACTACCGGATCGACGACGCACATTTTGTGGAAACACCCGACCAATCATACTACTTGTTGGAATTGGAAAAAGGCAATTCCGAAATAAAGCTCGCCGTCACGCCGGAAGGCGAAATCGTCCAGAAGTAACCGGACGCCCCCTTATAAAAACAACGGTCTTTCCCCTCAAATAAAAGAAAGGAAAGACCGTTTTTATTTCATCGCATTTATGAAAGCGAAAGCACTTACCGCTTCCACTCGCAGATGCGCCGGATAGCCCGCTCCGTTCGCTCCCGGTCGCCGAATCCGGTCAGGCGGAAATACCCTTCCCCTCCCGGCCCGAAACCCACGCCGGGCGTACCTACCACATGGCATTCCGACAGCAGGCGATCGAAAAACGTCCACGATGTCATGCCTTCGGGCACCTGCAACCAGACATAAGGAGAATTGATCCCGCCAAACGCCTTGAACCCGGCCTCCAGCAACCCGGCACGGATCGTGCGGGCATTATCCATATAATAAGCGATCAAATCCGCCACTTCCCGCCGTCCCTCCGGAGAATACACCGCTTCGGCAGCCCGCTGGATGATGTATGCCGTTCCGTTAAACTTCGTACACTGGCGGCGGTTCCACAAGCGGTTCAATTCTACGGCATGCCCCGCCCGGTCATATACGTTCAGTTCATGGGGCACCACCGTATAACCGCAACGCAACCCCGTAAATCCGGCTGTTTTCGAAAAGCTGCGAAATTCCACAGCTACCCGCTTCGCTCCCTCTATCTCGTAAATGCTGTGAGGTACATCGTCCTCGTGAATATACGCCTCGTAAGCCGCATCGAACAAAAGCAGCACCCGGTGTTCCAGGGCATAATCCACCCAGGCTTTCAACTCCTGCTTATTCAAAGCCGCCCCGGTGGGATTGTTGGGAAAGCACAAATAAATCACATCCGGGATTTCCGCCGGAAAATCGGGTTTAAAATCGTTTTCGGCCCGGCAGGTCAGATACACGATCTTATCCCAACAACCGCCCGTCTGCAACTCTCCGGCACGCCCTGCCATGACGTTGGAATCGATATACACCGGATACACCGGATCGGTCACGGCAATCCGGTTTCCTTCGGCCAAAATATCCGTGAAATTCCCGGTATCGCTCTTCGCCCCGTCGCTGACAAACACCTCGTCGGCACTCAGCGACACGCCCCGCGAAGCAAAATCGTGCTCTATGATCGTCTGCCTTAAAAATTCATACCCCTGTTCCGGCCCGTATCCCCGGAAAGTAGAGCCGTCGGCCATCTCATCCACAGCGGAATGCAAAGCCCGGATCACCGCAGGTGTCAGCGGGCGGGTAACGTCCCCTATGCCCAGGCGGATCACATCCGCTTCGGGATGCCCGGCTTTAAAAGCAGCCACTTTAGCCGCCACTTCTGAAAAAAGATAACTCTCCGGCAGAGCCAGAAATCGTTCGTTTACCAATACCATAAGCCTTTCTATTATAGTTCGTATAACTCACCTTCAAACACGGTTTCCGCCGCTCCGGTCATGTACACATGATGATCCGCGCCCCATTCCACCTGCAAGTCGCCTCCCAGCAGATGAAGCACGGCCTTCCGTTCGCATTTCCCGTTCAAACCCCCCGCCACCAGCGAAGCGCAAGCACCCGTTCCGCATGCCATCGTTTCGCCCGTTCCTCTTTCCCACACCCTCATCCTCAACTCTCCGGGATTTATCACCTGTATGAACTCTACATTCGTACGCTGCGGAAAAAACGGATGGCATTCCAGCACCTTACCGATCCCTTCCAGGTCGATTTTATCCACATCGTCCACAAACATCACCGCATGCGGATTTCCCATCGACACGCAAGTGATACGAAAAACATCCGCCTCCAGGTAAAAAGGCATATCCACCACCCGGTCGCCCGCATGATCCACCGGAATACGGGCGGGCGACAATTCGGGTGTCCCCATGTCCACCCGCACGGACTTTACTTTTCCATTCTCCGGAAAAAGCGTCAGATGCCGCACTCCCGCCCCTGTTTCCAGGTCGATTTCCGTTTTACCGGTATGCCCCTTGTCATATACATATTTTCCCACACAGCGGGAACCGTTTCCGCACATGGCCGATTCGGTACCGTCGGCATTATACATCCGCATCCTGAAATCGTACCGGTCGGACGGATCGATCAGGATCAGCCCGTCGGAGCCTACCCCGAAATGACGGTCGCTCACCCGCCGGGCCAATGCCGGAATATCCGCAATGGAATCGCCCGTTCCATACATATAAACATAGTCGTTTCCGATTCCATGCATTTTTGTAAATTTCATATATACCCCCTGTTTTTAGAGTTACTTTTTGCAAATATATAATATTTTACAATTACAAACATATAAAATATGGGGTATTGATTTAAAATATTACAATTTTATTCACCAACACCCCTATTTTAAACAAACCATTTCTAAAAAAAAGGATTTTTATATTTCCAGCATTTTTTTCTCCCTGGTCAGGTCGGAATAGTCCAGCCGGGGCGACGGAACGGAACACATTTTTATATAATCCCCCGCCTGGCAGGTATAATCATAAAAAACCTGCTGCTCGTCCGTTAAATTTCCTTTCTCCACAATCCCGCCCTTCCATTCGAGGAAAGAATCCAAATCCGTCTGCTCCGAACAACGCACGAACACAATGCGGCGAGCGATCGGATTGTGATTGTAATCCAAAGTCATATAAAGCCCCCGCAACATATCGGGACGGTCGTGCAGGGGCAATTGCAGGTAAATCGTCACCAAAGCCAGTTGCGGCGCAGGCGTTTCGCTGAACGAAAGGTAAAGAGTCCGGTAATCGCTCACGATCCCCACCCCCCACTGTATGCTGCGGTAAGCGCTGATGCGCCCTACTTTCAGATACTCGCCGTTGTCGGCCACCGCAAGCAGAAAAGGCTCTATTTTCAGACTATCCGCAGAGGACGAAAGGCTATAACTCATATACTGCCCGCAATAGGGAGCCGCTTTGTGGGTAGATTGCAGCATCTCTTCCCCCAGCATCCCCACAAAAGGGCTTCCCGTCCGTTCCGCGCATTCTTCCGGCTCGAACTCCGCCAAAAGCTGGCGTGTAATCCCGATATTCGCCAAAAGCCGCTTCCGGGAAACATTATTCACCTGCGACAGCGCATAATCCAAAGCATCGTCCGGGGAACTTTTTTTCACCGCCTCGAAATAAGCGGGGAACACGGTGGTATATAGCGACGACAAAACGCTGGGAGTCATGTCGATGCGATCGGCGATCTCTTTCATTTTCACCCCCTTGTTACGCAAATACCCGATCCGGCGGTATATTTCCAAAAATTCGTTCATATCCTCGATTTTTAATAGTACGGTTTTATCCATTTTCGGCAAAATAAATCCAATATCATGACAATGCTGTTTCATGAATGTTACATTAATATTACTTAATCCGGGGGCTTAAAATGAATTTTATGAATCCCGGATATTCATTTTTTAACCGCTTCCCTCCCTCTACTTTTGCTTCCGGAAAACAGAAAAACATCTCTCCCGGCACACCGGGCAGAATAAAAAACGAGTAAATATGAATCTTTCTTCCACTGCTAAAACCGTTTCCGGGAAACGCCTCTCCGACCTGCTGTTCATCCTTTGGGCAGGAGGCGCGGCGCTGCTGTCTTACTCTCTGGTCTATGCCCTGCGCAAACCATACACTGCCGCCGCTTTCGAAGGATTGGAATTTTTCCACGTGGATTATAAGGTAGCGGTGACCATCGTCCAGATATTGGGTTACCTGATCGCCAAATTCGCCGGCATCAAACTTATCTCCGAGCTCAAAAAAGAAACCCGTTTCCGATTCATCGTCCTGGCTTCGATCCTGGCAGAACTGGCCTTGGTGGGTTTCTGGCTCCTGCCGGCCCCTTATAATCTGCTCGTCATGTTCTTCAACGGACTGGCATTGGGCTGCATGTGGGGGGTGATTTTCAGCTTTATCGAAGGCCGGCGGGTTACCGATCTGCTGGCGAGCATGCTCGGCGTCAGCATCGTGTTCAGTTCCGGCACGGCCAAATCCATCGGGCTGTTTGTGATGAACACCCTGCACATAGACCAATTTCTGATGCCCGCCCTGATCGGAGGAGCGGCCCTGCCCCTGTTATTGCTGCTGGGGTATAGCCTGAGCCGTTTACCACAGCCCGACGAACACGACATCGCCAGCAAATCGAAGCGCGAAACCCTGAACGGCAAACAGCGCTGGGAATTGTTCCGCCAATATATGCCGATGCTGACGCTTCTACTGGCCGCCAACTTCCTGCTGGTGATTCTCCGCGATATCAAAGAAGATTTCTTAGTGAATATCTTCGACGTATCCTCGTATTCCTCCTGGATTTTCGCCCGCATCGACAGCATAGTCACCCTGATTATATTAGGTATCTTCGGATTGATGATGTTCGTGAAAAGCAACATCAAAAGCCTGATACTCCTGCTCTCTATGGTCATTGCCGGATCGGTCGTCATGGGAATCACCTCCTTCGGCTACAACAGCATGCAACTCGGCCCTCTTAGCTGGCTTTTCATTCAAAGCCTTTGCCTGTACATCGCTTTCCTGACCTTCCAGACTATTTTTTTCGACCGGTTTATCGCCTGTTTCAAGATCAGGGGTTGCGTCGGCTTCTTTATCGCCCTGATCGACTTTATCGGTTACACGGGAACGGTATTAGTGCTGACGGTCAAAGAATTTATGCATCCGGACATCGACTGGCTGGAATTCTACAACCTGATGGCGGGCTGCGTCAGCCTGTTCTGCTGCGTAGCTTTCACCGGAGCGATGTTCTGCCTTTGGGGACAATATCGCAGGAAATTCCCACGCACTCAAGCACAACAGCCCGGAACCCGCCCCGTACCTCCTCTGACCGCCCTGCCGCAAGCAGTTTAAAAGTGGAACGAAGAGAACAAGCACAGGCATTTCCCGCTAAATTTACAAACCGTTCAGAGAACACCGGCTAAAAACAATATTATTCAAATTCAGAAAAATATGAAAAAGGTTAATTGTATCATCATGGATTGGGCGGGTACGGCCGTAGATTTCGGCTGCTTTGCTCCCCTGCACGCTTTCCTGAAAATCTTTGAAGAAAAAAATATCCGGATCACCTACCGTCAGGCCCGCGAGCCTATGGGATTGCTGAAAATAGAGCATATCAAGGCCATACTCCGCATGCCGGAAGTAAACGCCCGGTTCCACGAGGTTTACGGACGCGAATGGAACATGCGGGATGTAAACGAAATGTACGAAAGTTTTGAAAAACACCTGTTCGCCTCGCTGGAAAACTTCACAGCTCCGATTCCGGGCGTGATCGACACCCTGAACGGTTTACGCAGGGAAGGCATCCGCATCGGCTCTACCACGGGCTACACACAGGCGATGATGGATGTGGTCCGTCCGGGAGCGGCAGCCCAGGGATATACCGTGGACAATCTGGTAACGCCCGATCTCCTGCCCGCAGGACGTCCGGCTCCCTATATGATCTACCGAAACATGATCGATCTGGCGATCCCTTCGGTGGATGAAGTGGTGAAAGTCGGCGACACGATAGCCGACATTAAAGAAGGGATCAACGCCAAAGTATGGTCGGTGGGGGTTATCACCGGAAGTAACGAACTGGGACTGTCGCAGGATGAATACGACGCCACCGCTCCCGGACAATTGGAAAAAATGAAATACGAAGTGCGGAAACGCATGCTCGATGCCGGAGCTCACTACGTGATCGATACCATCCGTGAACTGCCCGAAACCCTTGCCACAATCAATGCCCGGCTGAATAACGATTATAAATAAACCGAATAAAAACAAATACCATGAGAAATTATATACTGCTTACCCCCGGCCCTTTAAGCACCTCGGAAACCGTACGCGAAGCCATGCTGCAAGACTGGTGCACCTGGGACAAAGATTATAACGAAGGCGTAGTGACCGAAATCCGCAAGCAATTAGCAGACCTGGCAAAAGTCAGCGACCGATATACCACCGTGCTGTTGCAGGGGAGCGGCACATACGGCGTAGAAGCCACTTTAGGCTGCGCCGTGAAGGATTCGGATAAGCTCCTGATTCTGGCTAACGGCGCCTACGGCAAGCGAATGGCACAAATCGCCGACTACCTGAAACTGAATTACGTGCTGGTCGGCCTGCACGAAACCGAACCTGTAACGGCAGCCGTAGCGGAAAAAGCACTGGCGGAACATCCGGACATCACCCACCTGTCGGTTGTCCATTGCGAAACCACAACGGGAATCCTGAATCCGATCGAACAGCTCGCCCCGGTGGTGAAAGCCCACGGGCTGACCTGGATCGTGGATGCCATGAGCAGCTTCGGCGGCATACCCATCGACATCGAAGGGCTGGGAATCGACTTTTTAGTCAGCAGTGCCAATAAATGTATCCAGGGAGTGCCGGGCATGTCCTTTGTCATCGCGCAGAAAACCAAGCTGCAAGCCTGCCGGGGTGTGGCACGCTCGCTGTCGCTCGACCTGTATGCCCAATGGGATGAAATGGAAAAGGGACACGGCAAATGGCGTTTCACCTCGCCGACCCATGTCGTACGTGCCTTTTTTCAGGCCATCAAAGAATTGCAGGAAGAAGGCGGCATCGCAGCCCGCTACCGTCGCTACCGGGAAAACCACCGCACCCTGGTGGAAGGCATGCGCGCACTCGGTTTCAAAACCCTGTTGCCCGACGAATGCCAGTCGCCGATCATCACTTCTTTCCTCTACCCGCACGGTTCTTTCGACTTCGGCTCATTCTACGAACAATTGAAACAACACGGATTCGTGATCTATCCGGGAAAAATTTCCGATGCCGACACCTTCCGCATCGGGAACATCGGCGATGTATTCCCACACGATTTTAAAGCGCTGACGGAAGCCATCCGCCAATGCAAATACTGAACGGGTTATCTCCCTTTCTTATATCCCAGGGCATCCAGCACCTTTTCCGCCTCAGGCGGTTCCGGCCACCGCTGAACGCCCTGGGATAAATAATTCCGGTAAAAGCGGATCGTTTCGTCCGCCCGGTTGGTAAACATGCCGTCTGTGCGGTTCCACTCCGGTTTTCCGGCCTTTATTCCGGTATATTCTTTCATCTGATCTTCCGTATCGAAACTATACGGATGTATCCGCATCCCCGCCCGGCGGATCATCGCCCCCTGCCAGGGTTCGAGCAGATCGTCGTAATGATTCGGAGCGCCGCCGATGCTCGGTCCCAGTATCACGGCTCCCCGGCTAATCCCGTAATTGATTTTTGCTGCATAATCTTCGGGCGACCTGCTTTTCAGGTCGGATGCCTCGTTCCCCAGCCACAGCAGGAAACAGGTCGGGAGTAAACGCGGAAAAGCCCGGCGCAGCTCAGCCAGGCTTTCGTCTGAAAAAGTCTGCAAAATCACCCGCGCCGGAGTGTCGGCAATCCCCACCCTCCCGGCAAACACGGGAATCGTCTTCATTTTCGACGCATCGGGATGATACCAGCCTAAACGCTCCAGTTCCCGCCTTAAATCGATCTCCATTCCGGGAAACAATTGCGGCTCTTTCGTTTCCGGGTAAATACCGGGACGATTCCCGTTATCTTCCGGATCGGGCTCGTACCGGGTAACCGGACTGTCGCCCCCGTCCTTTCCGTAAATCCGCTTTCCCGCCTCGTCCCGCACAATGCGGTAGCCCTCTGCAATCTTCACCACATCCTCCAGCGTCAGCACGTCCAATCCTGTAAATCCCTCCCGTGCCCGTTCGGGAAAAACCGTATTAAACCATTTTCCGGCATCCAGCCGCCTCAGTTCTTCCAGCGTGAAAGCCGACACCGGACAATCCGCCCGTTCGGGAAAAATTTCCTCCACATCGGTCGTACGGCGCAGGTTCACATCGTGCAAAGCAATCAGCACCCCGTCCTTCGTCCGCTGCAAATCCAGTTCCAGGTAATCCGCCCCCGTATTTCTCGCCCACCGCATAGCCGCCTCGGTTTCCTCCGGCGCCCAATACGTCGTGCCCCGGTGCGCGATCACCACATTTTCAGGCAAATATTTCAGCACGTCCACCGCCTCCTGCGGGATACGTTCCAGCGGGATAGCCTCTCCGTTTCCTTTAACCGCCCCGTTTCCGGTTCTTATCGTCGTCGTGAATAACATTATCATATCCGATTCATTTCCATATTTCAATCCTTATACGCAAGCAACGTCCGTTTTTCCCTGTCCGGCAATATTTCGCCACCTTATTTAACCCAAATTAGGGATTTTTTCCCCCGATCGGACATCTTACTTTCTTTTTATTACGTAAACAAAACTATAATCGCATGAACGAAACAATTTATGAGAAAGATAGGTATATTTTTCGGTTCGACCACAGGCTACACCGAAGAAATTGCAGGAGAAATCGCCACCCGGTTAGGAGTAGGCCAAGAAGACATTCACAATGTGATGGACACAAAAGTGGAAGCCGTTACGCCCTACGGCATATTGCTGTTAGGCTGTTCCACCTGGGGAGAAGGAGAACTTCAGGACGACTGGAACGATTTCCTTTTCAAATTAAAGGATATGAAACTCGAAGGAAAAACCGTAGCCATTTTCGGATGCGGGGATTCGGCCACATACAGCACCAGTTTTTGTGATGCCATCGGACTGATATACAACGAACTGCAACATACGGGTTGTCAGTTTGCCGGAGAAACGGAAGTGGACGGTTACAGCTTCGAACATTCCGGAGCAGAAATAAACGGGAAATTTGCAGGTTTACCGATCGACGAAATCAACGAGCCGGAAAAAACCGAAGAACGGGTGAAAGCCTGGACTGAAAAAATAAAGAAACTCCAATAATTATAGTAGCTCACAATGTGGCAAACAAACCACGCACAAAAGGCAAGCGACAACCAACGATTGTTTCTTGCCTTTCCTGTTTTTTCCGCAAAATAAATTATATTTGTGAACTAAATTTCAGGACAATAACATGAGATTACAATTCATATTCATTTTCTGCCTGGCATTGTCGCTCGTCGGCTGCCACACAGACGAACGCAACCCCGGAACATTGAATTTACCTTCCGGCTCGATCTACAATTTCGACAGCGAAGCGCATGTGCTGAAAGTTCCCGTGGAAAGCAACATGGAATGGGAAGTGACCGGAGCGGTAAACTGGTGCCAGCCGGACAAGCTCACCGGAAACGGGAACGACACCCTAAGGCTCGCTATCGAAGCGAACATCTCGTCCCAGGAACGTATTGCGACTTTAGTCCTAAAAAATCCCGACGTACGCAAGGCCATACGGGTAAATCAAAAAGGCTCGGAAACAGAATACCATTACAAACTTCCGGTGATTTTCCATATTTTATACAACGACGCCAATTCTGCGGAACAAAATATAAGTGCCGAACGGATTTACCGGATCGTCGGCGAATGTAACGCCATGTATGCCGACGCCAACAACAGCATCGACATGAACCTGGAATTTACCCTCGCCACCCACGACCCCGAAGGCAACGAGCTGGCAGAGCCGGGCATCGAAAGAATACAATGGCCGTCTTCCACGACGATAAGCTGCGATGTCTTTATGAAAGATAAAAATGTCATCCCCTACGTTTGGGATTTGAATAACTACATCAACATCTTCGTCTATACGTTTAGCGAGCAGAATACATTGGGTATCTCTTACCTGCCCTACACGCTCAGCAGCAACAGCCTGGCAGGACTTCAATACGGCGACCGCTATGTGACCGATCCCACGTTACAGCCGTCTTATCCGCATTGCGTGAGTGTCAATAACAAATTCGCCCTCACCGAACATTCCAGCCTGAAAGTGCCGGATCTGACCCTGACCCTGACACACGAACTGGGGCATTACCTCGGCTTGTTCCATGTGTTTATCGAAGATAAAAACCCCACCGATTATTGCGACGATACGGAAACTTACGACCGGGCGGCTTATGAAGCCTGGCTCGGCTCGCTTACACATGCATTGCCTTTCAACCAGCTGGCACTCCGTACCAGCCCCGAAGGCGTGGAATTCACTTCATACAACATCATGGACTACGATTTCTCGTACCTGAACCGATTCACTTCCGACCAGCGGGTAAGGGTAAGGCATGTACTGGAAAACAGCCCGCTGACTCCCGGTCCGAAAGCGGATGTCAGCCGCACCCGGAGCAATCCGAACTTAGACATTCCGGAAGGCCGCACGATCAAATGGACAAGAAAAAACCGGGAAATGCGCTAATGCCGGATAGCCGCAAAGCATAGGGATACGAAATTCACGGCATGAATACGCATCGAAGGAGTATCGTTCCCGCTTATCGACCGGGTGTTTTTCCCACGGATAAATCATAAAGAAGGGCGTTCCTGCATTGGAACGCCCTTTCTCGTCTATAAAACCCGAGCTACACTGAAAATACAGCACTACTCCAAGACCCGATTTTCGGTTCGCCTATTTTCTTACTTTATAATGAATTGTAAATACAACCTGGGTAGCCTGACTGCTCTGGGGTAATGTGTACATACCGAAATATCCACTATAAAATCCGCCCAATCCGGAATCACTTCCTGGTCCGACAGATTCCACAGGCATAACGACATCGCTAATATTACAGCTTATTGAATAGGGAATCAGGTACTCACCCGACGGATAAGAAGGCTTACTCTCTCTCATAACAAAAGCATACTGATCGTCAGACCATCCCATAATACCGAGAGCATCGCCTGTTTTATCATTCTGAATATAATACTTCTTTTCCGTTATATGACTGGTACAATAACCTAAATAAGGGAGATCCTTAAAACAAGATTCATACCCGGCAGGTATGTCGGACAAAAATATAGTACCTGCAAGCACTCCGTTGGAATGTTCGCCCAGTTTAGTCGTTTGTTCCGGGGCGGTCGGCTCCGGCAAAACCTCTTCTTGCTGGCAGGCCGAAAACCCCATTCCCATAGCCACAATAGCTATACCGAATAAAATTTTAAATTTTTTCATAATCACCATTTTTTAATTACACACTGACATATTCACGAGTTGTCTTGGAGAGTTTTATCGTTCAATATTTATTCTTTCAAATTTAACAATAATATTTAAAATAGAAATACACATAAAACAATTTGTAAATTAATAGTATCTGTTTTTTATTTCTGTTACGATCATTTTTCTTCTCTTTACCATAATCCGAAAACACGGTTCTCACACTTTCCTCCGGCATTGGAAAAACAACCGGATAAAACAAGAACAGCCTGCTTTCTGCCTCTTAAGGATAAAAGACTATTTATCCGCAATCAAAAGGCGTCTTTAAAATCCATTTGATTTTATATAAATTTGTAAGAATGGCTAAAAATTCAGTCCATATTTCCATTCTATAAATATTTGTATATCTTTGTCCCGACTAAAACAATTGTATGTTTAATTTCTCAAACTCACATAAGGATATTGTCCTGTAAATAATCTGCGGCTTTCGTAGATTATTCTTTCCATTTTTCTGAACGACAGATATTGTTCGGATATTTTTCTATTGATTTATTTACAAACAAAAAAAGACCGTAAACAGGTATCTATACGCCTGTGCTATAACGGCATATAAAATTTTATAAACATCATGGACAAAAAAAATCCAATTATTACTAATTTCGATTTAAAAATAATAGCCGACTACTTTAAAGAACTGAACCGTCAAGGCCCCGGCGCCGACGAACAAACCGAAAAAGCCCTGAGCTTTATACCGGAACTCTCTTCGATGAAGCGCATCGCGGACATCGGATGCGGTGCCGGAGCACAAACGCGGGTACTCGCTACGCATACCGAAGCAGAGATCATCGCCAACGATCTGTTGCCGGAAATGATAGAAGAGTTAAACCGGCGAATGGCAAGGCTGGGACTGGAGAACAGGGTGAAAACAATACTCACCTCCATGACCAATCTTCCTTTCGAAGACGAATCGCTCGATTTGATTTGGGCGGAAGGCTCTATCTATAACATCGGCTTTGAAAAAGGGTTCGCAGAATGGAAACGCTTCCTTAAAAAGGGTGGCTATATCGCTGTATCGGAGTGTTGCTGGCTATCGGCAGCCCGTCCCGCACAACTGGATTACTTTTCGGTAAACTTTCCGGAAATCAGCCAGATTTCCGGGAAAATCGATATTATCGAACGACTGGGCTACAAACCGGTGGCTCATTTTATCCTGCCCGAATATTGCTGGACGGACAACTATTATTCGCCTATGACGGAATATATGGATATATTCCTGAAGCGGCACCACAATAGTCCGGCAGCAACCGATCTTGTAAAATTCCAAAAAGAAGATGTTGCTCTTTACCAAATGAATAAAGAGTTCTTCGGTTATGTATTTTTCATCGCCCGGAAACCGGAATAAACAAAAAACAAAAAACAAAAAACAATGAATCAATTATCATTATACGGCTGGGACGAAATTTTGTCCCGCCACAAACAAACTTCACCGTTCAAAGACCTGCCCCACGGGCGAGTGAGCGTAACTCATAAAACCTGTTATGAAGTGACGGCAGAGAACGGCATTTACTTCTGTGAATTGACCGGAAATATCCTTTACGGCAAAACGCCCGAAGAGTATCCCTGCACCGGAGATTGGGTGATTTTTCAGCCTACCGGCCAGGACAAGGGAGTGATTACCGATATACTGCCGCGCAGCCATACGCTTTACCGCCGCAAAAGCGGAACCGTATCGGACAAACAAATCCTGGCTACTCACGTGGATAAGGCATTCATCGTGCAGAGCCGGGACAACCCGCTCAACGTCCGCAGGATAGAGCGCTTCATGGTGCAAATGCTGGAAGAGGAAATCCAGCCCGTGCTGGTCTTAACCAAAGCCGACCTAAAAAACGGCGAAGAAGAGAACGCCGACCTCCTGAAATACCTATCGGATAAAATGCCGGTGTTCATCACCAGCATACTCCGCCCGGAAACCATAGACAAGCTCCGGGAATCCGTACGGCAGGGGGAAACCATCGTATTGGTCGGGCTGTCCGGCGCAGGCAAAAGTTCCCTCATCAATGCCCTCTGCGGGGAAGAGTTATTGACCACCTCTTCTTTGAGCCATTCCACCGGGAAAGGGAAACACACGTCCACCCGCCGGGAGATGGTGCTACTCGGCGGCTCCGGTGTTTTGATAGACACTCCCGGAGTAAGGGAATTCGGTCTTACCTCCGGGAGCGGCGAAGTGCTGTCTTCCGTTTTAGACCTGTCCGATTGGGAGAAATCGTGTCGTTTTGCGGATTGCACACATACCGGAGAACCCGGCTGTGCGGTCAGCGAAGCGGTGACGAACGGAACTTTAGAGAGAAGTGTATATGAAAGTTACCTGAAACTTCGCAAAGAAGCCCGGCATTTTTCCGCCTCCGAACATGAAAAAAGGATGCGGGACAGATCTTTTGCCAAAATGGTGAAAGGTGCTAAAAATTATAGAGGAAAATGGTAATCCGTTTTATTAAAGCAGGACTTCGGCTAATGCCGGAGTCCTGTTCTTTAATACATCCCTTCCTTATTATAATTTTCGCTATTGTTCCGGCTCGCCCTTCCCGGTTTTTACAACGGGATCGCCCTGCCGGGAAAAAAGTAGCGGGTTATTCTTTCACCGTAAATCCGGTTTTATCCTGTTCCGTAATTTCCCGGATCACCCGGCAAGGTATCCCGGCGGCGATCACATTGGAGGGAATGCTTTTCGTCACCACGCTCCCGGCCCCGATAATCGAGTTTTCCCCTATGGCCACACCGCCCATAATATCTACATTTCCACCCACCCAAACACCGTCGCCGATCACAATCGGGCGGGCATAGCATCCCCCGGCGATCCGCTCCCCGGCATCGATGGCATGGTTGGCGGTGTAGAGCCCCACCCGCGGGCCTATCAATACATGATCCCCGATGGTGATGGTATTGGCATCGAGCATAATACAGTCGAAATTGGCATAGAAATGATTGCCGATCGTGATATTAAAACCGAACTCGCACCGGAAATTAGGTTCGAAATGTACTTCCTCGCCTATCGATTTTAAAAATTTCCGCAGGATGGCTTCCCGATATACCCCTTCCTGCCCGAAACTCCGATTATATTCATTCGTCAGAAAAACCGTCTGTTCCCGCTGCTTCACCAGCTCGTCGGTCAGATCGTTATACATTTTTCCCGATAGCATCAATTCTCTTATATCCATAAAATCACGATTTCAATTTCCCCTAAGATACGGTAAAAATCATTCAAATTTTCACCCGCTAAGACGAATCCGCAGAAAAAACGATTTTTTATTACCGGAAAGATCTATCGGGCGTGCTCCGGGGAGAGGCGGCACGCAACATTATTGTTTCACCGTACTGAGACAAAACGGATGGCCTTCGGGATCGAACAAGGTAACCGAAGTTTCGAAATATTGCACCTCCGATTTTTTAGCCCCACATTTCAAAGCGTGTAAAACCGCCTCTTCTAAATCTTCAACCCAAAAATCGATATGAGCCATTTGTTGTTGCTTACCCGCTTCCCAGGGCCAGACCGGAGGAACATACTCCTCGATCTCCTGAAAGGCGAATATCCAGCCTTGCGGGGAACGTAAGCCTGCCCATCCGTTTCCCGATAAAATCTTTTCCCAGCCTAAAAGTTCTACATAAAAATCTGCCAATGCATCTGCATTTTTACAATCATACGCAAATCCTGCAATTTCCTTTATCATAACAACCTCTATTACAATTTTTATGTGCACCCGATCTGCCGGAGGCAAACAGGCGCAACTAAATCCCTTTCAGTTTAACCGCCGCTTATAGATATATCGAACGGCTCACTTCGTGCCGTAACTTTATGTTACCGTTCATAACCCCTTTGGTTCTCCGGGCACCGCTCTGCCTTTCACAGGTTTAGCCATTTACAACAGAAATGCTTTATCTATGGGTTTTTCAGACCGATAAAAGGATTAAACGGCCGCTTCACATTTCTGTTTTTGCAGAAAATTCTTCAGGCTTCACAGAGGGGGATAATCCCGTACGCATATACTGCTGTATTTAAAGCGTTGCCGAAGAGAGAAGATTTTCCTTTGCGCCGGGAGCATGCTGAAAAATAGGGGCAACAGTCCGGCAATGATCCAATTCCTCACAATCGCCGCAGGTAGTAAATCCCTTTTCATGCACACATTTGCGGATTTCGCAATAATCGCTGCAATATGCAAACTTCACTCCGTCTGCGCGGCACCCCATACAATTTATGGTTGCCGCAGTGATTTCCGGAGCATTGTTCATGGCGCTCCACTTTTGGGCGGTTTTCTCTCTCAAATCATTATCGTCCTTAACGGTGGCGATACGGGCATCACAACTTTCGCAATCCAGTCCGCAACAAGCAATCGATTGTTTCATCATAGGGGTGTTATAACTATTTATTTTCACGATCTCAGAATACAAATATAGAAAAAAAGCCATCCATTCACCTGGTGAGGGATTATTTTCCGCCCGATGCCCACCTATACGGAACCTAGCGATTTTCCTATGCTTTTTCCACGACAACTGGAAAAAAGCGATCGAATTTTGCCACAGATCATATATCAATCGGTGTATCGATCCGATTATCAAAGAAAAATCTGTCTATTACGAATAGCGGATAACCGAATAGTACCCAAGAACGAAGAAATTCGCTTAGTGACGGGATTACGTGCAAAGACCCAAAGACAGACAGCCACCAAAAGAAAGCCGGCGAAAAGAAAAAGATCGCTTCTCTTTTCTCCGGCACTTATTCTACCGCCTGTCGTCGAGTGATCCAATCCTTGCGGATTAGGCACAGAAACAGCCTAAATAGGTTCAGTCCGTTTTAATATATAAGCAAAGAAATAAACGAAACTCTTTTGGGGAAAGAAAACGTGTACATTATGGTTTAAGATAAAAAGAGTTTCTTTACAATTTGTTCATAGAAAATAAACTTCTATCTTTGCCTAATTCATCAGATGATATTATGATATGATTAATATGGAAACAAATTCGATTATCCAAAAAAAGTCTTTAGCAGAAGAAGTGGCAGAACAAATTCGAAAGCAAATTACGGAAGGAAAGCTGAAAGAAGGGGATAAACTTCCTATCGAGCCCGAACTTATGAAAATTTTCGGTGTTGGCCGCTCTACCGTTCGCGAAGCCGTTAAAATGTTATTAGACAGGGGATATTTGAGTGTACAGCAAGGACGTGGCACGTTTGTAGAAAATCAGATGCCGGCAAGCGAATCATTCGAGCAGCGTTTAAAACGGGCTGACATTCAGGATTTGTACGATGTACGGAAGATTTTAGAAGCAGCTATCGCTGAAAGGGCTGCGCTGCACCGCACGGAACAGGATTTAAAAGATATTCAAAAATATATCCTGGAACGAAAGATTTCCGCCGAAGCCAATCTGCTGGAAGAATGTATCGAAGCAGACATTCATTTCCATGTAGCGGTTGCCAGGGCGACTCATAACGAGATTCTTTTCGAATTATACAGATCGGCTTCCATTCATTTGCAAAAAGGTTACAGTCATATTTACGACGATACCGGACATTTCCTGGATTCACAACCCCTGCATGAGAAATTGGTTGAATGTATCATAGATAGAAACGCCCGAAAAGCATCGGACATTGCCGACCGATTTTGGGAAGATGCCAATTATAACAAGTAATAGAAATCAGGCGATATTACGAACCTAAAATAAAGACTTCAAATGGAAAGGGAAGAAAAGATCAAAGCAATCATGAATCGTGACAGCAGTTATGACGGAAAATTTTGTTATGGTGTAAAATCCACCGGGATTGTATGTAAACCGTCCTGTAAAGCAAGAAAACCGCACGAAAAAAATATCGTACTGTTCGATACGCCCGAACAGGCGGCAAATGCAGGTTACAGACCTTGTAAAATCTGCATGAAACCCTCAAACACGATTCAGATACAGCGTTATCATTCACCGTGCGGAGATTTGATGCTCGGTTCGTTCGAGGGGAAATTGTGCCTGTGTGACTGGGCTGTCGAAAAGCACCGGGATATAGTAGATGTAAGATTACGGAAGATTCTGCAAGCCGATTACGAAGAAAAGGCATCGGATATTATCCGGGAAACCGGCAAACAGTTAGACGAATATTTCGATGGCAAGCGGACGGTATTCGACATTCCTCTGCTTTTTGTGGGTACGGACTTTCAAAAAAAGGTATGGCATAAACTATTGGAAATTCCTTACGGCACTACCCTATCCTACCGGGAATTGGCAACGCGGCTGGATATGCCTAAAGCCGTTCGTGCCGTAGCCAATGCCAACGGGGCCAATGCCATTTCTATCCTTGTGCCCTGCCACCGTGTGATCGGGAGCGACCATTCGCTTACCGGCTACGGGGGTGGACTCGATGCCAAGAAAGCATTATTGACCTTAGAACTGGGAAAGAATAAATCTCGATGATAGTCCTCGTTGATATTCAACGGCCAAACGAAGAAAGAGAATAGCGCCAATCGTTATTTTCTTTTGGGTTCGGCCATTTTGCAACTACATTTTTAGATCGTTCCCTTTTTTCTCTTTCTCCACAACTGATAGCTATTGATCGAATTTTGCCACACCACATAAGCGGCAGGGGCAATGGAAGCCAAAGGGCTTAAATAGACCTGTGCCATCCAGATCGCCAGAATGGTATTTTTCTGCCCCAGCCCCTGACCGCCGGCCACCGTATCTCCAAATCGCCTGCCGATATAACGCCCGCCCCAGAATTGAAGCACGCAGACCAGCAGGGCGAACAAAGCGATCAACCACTCTTCCGCATAATTAGAACTGTCCTGCTGCATGACGAAATAAACGGTCTTCCCCATCACGATCGTCAATCCCAATCCCCACAGATAGAACGATAGCACCTGCAACCTTTTCAGCTGCCGATGCAAAGCGGGCAGCAATTTTTCCAAAGCGAGGGCACAGGCAAACGGTAACACCAGCAACGGCATCACCTGACGGCAGATATAAAAGAACGAATCCCAGAAAGGCATTTCGCTATGGCTGCCCAACAACGAAAAAATAACGGGCGAAACCAGCGCAACGGTAAGACTGCTCACCAGCGTATAGGCAGCCAGGCAGGCCACGCTCCCCCCCAGCATCCCGGTAATGACGGCGGCAGCGGTAGCCGTGGGAGCCAGCACGCAGATCATCATCCCTTGTGCCAGTATGGGATCGAACCACACCAGCAGGCCGTAGATCAGCACGCTCCCCGCAATCTGGATCAGCAACAGCCAGAGGTGCAATGGCGAAAAACGCAAATCCCGGAACGACAGCTTGCAATAAGTGATAAACAGCATACTGAAAATCAGGTAAGGAGTCAGAAAAGCCAATCGCTGGAAAAATTCGTAAAAAAACGCCCCGCTCAGCATAGCCAGGGGCAACATCCATGTTTTTAACCGTTGTATCACTGTTTCTAAATTAGACTTTGCAAAATTAATAAAAACCGAAGGAAGTGTACCGGACGACGGCTCAAATTCGCCCTCATGCCGGAACCGTCCGATAAAAAAACGGAGAAACAGTCCCGAAAGTTACCGTTTCTCCGTTCCACCGCTCCATAGCACACCCCTACTTGCGGGCTTTTCCTTCTTTCCAGGCGATAAAAGCCTCGTTCACCAACCGGTTGCCGCCGGGAGTAGGATAATTTCCGGAAAAATACCAATCGCCGGAATGTGCCGGGCAAGCCCGGTGCAGATTTTCAATGGTTTGATACACCACTTTAATTTCCGAAGGACAATCTTCCGGAGTAATCATTTCCGCTATTTTATCGGATATTTCTTCATCGCTGAAAGGCGCATAGATTTCTTTCACATAATTCACCACCTGCTCTTTGGGTAATCCTTGCTGGGCTTTGGATTTACGGTACACCTCCCCGATCACGCTTTCCATCCCCCGTTCCCGCAATAAGGTAATGGCGGCGTTGAACGCAATGAACTCGCCCATTCTCGACATATCGATCCCATAGCAATCCGGATAGCGTACCTGTGGGGAGGACGATACGATCACGATCTTGCGGGGCTTCTGCCGGCAAAGAATCTTGATAATGCTCTGCCGCAAAGTAGTGCCCCTCACAATGCTGTCGTCGATCGCCACCACCGAATCCACACCTTCCCGCACCGTTCCGTAAGTCGTATCGTAAACATGGGCGGCCAGATCGTTCCGGCTGTTTCCTTCCGCTATAAACGTACGCAATTTTATATCCTTGATCGCCAGCTTTTCCGTGCGCACCTGCTTCGCCACGATCTCCCGGATCTGATTGCAATTCAGAATATCCTTCTGTTCGCAGATCAATTCGCTTTTCTGCTTATCCAGCCACGATTCCAATCCCTGCATCATCCCGTAATAAGCAATTTCCGCCGTGTTCGGAATAAAGGAAAAAATCGTATGGTCGAGGTCATATCCCACCGTTTTCAAAATGGTGTCCGTCAGCAAACGACCCAATTCCTTCCGCTCGCGGTAAATATCGCTATCGCTTCCCCGCGAAAAATAGATACGTTCGAACGAACAGGGCGTAACGTGTTCCGCCCGGTGAATCTGTTGCAAAGCCACTTGCCCGTCGCGCCTCACCACAATGCTTTGCCCCGGCAACAATTCCTGCACCGTTCCCACCGGAAGGTCGAACGCCGTTTGGATCACCGGACGCTCGGAAGCCACCACCACTACCTCCTCATCCTGATAGTAGAACGCCGGGCGGATTCCCTGGGGATCGCGGAAAGCGAACAGATCGCCGCTACCGGTCAGCCCGGTAATGACGTATCCTCCGTCCCAAAGTGCGGAAGCCTCTTTCAGGATATGCTCTATATCGACATGCTTCTCTATCGCATCGTTCAACGCCTGCCCGCTCAACCCTTCCGCCTTAAAACGCTGGCACAGCCGCTCCACCTCGTAATCCAGCAAATAACCCAGCTGCTCCAAGATAATGAATGTGTCGGCATTGTGCCGGGGATGCTGGCCGCGAGCCACAATATAACGGAAAACCTCATCCACATTCGTCAGGTTGAAATTACCCGCCAGCGAAAGATTACGGCTCCGCCAGTTATTGCGGCGCAAAAACGGATGCAGGTAAGAAATACCCGAACGCCCGGTGGTGCTGTAACGCAAATGCCCCATATACAGCTCCCCGGCAAAAGGCAAATCGCCCGTACGGGCTTCCGGCTCGGTCTTTCGGAAATCGGCCATAGCGCGGTGCACCGCCGAAAACACATCCTGTATAGCCCCGGTTCCTTCCGCCCTTTCCCGGAAAATATACTCCTCGCCGGGTGCGGCATTCAGCTTCACGGCGGCCATACCTGCCCCCTCCTGCCCCCGGTTATGCTGCTTTTCCATCAGCAAATACAACTTATTCAATCCCCACAAAGCATCCCCGTACTTTTCCCGGTAATAATCCAACGGTTTCAATAACCGTATCATCGCTATACCGCATTCGTGTTTTATTGCGTCGCTCATTTTAAAATATAAAGTTAAACCTCTTCACCCGCCGCTCCCCGGCAGATATGTGCCGGGGACTGCCGCAAGCCTGTATTTATCTCAGGAACAACAGTTCCCGGTATTTCGGTAAAGTCCACATCTCATTGTCCACAATCAATTCCAGCTTATCGATATGTGCCCGGATTTCGTCGAAAGTCGGGGCGATCTTATCGTGGTAAGCAATAGCTTTCTCCCGTTCGCCCTCGATCTTATTCACCACCTTCCGGGCTTCCACCATTGCCTCTACCCCGATTTGGATAAAATTCATATGTCCGGCGATCTTCTCGATCAGCTGCAAATCCTGGGCGGCCAGCTCCTGCGCTTTTTCCTTCGGGTAAATCGCCATAAAACGGCTCACCTTGTCGAGCAGCATACTCTGATAACGGGAAGCCACCGGAAGAATATGATTCATCGCCAGGTCGCCCAGGATACGGGCTTCGATCTGCACTTTCTTCGTATAAGTTTCCCACTTCACCTCTGCCCTCGCCTGAATTTCCACCGGATTCAGTACCCCCGTTTCCGTAAACATCTCCACACTCTCCGGGTCCAGCAAACGGTCGAAGATCACGGGAACGCTGGTTTCACAATCCAGTCCCCGGCGCACCGCTTCGGCTTTCCAGGCCTCGCTGTAACCGTTCCCTTCGAAATGAATCGGGCGGCAAGCCACAATATACCGTTTCAATACTGTAAAGATAGCATTTTCTTTGGTAAGCCCTTCGCCGATTAATTTATCTACATCTCCCTTAAATTCTTTTAACTGGAAAGCCACCGCCGTGTTGAGGGTAATCATGGCATCGGCGCAATTGTCCGACGAACCTACCGCCCGGAACTCGAAACGGTTACCGGTAAAGGCAAAAGGCGAAGTGCGGTTCCGGTCGGTCGTATCCCGGAACAACTCCGGAATATGGGGAATCCCGCCCATCCGGAATCCCGCCTTTTTATCCATTTCGATCACCTCTTCCGAATCGCCCGAAACCATTTTATCGAGGATTGCCGACAACTGCGAACCTAAAAATACCGACACGATAGCGGGAGGCGCTTCGTTCGCACCCAGGCGGTGGGTATTGGTGGCGCTCATCACCGAGGCTTTCAACAGTCCGTTCCGTTTATACACCGCCATCAGGATATTCACCAAAAACGTGATAAATTGCAGGTTTTCCTGCGGAGTACGCCCCGGAGCCAGCAAATTCACCCCGGAATCCGTCCCCAGCGACCAGTTGTTATGCTTGCCCGATCCGTTGATTCCCTTAAACGGTTTCTCGTGCAACAGCACCCGGAAACAATGGCGGCGTGCCACCACCTTCATGGTGGACATCAGCAATTGATTATGATCGTTCGCCAAATTCGTCTCTTCGAAAATCGGCGCAAGCTCGAACTGGTTCGGGGCAACCTCGTTGTGGCGGGTTTTCACCGGGATCCCCAGTTTCAAGCACTCATACTCCAGGTCTTTCATAAAAGCAATTACCCGCGTGGGGATAGAGCCGAAATAATGGTCGTCCAACTGCTGGTTTTTGGCGCTCTCGTGCCCCATCAGCGTACGCCCGGTGAGCACCAGGTCGGGACGTGCCGC